>OGYJ01001958.1_pt1 | contig 15046 bp, 9 predicted proteins | sample 1576531 | NCBI WGS metagenome assembly OGYJ01 (sample SAMEA3541574, study PRJEB24748) | human gut metagenome | biome: human gut; feature: human-associated habitat; material: faeces | place: China | collected 2012 | reverse complement strand
CGAACTCCTCGATGGAGCGCTGCTCGTGGCAGAAGACCTTGACGACCTTCTGGCCGGTCATCGTCTCCTGAATATAGCCCTCGGTTTTGGCGACGGCCTGCTGCTGGCGCAGGAAGAATTTGGCGCTGCCGCCGCCGACGCGCTTGGTGACAACGGTCATCAGGATGATGCCGAGTATCGAAATGAGCGTCAGCCAGACGCTGAAGTAGAGCATGATGGCAAACACGCCCAGCACGATCGCACCGGACTGGATGAAGGCGGGGATGGCCTCGGACACGAGCTGGCGCAGCGTGTCGATATCGTTGGTGTAAAAGCTCATGATATCGCCGTGCTGGTGGGTGTCGAAGTAGCGGATGGGAAGATCCTGCATGCCGCCGAACATCTCCTGACGGAGCTTGTCGAGAAAGCCCTGCGTCATATAGGCCATGAGCTGCTTGTAGACCAGGATCGCGATGATCGAGAGCACATAGAGCGAGATGAGCAGCGACAGGATGGGGATGAGCTCTGCTTTGGCGGAGATCCAGTCGCGCGAGACGTACCACTTTTCGATGACCTGAATGACATTCTGCACGAAAAGCGACGGGATCGACGTGACGATGGCCGAGAACAGGATGCACGCGAACGTGACGGGCGCGAGCACAGGATAGTAGGAAAAGAGCTTTTTCACCGTGCGCTTAAGCATGGCGAGGTTCGCCGCGCCGTCGTTTGGGCGGCGGGAATTCTTGGGATCACGCTTCATCCTGCTCACCTCCGTTCGTCTGGGATTCATAGACCTCGCGGTAAATTTCACTCGAAGCGAGGAGCTGATCGTGCGTGCCCATGTCCGCAATATGGCCGTTGTCCATCACGAGAATGAGGTCGGCGTCCTGCACGGACGCGACGCGCTGGGCGATGATGATCTTCGTCGTCTCGGGAATATAGGTGCGGAAGCCCTCACGGATCAGCGCGTCGGTGCGCGTGTCGACCGCGGAGGTCGAGTCGTCGAGGATCAGAATCTTCGGCTTTTTGAGAAGCGCCCGGGCGATGCAGAGACGCTGCTTCTGTCCGCCGGAGACGTTCGAGCCGCCCTGCTCGATATAGGTGTCATACCCGTCGGGGAAGGAGCGGACGAATTCGTCCGCCTGCGCGAGCCTGCACGCCTCGATCATCTCGTCGTCGGTGGCGTTTTCGTTGCCCCAGCGCAGGTTGTCCTTGATCGTGCCGGAAAACAGCACGTTCTTTTGCAGCACGACACTGACCGCGCCGCGCAGGACCTCGAGGTCGTATTCGCGCACATCTCTGCCGCCGACCTTGACGCAGCCCTCGCTCACATCGTAAAGGCGCGGGATGAGCTGCACGAGGGTCGACTTGCTCGAGCCCGTACCGCCGAGGATGCCGACGGTCATGCCCGAGTCGATATGCAGATTGATGTCCTGCAGCGCGAATTTCTTCGCCTGCGCGGAGTACTTGAAGCTGACGTTTTCAAAGTCGATGGAGCCGTCCTTTACGTCCAGTGCGGGAGATGCGGGATCAGTGAGCGCGGGCTCTTCCTCAAGCACCTCGCAGATACGGACGAACGACTCATACGACATCGTCATCATCACGTAGATCATCGAGATCATCATCAGCGACATTAAGATCTGCATGCCGTAGGTCAGCATGGCCGAGAGCTGGCCAACGTCGATGGTCGTGCCGCCGTTCGTGATGATGATCCGCGAGCCGACAAATAGCACGAAGATCATGTTGAAGTATACGCAGAACTGCATCAGCGGCGCGTTGAGCGCGACGACGCGCTCGGCGAAGGTGAAGTCCTTGGCGATATCGTGCGAGGCCGCGGCGAACTTCTGCTTTTCATACCCTTCGCGGGCAAAGCCCTTGACCACGCGCATCGCGCGCACATTTTCCTCGACCGATTCATTGAGCTTATCGTACTTGCGGAACACCGCGCGGAACGCGGGCATTGCCTTACGTGCGATCAGAAGAAGTCCGATCACGAGCACGGGAATGATAATGAGGAATGTCGTCGCCAGCGCGCCGCCCATGATATAGGCCATGATGACGGCGAAGAGGAACATCAGCGGTGCGCGTACCGCGATGCGGATGCACATCATAAAGGACATCTGCACATTGTTGATATCGGTCGTCATGCGCGTGACGAGCGAGGCGGAGGAGAATTTGTCGATATTTTCAAACGCGAAGCTCTGCACGCGGGTGAAAACATCGTGGCGGACGTTTTTGGCAAAGCCGGCGCTCGCGCGCGAGCCGTAAAGCCCGCCGAGCGCGCCGCAGCCGAGCGACACGAGCGACATCAGGATGAGCCCAAGGCCCACGCGCACAACGCCGCTGAGCTCCGCGCCGCCCTTGATCTCGTTGACGAGGTTGGCGGTGAAAAACGGGATCAGCACTTCAATCGCGACCTCGCCGACCATGCACAAGAGCGTCAGGATCGTGGGCTTTTTATACTCGCGGATGCAGCCCATGAAACGGCGGATCATATTCATTGGCAATTGCCTCCTCTCTTGCGCGGCGGGGGACAGGCGGGCAGCTTGCCCTGCGCGATCAGCTCTAAGCGCTTTTCTTCAAACGTGTCGTGGATGGTGCGAAGCGCCGTGCAGAAGGTCTCGCGCTCTTCGCTTTCGAGCTGGTCGAAAAACGCGCGGAACTCCGCCGCATCCTTCTCTAAAAAGCTCGCCACATATTCGTCGGCCTTCTCAGTCGCCCGCAGGCGGATGACGCGGCGGTCGTCGGGGTCGCTCAGCCGCTCGGCAAAGCCGCCCTCGACCAGCTTGTCGACGAGCTTGCTCATCTGCTGCTTGGGCATGCGGGCAAAATTTGCAAGCTCTGTCATCGTCATCGTGCGGCCGCTGCGGCGCATCGACTGGATGCAGTAGTACATGTCGAGGCTGACGCCATCGTTGAGCATGCGCTTGAACGGACGGGCAAACCAGTAGTGCCACGCGGGGATCGTGTCGAGCAGCAGCTCCTGGATCTCGTTGGTCTGCATGTGGTTCTCCTTTCTTGAAAATGCTTAGATAGTCAACTTGAATTGACTATCACTTTGAATTGACAGTGCTTAGGATACAACAATTAAAAACGAATTGCAAGAGGAAAATGCGCAAAAAGAGCGCAAAAAAACGGCAGCTTTTCACTGCCGTTTTAGGAAAATATGAATGAGGAATGCCGCGCGATAAGTCTGTAAGAGGTCGGTTTGGCGCCCTCAGCGATAAGTTTGTAATAAGAGGGTGGTTTGGATCCCTCAGGAGGTGAAAAGGGGAACGAGACGATGTTCGTCTTGCCATCTACGGTGCTTTCGACCGTGAGGATCTGCGCAGACGCGTCCAAATGGCTGACGGCGCATGCGTCCGCGCTTTCGACGCGGATGGTTTTGTCGCCGTTGCGGCAATAATGCTCCGTGAAGTGCATTTCCTTGCCGCAGGTAAAGTCGGTGTAGCGGATCTCCTTGCAGGCGTCCGCCGCAAAAACGGGGACGAGCAGCGCAAGCGAAAGGACCAGTGACAACAACAGGGAAGGGAGCCGTTTCATGGTATCGTCCTCCTATGCTGATTTTTGATCGCTGACGGGAATGCTTACATCAACAGCATGGCATAAAGACAGGAAAATGGCAAGAAAAATTTGAATTCCACAAAAAATCCGGCACTTTGACAAAAATGAAGGCCAAAAATGAGCCAGAATCACGAGCAAGGCCCGCGTCGGAAAAGACGGCGCGGGCCTTCTGTTATTGCTTGAGTTTTACATTGCTTCTGACGGTGCGCTCACTTCTGGGGCGGTTCGTCAGGCGTTGCAGCACGGCACTGATCTGCCCCTCGGCGGCTTCGACCTCGGCATGGAACGCGCGGGCGGAGACGCGCAGCGCCCCGTGGCCGAGGATGATGACCTGCTCGGGGCCGTCGGACGTCGCCACGCGCACGCGGCGTTCGCGGCGCAGCTCGTAGGTCGCGCGCTCGATGTAGGTGTCGGCAGTCTCAGCCTCTTTCGTGTAGACGACCTTGACGCCGTGCACCGTCTGCACGCTGCCGGGGTTGCCCTTGACCTTATAGGCGTCGAACACGACGATGACGCGGCACTTGCGAAAGCCCTGATAGTTGGCAAGAATGTCGATCAGCGCGCCGCGCGCCGCGGCGACATCCTGCGCGGCAAGCCGCTGCAGCTCGTCCCACGCGAAGATGATGTTGTAGCCGTCGACGAGCAGATATTCCGTGTCCTCTGAGTGAATCGTGACGTCATAGTGATCGGCGAGCGAGGTGCGCGCGGGCTTTTTGCTCGGTTCGAACGCGCGGCGCTCGACCTTGCCGTATGTGCGCTCGAAAATGTCCTGCAATTCCTTGTCCTCGGCATATGCGCCGCCCGCGCCGACGCCGCGTCGGGGGAGCGGCGCGGGCGCTTCTTCGACGGCCTCTTCACCAAGGCGGATGCCGCTGTCGCAGTGAACATGCGCGGAAACTTCATTCCACGGGACCGTGATGCTGCCGCCGTGGTCGCAGAAGACGGAGGACGCGGGATTATCCGTGTCGCGCTCGGCGTCGTAGCCAAGGGACGCGACGATCTCGTCCTGATTTTGGCAGGCCTCATACCCGCGCACGGCGCAGGAGAGCTGTCCGCGGCCGCGGGTGTAGGCCGCGACGTCGGCGAAGTAGTCGCGCAGCGTGCGCACCGGTGCATAGCCCGTGAGTACGGCGTTTTCCCCCTCGTTCTGCGGCGGTTCGACGGTGCCGCCCATGTTCTGGAGGTCAGTCATCGCGCGGCCGACGCACTCGGCGGGCACCTCGAGACGGAAGTCGTAATACGGCTCGAGCAGCACATTTTCCGCCTGCATCAAGCCCTGCCGCACGGCACGGTACGTTGCTTGACGGAAGTCGCCGCCCTCGGTGTGCTTCAGATGCGCGCGGCCCGCGACAAGTGTGAACTTCACATCCGTCAACGGTGAGCCGGTCAGCACGCCCGCGTGCTCGCGCTCTAAAAGATGGGTGAAAATCAGCCGCTGCCAGTTGAGGTCGAGCGCGTCCGTCGGCACGTTTGACGCAAGCTGGATGCCCGCCCCGCGCGGAAGCGGCTCTATTAGAAGCTGTACTTCCGCATAGTGGCGCAGGGGCTCGAAATGTCCCATGCCGAGGACGGGGGCGGCGATGGTCTCGCGATAGACGATGCTGCCCTCGCCGAAGGTCACGTCGAGGCCGAAGCGGTCGAGGATGCGGCGGCGCAGAATTTCGAGCTGAATTTTGCCCATGAGCTGCACGTGGATCTGCCCGTAGCGCTCGTCCCAGACGATGCGCAGCATCGGGTCCTCTTCTTCAAGCTCGCGGAGCTTTATAAGCGCGCTGTGCGCGTCCGCGCCGTCGGGTAGGATGAGCTGATAGGTCAAAACCGGCTGCAAAAGCGGGGCGGACGCCTCCGCCTCCGCGCCGAGGCCGAGACCAACATAGCTGTGGCTGAGGCCCGTGACGGCGACGACGCTGCCCGCGCCCGCCTCTTCGAGCGCGCGGAATTTGACGCCGGAGTAAAGCCGCAGCTGATCAGCCTTTTCATTGTAGTCCTGATTCTGCGCGCGATAGGTGAGAGATGCCTTCACGCGCAGCGCGCCGCCTGTAACCTTGAGCCACGTGAGCCGCGCGCCCTGCGCGTCGCGCGAGATCTTGAAGATCTTTGCGCCGAATTCCTTCGGATAGACCGGCTCGCGCGTGAAGCACGCGAGCGCGGTGAGAAAGTCCTCCACGCCGTCCAGCTTGAGCGCCGAACCGAAAAAGCAGGGGAAGACCTTGCGGTTTTTGACCATCTCAGCAATCAGAGCGTCGTCGATTTTTCCACGCTCCAAAAGCTGCTCGAGCGCCGCCTCGTCGCAGAGGGCGAGCGCTTCGTCGCGCGTTTCCTGCGATGCGGAGAAATCGACGCATTCCGCGCTCAGTGTCGCCGTGAGCAGGCGCAGAAGCGCGTCCTTGTCCGCGCCCGCCAAGTCCATCTTGTTGATGAAAAGAAACGTCGGCACCTCGTAGCGCGTGAGCAGGCGCCAGAGCGTTCGCGTGTGGCTCTGCACGCCGTCGCTGCCGCTGATGACGAGCACTGCGTAGTCGAGCACCGACAGCGTGCGCTCCATCTCGGCGGAGAAATCGACGTGGCCCGGCGTGTCAAGCAGCGTGAACTCCTTATCGCCCGCAAACAGCATTGCCTGCTTGGAAAAGATCGTGATGCCGCGCTCGCGCTCGAGCGCGTCGGTGTCGAGAAAGGCGTCGCCGTGGTCGACGCGGCCGAGCTTCCGCAGTGCGCCGGAGGCGTATAAAAGCCCCTCGGACAGGGTCGTTTTTCCCGAGTCGACGTGGGCGAGAATGCCGAGCGTGACCTTCTGCATGGCGCACCTCCTTTGTGAAGAGCTGAAAGGGTTGAGCAAAACGCGAGTTTTGCAAATTGGGTAACAATATATAGTGTTCAAACGAGCTGAATAGCACTATTTGTTGTATAGCCTTATGAGCAAATCGGAGTTTTGCTCAACCCTAAAGAGCTGATTTAAAACTAAAAATGTTAGACCAAAGTGCCGGAATACCAAAACGAGCGCATCGCGGAGCGATGCGCTCTGAAATTTGTGGAATGGACTGTGTTGACAAAAAAGATGTGTCGCTTTAGTTACAGCTTTTATGATATCTTTACTTTTGATTTATTATATTGCTATTCCTGTAATTTGTCCAATAAATCTGAAAAAATAAAGAAAGTGAAAGACACCAATAATGTTTTACTACGGTTATAGAACTTGTAAGTAGCCTCATATGAAACCTATACAACATATTTACATTCACTAAGTATGTTTACTAAATCTATGAACCACTCACTTCCTATGCCTGTGCTTAATCCTAATTTCATAGTACTATCTGAAGAAAAAAATATATCCAAATGATGCTCAGGATGCATTGCCCCGTTTGCATGCTCCCTATCGTGATCGTAACGAATATATCCGGGTTCAAATAGCATTAGGTGCTTTACAAGTTCACAAACAGCGTCTAAATTTACGTTCTCCCACTCGTTTTCCATAATCACTTGTAAAATCTTCTCACTAATATTTTCTAATGTTCCATTAAAGATGTCTTCTTGTTCTAATATTGCTAACAGCAATGAACTCGTAATGCTGTCAAATTCAAGATAGTCCTTGAATCTAATGGAAAAAGAACTATCTTCTGAATTCTTGCCTATATAAAATGGAAATCGGAACGAGAATATCTTGTCCTTGACGCAAAAGAACAGTCGGCTCATTTTATCAACATACAAGATGAGTTTTTTATCTAATGCAATTGTAGTTGTATCTACGCTTCGGTGAAGAACCAAAAATTTTATGGTGTGTGCTAACAGCTTTAATAAATCGTCTTTTCTACGAATTGGCAGCATTGCCTTTTGATATAATAAATTAGATAGTTCAAGCTCGATTTTTTTCATGTTTCTTCTCCGCTGTTATAAGTAAGCAGAAATCATCTTATTAGTACGATCTTGAATTTCAGCTTCAGTCATCGAACCTTCTTCACCTATAATTTCTAGCATTGAATCCACAATTCGCTGTTTATTCTTAGCACTTAACTCAGGATGTGCGACAAAAGTCTCTTCAATTACTTCCTTAAGCGGACGTTGCTCCTGTGCAACTGCAATACTAACCTTTTGATTTTGCTGACTCTTTTCTGCCTCGGGAGGTTCCCTTAAAATCATAATGCCGCTATCGCTTATAGATTTTGCTGCTATCGTATATTTTTTAATAAATTCAGCATTGGCATCCATATTGTTAACAAGAAAATATGATGTTATAAAAGATCGGGTTAACATCATATAAATAGTATTTCGTGAAAAGACATTATCCGTTATTTGACCGCGCACAAGACCAATTACAAACGGAAATTCCAAGCCTTTAATATTATTCCGATTGCTAATGAAGACAGCATCAGATGTACTATCTTTAGTTTCATATCCCTTAATAGCTTTCCATGAATATTTTTCGTATATTCTTACTGCGAGGGAGTCTGCGAGCGCATAATTAGCCTTGCTTCCCTCCAAAAAGACAACTGCAATGTCCCCTGGGTGAACCGTTGGATGATCATGCCGAATAGAATCAATAATGCTGAGTATAGCCTCTTCTAGTTCTTCGCTATCGCTGCTTATAACTTCTATACTATTAAGACTTGATGTATCTAAATCTTCAAATCGTCTTAATGGAACTCGCGATAGAATAAAATTGGAATTTTCACGTTTTATTTTGTAGCCACATGAAGACCACTCTTTGTCATCAAGCCAACGTATAACAGGAGTTTCATAAAGTCCCATTCCCACTGCATGTGCAAACATTAATGTTTTGGGATCCGTGCGATAGCATTTGTTTAGGAGATAATCGCTCTGAACTGATTGATTAATCGTTCTGTCGTAAATATCTTGGAATATATCCCCTGCCACATAAACGGTATGTTTAGTTACTAACTCACATAACTTAAAAAAGCTTTGAGGGAAATCTTGACTTTCATCAATTAGCACATAATCAAAACAGGGTTCAATCCCCCCTTTTGCTTGTAATTCTTCAATTGCGAGTTTACAGACTGCATCAAATTGCCATTGGTAAGAATATGAATGAAACTCTAATTTGTAGTTTGAACAAATATAACTGTAGACCCCAGTATTTGGTTGCCCCCTAGATCCCCAACTAGGCATAACCCAAAGACGCTCATCCCACTTAATTTGCTCTTCGACTTTCAGAAAGTTGAAGAAGTTAGGGATGCGAATTTTCATACTTTTTGCAAGAATCTTATTATAACAAGTGAAAGCTATTTTTGAGGATTTATTCTTTGTATATAGGTCTTTCAACTTGTGCAATAGCAACTCAGTTTTTCCTGTACCAGCTAAGCCTTGAATGGTTATTCTTTTTTGAGCAGATGGTTGAGAATATATAAACCTACTTTGGTCGCCATCGAACAGAATAATTTTCTTTTTAACTTGATCTAATATAGTTGATGGGTTTTCGCCACCAATTCGACCAATATCATTTATACTGCCAATGAGTAACGATAACAAAAAATCTGCATGACGTTGCTGAGATGGACTATTTAGATTAGATTTCTTCAAAATATCATTAACGCAGGAGATATCAGAAACCTGCATATATGTGGTAAGAGTACTTTTCCAGGCCCTCGGACGTCCTAATTGTTCACGATATTCAAATTTTTCTGACAAATACCCCAAGTCTTCTATAAAATCTTCGCAAAATTCATCAAATAAATCCTGATCATCACCTAAATTGACAAAACATATTTTCCGTTTTGGCATCAAGACAACGACGGCATCGTCAAACTCGTACTGAGATGATGCATCTATTCCCAATGGAGCATTAATCACATAAGTTTGAATTGAGTTTTTCTCAGAAAATTGCGAAAGCAATTCGATTAAGTTAGAGTTGCTTTCATTTCTCTCAATATTGCAGAAGAAAAGGCTGTGATCCATATTGTTAACCTCACTAATTGTTATAGTAATGATGCTATAAGAATATAATACGTAAAGAAAGCTTCTATATTACGTATATCTTATCAATTTCCTATGCTAACGATTTTAAAAGTGCTTGATTAGCAGCGTCTACTATGTAAAGCACGATATACGCTTATCATTTCAAAGCTATACTGGGAATAAGCCACTGTTTTAGAAAGAAACTATAATCGCTAATTTTTGCGTAATCCCTCTAACATGAATTATATTTTACCATTACCTTAAAAATATAGCAAACCTTTATTCTAAAAAAGATTGCGAAGAAGTCTGCTGAAATTGTCACATGTATAACTGATTGTAATGGCTAATTGGATAGCCAACTAACTGTGAGTTCCCGGTACAGATATTTTTGTTTCAGTATTACTATACCTTGGAAATACTATCGTGCTAAGAAATAAAACACCCGCATCCAATTTGTAAGTTTCATTAACTTACACGAAATGGGGACTGTACATCGTGCTCGTTTCAATATTCCTTTAGTGATTCGGTATTTACACAGAAGGATCCATAGCCTAACCGAGATTGTAATCAACTTGAAATTTGAGATCGTAATCAGTTGCCTGATTCCTCGCTTGCAGAAAGACTCAATTTCCACTGATTTTATGGAAGTGACCTTGTTCCAGATGCAGAAAATGGAGCAGATAGTCAGTGAGAAAGTAAGGCGGAAGCGGCCAAAACAAATGTGGTTTTTAGCTGTGATAAAAATTGACGCAGGGGCTTTTCAGTGCAGTACACAATATTTTCGCCTTGTTTGTTTTCCATCGTTGCTAATCTCGTACATCACATTAGCACCGAAGTCTTGCAAGTTTCCTCGCCTCATTTTCCGTGATATCCTAACCTAATAATAAAGGAGGATATTGCTATGAAATATTCAAACGAAGAAAAGCTATCCATTGTCGCACGTTGCCGGCAAGGGGAAAGTGTCGCCGCTCTTTCCAATGAGCTCGCTATCCCGCGCAGTACCTTATATCGTTGGATCAAATCTTTTCCTACGGGCAGTGCTGGAAAGCTGTTGAAGTTTTCCTATCAAGAATACACATTGCTCCAGCGTAAAGTTGAAAAATTACAAAATGTCATCACGATTCTGAAGTCCGCCGATTGTTTGGTATCTGCGCCATTAAAGGAACGGCTGCATGCGCTGGAACCGTTTTATGGGAAGTATGAGGTCCACACAATATGCGAAGCACTGGATGTCGACCGTGGTACATTTTACAACCATATGATACGCAACAAACGTGAAAATGCCTGGTTTGAGAAACGCCGAGAAGAGTATTGCCAACTGATCCGTGATGTGTTCGATGAATATCAGCAGGTGCTGGGCGCGGAGAAAATTCAAACGATCCTTGTCCAGAGAGGTCATCAAGTCAGTAAGGAGTATGTTTCACGGCTCATGAGTGAAATGGGACTGCGCAGCGTTCGGATGACAGCAAAGAAGGAATATCTAAAGCTGCGTGAGCCGGAGAGAAAGAAAAATCTCCTGCAGCAGCAATTTACTGCTGACCAGCCAAATCAGAGGTGGGTCAGCGATGTTAGTTGCTTTAGACTCAGAGATCACTATCTCTATGTCTGTGTGATCATTGATCTTTTCTCCCGCAAAGTGATCGCATATAAGATTTCAAAGAAGAACAGTACCCAACTCATTACGGCCGCGTTTAAGATGGCTTATGAGGAGCGAAATCCCCCAGCCAAACTTATTTTCCATAGTGATCGCGGCGCACAATATACATCTCATCGGTTCCAACAGCTTTTACATGAGCATAAAGTGCAGCAGTCTTTTTCGCGCCCCGGTGAGCCACATGACAATGCGGTAGCAGAGTCGTTTTTCGCATCGCTGAAAAAAGAAGAGCTCTACCGAAGAAATATTACTTCCGATAGAGCATTTCAAGCCAGTGTCGCTTCCTATATTGAGTTTTATAATATTAAGCGACCGCATCGAACATTGAAAAATCTGACGCCATGCCAGATGGAAGAAAACTTCAACAAAAACGCCAAATGAGACATCCGTGTTCGAATCGCCAGACTTTTGCGTTTTCTACTTCAATTTGAAGAGGTTCGAATTTGAGCGTCTCATATTTGCTTTGGTGTGATAATCCCCAAAAGCACTGACATGCCAAGGCTTTCAAGGCATAAAATATGCCCTACCCGATCCGCAAGTCTCATCGACTTGTTCAGATTGGGTAGGGTCATTCATTTTGGTGCGGGCATGGGGACTTGAACCCCAACGCCTTGCGGCACGAGAACCTAAATCTCGCATGTCTGCCAATTTCATCATGCCCGCATATATTTTACTATATCATATCTCTTTCACGGCGGCAAGGAGAAAATTCATTGCAATGCGCGCCTGCGAGATTTATAATGAAGCAGCGCGCGATATATGACCGCGCAGCACCGATCATGGGAGGACTCCGCCGTGCAGAACGCTTATCCTGATTATTACCCGCTCTTCCGCTGCATCGCCGGCCGCTGCCGACACAACTGCTGCATCGGCTGGGAGATCGACGTGGACGGGGATTCCATCGCCGCCTACGATCAGATCGGCGGCGAGATGGGCGAGCGCCTGCATAAATGTATCGACCGCGGCGGCGAGATGCCGCACTTTCTCCTCGGCGAGCAGGAGCGCTGCCCGTTTTTGAACGGCAAAAACCTCTGCGATCTCATTTTATACGGCGGGGAGGGTATGCTCTGCCAGATCTGCACCGACCACCCGCGCTACCGCAGCTTTTTTTCGGAGCGCACGGAGATTGGCGTTGGCCTCTGCTGCGAGGAGGCCGCGCGCCTCATTCTGACCAGGCCGGAGAAAACAATGCTTGTCACGACGGGCGAAGGCGAGCTCGACGAAGAGGAAACGGCGCTGCTCACGCTGCGCGACCGCCTTTTCACCCTTGCGCAAAACCGTGAGGAACCGATCGAGCGGCGAATGGAGCAGATTTTATCGGCCTGCGGTGCGCACGTGCCGGACGTCCCGCTCGTACATTGGGCAGAGTTTTATCTCTCGCTCGAGCGCATGGACGAGGTGTGGACAGGCATTTTGGAAGCGCTGCGCGAGCACGCAGATGAGTTGCCGCTCGACGATTTTGCCGCGCACATGAAAGGACGCGAGACGGAGTATGAGCAGCTGCTCGTCTATTTTCTCTACCGCCATGTGCCGACGGCACTCGACGACGGGGACGTGAGCAGCAAGGCGGCGTTCGCCGTGCTGTCTGTCCGGCTGCTTTTTGCACTCGGTGCGCTGCACCTTTTGCTGCACGGCGAGTTCACGGTGGAGGATCAGATCGAGCTCTGCCGGCTGTACAGCGCGGAAGTCGAGTATTCCGACGATAATATGGACGTGCTCTTCGATGCGCTGCTATAACGAAAATGCCGCCCGGTTCGACACGGGGCGGCATTTTTTGCGCTTTTTGGTTGATTTTTATGTAAACCTGTGGTATCATGGAAAAACATTTTAAAGAGAGTGGGCGTTTTCGCCCGATCCCGGCAAAAGGAGAGAACGAGATGAAGCAGAACATGAGAAAGAGAACGCCGCTGGCCGTGCTTCTGGCGCTGTGCCTTGCCATGCAGCTCTGCGTGCCCGCCGCGATGGCGAGTAATCGGCTGATGCGCGCGGGCGACGCGGCCATCGCGCAGATCGAAGAGGAAGAGGGCTTCCGCGCGGAGAAGTATTCCTCCGGCGGCAAGTGGTACATCGGTTACGGCACGGAGTGCGATGCCGAGGACTATCCCGAGGGCATCACGCGTGAAGAGGCGGAGCTTCTTCTGATGAGCAAGGTCGAGGCGTATGAGGCCAAGCTCAACGACTTTTTTGACCGCTACGACGTCACGCCCACGCAGGGGCAGTTCGACGCGCTGATCTGCTTCAGCTACAATTTCGGTACCGGTTGGATGAGCGGCACGAGCGATTTGGTCAAGATCGCCCGCGGCGAAAAGGACGCGACGCGCCTTGAAGTGGCGCATGCGTTCGGCGAGTGGTGCCATTCCGGCGGACAGGCCCAGGCGGGCCTTGCCGACCGCCGCCTGCAGGAGGCCACCATTTATTTGGACGACAGCACCCGCGCGGCGGAGGACGAGTTTGCGTATCTCATCATCAATATGGAAAGCGGCGCGTCCTATGAGACAGACTTCGCCGTCTACGAGATCGGCAAGACCTACAGTAGCTTCCCCAAAGCGGAAAAGCTCGGCTACAGCTTTGCCGGCTTCCGGACGAGCGACGGCAAGACCATCACGGAAAACAGCATCGTGAACGGCAACGCGGTCGTCACGGCGCAGTGGACGGCGACGAGCTACACCGGCAAGACCTATACCGACGTCAACAAGTCCGACTGGTTCTATAACTATGTCATGGAGTTGAGCGAGCAGGGCATCGTCGGCGGCAACGGCGACGGCACGTTTGCCCCCAACCGTCCCACGAGCACGGGCGAAATGCTCAAGCTAGTGCTGCTCTCGACCGGCCACAAGGAGCAGAAGCCCAGCACGGCGCACTGGGCAAGCGGCTACGCGACCTACGCCTATTCCATGGGCTTTGCCGCGCAGAATTACAGCGACTATCAGCTCGACAACGGCATCAGTCGCCTCGATGTAGCGCGCTTTGCGGCCAAGGCGCTGGGCTACGGCGCGTCCAACACGGTGTCTCCCTTTGCCGACGTGAACGACGGCTATGTGACGGCGCTCTATGAAGCGGGTGTGTTCATCGGCACGAAGGTCGGCGACCTGACGTATTTCTACCCCAACAGCAGCATCACGCGCGCGGAGGTGGCGACGATCGTTTACCGCATCTATCAACTCAGCTCGCTCGACCAGAAGCAGAAGATCTACTACAAGGACTACACGCTCGATGTGCTCGAGGGTGTGCCGACGAACACCTATAATCAGTCTGCGTTCGTCAAGAACGGCAGCATCATGACCTACAACGATCCCAGCGTGCGCACGCGCGTCGGTATCGACGTGTCGCAGTATCAGGGCGATGTGGACTGGAACGCGGTCGCGCGCACTGATGTGGACTTTGTCATCGCGCGCGTGGGCGGCCGCGGCTACACTGTGGGCGCGATCTATGACGACACGAAGTTTGACGAGTATGCCGACGGCGCGGCGAGAGCGGGCCTTCAGGTGGGCGCTTACTTCTTCTCGCAGGCTGTGAGCGTGGCAGAGGCGCAGGAGGAGGCCTATCACGTGCTCGACAAGCTGCGCGGCCATGAGATCACGGGTCCCGTCGTCTTCGACTGGGAGGTCATCGGCAAGAGGGAGGCGCGCACCTACGGCATCGAGACCGGCGTGCTCTGCGCTGCGGCAAACGCCTTCTGCAAGATTATCAAGGACGCGGGCTACGACCCAATGATCTACATCACCGACTACGCGGGCTACGTCAAGTATGACCTCAGCGAGGTCATGGATTATCCGCTGTGGTACGCGCGCTACGATGTGGACGCGCCCTCGTTCTACTACGATTTTGCCATGTGGCAGTATTCATCCAAGGGCAGCGTGGACGGCATCAAGGGCAACGTCGATATGGACATCTGGTTCATCAAGTAAAGAAGCAAAAGAAAAGGCGATGGCCGTGCGGCCA
>OGYJ01001957.1_pt1 | contig 15057 bp, 10 predicted proteins | sample 1576531 | NCBI WGS metagenome assembly OGYJ01 (sample SAMEA3541574, study PRJEB24748) | human gut metagenome | biome: human gut; feature: human-associated habitat; material: faeces | place: China | collected 2012 | reverse complement strand
GTCAAGGGACGAAGTCCCTTGCAGGGTGCAGGGGCAGCGCCCCTGCCGGAGTCCATAGGCAGAGTCTCTGGCGTCTCCCCTTTTACCCCAGTTCCTTCACCCGGTGGCAGGCGACGAAGTGACCCTTCTCGACTTCGTTGAAGGGCGGCATCGACTGCGCGCAGGCTTCGGTGGCGTAGGGGCAGCGCGTGCGGAACGGACAGCCCGACGGCGCGTTCAGGGGGCTTGGAATGTCGCCGGAGAGGACAATGCGCTTGTTCGCGCGCGCCGCCTTCGGGTCAGGCAGCGGAACGGCGGACAAAAGCGACTTGGAATACGGGTGCAGCGGGTGATTGTAGATTTCCTCCGCCGACGCCAGCTCCACCATCTTGCCCAGATACATCACGGCGATTCTGTCCGAAATATGCCGCACAACCAGCAGGTCATGCGCAATGAACAGGTACGTCAGCCCCAGCCGATCCTGCAAATCATCAAACATGTTGATGACTTGCGCCTGAATCGACACGTCCAACGCCGACACCGGCTCGTCGCAGACGATGAATTCCGGATTCACCGCCAGCGCGCGGGCAATGCCGATGCGCTGCCGCTGACCGCCGGAAAACTCGTGCGCGTAACGCGAGGCGTGTTCACTGTTCAGCCCGACATAGCCCAGCAGCTGCAAAATGCGCTCCTCCCGCTCCTTCCTGGAGGAATACAGGTGGTGCACATCCAGCGGTTCGCCCACGATGTCCGACACGGTCATGCGCGGGTTCAGCGAGGAATACGGATCTTGGAACACCATCGTCGCCTTCGTGCGGAACTTCTGCAAGTCCGCTTTCGTCTTGACGGGCTTGCCATCGTAAATGATTTCGCCCGCCGTCGGCTTGTACAATTGGAGGATGGTGCGCCCAACGGTCGTCTTGCCGCAGCCGGATTCGCCCACCAGACCGAGCGTTTCGCCCTTATTGATGGTGAAGGACACATCATCGACCGCCTTCAGCGGCTTGGTGCGGAAGAAGCCCATGTTGATGTCAAAGTATTCTTTCAGTCCTTTGACTTCCAGCAGCGGCTGGTGCATCTGCGCTTCAGACACAGGGCACTCCTCCTTCCTCCGTGATGCTGCCGTCCTCAACGCCCTTCTTGACGTTCATCCAGCAGGTTGCCATATGGTCGTCATTGATGAGCATCCGAACCGGCTTCTCTTTCAGGCAAATCTTCATCGCCGCCTCGCAGCGGGGCGCGAACGGGCAGCCTTTGGGCATGTTCAGCAGGTCAATCGGCGTACCGGTAATCGGCTCCAGGCGCTGTCCGTTGTTCTCCGCCGTCGGGATGGAGCGCATCAAGCCCTTCGTGTACTCGTGGCGCGGGTTGTAGAAGATTTCATCCGCCGTACCCTGTTCGCAGATAGAACCGGCGTACATGACAATGACCTCGTCGCACATCTGGGCGACAACGCCCAAGTCGTGCGTAATCATGATAATCGCCATGCCCATCTTCTTCTGCAAATCGCGCATCAAATCAAGAATCTGCGCCTGAATCGTCACGTCCAGCGCGGTCGTCGGCTCGTCGGCAATCAGGATGTCCGGCTCGCACGCCAGCGCCATAGCAATCATTACGCGCTGCCGCATACCGCCCGACAGCTCGAACGGGTACTGCTTCATGCGCTTTTCCGGCTCGTTGACGTTGACCAGCTTCAGCATCTCCACCGCGCGTTCGCGCGCCTGATGGCGGTTGCGGTCGGTGTGCAGCAGAATTGCTTCCATCAGCTGCCGACCGATGGTGTAGGTCGGGTTCAGGGACGTCATCGGGTCTTGGAAGATAATCGAGATGCGGTTGCCGCGCACGGTGCGCAGCAGCTTCTCGTCCGCGCCGACCAGCTCCTGCCCGTCGAATTTCACGCTGCCGCTGACGATTTTGCCCGTCGGCGCGAGAATTTGCATGATGGAATACGCCGTGACGCTCTTGCCCGAACCGCTTTCGCCCACGATGCCCAGCACCTTGCCGTGGTCAAGGCGGAACGAAACGCCGTCCACCGCCTTGACTTCGCCCGCGTCGGTGAAGAAGGATGTATGCAGGTCATTGACTTCCAGCAATGCCATTTTGTCCAGCTCCTTTCATCACGCATTCAGCTTCGGGTCAAATGCGTCGCGCAGACCGTCGCCGAACAGGTTCAGGCTCAGCACGATGAGGCAGATGACCACGGCGGGGATAATCAGGCGATAGGTGTAGGAATAGATGCCGTTGAGCGCGTCAGAAGCCAGCGAGCCCAGCGAAGGCATCGGCGCGTTGACGCCCAGACCCAGGAAGGACAGGAAGCTTTCGGTGAAAATCGCGTTCGGAATTTGCAGCGCGGTCGAAATAATCACGACGCTGATGCAGTTCGGCAGAAGGTGCTTGCGGATAATCCACCGCGCCTTCGCGCCCGTCGCCTGCGCCGACAGCACGTACTCCTGCTCACGGAGGGACAGAATCTGACCGCGAATCAGGCGCGCCATGCCCACCCAATAGAGCAGACCAAAGACGATGAACATGCTGATGATGTTCGAGCCGATTTTCTCTAAGATGGTGCCTTCCACATGCAGCACCTGCCCCAGCACGACCGCCAGCAGGATGATAACCAGCATGTCCGGCAATGAGTAGATAATATCGACGATTCGCATGATGAACAAGTCCACCCTGCCGCCGAAATATCCTGCGACTGCGCCAATCATCATGCCAATCACCAGCACGATGATGCTGGCGAAGAAGCCGACGGCAAGGGAAATGCGTGTCCCGTAGACGACGCGGATGAAGTAGTCGCGTCCGTGCGCATCCGTGCCGAAGATGTGCGGGAAAACAGATTCCCCTTTGTCGATTTTCTTCAGTTCCGTCTTGCCGTACTGGAACGGCGCGAGGTTGTTGTAGCTGTTGTCCATCGGGCGTCCCTTCGTCTGCCCCAGCATCTGGTCATACGAGTACGGCCAGAACATCGGAATAATGATGGAGGACAGCGTAATCAGCACAATCAGAATCAGGCTGATGGTCGCGACCTTGTTCTTCAGCAGGCGCTTCACGCCGTCGCGGAAAAAGGTCGAGGACGGCCGCATCCGGGAGATGACTTCCTTTTCCTCCGCCGTCGCGGGCATGAAGGAATCCACATCCAGATGCAGGCTAAAGGGCTTTTTCTTGTTCATCATCATGATGCAGAGGCCTCCTTATTCGTAATCAATGCGCGGATCAACCACCTTGTAGAGCAGGTCGCTGATCAGATTCATAATCACGATTAAAGAGGCGAGGAAAATGGTCGTCCCCATAATCATGGTGTAGTCGCGGTTGGTGATGCTGGATACGAACTGGCGGCCGATGCCCGGCACGGCGAAAATCTGCTCGACGACCATCGAACCGGTGACGATGAACGCCAGCATCGGGCCGAAATAGGTGATAACCGGAATCAGCGAGTTCTTCAGCGCGTGACCGAAGATAATTTTCTTGCCCGAAACGCCCTTGGCGCGCGCGGTGCGGATATAATCCTGCCCCAGCACGTCGAGCATGGAGGAGCGCGTCAGGCGCGTGATGTAGCTCATCGGGTAGAGCGCAAGGGTGATAATCGGGAGGATCAGCCCTTCGGCCGTCGCGCCGTTCGCGGGTACCCAGCCTAACTTGACTGAGAACACTATCAGCAGGAATGACCCCATAATGAACGACGGCATGGACACGAACGCGGTCGTAATCACCATGATAATCTTATCCAGCACGGTGTTGCGCCGCAGCGCCGCCAGCGCGCCGAGGACGATACCGGCAATCGCCGCGCTGAACGCCGCAATCAGACCAAGCTTCGCGGAGGTCTTCATGCCATCCAGAATAATGTCGATGACCTGACGGCCGCGCTGTTTCAGGCTCGGCCCGAAGTCCAGCTTCGTCACCACGTCGCGCAGATACGTCACATACTGTTCGCCCAGCGGCTTGTCCAGCCCGTACTTGGCCTCCAGCGCCGCCTGCGCTTCCGCGGAAATTGCCTTTTCACTTGCGAACGGTCCACCCGGAATCGAGTGCATCACGAAGAACGTCACCGTGATGACAATCCAGATGGTCAGCAGCGCCAGCAGCACGCGCTTGAGGATATAAAACAGCATCTTGGAATTCATCCGCTTCACCTTCCCGGCAGGGGCGCTGCCGCGTCTGCCTGCGTTTCTTGTTCATCGACGCGCAAAACCAACCAGTTTCACCGCGACGATGCTTTATTATGCAACACTGTAACACTGTATGGAGAAAATCAAGTGTTTTGCTGCACAAACTGTGTTTTTTTCATGTTTTTCTCGTGTATTTTGAATATTTTCGGCTATGTTGTTGCATTTGTCAAGTTTTCTGCAGCTCCTTGTGCATTTTTGCGCACAAAAAAAATGCAGGACGCTCATTCGTCCTGCATCGTGGTAACGAAGTGAATTATTCCGCTGCCGCCAAGCTGCCGAAGATTTCCAGCGGCATGTTTTCCAGCGCGTCGCCCACTTCCTTGCTGGCAACCTGGAACGTCACGGCGAGAACCGTCTCGTCGTCAAGGAAAGCATACAGCGCCAGCACGGTGTCGCCGGGGGTGTACATCAGGCAATAGTTTTCGTTGACATACAGCTCAGCGAGCATTTCTTCCGTCGCGCCCGCATCCTGAATGCCTTGCAGCAGCGTTTCGAAAGTCATCGCGGACTTCTGCACCGTAATGCTGACCGTCTGGTCGGCGTTGACGGCGAAGAGCAGGATGTTCTCGGCGTTTTCCGTGCCTGCGGGGACTTCCTGAACCGCCCAGTCCGCCGGAATCTGCATCGTCAGACCCGTTTCACCCAGCGCAACCGTCTGCGCCTCGAAGCTGACATTCATTTCAACTGCCGGCACTTCCGCTTCTTCCTCCGCGAACGCAAAGGCAGTGCAGCACATCATGAGCGCCATCAGGAGAGCAAGGAGTTTCTTCATATTTGTTTCCGTCCTTTCATTTCCAGCATGATTCGGCTGATTTTTTTCCATATTGAACAGCCGCATCTGGTAACATTTATGATACCAAATGCAAGCCGCTTTTGCAATACGCTTTCGCGCAGGAAAACGGTTGATTCGCGCGGATTTGGGATTTCAGAATGAAGCAGCTTCCATTTTCATTCGGAAAATGCGAGTGAAGTAACTTTTATTTACTTTTCAATTCTCCCCAAAACAAACAGTTGATTCTTTCCGTAAAAGCGGACTTTGCTTCCCTCCTCCTTCACAAAAAACGGGGCACCGCGAGAGCTTTCGCCCCCGCAGCACCCCGCCACCCGCGGATGCGCAATTCCGCATTGTCCCTTACTTCTTCGTCCAGTCCTGCTTTTCGCCGATGCCGTAGTTCGCCGGCAGCACGTCGTCATCAACCAGCACGAAGCCCAAATCCGCCGTGTAGGTCGTACTGGCGGAGGTCACCTGCACCGGGTTCGATTCGCCGTTTTCGCCCAGAATCGACGCAATCAGCGGAATATCCGTGCGCATACGCGTCGGCACAACTTCCGCCGGGTAGATGGGCTTGAGCGTGTACACGCCGGGATACAGGTTCTCGAAAGTGTAGTAACCGTACGCGTCGGTTGTCGTTTCCGCGACGAGCTGATTGTTGCGCCACAGCTCGATGCGCATGTCGCCCAGACCGAGTTCGCCCGCGTCCTGCAAGCCGTTGCCGTTCAGGTCAAGCCAGCAGAAGTCGCCCAGCGTGCCCGGCTGCACCGCGCCGATGTTCTGTTCCAGCTGATGTTGGCTCATGCGCAGGGCAATCAGGTCGCTCTCTCCCTCGCGGGCGGTGTAGGTCGTCATCACGCTGATGTTCTGCCCGTCCTTGAGGCGCGTGTCGTCCTTTTCTACGACGACGTAGCCGTTCGGGAGCGTCACACGCAGACGGTAGTTGCCCGGCATCAAGCCGTCAAAGCGGTAGATGCCGTCCTCGCCCGTCGTCGCGTTTTGCAGTTCGCTGCCCTTTTCGTCCAGCAGGACAACCTCCGCGCCGGACAGGGGCGCAATCTCGCCCGCGTTGTCGCACCAGACCATGCCGCCGATGCTTGTGTCAATCTTCAAGCCCAGCATCGGCGCAGTATAGTTGTTGTTTTCGCTAATTTCAATCTCGGTCATGACGAGCTGACTGCCCTCGGTGGTGAAGGTGCTGTCGCCCAGACGCGCCGCCTGCGTACCTTCCTTGAGGTTGTAGGCAAGGCTGTACACGCCGGGGGCAATGCCGTCGATGGCGAACCGCCCATCTGCATCGGTCTGCACCTGTGCAAACACCGCGCCGGTTTCATCCAGCAGGGTCAGCGTCTCGTTTTCCGGGGTGATTTCGCCCGCGTCCATGCGGCCGTTGTCATTCTCGTCCACCCAAACCTGACCGGACATCTTCGACGGAATCACGCCGCCAAGCACCTGATTCAGCCATTCCTCGCCCAGCCCGATTTCGATGCTCACCTGCTGCTCGTTCAGCCCGTGCATCAGCGGCAGGGTCACATTGCCGTCCAGCTTGGAGAGCACCATGCCCTCCGGGAAGCGCAGGGTCAGCGTGTAGGCGTCCGGCCGCAGCCCGGTGAAGCTGTACGCGCCCGTCGCATCGGTGACGACGGTCTGCTCCGTCAAATCCTCGCGGGAGGGGGTCAGAATCAGCGTCACGCCGGCAAGCGCCGCTTCGTTTGCATCCTGTGCGCCGTTGCCGTTGTGATCGGCAAACACCATACCTTCAATGTCGCCCAAAGCCAGTGCGCCGCACAGGGGCGCGGTGACTTCTTCGCCCACGCCGATGGTAAAGGAATCCGTCGTGCCGTCGGAATCCGGCGCGATGGTGTTGCCGCCGTCCGCCAGGGGAGCAAACACGCCGTCGCCCGGCAGCTCGTAGCGCAGGCGGTACGTTCCGGGCAGCACCGCGTCAAACAGGAAGCTGCCATCCGCGCCGATGGTGCGGGTCGCCACGTCACCGGTTTCGTCCATCAGGTGAACCACCGCGCCGAGCAAGCCGCCTTCATCCGCGTCGCGCAGACCATTGTCGTTCTTGTCAGCAAACACCACGCCGGACACATGTCCGGGGGTAATCATGCCGATATCAAGGCCCGTCAAATCCGCGCCCATTGTCAGCGCCACCGGTTCGCTTTCGCCCGCGCCGCCGGAGAGGTTGCGGAGGATATTGCCGTCGCCCGTGCGCGTGAACGCCAAGCCGCGGTTTGCGGTCGCGCTCACGGTGTACTGCCCCGGCGCAAGGTCATCGAAGGTATACACGCCGCTGCGGTTCGTTTTCGCCGTGCGGGTATTGCCGTTTTCATCCGTCAGGGTGACGGTGAAGTTGTTGACCATCTTTTCCGCGTCCATCCGGCTGCCGGAGAAGTCGTCATCCAGATACACCGTGCCGGAGATGCTGCCGTAGGTAATCGCGCCGATGGCCATCGTCATCTCGCTGTCGTTCTCCAGCACCACGTCGGAAATCGTGTGCTCGCGGCGGTCAGTGCCGGGAGCGAACATGTTGCCGTACTCGCCCTCGCCCGCGATGGTGTACACATAGCCTTGCGGAATCGTCGCTTTGACGCGGAACGTGCTGCCGCGGATGTTGGCAAAGGTGAAGCGCCCGTTCTCGTCGGAGACGGTGTTCAGCAGCTCCTTGCCGATGGCCTGACGATACAGGACGACCTTCACGCCTTCCAGCGTCTTTTCGCCCTCGTCGTACACGCCATTGTTGTTTTCATCCAGGAAGCAGATGCCGTTGATATCAGAGCCCTTCATCACGCCAAGGAGGACTTCCTCCAAGTCACCGCGTTCAAGAATCACCTGATCCGTTTCGGAGCGCTTGAATTCGCTGGTGATGATGGAGCGGCGATTGCCGCCCGTCTGGCTGTATCGCGCAAACACAAGGCCGTCCGGCAGGCTGTATTCGACATTGTATGTGCCGTAGCGCATTTGACCGATGTAGAATTTGCCGTCCTCGCCGCTCTCGGTTTCGTACACCAGACCGTTTTTCACGCCGACGGCGCGGATTTTGATGCCCGCTTGACCGGGTTCGCCGTCCTGATACACGCCGTCGTCGTTTTCATCCAGCCACACAAGGCCCTGCAGCGCCGCCATCGTCATCACGCCGACGCCCACGTCGGTCACAGAACCGGCTTCGAGGGTCAGCGGCACGCTGTTTTGCACTCGTTCGGTCGTTTCATCCATGATGGACATGTTCGCGCTGACATTTTTGCCGTGCGCGCCATGGCCGAAGCCCGCGGGCAGCTCGCTGCGCAGGACGTACGTCCCCGCCGGGACAGCCAGCGACACTTCACCGTTCTTGTCCGTTTCGCCGGATGCCACAACAACCTCCACGCCGTTGACTTCGGTGATGAGGCTCATCGTCGCGCCGGACACGCCTTCCTCGTACTTCCCGCGTGAACCGTTGTTATCGTTGTCGCGGAAAGCGTGGATGGTCAGCGCTGCCGGATTCGCCGCCTTCGCGGTCACAGTCGCGGGTTCGTCGCTAATGACGAGCGCGCCGTTGGCAAGGGTCACGCCCGCATCATAGCGGACGACGTACGTCCCGTATTCGAGGAACTCCGCCTGCCAAGCGCCGTTTTCATCCGTCACCGCTTCCGCCGCGACTTCGCCCGCCTGATTGACCAGCTGCACCTGCACGCCGCTCATCGGCTGACCGTCCAGCCCCAGCACCACGCCGGAAGCGTCGCCGGTGGCATGGTTCGCCAGCGCCGGCAGCACAACGGTTTCGCCCGCGCCGATTTCCACCAGAATGCTCGCCGTCACGCCCGTATCGGTCGTGCTGAGCGTCCAGCCCTCGGTGTCATACAGGCCGCGCGGCAGGGTTGCCGTAATCTGATAAGTATCAGGATACAGGCCGTTCAGCGCAAACGCGCCGCTGACCGTCATCTGTTCGCTCATCCGTTGACCGGAAATCGTCACTTCCGCCGGGGCAGACAGATCGTCGATGCTGCCGGTCATGCCGCCGCTGAGCGTCAGATCCAGTTCATACCGGCTGGTCTGCATCGCCTGAATGCTCACCAGCCACTGTGCCTGACCCTTTTGCAGGTTCGGCCAGTCGTTCACGCCCGTCAGCAGCGTGCCTTCCGGCAGCGTCACCGTGACGGAGTACGTCCCGTGGAAGAGGTCGGCTTCCTTCACCGTCTCGCCATCAGTCAGGTAGCCCGTGCGGGTCGTTTTGCCGTCCTCGCTGACAATCTGGTACGCCACTGCCGCGTTCACGCCGCGCATGAGCATCGTCAGCGTGCCGTCCACGGGTTCAGGGGTGGGGGTCGGCGTAGGCGTCGGGCTCGGCGTGGGCGTCGGGCTCGGGGTCGGGGTCGCCGTCGGGGTTGGCGTCGGCGCTTCCGTGGGTTCCTCCGTCGGTTCTTCCGTCGGATTCTCGGTCGGCGCTTCCGTCGGCGCTAATGTCGGGGTCGCCGTCGGCGTAGGCGTTGCCGTCGGTGTCGGGGTCGGGGTGGGCGTCGGCGTAGGCGTAGGTTCAGGCGTGGCGGTCGGCGCCATCGTCGGCGGCACATAGTAATAGGAAGCGTTCACCTTCGTCACGGAATCCGGACCCGTGTAGCGCTCAATGTTGATAATCTTGTCGCGCCAGCTTTCAATGGCCAGCGAAGCCTTCGTCATGCGCAGGGTGTACAGCCCCGTGTGAATCGCCGCCGGCAGGGCATAGTCGCCCCGGCTGTCGGTGTCGAAGGAGAGAATCGTCTCGCCGCGCTCGTTAATCAGGTCAAAAGAGGAGCTGCTCTCCGTGTGCACGGTGAACAGACCCGTGTCCGTCAGCACAGCAATGACCGCTTTGTTCAGCCGTCCGCCGACAATCGACACGGTGTAGCTCGCCGCCATAATGGCGTCCTCCGGCATCGTTTCCGCCACCGGGACAAGCTGCACATTGCCCGTTCCGGGGACGGAAATTGGATCGCTGCCGAAGTCGGTCAGGCGAATCGTGCCGACCGCCTCCCCGTTCTGCATGACGGTAAAATCGCCCGTGAATTTCCGGGATTCATACGTTCCCGTGCTTGTGGCATACATACCCAGAAAATCCACTTGCAGCATCGTCAGCTCCGATGCCGCAGCCGCGGGGAGCAGCATCAGCAGCATTCCCAGCGCGAGCAGGAGTGACAGAAATCGCTTGCCAAGCATCCTCATCTTGCCTGTTCCTCCATCTGAATCATCCGCAAGCCGTGCGGAGTAAAGTCACAGAATAATCCATGTACTATGGTAAAGCAATCCGCCCGACTTGTCAACCATTCCGCGCATATTTTTACAATTGGATTGCTTTTCTGGTCGAAAATCAGCATGTTCCGGCAATGAAAAAGAAGGCTGACTTTTTCAGTCAGCCTCCCATGCGGATACTATTTCCAAATGCGAATGCGCCGAGATGCACCGCAAATGATTCGTTCTGGCTGACGCGAACGCCAGCGCGGGAAAGGCGCAAGCAGATGGCACAGCCAAATGCAGGAAACAGTATCAGTTGCTGCCGCCCATCAGCAGGGTCAGCATGCTCTCCGGCAGACTCATCAGCAGGGTCATGGGCAGGTTCTGCAGGTTGTTCATCACCTTGACGAACCACGTCTGGAACTCACTGTCCGTCATCGCGCCCAAATCCTGCGCCTTGCTCACGTCCAGCGCGTCCTTCGCGTCGCAGGTGCGGGTTTCCGCCGTGATGGTCACAACGTCCAGACCCATGAAGCGCACCAGCACATCCACCTTGCGGACGCCATGTTCGCCGTCCATCGTCGTAGCGGTCGTCACCACCACGCCGAAGCCCTGCTCGACACCGTCCACCGTTTCCTTGATTTCCACATCAACAACGCTGCTGTCCGTGCCGACGCCCTTGCCGCTGACGTTGATTTCAACGAGGTCTTCGCCAGCATAGGCGGTCAGGTTCGCCGTGAAGTTCTCCAAGTCGCCTGCGAAGGTCAGCGTCGCCGCAGTATCTTCCGCGCTCTTGATGGTCACAAGCCACGTCGCCACGCCGTCCGCCGTGTTGCGGGTCATCGTGAAGGAGATCGGCAAGGCTTCTTCGCCGCCGTTGTTGATCTTCACCGAAGCCGTCATGCGAACCAGCTCGCCTGCTTCAGTCATCCAGTATTCATAAACGATGTCATCCGCGTAGAGATCTGCTTCATCAAGTTCTTTCAGCAGGTCGTCCCAGCTCGTGTCAGCAGCGGAAAAAAGCGCATCCATGTAAGCACCGACGCTCGGAACGCTGTGGATCATTTCCAGCAGGGCTTTCGTCATCTCGACGATCTTTTCCGGCGGAACGGTGACTTTGACGTAGCTCTTCGCCGCGTCGCAGTCGCCGGGCTGCTCGGTCACTTCTGCCATTTCTTCACCGGACAGTATTTCGTTCATCATGGTCATGAACGCCGTGGTGTCCGCCTGCGTCAGTTCTTCCATGAGCTGCTCTTCCGTCATGCTGCTCAGGTTCGCCGCTGCTTCCATCAGGGCAGTGTATTCCGCATTGCCGCTCAGCTGTTCCTTCGATTCTTCAATCGCCTTGTCGATCTCCTCGTCGCTCTGACCGGACATCTTCATCGTCGCGCGGAGGGCTTTTTCCTTGATGGCTTCCACGTCCTTGCTGTTCACAGCAATCACGCCGCCCAGCAGCGCGCTGGACACATACATCAGCTGGTTTTCTTCCGCAGCAGTCGTCAGCGATGCCATACCCAGCACGCTCTTGCCGCTCAGGTTCAGGTCAAAGCCAGCTTCGTCGCCCTGCTGATAGCCGGTCAGGGACAGCGCCGCCAGCAGGTCGTTGATGGCAGCCATCGCGGTGTCATCCCCGCCCAGCGCCGCCACGAGGTCAGCGTTCAGGTCGTGGATGGTGATGGTGGTTTCCTGACGCGCGGCATTGTCCCACACGCTGTTTTCCGCCATCGAGGTCAGGGGCATCGCCAGCATCATGATGCTGAGCAGTACCGCAAGCAATTTCTTCATGGGGTTTTCCTCCTTGTTATTTGGTTTCCCTTTTTCTTTATAGCGAACACTGCGGGGCAGTGATGCTTTCGGTTGATGTTAGTCGGCGTTATCCAAAATGATGGTGCTGCTCGGCAGCGTCGTCGTACCGTCCATGAGCTGCCGCACGCTGTTCGGCAGATTCATCAGGATGCGCGGCAGAATCTTCGAAATGCTCGTCGCCAAGGTCAGCATGTAGGCGTTGAAGCGCGCACTGCTGATTTCGCCCAAGTCCAGCACGTCGCCGTCGGACAGCAGGGGGCGCGGTTTGCACGAAAAGGTCGTCGTGTAGATGGTCAAGCCGACTTCACCGCCAGACAAGAGCCGAATTCTCGACTCCCGATATACACTGCTGCTCGAACCAGACGTAAACACGCCGAATTGTATGCCGCTGTCCGTGCCGTTCGCTTCGGAGGTCGTGCGCACTTCTACATCGACCTTCCCGCCCCTGCGGTTCGGCTCAACCGTCAGCGAAATCGTCGTCTGCGTCTGGGCATCCGGCATAAGCACCAGTTCGGCATTCTTTTCACCGATGGTGAGGCGTCCCGTCGTGCTGTTCTCTTCCTTTTCCAGCGTCCAGTCGTACTGCAAGCCGTCCGCCAGCGTGTTCCGGTTCAGCGTGAACGTGACGGGCTTCAGGATTCCCTCGGTCGGCTCCACCTCGGACATTCTTTCCGCCCAGTCCGGGAGCGCGGAATAGTTCACAATCAGCTTGACAAGCTGCCCCTGCGCATCCGTGTACATCGTCACCTGCGCGTCGCTGTACAGCATTGTCTGCTGACGTACCTGCGCCGCCCAGTCGATTTCCTGCGGCACATACTCTTCCGTCGTCGTCTGCGACATGAACTGCATCAGATTGTCATAATCCGCCGCCAAATCCGCGAAGTTCTGGACGACAGGCACTTGCATCGCCGTTTCCAGCAGAATCGCCAGCCGATTGACCAGCTGTTCGTTCGTCAGCGTGAACGTACACACCTGTATCGCCGGGTCACAGCCTTCGATCTGCTCCGTCACAGGGTCAATCGTCATGGACGGCTGATATTCCGCCAAGCGGCGCTGCATCTCCGTAAAGTCAATCGCCGCAAGGCTATTCAGCACTTCTTCCGCCTGCACGTTTTCCGTGAAGAGGGGATTTTTGAGTACCTTCGCCGTCATTGCGCCCATCTGTCCCACCTGCGCAATCTGCTCCGCGTAGTACCCAGAGGATACCGTCTCGTTGATGACTTCCGCCGTAAGACCGCGCTGGCTGAGCTGCTGGCGGTACACCAGCTCCCCGAAATGCTGCATGTCCTCGTCGAGGTTCAGATACAGCGTCTCGCCCAGCAGGTCACTGCTGACATAGACATCCGCGCCGCTGAACTGCACGGCATAATCGACAATAGGCTGGTCGTTCAGCGTCACCTCATAGGCGGCTGACGTTGTCCCCTGCTGATAGACTATCACCCGCAGGGCATCCAGAAAGTCATTGACGGCTTTCTCCTCCGCTTCGTCGATGTCCGCCCCCAGCACCTTCGCATTGAAGTCTTTCAGGAAAATGACTGTACTTGTCGCGCCGGGCGCACTTTCCTCCGCAAAACCACACAGCGGCAGCATCAGCGCCAGCGTCAGCAGAATCGCAAGCAGCTTCTTCATTCGTCAGCCTCCTTGACATTCGTTTGTGCGCTTTTCAGCAGTCCATTACCATTATATCAAAAAAAACACCTGTTGCAAGCGAATATGCGCAAGTTTTACAATTCCGTGCCTCAAAGATGCAAATTTGCGCCTGAAAGCGCAGCTTCGCGGAAAAATGCTTGATGCCGTCATGCAAAATTTCTGTGAATGGCGCAAAAGGCCGTTTTCCCCTCTTGTGAAGCGCGAAAAAATATGCTACAATAGATAGAGTATTCCGGATTACTGAAAGGAGCTAATTCGCATGGAATTTCTGACCAAGCTTTTGGGCATCGCCACCGCCGTTGCGGAAACCACCACCACCACCGGTGCTGCCGACCCTGCCGCCGTCACCACTGATTCTGCCGCTGGCGGCATTGTCGGTATTCTCTTCAGCCTTCTGCCGCTGCTGCTGGTTTTCGTCCTGATGTACTTCATGATGATTCGCCCGGAGAAGAAGCGCCGCAAGAAGGAGCAGGACATGCTCGCGTCCCTGAAGAAGGGCGACCGCGTGTGCACCATCGGCGGCATCTACGCCACCATCGAGAGCATCAGGGACGACACCATCACCCTGAGCGTCGGCAAGGGCGACCAGACGATGGTTGTTGCGCGCTGGGCGATTCGCTCGGTGGAAGATGTGACCATCGAAAACGAGACCGAATCCCTGAACTAATCGCAAAATTCCCGGCTTCGTGCCGGGTTTTTTTGTGCCCGATTTTCCCGCCGCGCATATGCTGGGAGTGAACAACTCACACGATGGGAGGAATCGCCATGAATCAGCGTCCGAATTGCTGCCGTCCCATGCCGCCGCAAGCGCCTTGCCCGTCCAGACCACCTTGCCCGCCGAAACCCGCTTGCCCGGCTTGTCCGCCGACGCAGAAGGGTGTTTTATTGCCGCGAATCCTCGCCAGCGGGCGGGAGTGGCAGCGCCGCGCGTGTGTGGCGCTGTACGTCGGCGGTTTGCCGGAGGATGCGAACGGGCGATTGCGGCTCGTCGGCGTTACGGCGTGCGGTGACGCGGATTGGGAGATTGCGCCGTGCCAAGAACCGCACCCGTGCGGCTGCCGCGGATGCCGACCGTCTCGACCCGCGCCGTGCCTTCTGCGGGTGAATATTCCGGTTGTTTGCCAAGTGCAGGCGGAATGCGGGCAGGTTTTGCGCGGCGAAAGTGTGCTGACGACGGATGTTGCGCTGCCGATTCGCTGTGTGCAGGCGGAATGCTGGCGCAACCAGATGATGGTGCTGCCGTGTGTTCGGCTGATTGACGGCGGCGCGCCTGTGTGTGCGGATGACTGCCGTCCCCCTGTGTTTGATTGCACGATTGAACTGCTTGTCGAAGCCTACATGACGCGATGGGAAGCGTGCGGCAGCCCTGCGCCGACTTGTCCGGATTTACCGCTATTCCCCCCGCCGCCGTTCGGGTGACAAGGCGTTGGAAGACCCAAGGGGCTTTGCCCCTTGACCCCAGCAGGGACGCTGTCCCTGCACCCTGCAAGG
>OGYJ01001953.1_pt1 | contig 15068 bp, 7 predicted proteins | sample 1576531 | NCBI WGS metagenome assembly OGYJ01 (sample SAMEA3541574, study PRJEB24748) | human gut metagenome | biome: human gut; feature: human-associated habitat; material: faeces | place: China | collected 2012 | reverse complement strand
TATGACGGCCTGCATCAATCCGCCCTGTGCCGCGCCAAGGCCGATTGGCTGGTGGGCATCAACGCCACGCGGTATTTCTCCCTGACGTATGGCCGCACGTTGAACATTGGGCGCGTCATGTCTCCCACGCTGGCTTTGCTGGTACAGCGCGAGGCGGAGATCTCCGCGTTTGTGGCAGAGCCGTTCTACACCGTTCAGCTTGATTGCGGCTTTCCCACCACGACAGACAGAATGAAGGACAGAAAGGATGCCGACGCCATCGCCAACGCCTGCAAGGGCAAGGCAGTAACCGTCAAAAGCGTGGAGCGCAAGGAAAAGTCTGAGAAAGCGCCCGCGCTCTACGATTTGACCTCCCTCCAGCGCGACGCCAACCGCGTTCTCGGCTACACCTCTCAGCAGACCCTCGACTATCTCCAAGCGCTCTATGAAAAGAAGCTCTGTACCTACCCGCGCACCGACAGCCGCTATCTGACCGACGATATGGAGGGCAGCGTCCCCGGCCTTGTCGCCGCCGCTGCCGCTGTCTGCGGCATGGAGAAGCCGCCGACCATCTGCGCCAAGCAGGTATGCAGCAGTAAAAAAGTCACCGATCACCACGCCATTGTTCCCACCATCAGCGCGGAAAAGGTAGATATAGCCTCTCTGCCGCTGGGCGAACGAGAGGTGCTGAAGCTGGCGGCAAAGGGCTTGCTTAGAGCGGTGGATGAACCCCACCGTTACGCGGAAACGGTCATTACGGTGGACTGTGCCGGTCAGAGCTTCACCGCCAAGGGCAAAACCGTCCTTGCTCCCGGCTGGAAGCGCTATGAGCAGGAACAGACGGAGGCAGCGCCCGCGCTGCCGGTGGTGACGGAGCAACAGACGCTTCCCGTATCTGCCGCATCGGTCAAGACCGGAAAAACCACGCCGCCCAAGCATTTCACCGAGGATACGCTGCTGGCTGCGATGGAGAACGCGGGCAAGGAGGATATGCCAGATGATGCCGAGCGCAAGGGCATTGGCACCCCGGCGACCCGTTCCGGTATCATTGAAAAGCTGGTGTCCTCCGGTTTTGTGGAGCGCAGGAAGTCCAAAAAGATTACAAATCTGCTGCCCACCTCCACTGGCACGGCGCTTATCACCGTTCTGCCCGAACAGCTCCAGTCTCCGCAGCTCACCGCTGAATGGGAACACCGCCTGAAAGAGATCGAGCGCGGCGAAATCGCCTCGGCCAGTTTTATGGACGGGATCGCCGCCATGCTGAATGAGCTGGTGCAGACCTACAAACCCATCCCCGGTGCGGAAGTCCTGTTCCCCTCCGGGCGCGAGGTGGTCGGCAAGTGTCCCCGCTGCGGAGCCGAGGTGACGGAATCACAGAAAGGCTTTTTCTGCGAGAACCGTGCCTGTTCCTTTGTTCTCTGGAAAAACAGCCGCTTTTTCACCGCCAAGAAAAAGGTGTTGACAAAATCCCTTGCCGCTGCGCTTTTGAAAAATGGCCGCGCCCCGCTGAAAGGCTGTTATTCTGAAAAGACCGGAAAGACCTATGATGCCGTCGTTCTTTTGGAGGACGATGGGCAGCGCGCGGGCTATAAGCTGGTGTTCGACAATGGCTGATGCACCGCGTATGGATCACAAGCAGCTCCGCCGCTCCAAAAAGCTCATTCGGAAGCTCTGCTGTAATTACGATCACGGCAACTGCCTCGCGCTGGATGATGGAGAGCCTTGCGTCTGCGTACAGGGTATTTCCTACTCGCTGCTGTGCAACTGGTTCCGAAACGCGGTACTTCCCGCCGACCATGAGCTGCTGGCCGACGTGATGCGGGAAAGGCCGGGAAAGCGCTGCGCCGTCTGCGGTAAGCCGGTCTATTCTTCCTCCAATCGCGCCAAATATTGCCCCGCCTGCGCCAAGCAGGAGCGTCGAAAGCAGGACGCCAAACGAAAGCGTGAACAATACTGGAACCTCCGCAAATAGAGGGCGTAAAAGCCCCGTGCCGCAAGGCTTTTTCCATGCGGAATCACAAGGGGCTGCGTCATTCTATCCGCAAGCTCAAAAACAACGTCTATCTGCGGAGAATCGCCCCTGTGCAGGATGTGTTTTCTTCTGCGCAGGGGCGCTATTTTTTCTGAAAGGAGATCATCATGGCTGAAAAGCAAACCAACAAAGACCGGATGCGGGAGATCGTTGACAGCATCGAAAATGGCATCAAGGAGCTGTTCGAGAGCGATAAGTACCGGAAGTACCTTGCCACCATGAGCCGCTTTCACCGCTACTCGGTCAACAACACCATGCTCATCTATATGCAGCGCCCCGACGCCACCCATGTGGCAGGCTTCAACAAGTGGCGCGATCAGTTCGGCAGGAACGTCCTGAAAGGCGAAAAAGGTATCCGCATCATCGCTCCCACTCCCTATAAGAAAAAGATCGAGGAAATCAAGACAGACCCCGAAACCAACGCGCCGATACTGGACGCAGACGGCAAGGCCATCATTGAGGAAAAGGAAATCCGTATTCCTATGTTCAAGGTGGTGTCCGTCTTTGATGTGTCGCAGACTTCTGGAAAGCCCTTGCCCCAGCTTGCCGCCGATCTGAGCGGCAATGTGCAGCAGTATGAGGTTTTCATGGAGGCGCTGCGCCGTGCTTCTCCCGTTCCGATGGAGATAAAGCCCGTTGCGCGGGATACGGACGGCTTTTTCAGCATTAAGGCGCAGAGCATCACCATCCGCGCCGGTATGAGTGAGGTGCAGACGGTATGCGCCGCCGTCCATGAGATTGCCCACGCCAAGCTCCACGACTACGAACACATGACGGAGCTTGCGGACGATGGTGAGACGATCCTTGTCCCCGGCGAAAAGAGCCGCAACACCGAGGAGGTCGAGGCCGAAAGCATCTCCTATGCGGTCTGCCAGTATTACGGTATTGAAACGGGAGAAAACAGCTTCGGCTATATCGCCACATGGTCAAAGGGCAAGGAGCTGAAAGAACTTCGCGCCAGTCTGGAAACCATCAACAAGACTGCCTCCGAGCTGATTACGGACATTGACCGGCACTTTGCGGAGATTTGCAAGGAGCGCGGCATCAATCGTGAAGAAGTGAGCACCACACAAACAGACGAAGCGCTTTATCTTGTGGATGGCTCGGTATATCTCCATGTGCAGCATACAGACGGCGGTTGGGACTATTCGCTCTACGACAAGGAAAGCAAAAAGCTGCTGGATGGAGGTGTTATTGACAGCAGCGCCATTGAAGATTCGCCGGTTGCATCTGTTGCCGGGGCTGTCCGAACGGAGGTATTTGCCATTCAGGGCATGACACCAACCAAGGTGACATTTGCAGATATGAAAATTCTGGAGGACTTGCAGGAGGCGCAGATTACGCCGCCCTTGGACAGCGAACAGATCACCGGCGCAGTCGCTGTTCCCACCGATGCGGCAGATAATATGCTCCCGGAGCTGGAACAGGCCGTCCCGATGCCTGACCCCACGCTGACGGTGGACGATATGCGCAGCTATGGGTATCTGGATAGTGATATGCTCCCGCTTTCCAAGGATCGGGCGGTGGAGCTGCTGGAGCATGACATCACGGTTTATATGCTCTATCCCGACAACGCCGAGGAAATGGTCTTTGAAGCCGAGGACATCATCAAGCACGACGGAATGTTCGGCGTCACAAGACCGGATTGGGATGCGGTCAAGGGCCATATTCCTCCCCGCGATGTGGAGCAGCGTTTTTTGAACAGTCCCACCGATTCTATGGCGATCTACCAACTGCGCCGGGATGCGCCGGTGGAGCTGCGTTTTGCCAACCTCGGCAGTCTGGCCGCGCCGCCTGACCCGGCCAACTATGAAGCCGTCTATACCCGTGAGGTGTACCCGGACGATGATACCGGCAGAATCCTTGAAAACTTCTACTACATTTTCAACGACGAGCGCCCCGGCGATTTTGTGGCACACAGCCTCTCCGTCAGCGACATCGTTGCGCTGAAACAGGACGGCAAGGTATCCTATCACTACTGTGACAGCATGGGATTTCAGGAGCTGCCCGCCTTTCAGAAACCGGAAAATTATCTGAAAGCCACCGAGATGTCGATGGAAGATGATTACGGCATGATCGACGGCATTATCAACAACGGCCCCAAACAGCCCACCGTCGCCGACCTTGAAGCACAGGTCAAGGCCGGTATGTCCATCTCCCTGATGGATTTGGCAGAGGCGGCACACCGGGAAAAGAAGAAATCTGTGCTGGAGCAGCTCAAAAGCCAACCGGCCCAAGAACGTCCACACAAAACAGCGCCCAAAAAGAGCGCAGAAAAGGAGCTTTGATATGAACATCACCTTTGAAGAACGCCAGCTTATGAGCCTCTACAATACCGGCACCCGCACGGGCTTGATCGCGGCGCTGGAGGAAATGCGCGGCTACCTCGCTGCGGATGAAACGGAGCTGCGGGAGCTGACGGACAGCGCCATCGCAAAGCTGCGCAGGATGAGCGACGCGGAATATGACGCGCTTGACCTGTTCCCTGATTTTGAAAAGGAGGATATGGATGCCGAGTAAAGTACAGCTCTATGCGCAGATGGCAGACCGCACGGCGGAGCAGATCACGGGAAGCTACCAGAAGTGGACGGCATTTCTGACCACCGCCGCAAGGCTGTATAAGTACCCCTACAACGAACAGCTCATGATCTTCGCCCAGCGCCCGGAAGCCACGGCCTGCGCGGAATACGACCTCTGGAATAAGCAGATGCGCCGCTATGTGCGGCGAGGCAGCAAGGGCATCGCCCTTGTGGATACCAGCAGCGACCAACCCAAACTCCGATATGTATTCGATGTTTCCGATACCAGCGGCGGCGAGAACTCTCGCCGCCCTTATCTTTGGGAATACCGGCAGGAGCATCGTGAGGTGGTATCTGCGGCGCTGGAGCAGCGCTTCGACGTTTCCGGTGAAAGCGGGCTTGCCGATCAGTTGGAGCGTGTGGCGGCGCAGCTTGTAGATGAATACTGGCACGACAACCGGCGCGATATTGTCGGCATCGTTGACGGTTCCTTTCTGGAAGGTTATGATGATTTCAACATCGGAGCCGCTTTTCGGAACGCCGCCGTTGTCAGCACCACCTATGCGTTGCTGTCCCGCTGCGGGATGCAGCCGGGAGATTACTTCGAGCATGAGGATTTTCTGAATGTCTTTGATTTCAACACCCCGCAGACCGTCGCCGCTCTTGGAACGGCCATCAGCCAGTCCAGCGAGCTGGTGCTGCGGAAGATCGAAATCACCATCAAGAATTACGAGCGCGAGAAACTCGCGGAAAGGAGCGAAAGCCATGAGCGAACTGACCTACACCCGCAGCGGGGATTATCTGATTCCCGACCTGAGCCTGACCGAGCAGCCGCAAGCCCCGCTGGGCAAGTACGGCAGGATGCGGAAGAATTACCTGAAGGAGCATCGTCCGGTGCTGTGGAACAGCCTGCTGCTGTCCGAGAAGCTGTACCCCCATCTGCGGGAGATCGACGAGGCAGCGAACAACCGGCTGGAACAGATGATGCCGGAGCTGATGAAGTCGGCAGGCGTGACGGAAGCGCTGAAAGCCAGCGACCCGATGAAGTGGGTAGGGCTGATGAACATGCTGAAAGCGCAGGCCGAGGAAACGATCCTCACGGAACTGGTGTTCAGCTAAATATGTTCGATGCCCCTGCTGGGGCGCAGATGTCCTTCTTCCCCTCAGAGGCAGAACAAATTCAATCCATCGCAGAAGCGGAGAGTGTAACACCCTCCGCTTTTTCTATGTTCATTTCTCAGGATGATATTGACCACATCCTGCGCGCGGGCGGTAATGCGGATGCAGCGCGGATGAAAATTGCTGCGGAATTCTCCAAGCAAAAACCTTTAGAGGATCGCGCGGCGTTTCTGAAAGCTCTTTACCACGGCGGCAACGGCCTGATTACGGATAACGGCAGGCTTTCCGCATGGTACGGGGACGATGGTATCCATATTGCAACCGGAGATACCTCTCGCTATCTTCGTTCTGCCCAAGTGATAGGCTGGGCAGATGCGGCGGAGCGTATTGAGGAGTTTCTGGACGGCGGCGCATTTGCCACCAATCTTGAGGTCACGGAAGCCCCGCGCTATGAGCGGCTGGGTATTGCTGTGGATGTCTGGAACCTTTATCACGATTTCTCGGATGAAGCAAAGTCGCTGGGGTATCTGTCCTGCTTGGGTAATATCCATAGCACCAGCTTTCCAGAGGAAACGGAGCGTCTGACGGACGATCTGCTGAATCCGGCGTTCCGGGAAAGGCTTCTGTCGGAATACACGGTATTCATGGACGCTTACCGTGAAAACCGGGAGCTTCTGCGTTTCCATTACCACCGACCGCAGGCGCTTCTTACACGTATGGAAGATCTGTCATTGCCGCGCAAAGAATATCACTCCGATATGGCGGCTGTTCCGAAGACGGGCCGGTTTATCACTGAAGATGAAATTGCGGCTTCTCTTGCAAATGGAAGCGGCTTTGAGGGTGGAAAGACCCGCATCCATGAGTTTTTCCAGACTCCGCACACGACAAAAGAGAGCGCTGATTTTCTGAAAAAAGAGTATGGCATCGGAGGACGCACCCATGCTGTATCCAGAGAAAGCGGCAGCTATGAAGATCACGGCAGCAAAGGCATTGTGCTGAAAAAGAACGACTGTGCAGACATTCAGATGAATTGGAACAAGGTCGCTTCGCGCATCTCGGAGCTGGTTCGGTTGAACCGCTACCTTACGCCGGATGAGCAGGCAGCCTATGACAAGGAAATGGCGCAGGACGCCATGCGGAACGCGGTTTATAACGACTATAACGACGTAAAGGCGGCGCACCCCGATGAAATTGTGCTGTATCAGGTTGGGGACTTCTTCGAGCTGTATGGCGAGGATGCGCGGGCAGTTGCAGATGATCTCAGCCTTGAGCTGACGCGCCGCAATTTGGAGGGAGTAGGCCGTGTTACCATGTGCGGCTTCCCTGCAAAGGATTTGGAGAAATACGTTGAAAAGCTGCGGGAAAAGCATGATGTAACAATTTCGCGCATTGGCGATTCCAGCCATGAACACACGGCATATACGCTTCCGTCCATCGACCACGAGGCAGAACAGGCCATCAATGCTTATGAAGCAGAGTTCGGCGCGGACGGCACGAGGGTGTTCCGCGATCCTGCCGCCGACGCGCCGCAGCCCACGGTACGGGAGCTGTTTGACGGGTACAAGCTGACCGTTGGCAACGCGCTTTCCAAAGATACGGCTTTTGTCAATGCCTGCCGCAATTCAGACCGCCAGAACGCTTATCTGGAGGGCGCGGACGCTATCCGTCGTATTGTCACGGCATCTGATGATCTCCAGCTTGTCCGCCTGTACTTTGATATGCCCGCGTTCCATAACCGGCTGCATCAGGAGCTTTTGGAGGAACTGTATCCCACGCTGGCAGCGACGGTCGCACCATCTCCCTATCAGATTACACAGGAGGACATTGACAACGCGCTTCTGGAGTGGCACGACAACCTAAAGGGCAAGCAGGAAGTCGCACTATATATGCAGGCGCATGGGCGAGAACGCAGCACCGCCGCATGGCTGGCTGCAAAATATGGCTGGGAAGATAGCAAAACTCCCATGTATATCCATGTAGGAAACGCCGAGCCGGTGACGCTCACATGGGCGCAGGTACAGCGGCGGTTGGCACAGCTCATCCGAGAGAATAAATTTTACGATGAGAATGAGCGACTGCGGTTATTTTCACCTGACCGATACTCCATTCGTCTGCATCCCGGCGAGGGCGGAATTACCGGCATTTGGGATGAGGTGTTGGAACGGTTCTGCGGAGATGGGGAACAAACGCTCCGCTTTGCAGAACAGAATAACGCCATTGCTTACTTGGATGGCATCAAACGGGATATGGGAATTGAGCTATCCCCTCCGGCGTTTACAACACCGCTTGGCTATACTTATCATATTGGAGATCGCATTTCATCCATAGAGTTAGACCACATAGCAACAGTCGGCGTTATCGCGCGTGTAGATGAAGATCACGTCTGGCACACGTTACCGAACGTACCCGGACAGGAACCTGTCAGCATCGACCGCAATTCCTTTGAACGCTACCTCGACACCAGATATTTCGAGGTTTCTGAACCGGAGCCGCAGCGCGTCATTGCGGCGCAGCACACAGAACAGCCAACCCCGGAGACGCCGCAAGCGGTTCAAAACCTTATGGGGCAGCGCGTGGAAATTGATGGTAAGCTCTATAATGTTGATTCCGCAGATGAAACTGTCGCGCATCTCAGCGTCGTTTCATCCTCCAGCGAGAGCAATCACGATCCGGAACACAGAACCGAACCGGTTTCTGCTGTCCTCACACGAATTGCAGATCAGGGTCGTGAGCTTGCGCCGAATATTTCGGCATATCAGGCGCTTCATGCAGAGCATCCCGAAAAGCTCATCGGTGTCCGTGTCGGAGAACGGCTGATTTTTTATGGCGCGGATGCAGAACGAGCCGCCAGCGCTTTGAATCGCCGCCTGCTGCAACGCGATATTCCCGGTATGGGCGAAACCGCTGTGACCGGCTATGATTTTGGACAATGGGCAAGCGCCGCAAAGCGTCTGCTGGAGCATGGACACAGCTTCGTGTTTGCGCAGCCAAATGAAACCGACGGCTATGATGTTATCAACGAGGCCGATGCCAAGGAGTATATCCCCATTGGCATGGAGCTGGAGATTGACGGACGGAAGTTTGTCATTGACAGCGTAAATTTCGGCACGGATGAAGTATCTCTGCGCGATGTGACTTTTCAAAACAGGCAGGGCTTTCCCATCTTCCGCGCTGAACACATTGCGTTTATACGCTCGTTTGTTGAAGAGCAGGAACGGGAGCAGCCGCAGCCTGTCACCAAACCCGTCGCGTTCTATCCTGCCGAGAAAACGCACTTGCCCTACGACATAGAAATCCAAACGCTGCACATCCCGGAACCGGAGCATGACCCGCCCTCTGCGGAACCCGCCAAGCCTGAACCTCCTGCTATGAACGAGGAAGAAAGGCTGATTCTGGAGCATGAAGGTCGAGCGGCACTCTCGGAAATGGGAGAGTTTGTGCCTGATTTTGATGATGCCATCTCTCAGGCCGAGATCGACGAGCCTCCCATGCACAGCCCTGCGGTATCCATCCCCATTGACGGCGAGTGGCAGGACTTTCACAGCGTTGCCGCTGCGGAGCAGACCGCTTACGCTGACTTCAAGGCGGCAAGCCACCGCGACGCGCAGAATTTCCACATCACCGATGATGCCCTCGGCGTCGGCGGCGCAAAAGCAAAGTTTCGGGCAAATATGGCGGCGATCCGCCTCCTGCAAGAGCTGGAGTTTGAGGGCTTACAGGCCAGCCCGGAGCAGCAGGAAATCCTCTCCCGCTATGTGGGCTGGGGCGGTCTTGCGGATGCCTTCGACGAGAATAAGCCAAACTGGTCGGACGAGTTTGCAGAGCTGTACGCCACACTCTCCCCGGAGGAATACGCTGCGGCCAGAGCGTCCACGCTGAACGCCCACTACACCAGCCCCACCGTCATCAAGGCAATCTATGAAGCGGTCGGCAATATGGGCTTCCAGACTGGCAACATTCTGGAGCCATCTATGGGCGTGGGTAACTTCTTTGGCCTGCTGCCGGAGCAGATGCAGGGCAGCAAGCTCTACGGCGTGGAACTGGACAGCATCACCGGACGTATTGCCAAGCAGCTTTACCCCAAGGCGGACATTACCATCGCGGGCTTTGAAACAACGGATAGAAAAGACTTTTACGACCTCGCCGTGGGCAACGTCCCGTTCGGACAATATCAGGTAGATGACCGGGCTTATAACAAGCTCGGTTTTTCCATTCACGACTACTTTTTTGCAAAAACGCTGGATCAGGTGCGACCGGGCGGCGTAATCGCGTTCGTGACCTCCCGCTACACGATGGACAAGCAATCACCCGAAGTCCGCAGGTACATCGCGCAGCGGGCGGAGCTGCTGGGTGCCATTCGTCTGCCCAACAATGCGTTCCGCGCCAACGCCGGTACGGATGTGGTTTCGGACATTCTCTTTCTCCAAAAGCGTGACCGTCCCATTGAGATCGAACCGGATTGGGTACACCTCGGCCAGAACGAGGATGGCTTTGCCATCAACCGCTATTTTGTTGACCACCCGGAGATGATTTTAGGCAGGCAGACCTCCGAAAGCACCCAATACGGCAAGCAGGATTTCACCGTTGTCCCCATTGAGGGGCTGGCGCTTGCAGATCAGCTCCATGATGCCGTGAAAAACATTCGCGGCACCTATCAGGAGGCGGAACTGCCAGAGCTGGGCGAGGGCGAACAGATCGACACGTCTATCCCCGCAGACCCCAATGTGAAAAACTACTCCTACACCGTGGTGGGCGGCGAGGTGTATTACCGGGAAAACAGCCGCATGGTCAAACCGGAGCTGAACGCCACCGCCGCCGAGCGTGTCAAGGGCATGGTCGCGCTGCGGGATTGCGTGAATGAGCTGATTGCCCTGCAAATGGACGAGTACAGCGCAGAAAGCCGGATTCAGGAAGCGCAGACCGAGCTAAACCGCCTCTATGATGCGTTCTCCGCAAAACACGGCCTAATCAATGACCGTGCGAACCGTCTTGCGTTCTCTGACGATTCCTCATACTATCTCCTGTGTTCACTGGAAGTGCTGGACGACGACGGAAAGCTGGAGCGCAAGGCGGATATGTTCCACAAGCGCACCATCAAGCAGCAGCGCAGCGTAGATTCTGTGGATACCGCCAGTGAAGCCCTTGCTGTCTGCATCGGAGAAAAAGCCTGTGTCGATCTCGACTTCATGGCCTCCCTCATGGGTGGCAGCGAAAAGATTCCACAGATCGTTGAGGATTTGAAGGGCGTCATTTACAAGGAACCCAACAGCGGCCCATTTGACTTGCAGGACGGCGGCGAGCATTGGGCGAAGGGCTGGCAGACGGCGGACGAATATCTCTCCGGCAACGTCCGGCAGAAGCTCCGCACCGCGCAGCGCGTGGCAGCGCACGACCCGTTCTTTGCCGGAAATGTGGATGCCCTGATTGCCGCACAGCCGAAAGACCTTGAAGCCAGCGAGATTGAGGTGCGGCTGGGTGCGACATGGCTTGACAAGAAGTACATCGAGCAATTCATGTATGAAACCTTTGAAACGCCCCGCTATCTGCGCGGACAGATCGAGATCAGCTATGTCCCGTACACCGCAGAATGGCAGGTTTCCCGCAAGAGCATGGTGCGCTACAACGACGTGGCGGCATTCACCACCTACGGCACAGACCGTGCCAGCGCCTACCGGCTGCTGGAGGATGCGCTGAATCTCCGCGACATTCGTATCTACGATACCATTGAGGATGCAGACGGACGGGAGCGCCGTGTCCTCAACGCCAAGGAAACCACCCTTGCCGCGCAGAAGCAGCAGCTTATCCGGGATGCGTTCAAGGACTGGATTTGGAAAGACCCGGAGCGGCGCGAAACGCTGGTACGGCAATACAACGAGGAAATGAACAGCACTCGTCCCCGCGAGTATGACGGCAGCCACATCGTTTTCTCCGGTATGAACCCGGAAATCACCCTCCGAGAGCATCAGAAAAACGCCATCGCCCATGTGCTGTACGGCGGGAATACGCTGCTGGCACACGAAGTTGGCGCGGGAAAAACCTTTGAAATGGTAGCCTCTGCGATGGAATCTAAGAGGTTGGGACTGTGCCAGAAATCCATTTTTGTCGTGCCGAACCATCTGACGGAACAGTGGGCATCCGAGTTTCTGCGGCTCTACCCTTCGGCCAACATCCTTGTCACTACCAAGAAGGACTTTGAAACCCACAACCGCAAGAAATTCTGCGCCCGTATCGCCACCGGCGACTATGACGCCGTTATCATCGGCCACAGCCAGTTTGAGCGTATTCCCATCAGCCCGGAGCGGCAGGAGCGACTTCTTTATCAACAGATTGAGGAAATCACCGATGGCATTCAGGATACCAAGCTCGCAGGCGGCAACAGCTTTACCATCAAGAGCTTGGAGCGCACGAAAAAGGGGCTGGAGGCGCGGCTGAAAAAGCTGCAAGCCAGCGACCGCAAGGATGATGTGATTTACTTTGAACAGCTCGGCGTAGACAGGATGTTTGTGGACGAGTCGGACAATTATAAAAATCTTTTCCTCTATACAAAGATGCGCAACGTGGCAGGGCTTTCCACCACCGATGCGCAGAAATCTTCGGATATGTTCTCAAAGTGCCGCTACATGGATGAGCTGACCGGCGGGCGCGGCGTGGTGTTTGCCACCGGCACCCCGGTTTCCAACTCCATGACAGAGCTTTATACCATCCAGCGCTATTTGCAGCATGACCGGCTGCAAGAGATGGGTATGGGCCACTTCGATTGCTGGGCAAGCCGCTTTGGTGAAACCACCACCGCGCTGGAGCTTGCCCCGGAGGGAACCGGCTACCGGGCAAGGACGCGCTTTGCAAAGTTTTTCAACTTACCCGAATTGATGAATCTGTTCAAAGAGGTCGCCGACATCAAAACGGCGGATCAGCTCCACTTGCCCACGCCGGAGGTTGCGTACCACACCATCGCCACCAAACCCACGGAGATCCAGCAGGACATGGTGAAAGCCCTCTCGGAACGAGCGTCCAAGGTACACAGCGGTGCGGTCAGCCCGGATGTGGACAATATGCTCAAAATCACCTCGGACGGACGCAAGCTGGGGCTTGACCAGCGCATCATCAATCCCATGCTCCCCGACGAGGAAACCACCAAGGTCAATCAGTGCGTGGCGAACATTCTCCAATACTGGCGCGACGGCGAGGAGGAAAAACTGACACAGCTTGTGTTTTGCGACATTTCTACGCCAAAGACCACGCCCTCACAGCGGGCGGCAAAGGCTTCCCCCGGTACGCTGGACAACCCGGAAATCCGTGCGCTGGAGAGTGCAATTCCGTTGGAAGAAAGCTCTGACACGCCGTTTACGGTCTATGAGGATGTGCGTCAAAAGCTCATAGCCGCCGGGATGCCCCCGGAGCAAATCGCGTTCATCCACGACGCCAATACGGAGGTCAAAAAGCGGGAATTGTTCGCAAAGGTACGCAGCGGTCAGGTGCGCGTCCTGATGGGCAGCACGGCCAAGATGGGCGCAGGAACCAATGTGCAGGATCGTTTGGTCGCACTTCACGATTTGGATTGCCCGTGGCGTCCCCGTGATCTCACGCAGAGAAAAGGCCGTATCGAGCGTCAGGGCAATCAGAACAAGCTCGTTCATGTATGCCGCTATGTAACCGAAGGGACGTTTGACGCCTACCTCTGGCAAACGGTGGAAAATAAGCAGAAATTCATCTCACAAATCATGACCTCAAAATCCCCGGTTCGCTCCTGTGAGGATGTGGACGCCACGGCGCTGTCCTTTGCGGAGATCAAAGCGCTATGCGCCGGTGATCCCCGCATTAAGGAGCGTATGGATTTGGACATTGAGGTGTCTAAGCTCAAAATTATGAAGGCAGACCACAACAGCAAGCAATTCCGATTGGAGGACAGTCTGCTGAAATACTTCCCGGAGAAAATCGAAGAACACAAGGGCTTTGTTCGTGGGCTGGAGGCGGATATGCAGACCCTCGCGGCGCATCCGCTCCCGGCAGAGAGCTTTGTCGGCATGGAGATTCGCGGCGACCGGCTCACCGATAAGGAAAACGCCGGTGCCGCGTTGCTGGATACCTGCAAGGAGGTCAAGGGCAAAGACCCGGTACAGATCGGCAGCTATCGCGGCTTTACCATGTCCGTTGCTTTTGATTCCATGTGGAAAACGTACACGCTGACGCTGAAAGGTCAAATGACCCATCGCGTTGAACTCGGTTCGGATGCCAGAGGCAACCTTGTCCGCATTGAGAACGCGCTGGATAAAATGCCGGAGCGTTTGCACAGCGTTCAGGAGCAGCTTGAAAACCTCTATAACCAGCAGGCAGCGGCAAAGGCTGAGGTCGGTAAGCCATTCCCGCAGGAGCAGGAGCTGGCCGCGAAAACGGCGCGGCTCATTGAGTTGGATATGGAGCTGAATCTGGACGGCAAGGGGCAGCCGCAGCCTGAGCAGGCGATTGCAAAATCGGCGCGGCCTTCCGTTCTGGATAGGCTGAAAGCGTCGCCTGTTCATGGCGCACCGGAAAAGCCCCACAAGAAAGAAATGGAGGCACGATGATGAAAAATATTCCTGTTTACAAGCACACGGCGGCCTACGCCAGAGAGCATAACGAGCTTGCGGCCTACCGCGCTTCCAATCAGGCGAACACGGCCTGCAAGGAAGCGATTGAAACCGCCATCCGTGACCACTACCGGGATAACCGGCTGGATACAGCGGCAGTCGATCAGGTGGTGCAGCAGTTTGGCTATGACCGCGCATTTCATATCCTTGCCATCACCGTCTGTCAAGCGGACTGGGACAGACGCTATTCTCCCGACAACAGGGCTTGGGCAAACGCCATGTCCATCCCCGCCAATCCCGACGCATGGGGTACTGACCGCAACTGCTATCTGGCCGTCAGTAGCCATCCCGGTTTGGTCGATCTGTTTCTCAGCCAGACCCGCAAAGCCTACGCGCAGGAGCAGCAGAAAACCTCTGTCCGGGATATGCTGAAAAAGCTGCCTGAAACAACTTCGCCGAAAATTTCGGCGAAGTCCAAATCCCCGGAGCGTTGAGCGATGGCAAAGCGCAAACGGGACATTCAGCTTAAATTCCGCGTTACACCGCAGGAGCGGGAAATGATTGAAACGAAGATGGCGCAGTTCGGCACCACCAACATGGCGGCATATCTCCGCAAGATGGCGATTGACGGATATGTGGTAAAGCTCGATCTTCCGGAGCTGCGGGAGCTGGTGTCCCTGCTTCGGTATTCCAGCAACAACCTCAACCAGCTTACCCGCCGCGCTCACGAAACAGGCCGCATCTATGAGGCCGATTTGGAGGACATTCAGCAAAGTCAGGAACGGATATGGACGGCGGCAGAGAAAATCGTTTCCTCGCTGGCGGCGCTGAAATAAGTCGCAGGGGCGGCGG
>OGYJ01001946.1_pt1 | contig 15116 bp, 20 predicted proteins | sample 1576531 | NCBI WGS metagenome assembly OGYJ01 (sample SAMEA3541574, study PRJEB24748) | human gut metagenome | biome: human gut; feature: human-associated habitat; material: faeces | place: China | collected 2012 | reverse complement strand
CGGGCCTTGCCCGATGCGCTCCCTTTTTCATTCTTGTGCTGTAGCCGCTCAGTTTTTCTGGCTTTTGCCATTGATCAGCGCCGTCACCGCTTCGGCGACGGGCTTGCGGTCCGCGTCAAGGAAGAACACCTTGACCTTCGCCGCCTTCGACCAATCGGCATTCGCCCACTTGAGCGTCACGGTTTCTGCATCCTCCGCAGCTTCGCTCGCGGCATAGGCCAGGAATCTGCCGTCCTCGGCGTAGAGCGCCGCAGCGTAGTAAACCGCGTTTTCCTGCCGTTTGACCGTGACCGCGTTATCACCCAGGCACACGATGCCGCTGTCAGGGTCGTTCACCTTCACCACGATGGCATAGGTCGAGAAGTGCTTGAGCGTCAGCACAGCGTTTCCGTCGCGGTAGGCCACCTCGACCGGTTCCTTTGTGCCGCCGTCGGCAAGATACCAAGCCTGCAGCACGCCCTGCTGCGTCCACGTAAACGGAACGGAGACGGTCACCTCACCGTCAAAGCTGTGAATTTCCGTTCCGTTTGCCGTCAGGCTCACATTCAGCACCACACACTGCTCAGTCGTGCCGATGATTGCGGCCTGATCGTTGCTCAGTGCGTCACCGGTGCTGACATGCAGCTGAATGTCAGCGCCGTTCGCCGTCTTGACGACCGACTGCATCGCCGTCTTGTCCAGCGTGATCGCCGCGTCCGCCGTCTTGATCGACAGCGCCTTCGCTTCCAAATCAAGGACGTCGTTCACGGCGCTGACGGGCAGCGTCACTTTTTCCGCTTCCAGATCGGACACGTCGATCTGCGCCGTGCTGCCGGTTTCGAGCTGCTTTTTACAACCGGCTCTGCCTTTGATACCCGTGCAGAGGCATACGCCGTAGCCGAAGCAATCCCCGACGGAAGGACTTCGCAGTTTCTTTTGAAAAAAGCACGCGAGCATGGTGTTTATATCACCGGTTCCTTTGTTGAACGGGATGGAGCGGACCTCTATAATACCGCGGTCTTGGCAGGGCCGGATGGTCTGGTCGGCAAGTTCCGCAAACTCCACCCGTGCGAAGACGAGGTCTACTGGGCCGAGCCGGGAAACCTTGGAATCCCTGTCTTCCATACTCCTATCGGCCGGATCGCGCTGCTGATTTGTCTGGATGCCTATTATCCGGAGTGCTTCCGCATCTGTGCACTTCAGGGCGCAGATATTATCTGCACGATGTTCAACGCATACCACGTCAAGGAAAGCCGTCGGCTTCCGGACCCTTACGCAACGATGGCAGGTGTTTTATGTATGGCAAATGCGCTGTCCAACCATGTTTTTGTCGCTTGCTGCGATGCGGTAGGTGAATGCAACGGCACGCGCTTCGCTGGGCAAAGCATGGTCGCCAACCAGTGGGGTGCACCGCTTGCCGGTCCAGCAAGCGATGAAGAGGAAGCTATCGTATATGCTGACATTGACCTGGCTGACAGCCGCAGGAAGTACTTCCACCCGACAAACAGCCGTCTGGCCAACCGCAGGATCGATGTGTACAGTCAGGACCTCGGCTATCATCCGGAAAAATATCATTAAGCCTCATCTCTATTATTTTCACAGGCGCGGAAGCGCCGGGGAGGGGATGGCCATCGGTCATCCCCTCCCTTTTATCGATTCTGACGCGCTATGCTTCCAGTATCCCTGGCGCGGCGGAAACTTGGCCGCCGTACCAGCACCTTCGCCTGCCTCTGTCCTCCTGCATAATGTAGATAGGGGATATTTTTGCCAAAACCGTGAAATGAGAGAGTGTCGCCGCAATGCGTCCCATATCGTGCTGCGGCATGTGAGGAGAGACGGCTATGAGTACGCTTGCGCTTCGGAATGTAACCTACTACCAGACGTAATACCAGAAGGTGGACGCCCTGAAGGACATCAGCCACCATTTTGACATGGGGCTGCTCCGCGCCGTGGTGGGCCGTTCCGACAGCAGCAAGACCGCACTGCTCCTGCTGGATCAGAGCTTTACCGAGACCATGAGCGCGCTCAGGCGCTACATTACGTTCAGCCGCATTCTCTTCCCTGCCTTGTTACTGAGATGGTAGGTCTGATGGGCTTTCTCATCTCGCGGCTCATGGTCAAGCGGATGGAATTTGCCGTCATGTGGGGTCTGTGCGCCTCACAGAAGCAGAGGGGCGCCTCGTTCTTCTTAGAGCAGGCGCTACTGTGCCTCACTGGCTGTCTCATCGGCCGCGCCCTGTCGGTGCAGGCTGTGGGCCGCACAAATCTGATGGCTTTGCTCTCCGAGAGGGAATAACAAAAAATAGAGAGGTCTGTCCTGTGGTAAGGCTTCGTCATTTTTCTTCTGGCAGTTCTTAGTAAGATGTTCTTTTATGCCCTCTTGATTGGTACAAAATAAGCATAGCATCCGAAGCGTATATGAAGCCTCGGATGCTATGCTTATTTTGTACCAATCAAAGAAACGTTCTCTATCTCACAAAAATGTTTTTCCTCTGCATCCTTGTAGTTCTACAGAACTCCTTGTCAAGGCGTGTTTGATTATAGATGCATTTTAACAGCTTCCGTGCCCCAGAGCACACTTTTTTCAGTGCTCTTTATTGCACCAAGCGCACAGAGCTTCACCAACTGTTCTGTTGTGTTTCCTAATTCGTTTAGCAGGGTTTTTAGCATCTAAATACTTCTAAACATTCCTTTAATAAAACCGATTGTGCTTATCGATTATGAAGAATAACACAATTTGTCATTTATCAAACACCTAAAGCAACACGCCCTCATCTCCATAGCTTGCAAATTTCACCCACAATAGCAAGCCAACGGCACCACCTCATGGCAGGTGGTGCCGTTCTACCTCTTTCAGGTGTCAGCCAAATAACATGGTGCAGCCGCTTCGGCTATTTATAAAATGTGATCTTCTTGAATCAACAGAATATCATCCCGTCCCTTGGCCTGGTCGAGCATCCGCTGCGTGAAGCCGCTCTTAGAAAACAGGCCGTACAGCACCTTATATCCTGGGAAAGCCGTGCGCAGCTCCGCAGACTTTTTTACCTTTTCCTCCAGTTCATAATAGACCGTCGCATCCACCGGCTTATTGTGGTACTTGCACTCCCCGGCGAATACCTGCTTCTTCTGGTGATCCACCGCCATCACATCGATTTCCGTATCGCCGTTGATGTCATTGAGCCAGTAGGAGCCGATGCGGGAGGGTACGAAGTCCACCGCCTTGCTCCGGCACAGGGAGGCAAAGATATCTTTGCAGACGTCCTCGTAGGAGAAGGCAACGAATTTCTGAATAAAGTCTTTCTCCAACTCGTCCAGAACGATTTGCTGGTTGTCCAGTTCCAGCTCTCCCTTGTAGGGATAGACATAGCGAAACCAGAAGCGGATAAAATTATCTGAAATGAAGTAGAGACCCTTTCGGGACTTCTCCGGATTTTTCTCCGTGACCGGTGTTGCCTTTTTCAGAAAGTCCAGATCGATCAGCGTGGAGAGGTAGGGCGTCAGCGAGGATGTTTCCATACCCAGGGCACCCGCGATCTTGCCCAGCTTGTGGTTGCCGTCCGCAATAGCGCGAATGATGGAGAAATAGCTGTTCGCGGACTGTACCTCGTCTTTCAGCAGGAAGTTCGGTTCCTCATAGAGAAATCCGTTCTTGGACAGTACAACTTCCTGAATCTGACGGTAGAGGTCTTCCCCGGGCTCAAAAAACTCCAGATATTTCGGGACGCCGCCCGTTACGGAATACTGCTCCACCGCCTGGGAGAACGGCTGCCCCTGCACGGCATAGAGTTCTGTAAACGGCAGCGGCTTCAAGCGGATCTGCGCGCTGCGCCGGCCATAAAGCGGACTGTCGTGAGAGAGAGCATGCTTCTGCATCATGCTGATCAGCGACCCGCAGAGGATCAGCATCACATTGCTGTCCTTCAGGATCTCGTCCCAGGCGTTTTGCAGAATGGACGGAAAGGCCGTGTTCGTCTTGACCAAATACGGAAACTCGTCAATGACCAGCACCTTCTTTTCCTCCGGACGGTAGTTGGCGATCTCCCGGAACAGATCCAGCCAGTCCGTGAAGGTGACCCTCTGCAGCATGGAATTTCCAGTGACCCGGGCTACCACGCCGGCAAGACGCTTCATGCTCTGGGACTCCACTTCCTCTGTCGCAAGGAAATAAAATGCCTGCTTGTCTTTAATGAATTCTTTGATCAGCGTTGTCTTTCCGATACGGCGCCGGCCATAGATCACAACAAAGCTGCCATCCCGGCGGAATTCCTTTTCCAGCGTATTCAATTCTTCTTTTCGTCCGATAAACTTCACCTGTGCCACCTCCAGCATCTACGATTCATTTATGATAAAACATATTATGATAATCTTGTTTATATTATACGCAGTTTTCTGAAACTGTCAAGCGGTCTGCTATATGCGGGCCGCTTTTTCTATTCTTTACAAAAAGTTCAAATTTTAAGGGGACGATCCCCCCCTTGAGCGACGCGTAATACTACGAGGGATTTTTAAGGAGGCTCCCATGGATCAAATCAAACGAAACCTGTATGAACTGCTGTTCAGCTGCAAAGGAAACTGGCGTAACGCCATTTATGTCCCCTGTGGGCCGTGCCCACATCCCTGCAAGGTTGACTGCTCCGGTTGTCTCGCGGCGATCCGACAGGATGGCGCGCCGTTGCTTGTCGGCGTTCGGGAGTTTGAAGAAGAAACCGGAGAGCGGATCAATCCGAGAGAATGCATCGGAACGCTCAACAAGGACGCCTTCTCATCCCTCTTTTCCAGATACTTGATTTGGGAAATGACCAGTTCTGAGCAGTGTCCGATGGAATACCTCACAGATTCATCACCTTGCACCCTCGTTCCAAAATATCAGAAACAGAAAGGAGATCTTGTATGAAACGAATCAACATCACTTGCCCTGCCTGTGGTTCCAGGGCGTATCTTCGCCCGGCCAGCGTGGTTTATGGCGATAAGGCCCCAGACCCCGATGCCAAATACTATGTCTGCGGACGGTACCCCGCCTGTGACTGCTATGTGGCCGCGCACCGGAAAACGATGCTTCCCATGGGGACGCTGGCGGATAAGGCCCTGCGGAAAAAGCGGCACGATGCGCATGTGGCCCTGGACAGTCTCTGGAAGAATGGCATCATGAGCCGAAAGGAAGCCTACCGCCTGCTGCAGCTGTCTATGGGGCTTCCCGCCGAGGAGGCGCATATCGCTAAATTCTCCGCCGCGCGCTGTGACGAGGTCATTGCGCTCAGCCGCAGGTTTCGCGCCGCCGCAGCAAGAGCGGCATAACAAAATCAAACATAGAAAGAAGGGAAATCGTGAGTATGGAATTTACCTTGAACGATCTACAGCGCCAGAGAGTGGAAGAGCACCTTGCGCTGGTGGAACAGGTGCTTCGCCGCAGCATCAAGACCAATGAGACGGTGGACGGCATGGGGCATGACGATCTATATCAGGACGGCTGCATCGCCCTTTGCCGCGCGGCGGTCTCCTACCGGGAGGAAATGGGAGCATTTCCCGCTTACGCCAGAACCGTTATCCGAAATTATTTACTGGATCGCTGCCGTGAGATCCAGTCTGCGCGAAAAAATCTGCCGTTGTTGTCGCTGGACGCTTTTGCCGAGATGGGAGCGCCGGAGCCGGTCAGCCCTTTTCATACGGAAGATCTGATCTCTGATGTTTCCTCCGACGCCCTGCTCTCCCATTTCAGGAACCGCTACCACGGCACCGCCCGGCTTGGGATCGAAGCGATGGAGCTGCGGGTCAGAGGCTACAGCTGTGCGGATATCGCCAAGCTATATCAAAAGAAACCAAACTACATCGGAGCCTGTATCTCACGGGCGGCGGAAAAGCTGCGCCGGGAGCGGATCGTGCGGGAGTTCTATACCGCCTGCACGGAACAGGATATCAAGAGCGCATAAGGAGGAGTTCGTATGGCAGAAAAAACACTTTATACGGCATTGGGGCATTTCCGCTGCCGAAACGATGGCGGGGGCCGGCGTTATCCGGTCATTCTCATGGATCACCGTGAGTTCGGAATGGATCCGCAGGAGATGACGCTTTGGACCGCTCTGTGCTGGCGGCTGACAGACCGGCAGCGTGCAGAGGACTTCTATGAACAGCTCTCCAACGGAATGGAGCTTTTCCCCCGGCGCAGCTTTTCAGACTGCCTTGACCGGCTCGTAACACGGGGGCTTGTTGCCAAGGGCAGCGGCACGACGGATTTTGACGCGCTTTATGACCTTCTCGGCGGGCTTTATGTTGTTCCCGTTTCAAGCAGTTTTCCCCTGAAGGTGGTGACCTTTTTGAAACTGCTGTGCAGCGGAACGGCTCCTGGGCCGGCTGCGGCGCTCTTTCGGCGGGATCGGCGCACAGAGCCGGAACGGTGCGTTATGGCTCTCAGCCGCTGCGCGCCGCTATCTACGGCGGAACTGGTTCGATGTGCGGAATGCGATATTTCGGCTACTGTCGGCAGTCAGCAGACGCTTGCGCTGCTGTATGGAGATCAGGAGACGACCAGCGACAACATCGTATCGGAAATGCGGACTGCCGCAGCTTGTCAGTCTGTGACAGCGGCGGTTGCCAATCTCTATCTTCGCAAGCAGGTCATCTTTGAGAGGGCCTGTGCATGAGCGGGTTTGAAAACTGGCCTGCTCCGATCCTGCGGCGGTGGCTCTTATCCGCCGCCGCAGGGCCGGTTATTTTCCTGATAGGGCTGGCAGGCCGTATTGCCCTGCACGACCCAACGCTTCTGACGCTCAGCACCTTATTGGCATCCTGCATAGTCGTTCGATGTATTCTGCTGTTTCAAGCGATCCGTCATGGGGACTATGAAACGGTGGAGGGCGTGTGTGTCGCCATCAGGCGAGCGTCCTTGGGAGGACACCAGCGTATTCGGCTGATGGATGAATCCGGCACTGCGCATGACCTCCTGCTGGATCGTCGTCAAAGATTTCTGATTGGCAGCAGTTACCGCGTCTATCTTCAAAGCCCTCCCGGAGCCGCGCTGCCGGAAGCGAGGATACCCCATGGCGCACTGCTGGGGCTGGAGGAGATTGAGGAGTGCCGGGCCGAATCGGAGATAGACTGTCAGGCTGCTGCACAGGAAGACTCCAATAAACCGCCCTTGCGCTCCGCTGTCGCTCCACGCACCGGCTGACACAGCCGGAGGAAGGACGGAGCCATGACGCGACACAGCTTCATCCAGATGTCGAAGCTGTCCAATGTCAAGGGGCGTATTTCCTATATCACCAGCCCCGCCAGACAGGAGAACCTGTACGCCACCTATCATACCGCCGATGCCGCCTTCTGGACTTCCCTCGCAAGGGAAAACCAGCAGGAGTTCAAGCGGAGCGGCACCGAGGGGACGTGCATCGAGGCGCGGGAGTTCATCATCGCCCTGCCGGAGAAGTTCACACGCTATGACCCGCAGCGGGTTCTGACAAAGTTCACAGAGGAATTTCAAAAGCGGTATAACGTGGAGTGTGTGTCCGGCCTACACCACAACAAGGCCAAGACCAACTACCACATCCACCTGATTTTCAGTGAGCGGCGGTTGTTGCCGGAACCCGTAGTCAAGGTCGCCACCCGGAATATGTTCTATGACGAGGTGGGGAAGCACGTCCGCACCAAGAAGGAGATCACCGGGGAGGGTGGGCAGATACGCCCCGGCTGTACCGTCATCAAAAAGGGCGAGGTCTACGAGAGCCATATGTTCAGCGTTAAGGACGCCCGCTTCAAGCAGGAGGGCTTTGTGGCTGAGGTCAAGGAGTTCTATACCGGCCTTATCAACCGCTATATCTCAGACCCGGAGCAGCAGCTAAAGGTGTTTGACCCGCAGAGCGTATATTTGCCCACCAAAAAGATAGGCAGGAACAATCCCAAGGCGGAGGAAATCAAAGCGGACAACGCCGCCCGTCAGGAGTGGAACCGAACGGCGGATATGGCGCTTTTGACGGGCATATCCGAGGCAGAGATATTGGAGGTCAAGCAGGCTGAGATACACGAGAAGGTCAGGCAATCCATCCATCAGGCCGGGTGACTCCCGCACCTGTTCCGGGCCATCGTGGGCAAGGCCAGGGCCTTCCTGCAAGGGCTGATCCGCCAGCGGGCAATGCCGCCGAAGCCCACGCTGGACATTGATATGGCAGAGTTCCGTGCCATGCGAGGTCTGATGATACGAGTGAGGGACGAGGCCACGAGCATCCGATACTTGCAGGAGGATGTGCTGCCAGACTTGAAGCAGCAGCTTGCCGCCGCCACGGGTATCTTTAAGACCAGAGAGCGCAAAGACATCGCTGGGCAGATACAGCAGACAGAGCAGGAAATCAGCCACAGGATGGATGCGCTTCCCTCCATCGTCCAGGCGGAGGGTTATCCCGATGTGCAGACATTTACAGCCACCTACCGCAAGGCCGAGGCCGTTGTCAGCCAGCATAACCGGGAGTTGGCCGAGTGGGAGCGGAAGGTGCAGGAGCGCCAGCGGCCCGCCGTAAAAGAGCGGCCCCCAGAGCCGAGAAGCGTCCGGGAACGCCTGCGGCGGTTGCAGGACGAGGGCAAACGGCAACAGCCACAGCCACACAGGAGGGCAGTTGACAGGGACAGCAGATGATAGAGAACGCCGCCGCTATGGTGCAATCCATAGCGGCGGCGTACATAAACAGGAGCCAGTTTGTAGGTTATATACTGTTTTATGTGCTATAATTTTCTTGAAAATTTTTGTGCAAATTCGGTCTGCTGATTTGTTATATATATGAGGCCTCAAGAGGAAGCGGAAGGGGGTGCGCCGATGGAGCAAGAAACCGTGCTGGAGCTTTTTGACCGTTATGCGGATATGGTGTATCGTATTGCTCTCAGTTATCTCCGCTCTCCGCAGGAAGCGGAGGACGTTGTGCAGACTGTTTTTCTTAAACTGTTGGAGGGCGGCATGATAGTTTATCCCGGCAAAGAGCGTGCGTTTCTAACTAAGGTTACGATTAACCATTGTAAAAACCTTCTCACCGCAGTAAAGAAGCACGAAGCCATTCCTTTGGACGAGGCTGTTCTGCTGATACAGCCGGAGGATCGGGACATATTTTATGCGGTCATGGAGTTGCCGGAAAAGTATAGGGCCGTCGTGAGCCTACACTACTTTGAGGGCTACTCGTTTCGGGAAATCTCAGAATTTTTACACATCGGCATCTCAGCCGTTTCCATGAGATTGCATCGGGCCAAAAACATCTTAAAAAAGCAACTTGGGAGGGATTGATATGGAGCGAAACTTCAAGCGCATTTCTGATGGGCTGAAATTGCCGCAGGAGAGCCGGGAGCGTATTCGTTCCCAGCTTGCCTCCTACCAAAAACAATCGGAGGACATTCCTATGAAAAAATCGACCTTAAAATCTCGTGTGCCGTTGATTGCCGTCGCTGTTGTTATGATGATGGCATTAACGCTGACCGCTGCCGCAGCGGTGGGTGTGCATCTGTTCAGAAATGACATCATCGTGTCCAGCAGGGATGACATTCCCATGCCTTCAAGTGAAAATGGTGCTCCTGGTGCTGTTGCTATCGGCGGCCCCGGAGGAAACCCGCCCGCCACTTTGGAAGAAACGATAAAATCTAATCGGTTCAAATCGGACGATTGGGTTGCGGGCGAACGCATTAACGGCGGAGTAGTATCTGAATACCATCAGTGGGACTCCGTAGAGGTTCTGAGCAGTGATCCAGTTCTCCGCAGCCGCCGCATTGGTCGGGAGGATGGCGCGGAGAAAATGGAGTATACTGCCGAAAACCCCGCAAATCTTCTGGACACGCTGACAGGTCGCGTTACCTTTGATTTGGAATGGGTGAACGAGCATTATGATTATGTTCCAGATGCCAACTTTTCCTTTGTCGTGTCCGATGCAAAAGGTGATTACGTCAGCGAGAACTTTGACGCCCTTTACGCAAAGAAGAACGGCAGCGGATATGTCGACCAGACCGTCCAGTACGTCAATGGGTATTTTCGTGCATTTCCGGGGGTGGAGCTCACGGCTTCCATGGTGAGCAACTACGTCAAGAAAGGGATGTTCTTTTCCTTCTCCATGTCGAAACGGTAGCGGAAATCTCCGATGCTGCCGGTATAGACAAAGGCCCGCTTGAACCAGCGGGGCGTCAGCTCTGCAAATTGTGGATGCATCCTGTCCCCTCCCCTGTTGATTTTCTGCCAGTATACCACAGCCTGCCGAAAAAGGACAGTCAAAAATAGACACCCGGCGGCAAAATCAGGAAAAAGCGCTTGAAAATCTCCTCCGACCGTGGTATCATGTATGTAACGTTTGGAACATTTAAGCTTCGGCTGAGAAAAGGGGTATCCGAATATGGAAAGTGCAGTGAAACGCATCGGCGTGCTGACCAGTGGCGGCGACGCCCCCGGCATGAACGCCGCCATCCGTGCGGTGGTGCGGACGGCAATGAAGAACAGCATCGAGTGCGTGGGCATCCGCCGGGGCTGGGCGGGCCTTATCGCCGGGGATATCTGTCCCATGAATTCCGGCAGCGTCAGCCGCATCATCAACCGGGGCGGCACCATTCTCTACACCGCCCGCAGCGACGAGTTCCGCACGCCGGAGGGGCAGAAGAAGGCCGCCAACACCTGCAAGCTGCTGGGGCTGGACGGCATCGTGGCCATCGGCGGCGACGGCACCTTCCGGGGGGCGCAGGATCTGTCCAGATTCGGCGTGTCCGTGGTGGGCGTGCCGGGTACCATCGACAACGACATCGTCTGCACCGACTATACCATCGGCTTCGATACCGCCGCCAATACCGCCGTGGAGTGCATTGACCGTCTGCGGGACACCATGCAGTCCCACGAACGCTGCTCCGTGGTGGAGGTCATGGGCCGTCACGCCGGGTATCTGGCTCTGTATGTGGGCGTAGCCGTGGGGGCCACCGCTGTGCTGGTACCGGAGCATCAGTATGACTTTGAAAAGCACGTAGCCGAGAAGATCCGCGCAGCCCGGTTGGGGGGCAAAACCAACTTCATGATCGTGGTGGCCGAGGGTGCCGCCAGCGCCATGGATGTGGGCAAGGAGATCAAAGAGCATCTGGGGCTTGACCCCCGTGTCACCATTCTGGGCCACATCCAGCGGGGCGGCAGTCCCACCGCCAAGGATCGTGTGCTGGCCACCCGCATGGGCTACGAGGCGGTGCGGGTGCTGGCCGAGGGCATGACCAACCGGGTCATATGCGTCCGGGATGACCAGATCGTCAACGTGGATATCGACGAGGGACTGGCCATGAAAAAGACCCTCAACGCCGAGGAATTCGAGGTCATGACCGTTATGACCGGTGTGTGAGCCATATACGAAATAGAATAAGAGTATCCCATGGAGGAGAAGCACAGCTTCTTCTCCATGGGATTTTTGTGCAAAAAGCGTTGACGGGCATCGAATCTTATGGTTCGTAATAGGAAACTTTTCTTATGTTCCCTCTGCGTCACGGAGCGCTGTTTGTTGTGTTCTGCGCCGAACCTGCCTGTTTTGTCAAAAATGTTCATCTGTTATTGTGCATTTTTGCCGCCGCACCCCCTCACGGGGTGCATGGATTGAAATCATAGTTGATAATTCAAGATATACATGGTATACTTAGCCGTATCCCCTCACGGGGCGCATGGATTGAAATTCATTGTTCTGACACAGGTACAGTCAGGCAGAGTCGCCGCCTCCCTACACGGCATAGAGAAAAAATGTTCCAAAGGAGTGCTGTCCGAATGAATCCTGCTGATATCATCAAAGATGCTGTTGCACTTATCAAAGAATATGCACAGGAACTCAGTCAAAAAGAGCACAGAGATGATGTTGAATCCGGGGAATTGATCGGCTATACTGAGGCTCTTAGTGTACTTCAGGATGCGTGTTCGCCAGATATGCGCCGTGAAATCGGTCTTGATTTCGATATCGACGCAGCATACCTGAATAGTACGAAAAAAGGAGAGACTTGCTGTTATGACCTCGATGGAAAAGAAATTGACTGAAAACCGATTAACCGAAGTGAGAGCTGCCCTCTCTGCAAAATACCGCACGGTTGATCTTGGCGGGGAAAAATTTTTCGTTGCCACAGATGGAGCGTTCTTCCGAGTTGGTGTATTTCCCGGTGCGATGGCGCTGGTGATTGAATATGCTGATACGGAACAGGAAGCAAGGCAGAACGCACTGGAGGACGGAGACCGTTTCTATCTGGATGAAACAACTCTGGATGAGATGCTTCGCCTCATGATAGCCGAAATTGAGAGGTGCTGACCGATCCGCATCCGTCAGGCTCCGGCTCTCGGAGTTTTTCGCCATTTGGGCGGCGATTCGCAGCACGTCCCGGTCGGAAAGCGTCGAGCTGCGAATTTGTGCTTGACTTTCCGTCTGGTTCTGTGCTATAATATCCCCAGTGGTGGATGTGCCGGACTTGACTGGCTGCCCCACCTTTTCTATTGGATCAATATCATACAGATACTTCACACCGTTTGCGGATTCCGTCACGTTCAGCGTGGCCTCCCAGACGGTGTTATTTTTATCCTGAATGTACGTCGTCCAATACTGCCAGTCGTTCTTGCCGTTGTGCATTGATGCGGGCCAGCTCCTGTACGCCGACCTCGGACACCAGCTGCTGGAGCGCCCCGTTGCCGAACTTGCTGAACTCCTTCGGCTGGCGCACCAGCTTCAGCGCTCCACGCAGATTGTCCGCTGTCATATTGTGCAGTGCCAGAAGATCACGGGTTTCCTCCACCGGCTCCCGGATAGAGAACTGATCCTTTACTCCCCGCTGATTCTCCGAGCTTCGTTCAGCAGCTCCGCTCCCGTCGCTTCCCGATGATCCACCATGTAATCCATCATTTTGTACTGCTGTTCTTCCGTTTCCATCCGTAGAGCGATTTCCATTGCGGCTCCCTTTCGCACGCCGAATGCTTTCAATCCACGAATCAACAGCTCCTCTGCCTCCGTCAGTTTTCTCATACGCATCCTCCATCATCCGCAAATCATCTGCAATCTGTTTTGCCCGCTTCCCGCCCACCGCATACAGCGGCGTGGCATCTGTTCCGTCTCCTATGCCATATAAAGCGAACACCTGTACGCCTTTTTCATCAGCATACACCCACTTGGTTGCCTCGTCAAGAAAATTTTCACCGCTTTTGATCTCGGCGTTCATCCGCCGTTCCAGCAGCTCCCACTCCGCTCGCTTCAGCTGCGGCCGCCAATACTTGCCCCTTGCCATGTACTGGTTTTCGCCGCCCTTGCTCCTGGTCTCCGCTCCCTGATAGTTCTCCACCGCCGCCGTGGCCGCCTTGTCATAGGCATCCACAATGCGCTCCAGATAGTGCAGTCCGCCGTCCCGCATCTCCTTCAAGAGCGCCGCCTCCGCCTTGGTGTTGGTGGTCAGCCCATCGAAGTACGCCTTCACCTTGGCGATGAAGTCCTTCAGCTTGCCGATGAGCTTTTCCGTCCCCCACACTCCCCGTCGGCAGCGAGACACAAAAAATTCCCGGAGAGCCTTCGTTCTCCGGGAATTTTTATGAGTCAATAGACGCTATCAAGCCTTGCCGGCGCAGCCCAGCACGTCCACCAGCTTGTGGCGCACCAGCTCCTTGATGTTGGCACGGGCGGGCTTCAGATACTCACGGGGGTCGAACTTGTCGGGATGCTCCTCCATGAACTGACGGATGGTGCCGGTCATAGCCAGCCGCAGATCAGAGTCGATATTGATCTTGCACACGGACAGCTTGGCCGCCTCACGCAGCTGCTCCTCCGGCACACCGATGGCATTGGGCATCCGGCCGCCGTGGTCGTTGATCATCTTCACGTACTCCCGCGGCACGGAGGAAGAGCCGTGCAGCACGATGGGGAAGCCGGGCAGACGGCGGGAGACCTCCTTCAGCACGTCGAACCGCAGGGGAGGCGGCACCAGAATGCCCTGCTCGTTGCGGGTACACTGCTCAGGCTTGAACTTATAGGCGCCGTGGCTGGTACCGATGGCGATGGCCAGAGAGTCGCAGCCGGTCTTGGACACGAACTCCTCCACCTCCTCCGGACGGGTATAGGATGCCTCATGAGCGGCCACCTTCACCTCATCCTCAATGCCGGCCAGCGTACCAAGCTCGGCCTCCACCACCACGCCGTGGTCGTGGGCATACTCCACCACACGCTTGGTGATCTCGATGTTCTCGGCAAAGGGCTTGGAGGATGCGTCGATCATCACAGAGGTAAAGCCGCCGTCGATGCAGCTCTTGCAGGTCTCGAAGTCGGGGCCGTGATCCAGATGCAGCACGATGGGGATATCGGGGCAGCACTCCACAGCGGCCTCCACCAGCTTCACCAGATAAGTGTGGTTGGCATAGGCACGGGCACCCTTGCTGACCTGAAGGATCACGGGGGCGTGCTCCTCCTGGCAGGCCTCGGTGATGCCCTGTACGATCTCCATGTTGTTGACGTTGAAAGCGCCGATGGCGTAGCCGCCGTTATAGGCCTTTTCAAACATTTCCTTGGAAGTGACCAGTGGCATAAAAATCGCTCCTTTAGCAAAATAGTTCTTGACTTGTACGGAATGATTGGAATAATATATCCATGGCTTATTGTATCACACTTTTTCTTTTTTGCAACCCCCAGTCATTTACTTTATGGCATTTCCGTGCTAAACTGATAGAGCTTGATTAAAAATTCTTCTGTGGAGGTATAGATCATGAAAGAATTAAAGGGTGCCTGCATCATCGGACAGTCCGGCGGGCCTACATCGGTCATCAACGCCAGTGCCTACGGTGTCATCGACACGGCGCTGAAGTCCCCCTGCATCACGCAGGTGCTGGGCGCCGAGCACGGCATCAAGGGCGTGCTGAATGACCGTCTGTTCGACATGGGGCTGGAGGACCCGGAGGAGCTGCGGCTGCTGAAATACACTCCCTCCTCTGCTCTGGGCTCTTGCCGCTATAAGATCGCAGACCCGGAAAAGGACGATACCGACTATCGCCGGATCCTGGAGGTGTTCAAGAAGCATAACGTCCGCTACTTCTTCTATAACGGCGGCAACGACTCCATGGATACCTGCAACAAAATCAACACCTATATGCAATCCGTGGGCTACGAGTGCCGGGTCATGGGCGTACCCAAGACCATCGATAACGACCTCTTCGG
>OGYJ01001932.1_pt1 | contig 15239 bp, 16 predicted proteins | sample 1576531 | NCBI WGS metagenome assembly OGYJ01 (sample SAMEA3541574, study PRJEB24748) | human gut metagenome | biome: human gut; feature: human-associated habitat; material: faeces | place: China | collected 2012 | reverse complement strand
TGCCCGAAACACCAGCCGGGTACCCCGCCATTGTTACCCCTGTCAGGGGGCAGCAAAAGCGGAAGCCTTTTTGTATTTCATTCCTTTGCAGCGGGGTATTCGTTGCAGAGCAGACGGTAGGGCGGCTCGTCCTCTTCGATCCTACGATGGGCTGCACATACTTACGCAGGAGCAGGCTGTTGACCCCCACGAACTCCGGTGAAAACTGCTGTTCTTCCTGTATGCAGGCGTCCTCTGGGGCACAGGTGGTCTTATGCAGAATGTTGCTGTTGATAAAGCCGCCCTCTCCCTGGGAAAAGGTGACCGCGCCGCAGGGCAGGTGATACGTCAGAGAACCTCTTCGCATATAGAAGGCCTCCAGCTCCCGATGCCAGTGCCACGGAAACATATTCCCGGGGAAAATATGCAGATCACACAGGTCAGCACTGTAGGGAAAATCGGGCGTGATGTGGTGCATCCGCTCCTGCTTCGTTTCGGGATCGACATTGATGAAATGACAGTATTCCATAGGCAGCTCCTTGAAAATGGCGTGATCATGCAAAAAAATGGCGAGATAATGGTAGTACTTTTCACATCTTGTCAATATAATGATACTGCAAATTGTGCAAAAGGCAAGGGGGATTTCTATGACTGCGCTGCTTGTGATCATTTATCTTTCCTTTGTCGGTCTGGGACTTCCCAATTCCGTTCTGGGAAGCATCTGGCCGCAGATGCAGATGGAGCTCGGCGCCGATGTGTCGCTGGTGGGCTAAGGAGGGATACCCCATACTGGTGGAAGCGGATATTTTCCAAGCGGCGCAGGAAAAGACGGCGGAAAAGAATGCCAGGAAGCAGTCCCACGGAGAGAAGCCTGCCATTGCACGGTTGACTCCATACTTCCGCTGCACCTGCGGCGGGAAGATGGCCCGGCTGGGCGGCGGCTGGCAGGACAGCGGCAAGCTGTATCTGAGATGCGAAGACTGCGGAAATACCGTGGTCACAGACATGGAGGCGACGGTAAACGGGATCGTCCGGCAGTTCCGGGACCATGAACAGATCGGCTGCACCGCCTACACGCCCTCTGCGGAGGTCATGCGGCTGGACAATGCCATCAACCGGGGGCTGGAGCAGCCAGACTCGCCGGAAGCGGTGATGGCGCTGATCCTGCAGGGTGCGGCAGCACGGTATGCCTGCTGTCCAGAGCCGTCTGCCGAATCTGAGCTGTCAGATAGTCTGACAGAGGCGGATTGGAGACGCTTCCAACGAGCGGTTTCCCATATCACCATCTCACAGGATACCGAAGTAACTCTTATATTTACGGATAAAAAAGCGACAGGAAAGGACGAATGATCCATGGAAGCGACAGCAGCCACCTTAGAGCGGCGGGTGCGGGTGATCCCCGCAACCAGAAAACCGGAAGAACTGCACAGAGACCATGACGGAAAAATGTGCGTAGCGGCCTACTGCCGCGTCTCGACGGACAGCGAAGAGCAGCTCAACAGCTATGAGGCGCAAAAGACCTACTACACCCAGAAGATCCAGGACAGCCCGGACTGGGAGATGGCAGGGATCTATGCCGACGCGGCTGTAATAATAGGACTAAAAACATTAAGGCTCAAAAAGTGTCAGAAACACGCTGCTTTTTGAGCTTTTTCACGCAAAAACCGCAAGTAAAACAAAGCGCGTCTGTTTACCCAAAGTGGCGCTTGGGTCGGCAGACGCGCTTTTTTCATGTCCTGACACAGTAACATGGCATGGACAATCGGTATTACATAGCACATCCACTTGCTCCCTGACGGAGCCGGAGGGTGTGATTTTTTGTTGCCCGGTATGGGCGGGAATGGAGGCGAGAGCAATGAACGGACATAGAGGACAAACCGAAAGACTGCCGGTACTGCTATTTCTGGAAGCAGACCGAGGGCTGCACCTACCGAGGCAAAACCGACTGCTATTATATTTCGGCGCAGAAGCCGCCTGCCGCCGTCAGTGAGTGCGACGGCTGTCCGTATGGGCGGGCGTCTCCCTGCATCGCCTGGTGTACAAAAGAGCTGCTGCGCTCTATGGGCCTTTGGAAAGGGCGTGAAGATACATGACACTGGACTATTACTACGGGGATCAGGCAGAACAGTTCTCCTTCTACCGCATCCCCAAGGTGCTGTTCACAGATAAGCGTTTCAAAGACATTTCGGCAGAGGCAAAAATCCTTTACGGTCTGCTCCTTGACCGCATGAGCTTGTCTGCCAAGAACGGTTGGCTGGATCAGGAGGGGCGCGTGTATATCGTCTATACCGTGGAGGATATCATGGACGCACTTTCCTGCGCTTCGCAGAAGGCCATGAAGCTGCTGAACGAATTGGATGAGAAACGCGGGCTTATTTTGCGGCATCATATTGCGTTATTGTACGTTCATCACATATTGCCGTAGAAATATCGAACAAAGCTAGGCATATGCCTTTTTGATAAACAGTACTTCGATAAATAATCCCGCCAAATCCATTTCTTTGGAAGAAATCGCACAACACATGAAACGGACGATATTGATGCCATAGCGTTTCTGGTTTTGCCTTATCTACAGGTGCAAACATTTCAGAATGCTCCCAAACATTAAACATAGATTGCAAAAACCAATATTGAATAGCTTGTTGGTCAACCCTAATAGACTTTCCTCCGATACAATGATTATAGCAAAGGAGGAATACACATGAGTGTCCAGTATATCCGCACCGGGGACTATTTCCCGGATCTGAAACTAACGGAGGAAACCCGTCCCATCGGCAAATGGGGCCGTATGCACCGGGACTATCTCAAAGAATACCACCCCATCCGGTTCAACAACTTGGTTCTGTCCGGCAATCTTTGGACATATCTTGCCGACATGAACGAGCAGGCCCAGCAGCGCTTGGAAACCCTGGTTGCCCAGTTGATATCCACAGAGGGTATCACGGAAGCACTGAAAGCTGCCGATTCCATCTGCTGGACTCAGCAGATGAACAACATTGTAGCCAGAGCAGAAGCAATTGTCCGAGAGGAGTTGATCTACAATGAATAACATAGCACCGTGGCCGAAAGTCTGTATCAAAAGAATTTAGTTGACCATAGCAAGATTGAAGCACTCTCGTAAGGTATTTTGCAGAGAGAATCTCAGACAGATACTTATTGATGGGTTATAGTCAGGAAATATCAATATATGATCTTCCCGTATTGAATTGAATTGTTTGCCCTGTGCGTACATACATCTCCGAGAAAAAGATGCATTCGTATGGAGTAGTTTTGTTTTTGGAATCATAAACAAAGGCAAATCAAATTAATCGTTTAGAATCAACCATTATGCACATTAATTAACAGTAAATTAGCAAAATACCATCTGGTTAAAATTATGGTTTAAAGGTGGTATAAAATGCGAAGTAGGTCAATAGGGAGCAAGCCCGTGGCAACGAGTGTATAGAATATGATGGCAAAAGTTTGTATACTGTAATTGTATTAAGCAATAATACAACACAAACTTTAGGAGGGCATGATAATGAAAAAATTACTCGCATTGTTCCTGGCGTGCCTGATGGTACTGTCTCTGGTTGCCTGTGGCACCGAGCCTGCCGAAAAGCCTGCTGACGATGGCGCAGCAAATGCACCTGTCGAGACCAAGGCACCTGATGCACCCGCAACACCTGATGCACCCGCAACACCTGATGCAGAACCGATTGTCATTCACTATTGGTCCATGTGGTCCGAAAACGAGACCCAGGCCGGAGTGATCAAGGACGCTATTGCACGGTTCGAAACCGCAAACCCTGGTTACAAGGTTGAAGTCAACTGGGCAGGCCGTGAGGTTCAGGACATTATGCGTACCAGCGTTGAAGCCGGTACTGTTATTGATGTGATTGAGTCTTCCGGTATTCCCGATCGTATGGGTGAAGAGTTCTGCATGAACATCACTGAGTACGTGGAAGCAACTACTCTGGATGAGATCATCACCGAAGGCATGGCTGCGTATGTTAAGCGTCTGGCAAGTGATGGCGAATCCTGGTACTACATTCCTTCTCAGCCCTTCGTTGGCGCAGTGTTCTACAACAAGGCTATCTTTGCCGAAGCTGGCATCGACAAGCTGCCCGCTACCTGGGACGAGTTCATGGATTGCTGCCAGAAGATCGTCGACGCAGGTTACGCACCCATGACCATTGACGATGCTTATCTGCCCCTGCTGTACACCGCTTACCTGGGCGAAATGCTGGGTGTTGACGGCATCACCGAACTGATGAGCACCACCGGTACTGACCTGTGGAATGATCCTGCTGTCCTGCAGATGGCAAAGGATTACGAAGAAATGAACGCAAAGGGCTACTTCACTGAAGGCACCGGCTCCTTCGTATTCCCCACCGCCCAGAACACCGAATTTGCTCTGGGTACCACCGCTATGTACTACAATGGTTCCTGGCTGCCCAATGAGGTCGCTTCCATTGCTGGCGAGGACTTCCAGTGGGGTTGCATGTTCTTCCCCGGCCCTGACGGCGCTAAGGAACCCTACACCACTTACATGACCGGTGTTCAGTATTATGCAGTTCCCACTACCGCTGCAAATCCTGAAGCAGCTGTGAAGCTGATTGAAGAGTTTACCTCTGTGGAGACTCAGACTGATCTGGTTGAGAAGTGCCAGTGCCTCCCCGTCATCGGCGGCATTCCTCTGCCTGAAAACCTGGCAGACTGCAGCAAGATTATGGAAGAAGCAACCAATGCTGTTAGCTGGGCATATGCTAAAGTTATTGACAGTGATATTCAGGGTATTGTGAATGCTTCTTTTGCAAAGCTGCTCTCCGGTGACATTACCGCAGAAGAGTTTGTGGCAGAAGTCCAGGCTCAGCTTGGCTAATCACAGTATTTAGACTTAGAAATGGGGCCTTATGGCCCCATTTCGTAAATTTACAGATTGAGGATAACGCCTATGAAAAAACGCGATCGGTTGTTTGTAGCCACCAATCTTGGACCGGCTGTTATATGTTTTTTGGCGATTTTTGCCTACCCGCTGTTACGAACCATCTTGATGAGTTTCTACAAAATTCCGGCAATCAGTAGCCCCATGTCTAAATGGGAATTTGTTGGTTTTGCAAACTATTCATCGATGTTTACGAACAGCCTTTTTTTAACTTCTCTTAAAAATATTTCCCGGATTTGGTTGGTTGGCGGCGTGCTGACCATTGGCCTGGCACTAATGTATGCGGTTATTATTGCTTCTGGTGTAAAGGGTAAGAGTTTTTGGCGTTCTGCGATTTATCTTCCTAACACGGTCAATGCGGTGGCATTATCCACCATGTGGACCCAGTATGTGTTTAATATCAAGTACGGCTTGTCGAAAACCCTGTTTACTTCCTTGGGCTTGACGGCTTTGGCAAAGATTAACTGGACTAGTCCAACGTATCTGTTTTGGGGCATGCTGATTTCCTATGCTCTGGGTTCTTTGGGATATTTTATGTTAATTTTTTTAGCTGGCATTGAACGTATCCCCAAAGATATTTACGAAAGCGCTACTTTGGACGGTGCAAATGCATGGACGCGTTTTTGGCAGCTGACATTTCCTTTGATTCGGGATGTAACCCGTACTGCAGTCACACTTTGGACCATCGGCGCAGTGAACTTCTTTACATGGGCAAAAATGTTCTCTGCACAAATTTCGGCAACTACTGTAACTCCTGTTTATTATCTGTACGATCAGATATTTGGTGCTGGCAATAAAGCCGGCGTAGGCGGTGCGAATACAGATGTTGGCGGCGGTGCAGCAATCGGCGTGACCATTGCCGTGATCGTTCTGGTGGCTTATTTTATTCTGAATCACCTGATGAAGAAGGAGGCGTATGAATATTGAAGACCCGTCGTACGATCACAATTAGAAAGTCAATTGGCTTACTGCGCTACATCCCTCTTGTATTGTGGGTGGCATTTTGGTGTGCTGCGCTTGGTTGGATCATCGCAGCTTCCTTCAGCACAACAAGAGAAATCTTTTCGAACAGCGTACTTGCAAGCGGTTTCCATCTGGAAAATTACACAGATGCATGGAAATATAACAATGTTTCTACTTACTTCAAGAATAGTTTGATGGTGACAGGTATTTCTTGCGTTCTGGTTTTACTGATTGCTTGTCCTGCCTCCTATGTTCTTGCAAAAAAGAAATTTTTTGGCGAGCGACTCATCATGAATTCTACTGTTACCGCTATGAGCATCCCACAGGTTATGCTGATTATTCCGATTTATATCTGGTTCATTAAGGCAAAGCTCGTTGGACATTTAATTACGCTGATCATCCTGTATACCACATTGAATGTTCCGTATACGGTATTCTATATGACTGCATTTTTCTCCACGATTCCCAGTGCGTTTACTGAAGCAGCCATGATCGATGGGTGTACAGAAAGAAAGGCGCTCTGGAAAATCATCATGCCCATGGCCACACCCGGTGTTATTACTGTGACGATTTTCAATTTTATGGGTATCTGGAATGAATATTTTATTGCGCTAATTTTCGCCAACGGAAACGATAAAATACGAACACTTTCCATGGGCCTGCAGAACATGATCACCTCTATGACATACACAGGAAATTGGGCTGGCTTGTTCGCGTCTGTTATGATTGTGTTCCTGCCAACCTTTATTCTGTATCTGTTCCTGTCAGAAAAAATTGTGGCAGGTGTTACAGGAGGCGGTGTCAAAGGTTAAGGTCAGCTTGACTCAGGAGGAATATAATGCAACAACTATTTTCAAAGTCATCTGACTGGATATGGATGGATAATGCGCCGGATGTAAACTGTTATGTAGAGTTTTTCGATACCTTTGAAACAGTATCCAGTGAAAAAATAGAGCTTCTGATCAGCGTGGAAGGACAATATGCCGCATTCCTTAACGGGCAGTATCTGCCTTCCACGCAGTATCCGGATTATCCGTTTTATAAAGCTGTGCAGAAAGTGGTGTTGAAAAACGCAAGCACAAATTTGCGAAATGAACTGGTAATTCAGACACTTTACTGCGGCGTTGATTCTCACACTACCAGACGAGAAACACCGGGCCTCCGCTTTGAGGTCTGGCAGGGGGGCAAACTTCTGTGCACAAGCGGTAAGTTAACCCGGGCGAGAATGATGAGTTGCTATCAAAGCGGTCCTATGAAGAATATCACCCCTCAGTTAGGTGCCGGATTTGTTTATAAAAAACATAGAGAAAATGAGTGGAATAATTCAGTTGTCGTAAATAAGGAATGTATGTTTGTGTCAAGACCGGTAAACGAATTGGTGCTTGGAGACGAACAGAATGCCCAGCTCGTAACCCATGGAATATTTACGGCGCATGACAGCGGCCTGCAGCAGTATGCATCATTAGCTTTTAGGGAGACATCTGCCCTAATCGAAGAACTGCCTCAGCCAACGAATGGCAATGCAATCTATTTTCCGTCCGACCAGGGTCTTCGCATCAGCAGCAGCGAAGGCGACGGAATCTATTTGGTGATGGATATGGGACTGGAAACCACCGGATATCTGGATTTGGATATTGTATGCCCAGAGGCAACCCGTGTGGATATCGGTTTTGGAGAACATCTGGAGGACATGCGTGTTCGGACGGACGTAGGCGGAAGACACTTTACCTTTCAATGGGAAGCACCTGCAGAGCGATGCAGGTTCACACACTACTTCCATCGAGTGGGAGCGCGTTATCTTCAGCTGTTCATTTATGGACATGAGGCCATTGTGTATTCCGCAGGAATCCGCCCTCTGAACTATCCCTTCTCAGAAGAAAGTGCATTTCATTGCAGCGACCATCTGCACAATCGAATTTATGAAACAGCAAAGCATACACTTCGCTGTTGTGTACACCAGCATTATGAAGACTCCCCATGGCGAGAACAGTCATTATATGCTTTTGATTCACGAAGCCAGATGCTCTTTGGCTACTATGCATTTGGTGAGATGGAACAGCCTAAAGCCAGTTTGAAACTTTTGGCGCTATCTCAGAGAGAAGACGGCCTTTTGGAATTGTGTGCTCCGGGCCGGACCCCTGTGACCATCCCTTCCTTTTCTCTCATGTTTATTGTTGCATTGGAGGAGTACTGTAGGTACAGCGGAGATGTTGCATTTGGCAAAGAGTTGCTGCCGACTGCGCAAAAAATTCTTGATGCGGTTCAAAACCATGTGCGAGACGGCCTCGTTTGGAACTTCCAAGAGTCCTGCTACTGGAATTTCTATGAATGGACCCCGTTGCTGGACGCAGAACCGATTTTCCGGGAGGAGACGCTTTCTCTGTCAGCGGAAGCACCGCTGCAGCTGCTGTACATTCTTGCAATGCAGAGAATGTGTAAAATCCATACATATCTCGACATAGAAACGGATGAGATTGAGGAAAAAATCAGAGTTCTGCAGAAAGGAATGGAGCAATTCTGGAACCTAGAAGCGGGAGCATATGCGTCATTTATCAGAAATCAACAGCAGGTGCAATATTCAGAACTGGTACAGGCCCTTGCTCTGTGCACTGGAATTGTGCCGATTGAAAGGCAAAAGGCTTTGCGAGAAAGAATCTACAAGGGTAAACTCGTGCATGCCAGTTTAGCAACCAGCATTTTTGTGTATGAGGCACTGCTTCAAGAACCTGAAACATATGGAACATCGGTATTCGATGAGGTCGCTGAGCGATGGGGAAAGATGCTCTATAACGGAGCAACCACCTTCTGGGAGACTGATAATGGAGCGGAGGATTTTGAACGCGCCGGAAGTTTGTGCCATGCATGGAGCTGTATTCCTATCTATTTGTATGGCGCTTACGCATTGGGCATCAAACCTATAGCACCCGGAGTGTGGGAACAAACAGACACCGTTCCATGCGGAATCCATAACGCAGAAGGCAGATTCTGTACACCCAGTGGTATCATAGAAGTACATGGAAACTAGACAGCACAGCAGCAGATTGGCTTTAATTGAGCATTTCTGCTGTTTGCTTGGCAGTATGGGAATTGCAGGATTGCCTCAATACTGGTATAGTTAAAGAAGAGAAAGGGAGATGTCAAAATGAAGTTGGAAGCAGCAAGCTGGATCTGTCCTAAAGAAGATATGGGTAGTGTCTGTCCTGTATTTTGGAAAGAGTTTTCCTGCCCGAAGCCGGTGATCAAGGCGGAAATGTGGCTCACTGCATTGGGCGTATATGAGGCAAGATTGAATGGACAGAGAGTCGGAGACTATGTGCTAGCTCCCGGATGGACCGCCTACGAAAAGCGCCTGCAGTATCAGCAATATGATATAACGAAATTGCTTCAGGAAAATAACTCAATAACCGTTACTGTAGGAAGAGGCTGGATGCGCTCCCGTATTGGATCGGGAGATATAGAAGGTCGAATGAGACAGCCCTGCGGCATTTTGGGTGCAATCCATATTCTGTATTATGATGGATCGGAAGATATTCTGCACACGGACAGCTCTTGGGTTTGCGCGGAAAGCGGAACCAGATTCAGTGAAATTTATGATGGAGAAATCCATGACGCAACCTTTGAACCAGAAAACTGGCAAAGTGTAAGGGTGCTTTCTTGGCCAAAAAAAATACTGATTCCTCAGGAAGGCGATGAAATCCGTGAAATGGAGCGTGTTTCAGCCAAATCCGTGATCATCACACCAAGAGGAGAAACAGTCGTTGATTTTGGGCAGGAAGTAACCGGTTATGTGGAATTTACGGTTGAGTCAAAGGGGCAGGAGCAGATCCGAATCCAGCACGGAGAGGTCTTGGACAAGGACGGTAATTTCTACAACGAGAACTACCGCAGTGCGAAGTCTGAAATCCGCTATACCTGCAAAGAAGGAATACAGACATGGCATCCGACCCTTACATTCTTTGGATTCCGATATATCAAAATTGAGGGTCTTGCCGAAATGCCGAAACCGGAACAGTTTACAGCTATTGTGGTGTATTCCAATATCCGGCAGACGGGCACATTGAACTGCTCCAATTCTAAATTGAATCAGCTGTTTTCCAATATCTTCTGGGGGCAGAAAGGAAATTTTCTGGATGTACCCACAGATTGTCCCCAGCGCGATGAGCGCTTGGGCTGGACCGGTGATGCACAGGTTTTTGTAAAAGCAGCTACATACAACTACGATGTTGAACGCTTTTTTAGAAAATGGCTCAGAGATATGGCTGCTGACCAGAGAGACAATGGTGCGGTGGGTTGTTCGGTTCCAGAGTATTTACCTGATATTCCTCCAAGTGCAGCATGGTCCGATGCAGCAACCATTTGCCCCTGGCAGATATATCTAACCTATGGTAATGCGGATGTACTGAAGGAGCAATTCGCCAGCATGAAGGGGTGGGTGGATTATGTGACAAATGTGACCACAACACCCTGCCTTTGGACCGGTGGAGAACATTTTGGCGATTGGCTGGCATTGGATGCAGAACTTGATGAATACAAAGGCGCAAGCCGCGAGGAATTCATTGCTTCCGCTTTTTATGCCCATTCTGTGGATTTACTGGTAAGAGCAGGAAAAGTAATCGGCAAAGATGTTGCCTACTATGAAGCTTTACATAATAACATTGTTCGTGCTTTCCGGAATGCCTATCCGGTATATATGACTCAAACAGAGCATGCGTTGGCAATACAGTTTGGTCTTGCTCCGAATCCTCAGAAAACGGCGGATGATCTGGCAGAAATGGTTCGCAGAATCGGCTGTAAGATACAAACCGGTTTTGTAGGAACACCATACATTCTTCATGTACTGAGCGACTATGGATATGCGGATATTGCGTATAGCCTTCTGCTGAGGGAAGCGTATCCCTCCTGGCTCTATTCTGTGAATAAAGGAGCTACAACTATCTGGGAGCATTGGGATGGCATCAAGGAAGACGGAAGTCTCTGGAATACGATTATGAATTCCTATAATCATTATGCATATGGTGCGGTGGCGGATTGGGTCTATGAGAAGGCTGCTGGAATTCAGACGGTAGAGGCAGAACCGGGTTTTGCCAAGGTGCGGATTGCGCCGAGTCCGGATGAAAGACTGGAATGGCTTGAGGCATCCATTATGTCCAGACATGGAGAAATCCGCTCAAAATGGACCAATACCGGAAATGGTATCCGATATGAGATCAAGACAGCGGTTCCGGCAACAATTGTAATTGCCGGTAAAGAAAGTGTTGTTGCACCGGGATCGTATACGTTTTGGAGTTAACAGTTCCACAGCTGGAGTACGATTAAGTATAACTTAGTGGATAGGTGGAGGATACAATGGCAGAAAAAGGATTTTGTAAGGACTTTCTATGGGGGGCAGCATCTGCGGCGCACCAAATAGAAGGAGCCTATCTGGAAGATGGCAAGGGGATGGGCATCTGGGATACATTTGAGCAGGAAACCGGATACATCATCCGAAATGAAAATGGCAATGTCGCATGTGACCATTATCACCGGTATCGGGAAGACGTTGCCATCATGAAAGAACTTGGCTTAAAAAGTTACCGTTTTTCTGTGAGCTGGCCTAGAGTTATGCCGGAGGGGTACGGCACTGTAAATGAAAAGGGCCTTCAGTTTTATATTGACCTGGTAAATGAACTAACAGAGGCCGGAATTGAACCCATGGTAACATTGTTCCACTGGAATCTTCCGACTGCCATATATGAACTGGGAGGCTGGGAGAATCCGCAGGTTGTAGACTGGTTCGAGCAGTATACCGATGTGGTAACAACAGCCCTGGGTAAAAAAGTGAAATACTGGATGACCTTCAATGAACCTCAGCTGTTCATTGGCGCAGGATTAAACGCTGGTGTTTTTGCACCTTTTGAAAAAAAGAGCACGGAAGCGTTGATGCGTATCTCTAAGAATGTATATCTGGCACACGGAAAGGCAGTGCGCATCATTCGCAAGAATTGTCAGAATTCCATTGTTGGAATGGCACCTACCGGTGAAATTGTCATTCCGAGAGATATGAATGCGGAAAGCATTGAAAGAGCTAGAATACTGTCGTTCTCTATGAAAAAGGAAAGCTTCACATCCAGCATTACTTGGTGGTCGGATCCCGTTTTTTTCGGAAAAATTCCGGAAGATGCACAAGCAATCTTTGGGGAGTGCCTTCCTGTGCTTACAGAGGAAGAGTGGGAGATTGTTACTGAACCGCTGGACTTCTATGGATTTAACGTTTATCAGGGACTGGAAGATCTGGATTCGACAGAGGAATACGGTCCATATGCCTATCCGGGAAGTCCCAAAACTTCTATGGACTGGAATGTGACACCGGAAGTGTTGTACTGGAGTTGCAGATTTCTGTATGAACGGTATGGGAAACCAATCATGATTACGGAGAATGGTATGTCGAGCTTTGACTGGGTTTCTTTGGACGGAAAGGTCCATGACCCAAACGGAATCGATTTTCTGCACCGTTATTTGCGAAGCATCAAAGATGCAGTATCAGAAGGTATTCCGGTTCTGGGTTACCAGTACTGGTCGATCATGGACAACTTTGAGTGGATCAATGGATATGATAAGCGCTTTGGGTTGGTTTATGTGGACTATCGGACCCAAAAGCGTACAATCAAAGATTCTGCTTGTTGGTATCGGGATGTGATAGCTACCAACGGTGAAATTCTGTAAATAGGTATAATAGGTCGGGCAACTTGTGAATTTCATGTTTTTGTAATAGAATTTACTCAATCTACCGTATGTGCTGAAACAGGAGGTGAGGCGGATGGTTCAGGATATGAAGCCAATGATTCTAAATGACTGGGTTACGACACCTCAAAATCCATTGCATTCTATTTTGACGGCAAGAGATGATATTCTTCCTCACTATCACCTGTTTTACGAGATCGTCTATATCATCGATGGATCTATACGGCATTCTGTCAATGGTATGGAACGGATGCTGCACCCTGGTGACATGGTATTCTTGAATCTGACAGACTGTCACTGCTTCTACCGGACACAGGATACTGTGTGCCGTCATCGGGACATCATTATTCGCCCGGAGTTCTTTGAATCTGTATGTGATTTTATAGGGCAGGATTTTAAGCAAGCTTATATGATGAATCGCTTATCAAAGGTAATTTCCTTGCCCTTTGAGCAGATTGAACATTTTGAGAGAATGTTATCCAATGCATCTTTGCTGCTGGATTCCAATTCTGCTTTTAAGGATGCACACATAAGAATGCTTTGCGTTTCCTTGCTGAACTTTCTGACGATGAAGGAGATTCAGACGGACATCGATTATTATCCCGTGTGGCTGAGAGAATTGCTTAGCAGATTCCACATGAATGATTATTTGCAAGCAGGTCTGGACCTGATATTGGAGCCGTTTCATTTCAGTCGACCTTATATGTGTCGAGCATTCCAACGCTATCTGGGTTGTACAATGACGGAATATCTGAACGATATTCGCCTTCAGCAGGCTGCCTATCGTTTGCTGTATACGGATGATACGGTCTTATCAATCTGTAATACGGTTGGTATTTCCTCCGTATCCTATTTCAACACAATATTCAAAAAGAAATACGGGGTTTCACCTCAGAATTTCCGAAAAGCCCGCGGATTGCCAGATAACCCGAATAGAGATGGTGTACGGCTTTAGTTGTGCAATTGCGATAATTTGAAAGGAAGAACGCTTGTGTATAATACGGAAAAGGTCAACCTAGCGAATGTGCAGATGATTGCACACCAAGGTGTGAGTGGATTAGAGCGTGAAAATACAAATGCAGCATTTATTGCAGCGGGAAATCGGAGCTATTATGGAATCGAGACAGATGTGCACCGAACCAAGGATGGACACTATGTCATTTTTCACGATGATAACATGCTCCGACTAACAGGCATAGACCGCGATCTGGAGGGGTGTACGTTAGAAGAGTTGCGCAAAATTACCTTGAAAGATATGGATGGCAAAACAAGGTCTGATTTGGCAATTCCTACATTGGAGGAATATATTCGTATCTGTAAAAAGTATGGAAAGCGTAGTATCCTGGAATTAAAAAACCACTTTGATGGTGCAGATATCAGAAAAATCATAGGACTGATTAAGCAGGAGGACTGGCTGGAGAATACGGTTTTTATTTCATTTGTTTTGGAGAATCTGATCACTTTGCGGCAGCTACTTCCGAAGCAGAAGATTCAGTATCTTGTTGTATCTATCGATTCGGAAGTGCTTAATGCGCTGAAACAGTATTCTCTTGATGCGGATGTGCATTACGAAGGCCTCCTTCCTGAAATGGTAAATACGGTGCATGAGATGGGCCAGCAGGTAAATGTATGGACGGTTAATCAGCCTGAGATCGCTATGAAAATGAAAGCAATAGGCGTGGATTTCATCACAACAGATATTCTGGAATGACAATTGGACAAATCTATGTTTTGAGATTTACTAACAACATAAGAATGGGTGATATTCTTGCGTTACTATTTGGCAATTGATATCGGAGCATCCTCCGGGCGGCACATCGTAGGTTGGCGGGAGAATAAAAAAATCAGAACTGAGGAAGTTTATCGATTTCCCAACGGTGTTCTGAAAGAAAACGGACATCTTGTGTGGGATGTTAGAAAATTGTTTTCTAATGTAGTTATGGGCATCATGGAGGCATTCAAGGTTTATCCGGAAATTGAAAGCCTATCCATTGATAAAGACCTGTACGCGCTGGAAGCTGCATCCGCGCCGATGAAGCAGCACGCGAAAAGCAACAGCTTGGAATACTTCGCGGAGTTCTTCTCGTGCTGGCTTTCCGGCAGCACACGGATACTGGCACAGCTCAAGGAGTTGACACCGGAGACGTATGCGTATTTTGAAGAACTGTCAGCGGACTGGATTCCGCGTTCGTAAATCAGAAAAAACGAAGCTATGCGTCGGCATTTTCTAGATTACCAGCATCTTATCAAACACGGCCTTCATGAAGTTGTTGGTAGGTATCTTCATGTGTAGTTATTGTCAACTGATGCGGGCATTCGTCAATCCTTTTTCCGTCATAAAGAAAGTCGAAATTCTGTTTCTCAAGAAAATTCATATGTAGTTTCTCCTTTGGGTGGTTTTTCTAATGTAATGCATGTACATTCTTTGGGATAGGATATGTTCGTGATTTGCTTTTCTCTATCGATGTTGACTACAATATCGCCATGTGGTGTTGGGATTGTGGCATTAAGGCAAATGAGATTATCGTCATTACGTTCACCAAGGAGATCCTGACGCTGATCACCGGCTGATAACACCGTGGGGAGAGCGAGAATGCTCTCCCCGATACAACTGGAGGTGATACCATCTCAAGTGGAAACTGGATCATAG
>OGYJ01001929.1_pt1 | contig 15257 bp, 8 predicted proteins | sample 1576531 | NCBI WGS metagenome assembly OGYJ01 (sample SAMEA3541574, study PRJEB24748) | human gut metagenome | biome: human gut; feature: human-associated habitat; material: faeces | place: China | collected 2012 | reverse complement strand
CCGGCGCGCAGGGCGGTGCGGTCGGCTTCCAGCAGGTCCAGCGCGGCCTGCGCCTGCGCCCGCTGGGGGTAGGGCAGGGCTTTCTGTTTGGCAAGTACCTGCTGTTCCAGTGCCTGTACGCGGGCAGACTGAGCGGCAGCGGTGCGGTCAGCCTCCTGCACCTGCTGTTCCAGCGCCGGGCGCTGGCGGGTGTGGGCCTGCCGGTCGGCTTCCAGCTGCGCCTTGCGCTGACAGTCAGCTCCGGCCTGCCGCAGGCTGGCCGTGCAGTCGGTGCGGGCGGCCTGCAGGGCGGCAGTTTCCTCGGACAGGACGGTATTCATCAGGGCGAAGGTCAGCTGCACCGGAGGTTTGCCTTCCGGCGCGGCAAAGCGCTCCGGCAGCAGGGCCTCGGCGTCCCGGCGCAGGCTGCGGCGGGCTTCGTCTGCAGCGGCAAGGGCGCTCTGGGCGGCGGCACTGGCCGTTTGCGCGGCATGGTCGGCTTCCTCGGCGGCCTGCCGGGCCTGCTCCACCTGTACCTGCGTGGGTGCGGTGCGGGGCAGGACGGCCCGGGCCGGGTGATGGGTGCTGCCGCACACCGGGCAGGGGGCACCCTCGGTCAGCTCCTGTGCCAGCAGACCGGCCTGCGCGTCCAGAAAGGCCCGGTCCAGTGCATCCCGCCGGGCGCGGGCTTCATCCTGCCGGGCAGCGGCGGCGCGGTAGGCGTCCTGTGCCCGGCGGGCCTGCCGGGCCTGTTTCTGGCTGTCGGCCAGCCGCTGGGCAAGGGCGTCCAGCGCGGTGCTGCGGGCTTCCAGCTGCGCAGTCTGATTCTGCAAAGCCAGCTGCCGGGTGGGGGCATCCACCAGCACGGCAAGGGCGGTGTCGGCTGCAGCAAGGCTGGCGTCCAGCGCTTCCAGCTGGGTGCGGCGCTTCGCGGCCAGTGCCCCGGCCAGCTGCGCGGCATCCTGTGCCTGCTTCTGCTCCCGGCACAGCGCGTCCAGCTCGTCGTAGGCGGTCAGGGAGGTGCGGGCCTGGGTCACCTGTCCGGTCAGGGCATCCAGCCGGGCGGCGTCATCGGCGTGGCGGGCGCTCTCGGCTTTGGCGGCATCCAGTGCGGGCCGGGCGGCGTCCAGCGCGGCCTGTTGTTCGGCCAGCTGCCGGGCCAATTGCGCGGCCTGCCGGGCGGCTCCCAGCTGCTGCTGTATGGCATCCAGCCGGGCTTCGGTGTCGGCAAGAGATGCGGCGGCGGCCTCCTGTGCGGCCTGCTGGCGCTGCAGCAGCTCCTCCAATAAGGTCAGCGCGGTGGCAGGCTCGGTCTGGGCACAGAGGGCGGCCAGCGCGTCGGCGTCCGGGTCGTCGGGTGCGACCTGCAGCCCGGCCAGCAGGCTGTCCAGCTGGTCGCCCATGTCGATCCCGGAAACATTGCTGCGCAGCTCTCCGGTGCCGGCGGTCAGCTGGGCGGCACCGTCGGTCAGCTGCTGCACTCCGGCTTTCAGCTGGGCCACGCCGTTGGTGTAGGCGTTCAGGCCGCTGTCCAGCTGGCCGTACTGGCTGGCCAGCTGGTTCACGCCGTCGGTCAACACCGAAAGGTTGCCCAGCATCCCGGTCAGGGCATTGGCCAGCTGACGCACCCCGGCATCGAACTGCCCGTACTGGCTGTTCAGGGTGCTGCTGCCCGCGTGCAGCTGGGCCACACCGTCGTGCACCGTGTTCAGGTAGGTCTCCATCGCGTCGATGTTGGCGCTGGAGCCCTTCAGCAGCAGGATGACGTCCTTGAGCTGGGGCATCACCCTAGCCAGCTGTTCCAGCTGCTCCATAGCTTTCGCGTTGCCGTCCTTCAGCTGGTCCAGGTCCAGCCCGTTTTCCTTCAGGATGGCCTTGTAAGCGTCGTAACTCACCTGCTCATCCAGCTGGGCGGCACCGGCGTCCAGCTGGGCAATGCCATTCTGGATCTGGGTGGAGGCGTCCAGCAGGGTGGTGAGCTGGTCGGTGGAGGCCGACACGCCGTTCAGGGCGGTCTGCATCTGGGTCAGGGCCGCCTTGACCTTGGCGGACCCGCCGGTCAGCGCGCCAGACTTGCCGTTCAGGGTGTCAAGGCCCGCCTGCACCTGGGCAATGCCGTCTGCCAGCGCGTTGGCACCGTCGTCCAGCTGTACCGAACCGCTCTGCAGCCGGTCCAACATGCCGGTCAGGTCGGCCCCGTCCAGGCCGAGGTTCAGCCGGAGCTTCACGCCGTTCAGCGAGATGGCGTTCATGGCAAAGTCGGTCACATCGGCGGTCACGGTCACGTCGCTGTCCGAACCTGGCAGCAGGATGTAGGAGAGCTGCTTGTTGCTGCCCACATTGGCCATGGTGGCCCCATCAGCCACGATGTTCTGTGCCCGGTCGGTGTCCAGCGTCATGGTCACCTGCAGGGCATACTGGTCAAAGAAATCTCCGGTGCAATCCGGGTTGCGGCTCACCTGCAGGCGGATGGCCAGCGCACCGCTTTTGCCGCCCAGCTCTTCCGGGGCGATCTCGGCCCCGTCCAGCGTGTAGGTCAGCTTCACGAGCCACGGCAGCGCGGTGGCGGTGTCCATGGTGCCCTCATAGTAGAGCTTGCCGTCCTCGGCAACTGCAGCGGTGACAGTGTCGCCGCTGTGCTCCAGCGGGTCGGTGGTGGTCATGTTGCGCACGGCGGTGTAGCTGCCGTGGTCGGTGACGGTGTCCCCCGCCTGCACGGCAAAGCTGTTCACAGCGTACACGCCGGTCACGGTGCCGGACGCATCCAGATTGGCATAGATGACCTCTTCCTTGGCGGAGGCCGCAAGGGCCGGCAGGGCCGCCCCGGCCAGCAGACAGCCTGCCAGCACCAGCGCCGATGCCCGGCGCACAATCTTCTGTTTCATCTCGTCAAGCCTCCTTCGGCTGTTTTTTCGGTTTGATGATGAGCGGGTCGGCCAGATACAGATAGCCCGGCAGAGCCAGCAGCACGATGGCCAGCGACACCAGACCGCCCACACCCAGGAAGTTGCCCAGCTGGCCCAGCAGCTGGTTGGTGGAGATGGCCCCCATCAGGAAGCCCACCACCGCCAGCGCACTGCCCGTGGTGATCACCGAGGTGGTCACGGTGGACACGGTAGCGGCAATGGCCTGTTTTTTGTCCAGCGTCTCGCGGAACTCCTGATACCGGTCCGAGAACAGGATGGCGTAGTCCACGGTGGCACCCAGCTGGATGGTGCTGATGATGAGGTAGGCAATGTAGAACACATGGCGGCCCCGGAAATACGGGATGGCCAGATTGATCCAGATGGCCGTCTCGATGCTCAGCACCAGAATGACCGGCAGCAGCAGCTGACGCTTCATGAGCAGCAGGATCAGGAACACGGCGCCGATGGCCAGCAGGTTCACCTTGACCATGTCGGCGGTGATGGTGTCCATCAGGTCGTAGGTGCTCACGCCCTGCCCGGCCAGATCATACGCATCCGGGTAATACTGCTGCACCGTGGCACGCACTTTTTCCACCAGTGCAAAGGCCGCGTCGCCCTCGGTGTCGGCGTTCACGGTGAGCACCATGCGGGTGTAGCCGCCGGACACCAGCAGTTTCAGGGTGTCCGAGGGCACGAACTCCGGCGGGATGGACGCGCCCGCATTGTCCACATAGGACAGGATGCCCGTCACCTCCGGGATGGCGTGCAGCGCATCCGAAAGCTCGGCCTGGGTGGCGGTGTCGCCCTCCGGCACCAGCACCACCCAGGTATCGCTCTTGCCGAACGTCTCTTCGATGGCGGCGGTATCGGCACCCAGACGGGTGTTGGTGCCGAACATATGGGCGGCACCGTAGTAGTATTCGTTGTTGTTGGAGGCCAGATAGCTGGGCACCATGATAACGGCCAGCGCCAGCGCCGCCGGCAGCATGATGCGGGACACAAACCGCCCGAACTTGTCAAAGCCGGGCAGCAGAGGCTTGTGGTGGGTCTTATCCATCCACGGGTAACACACCAGCGTCAGCGCCGGCATGAAGGTGAACACGGTGACAAGGCTCAGCACCACGCCCTTGGCCAGCGCAAGGCCCAGGTCCGGGCCGATCTGGAACTGCATGAGCACCAGCGCCAGAAAGCCGATGACCGTGGTCAGGCCGCTGGACAGGATGGACCCGGTGGATTTGCACAGGGCCTCCACCAGGCAGTCCTCCGCGCTGGCGTCCGGGCGCGCGGCCCGGCACTCGGCAAAGCGGTGGATGAGGAACACCGAGTAATCCAGCGACACGGCCAGCTGCAGGATGCTGCCGGCGGCGTTGGTCACAAAGGAAATGGTGCCGAAAATCAGGTTGGTGCCGTTGTTGATGAGGATGGCCGCCCCCAGACCCGCCAGCACCAGCAGCGGCTCCACCCAGGAATCGGTGGTCAGGATCAGGATGAACAGCACATACACCACCGCAATGGCCGCGATCTTGGCCACCTCGGTGACGGTGGAGTTGGTAGCCACAGCAGTGGACACCGCGGTCCCGGCCAGGGCATTGTCCTCCCCGATCAGGTCCTGAATGGACGCCACAGCCTCCAGACGTTTCGCATCCTCCACCGTCACGGTGAACAGCGCGCAGTTGTCCTTATAATAGGTCTCCACCGTGGCGGTGTCCTGCATCTGCAGCGGCACGGTCACGTCCAGGCTGTCGTCCAGCCAGGTCACGGCCTCCACGCCGTCGATGGCGGCAAGTTTTTCTTTGTAGTCCAGTGCCTCGGGCACCGTGACGTCCCGCACCATGACCCGCATGTTGGGGATGCCGCCGGTAAAGGCGCTGTTCATCTGCTCCAGTGCAAGGGTGGAGGGTGAGTCCGGCGGCAGATAGTCGTTGATGTCGTAGTCCACCTGCACCGCCCGGGAAGCAAACACGCTCAGCACGGCGGCCAGCACGAACGCGGCCAGCACCGCTCTGCGCCGGTGCACGACGGCAGTATAAAATCGTTTCAGCAAAACAGGAAAACTCCTTTCCGGAAAAATCAAAACTGTTTATCATTCTAACAGGTCTGATAAAAATGGAAAAGAGATATTTTATGAATTTTCGCTTTTGGGCGTATTTTTTGCTCTTGACAAATAAATGGATTCTGCTATACTCTTTTTCGGTCATCGGAGGACCGTTTCCAACGTAATTTGGACGGGCCGGATAAGATGCCGTGCAGACAGCGCCCCGTCGGAGGCTTCCTTGCCGTAGTGAGGAAGAAGAGGAAGGCCGGGCGTGCACTCGCGGAGCTTATCCGGCCCGTTTTGTTTCCTGTCGAAAGGAGTTTTTCGTGTCCAAGCAAAAAATCCAACTGTCGGATCACTTTACCTACCCGCGCCTGCTGCGGTTCGTGCTGCCCGCCGTGGGCACCATGCTGTTCACCTCCATCTACGGCATCGTAGATGGCCTGTGCGTGTCCAACTTTGTGGGCAAAACAGCCTTTGCGGCGGTCAACCTGATCATGCCGCTGCCCCAGCTGCTGGCCACCATCGGCTTCATGCTGGGCACCGGCGGCAGCGCCATCGTGGGCATCACGCTGGGCGAGGGCGACCAGAAAAAGGCCGACCGCTATTTTACCCTGTTCCTGCTGGCGGCTCTGGTCTCGGTCAGTGTGCTGGCCGTGCTGGGCATTGTGTTCCTGCGGCCCATTGCCGTGCTGCTGGGCGCAAAGGGGGAGCTTTTGGACTATGCGGTGCGCTACGGGCGCATCCTGATGCTGGCTCTGCCGCCCTTTGCGCTGCAGAATATGTTCCAGAGCATTTTTGTCACCGCCGAAAAGCCGCACCTCGGCTTCTGGTTCACCGTGGGCGCAGGCTGCACCAACATAGTGCTGGATGTGCTGATAGTGGGCGTCTGGGGCTGGGGCGTGGAGGGCGCTGCCATTGCCACCTTTATCAGCCAGCTGGTGGGCGGCGTACTGCCGGTGTTCTACTTCATCGACCGCAGCAACTCCAGCCGCCTGCACCTGTGCAAGACCAGTTTTTACAGCAAAGTCCTGCGGGATGCCTGCATCAACGGCTCTTCCGAGCTGATGACCAACCTTTCCATGTCGCTGGTCAATATCCTGTACAACTACCAGCTGCTGCGTCTGGCCGGTGAGAACGGCGTGGCCGCCTACGGCGTCATCATGTCCGCGGTCTTCCTGTTCGTGGCGGTGTTCGAGGGCTATGCCGTGGGCAGTGCACCCATCGTCAGCTTCCACTACGGTGCCCGCAACCACACCGAGGTGCACAACCTCTACCGGAAAAGCCTGCGGCTCATCGCCGTGGTGGCTGTGACCCTGACGCTGGCTTCCATGTTCATCATCCCCTGTGTAGCGCGCATTTTCGTGGGCTACGATGCGGAGTTGCTGGCCCTGACCAGCCGTGCCTTCCGGCTGTATGCGCTGAGCTTCCTCATCATGGGCTTCAACGTGTATGCGTCCTCCTTCTTCACGGCGCTGGGGGATGGCGTGACGAGTGCTCTCATCTCCTTTCTGCGCACGCTGGTGTTCCAGCTTGCCGCGCTGCTCCTGCTGCCCGCCCTGTGGGGCATTGATGGCGTGTGGCTGGCTGTCACCGCCGCCGAGCTTGCCGCGCTGGCGGTGAGCGTGTATATGTTTGTGACAAAAGACCAGAAATTCCATTACCGTCATGGTTGACGCACCATAACAAGAAAGCCGCCGGGACCCCGGCGGCTTTCCTGTTATTCAAAGGTATATTCCACCAGCTGGCAGTTTTTGATGCCCGCAGCGGCGTACTCCTCGTTGGTCATGTCGTAAAAATAGGAGTGCACCACCCGGGCAATGCCGTTGTGCGCCACCAGCAGATAGGTCTTGCCGGTGTCCGCCTTCAACTCGTCCAGCAGGTTGTAGATGCGCTGCGCCAGCTGCATCATGCTTTCGCCGCCGTCATAGCGGTCGGCAAAGTGGGTCTTGGAGATGCGGAACTCCGCACCGTCCCGGGGCGTGCCCTCGTATTTGCCAAAGCACTGCTCCCGCAGGCGGGGTTCGCAGCGGGCGGGCAGACCGGTAGCGGCGGCAATGGCCTTTGCGGTGTCGGCGGCGCGGGAAAGGGGAGAGTACAAGATCTCGTCAATGTGCAGGCCGCTGTCCCGGACAAGCTCGCCCAGCTGCCGCGCCTGCTGCTGCCCGCGGGCGGTCAGCGGGCTGTCGGTCATGCCGCAGATCTTATTTTCCACGTTCCATACCGTCTCGCCGTGGCGGGTGAAATAGATATTATGCATAAAATTACTCCTTACAGCTTGTGCAGGGTGCCGTCCGGCAGCAGACAGACGGTGTCTCCTTCGTCGATGCCAAGACATGTCAGCTCCCTGTCCGGGTAGGGCAGAATGCGGGCAGCCCCGGCGGCATCGGTCAGGGTCACATCGCACAGCACCGGCTGCCCGGCGGGCAGCTCCTCGCAGCCGTACAGCTGCTCGTCAATGCGCAGCACGCGGTATTCCGGCATGGTACAGCCCCTCCTTTGTGTTTTTCCTTATTATATAGCACCCGGGGGCTTTGGTGCAAGGGGGAGCGGACTGAGAGGGTTTATTCTCCCCCGCTTGACAGCGACGCGGAGAAATTGTTACAATACAGTTACGACTGCAAACCACGCGGAGGAGCTCATGAACATTACGGAACTGCGGTATCTGGTAGCCATCATGAAATGGGGGTCGGTGTCGGCGGCGGCAAAGCAGCTGTACGCGGCGCAGCCCAACGTCAGCAAGGCACTGAAGAACCTGGAAGAGGAATACGGGTTGCGCATCTTTGAACGCTCCTCCACGGGCATGATCCCCACCGAGCAGGGCAAGCGGTTCATCCGGCAGGCGCAGCGGGTGCTGCAGCAGGTGGACGAGCTGGCGCAGGAGGCGCACCAGCAGCGCAGCTGCGCCGAGCTGCGGGTGGTGCTGACCCATGCCACCTACGCCTCCTATGCGGCGGTGGATTTTTTGCAGCAGGCAGCCCGCAGCGAGCAGCTGCGGGTGCATATCCGGGAGAGCGGCGCTATTGAAGCCCTGGACTTTGTGCTGCGGCAGGGCTACCACATAGCGCTGCTGCGCTATGCTGCCGAGGACGAGGACTACTACCTGCGCTACTGCCAGCGCCACGGTCTGCGGCAGGAGCCTATCATGGAGTTTTCCTACCTGCTGCTCACCAGTCAGGACAGCCCGCTGGCGCGGCGGCAGGTGCGCGAGCTGGACGAGCTGAACGATTACATCGAGGTGCTGCACGGCGACACCCATCTGCCCGGGGAGGAGAGCACTGTTTCCCGCTGGGAGGTGAACCCCAACCGCCGCATCCATGTGTATGAGCGGTGCAGTCAGTTCTCCATTTTGCAGAATCTGCCCACGGCCTATATGTGGTCGTCCCCCATGCCGCAGCGCGCGCTGGAGCAGTACCATCTGGCACTGCATAACTGCCCGGCGCAGAAGCAGCAGATGCGGGACGTGCTGGTGTACCCGGAGCGGGAGCCCTTGCAGCCGGAGGAGCAGCTGTTTGTGCAACTGCTGCACAAGCAGGCAGATGCCACCATCAAGGACAGCGGATGGAAGAAGATTTAAAATGCGCGCCGCGTCTTCCGGGTTGCGGCACCCAGCATCCGCATCGTGCCTTGGGCGGCACGCGCGTCTTGCTGGCCGCTGCCCCAACAACTCCTCCCTGTTTCCGCCGCTGGCGGCGGTCGTCGTTGTTGCAGCGGAAGAGTTATTTATATTTTCGGGCTAGCGGAGCGTCTGCGGACGCTCTGCTAGCCCATTTTCACGGGTGCCCCACCTGAGAGGACAGATTTCCCTTCTTTTCGTCTCAAATTCCACGTTTTGGGGAGAAAATCGCAAACGATTAAGCAAAGTGCACAAAAAGACGGTGCAAAGTTTGGCGGGGGCGAGCTTGACCGTTCCCGGGAGAAAATTTTTGAGAAACAAAACGACGAATTAAAACGTGTTATCGCCGCAAAATAAAAGTTTGCGTAAACAAATAAAATAAGCGGCCATATACTTTTTGATATGGGAACCATACCTAAAAAATATTAACACAATTATGAAAAAGGTGTTAACATGAAGCCAGAGATCGGTCATAGCCGCAGTATGGCATAAGCTGTCGGCGGCTGAAATTCAAAAGGAGGTTTCTGGTATGATTAGTTTCTTACTGTGTCTGGCGCTTCTGATCGTAGGCTACTTTGTCTATGGTAAGATCGTGGACAACACGTTCGGACCGGACGACCGCGAAACTCCTGCTGTGCGCATCAACGATGGCGTTGACTACGTTGTGATGCCCCAGTGGAAGCTGTTCCTCGTCCAGCTGCTGAACATTGCAGGTCTGGGCCCCATCTTTGGTGCACTGCAGGGTGCTCTGTGGGGCCCCGTGGTGTTCCTGTGGATCACCTTCGGCACCATCTTTGCCGGCGGCGTACATGACTACTTCTCCGGCATGATGAGTGAGCGCAACGACGGCGCTTCCATCGCTGAGGTCACCGGCCGCTATCTGGGCCCCGTGATGCAGAACATCATGCGTGTGTTCTCTGTGGTGCTGCTGATCATGGTCGGTACCGTGTTCGCAGTCGGCCCCGCAGGCCTGATCGTTACCCTGTGCAAGAACGGCGGTATGTCCGGCGTGCTGACCACCACTCTGTTCTGGCTGATCATCATTCTGGTGTACTACTTCATCGCAACCTTTATCTCCATTGATGCCATCATCGGTAAGATCTACCCTGTGTTCGGCATCTGCCTGATCATCATGGCTGTGGGCGTTATCTTTGGTATCTTCACCAACCCCGCCTATACCATCCCCGAGATCTGGGCAAACTTCAGCAATATGCACCCCTCCAACACTCCTATCTGGAGCTTCATGTTCATCACCGTTGCCTGTGGTGCTATCTCCGGCTTCCACTCCACCCAGTCTCCTCTGATGGCTCGCTGCATGAAGAGTGAGAAGCAGGGTCACTTCGTATTCTACGGTGCAATGGTCAGCGAGGGCATCATCGCTCTGATCTGGGCTGCTGCTGGCTGCGCACTGTACACCATCACCGATGGCAAGATGGTCGGTCTGGCCGAGGCTCTGGCTGCCGGTCAGTCTGCCGCTATCTACGACGTCTGCCTCAAGACCATGGGTAATGTCGGCGTGGCACTGGCTATGATCGGTGTCGTTATCTGCCCCATCACCTCCGGTGATACTGCCTTCCGTTCCGCTCGTCTGACCCTGGCCGACTGGCTCAAGATCGATCAGGACAGCTACGCAAACCGCCTGAAGCTCTGCATCCCCGTGCTGGGCGTTGGTGCCTTCCTTGGCATCGGCAACGCACTGGGCTTCATCAACTACACCGTGATCTGGCGCTACTTCAGCTGGACCAACCAGACGCTGGCCATGATCGTTCTGTGGGCTGCATCCATGTACCTGTTCAAGGAGAAGAAGAACTACTGGATCACCGCTGTGCCCGCTACCTTCATGAGCGCTGTGTCCTGCACCTACTTCGTGCTGGCACCTGAGTGCCTGGGCAAGATGATCAATACTTACGCAGACGGCAAGCTGGTCGCTTACAACACTGCCGTTGCATACCCCGTCGGCATCATCTTTGCAATCGCAATGCTGGCACTCTTCATCCATGCCACCAAGAAGCACACCGCTTCTCAGAAGGCATAAGGATGTCTGCCGCACCGCATAAGCCTTAAACTCTGACACCCCCGCCGCTGCACCCCGCAGTGACGGGGGTGTTTTGACATAACAGACAAACCTTTTGTGCAAATCTTAGCAGCAGAAGGGGTTGCATTTTGAGGGCTGCAGTGCGAAAATAGAACCGGTGATTTTATTTGGAATGGCTGCAGCATCTGCGGCTGGACCGGAAACTAACAGTAAAGAAGGGAACTTCCATGATCTTCAAACCTGCACAGCTGGGTATGGCAAAGCTTGATAAACAGGAGCTGGTGGAGGACAGAAAGTCCTGCAAAAGGATCGGCCCCTGCGGCGTTGGCAAAAAGGCGCTGTACCTCAACAGCTTTTACATCGACCGCCGCTATTATCTGCCCTACGGCAGCATCACCCGGGTGTTCAAGCGGGTGGCTATGAGCTCCGGCGGCTTTTCCGGCAAGGGCGTGTTTGCCTCCATGGCGTATCTTGTGGTGGAGTACGACGGCGGCAAGCAGAAGCAGTGCAACTTCAAGGACGAGCGGGACGTGGACGCTTTGCTGGAAGTGCTTGCCAAGGAGCAGCCGCAGCTGCATCTGCTCAGCGCCGCCGGTGAGCAGGCGCTGGAGAAAAAGGCCGCTGAAAAGGCCGCCCGCAAGCTGCCGGAGCTTTCCGCCGAGGCAGAGCACAGCCTTACCGCGCTGCGCCGGGCAAAGGAGTATCTGGACGCAAAGCCGGAACTTTCCGCTGAGCTGAGCGCCGCCGAGCGCCGCAAGCGTGCGCAGCTGCAAAGCAAGCCGGTGTACCGGTATGTGGCGCTGGCCATCTTTGTGCTGGGCGTTGCGGCGGCAGCCTACGGTCTGTATTCCGTGTTCAGCCACACCGGCAGCTACGGCGTGTACTTTGCGCTGTTCGGCTTTGCGGCCATCTTCCTGTTTTCCAGCTACAATATGCTGCCCACCGCCCACAATAACAACAACGCCATCATGAAGCGTGCGGACAAGGCCGAAGCCGCCATGGCAGAGTATGTCAAGCACTACCCCCACGGGGCGTTCCCGGTGAAAAGCTGGTACGCCCACCCCATCGTGCTCAAGCAGATGATGGACGCCGTGGAGGAGGGCCGCGCTGTCACCGTGCCCGAGGCACTGGAAGCGGTCAAGACGCGCCTGAAATCCTTGAACGCGGACGTGGAGGTGGAGCAGGAGGAATATGACGAGGTGGTGGTCATCAAGGCCCTGTTCCTCAACCACGATTATCAGTAAAACCTTTCGATAGCACAAAAAACCGGACAGCCCGCAGGCTGTCCGGTTTTCTGCTTTTACAGGGCAGTGCGGCTGTTCAGAACAGGCGGCGAAGCCCTATGATATAAGGGGACTTTTGAAGAGTCGGACATTATTACCACTTTTTTATATTGAATAGTATTCAAAAGTAACGTAGTTTCGTTGTGTTTGCGACTCTTCAAAACTTCTGGCTACTTTTGAACAGTAGAGAAAAAAGCACAGTGTTCTGCGTGTTTTGGCGCAGAAAAAGTAACTATTCAAAACTCTATGGGTCATAGGGGACTTTTGAACAGTCGCAGCTGCGCCTCAGATCAGCGCCTCCATCCGCAGCGGGTCGGGGTGATGGGCGTATTTCTGCTTGGCGATCTCGATAAAGGACTGCACCTCCAGCCGGGGTGCGTGGCGCATGGCGGCGATCTCCACCGTCACCGGGGGAAAATCCAGCAGCGGCACCTTGACGATGCCCGGGATCACCGCCGTGGGCAGGCAGGGCACAATGGACATGGCAGTGCCCATCTGGATCATGATCAGCGCACCCTCAAAGCTGGGGGTGATCTTGCTGCAATCCACCCCCACCTGCGCCAGCTGCTCCAGCGAAGGTCCCTGACAGGCGGACAGAAAGCTGTCGAATGCGCCGGAGGACACCACGCTCTGCCCCTTCAGGTCTGCCAGATGCAGCGCCCGCCGGTCGGCAAGGGGAGAGTTGGGGTTCATCAGCACATGGTAGCCTAGGGCGAACAGGGGCGTAAAGGAGATGTCCCGGTCGCGGGAGTGCTCGGTGGCGTAGAAGAAGCCGATATCCAGCTGCCCGGAGCGCAGTTGTTCCAGCGGGCGGCGGTTGTCCTGCGGCACAACGTCCACGCAGGCGTTGGGAAACTGGTGCTGGAACTCGGCCAGAATGCTGGAAAAGGTGCTGTAATCGAACAGCTGCCGCAGCCCGACGGTCAGGTGGGAGCGGTCGGCGTCCTGAATATCCTGCGCCTTCTTCAGCGCCTGCCGCCCAAAGCTGGTCATCTGCACCATGTCCAGATAAAAGGACTGCCCGGCAGCGGTCAGCTTGGTGCGGCGGGTGGTGCGCTCGAACAGGTGCAGCCCGGTCTCCTTTTCCAGCGCATTGATCTGGTAGGTGATGGCGGGCTGGGTGGTGAACAGCCGCTCGGCAGCTGCGCTGAAATTCAGCTCCTCTGCTACGGCAATAAAGCACTCCAATTGGTAAATCGTCATAGAACGACGCCCCTCCTTGTGAAAAAAGCTGGTCATCTTTATTATACAGGATTCCGCACAGGCCGTAAAGGGAAAACGATTTATAAAGAGATTTGATAAATTCTGACACAAATTTGTATTTCACACCGGGGCAAAACTTTGCTATAATCGTATCAATGTTCAAAATGCACGAAGGAACAGGAAAAACGCAAAAAAGAAGAGAAAAGAAAAAGAAAGGCGAACCTTATGGCTAAGATCTCTCGTCGCAATTTTATGCGCGGTGCCGCTGTGGGCACCATGGGCGCAGCTGCTGCCGGTCTGCTGACCGCCTGCGGCAACTCCGCTTCCAGCACCACCGGTGCTCCCGCTTCCTCCGCAGCTTCCTCTGCTGCTTCCTCCGCTGTGACCAAGCCCTCCTCCCCGGTAGACGGCAAGTACGTCACCAAGGCAATGGGTCACGAAAGCTGGGTGCACGTTGCCACCACCTTCTTTGACGGCAAGATCACTGCCTGTGAGGTGCTGTCTCACGAGGAGACCATCGGCATCGGCAACTATGCCTGCTCCCGCATCCCCGCCGCCATCGTCGAGCACCAGAGTGTCAACGTGCCCAACCTGCGCGGCTCCTCCATCACCTCCATGGCTGTCAAGGCAGCTGTGAAGGAGGCCATCGAGCTGGCCGGTTATAACGTGGACGACTTCTCCAAGGAGGTCACCATCGCTGCTTCCAACGAGGTCATCGAGGAAGAGGCTGATGTCGTCATCATGGGTGCCGGCACCTCCGGCCTGACCTGCGCCTGCCGCCTGCTGGAGGCCGGCTACAGCGTCATTCTGGTGGAGAAGCGCGATATCCCCGGCGGCTCCATGTCCATGACCTACGGCGGCGTTGCCACCGCAGGCTCCAAGCTGCAGTACAACTACGATGTGGACGGCAGCTTCCGCAGCTCTGCCATGGGCACGCTGGAGGGCATGATGAACTTCTGGCAGACCATGGAGAAGTACCACCGCACCGAGTTCTTCAACGGTGAAATGCCCTACATGACCAAGCAGTACACCGTCGCCGGTGATCTGGTGGACTGGATGGCAGGCATCGGCATCGGCTTCAACACCATGGGCAACTACGAAAGCGCTACCCAGTACGGCGCTTCCACCCCGTATCTGGCACCCGGCTGCTACGAGGGCGGCGCAGGCTACGCCATGATGTTCATGGCACAGCGCGTGGAGAAGTACGAGAAGGGCAAGATCATCTACTCCACCAGCGTCACCGACCTGATCAAGGACGAGAGCGGCCGTGTTGTGGGCTTCCACGCCAAGGGCGAAAACGGCGCAAGCTATACCCTGCGCGGCAAGGCGGTCTGCCTTGCTTCCGGCGGCTTTGCCAAGAACCCCGAAATGCTGAAGAAGTACAGCCCCGACTACGCCGACTTCTTCTTCAATTGCGCTTCCAGCATGACCGGCGAGGGCATCCAGATGGGTATCGACGCCGGCGGCTATGTGGAGTGCGAAAACCGCGCTCTGCCCGCCTTCCTGTCCAGCTACAAGAGCAAGTTCGAGCTGGCCTTCATCCACCAGTCTGCCCCCGGCATCATGGTCAACATCAAGGGCGACAACATCGGCAACATCGTCTCCGATAACCACTACACCATGGCCAAGGCAAAGCTGAATAAAGACAACGGCGACACCTTCTACTATGTGTTCGACGAGTCCTCTGCCGTCAAGCTGCGCGACAGCGAGTCCTACGGCTTCAACGGTTACGTTGCCATGTTCGAGAAGGGCGAGGCTGTGCACTACGACAGCGTGGAGAAGGCCTCTGAGGAGCTGAACCTGCCCAATCTGGCAGACGCCATCGAGGCCAACAACGCCGCCGCTCTGGCTGGCGAGCCCGATGAGTTCGGCCGCCGCAACTGCCCCTACATCGAGACCCGCGACGGTCTGTGGGCCATCCGCGTTGACCCCACCTTCTACCTGACCACCGCAGGTCTGGCCATCGACACCGATTGCCACGTCCTGACCGAGGACAAGAAGGCCATCCCCGGCCTGTACGCTGCCGGCGACGTCTGCGGCTCCATCGAGGAGAAGGACGCCAAGCAGTACGGCATGGGCTTCGACGCCGCTCTGACCTACGGCTACATCATGGGTGAGACCCTGAAGAAGGAGATCTGAGCTGCGCTCTGACCCCCTGACAAAAGCATAAACAAAGGGCTGCTGCACAAACACGCCAGCA
>OGYJ01001927.1_pt1 | contig 15270 bp, 18 predicted proteins | sample 1576531 | NCBI WGS metagenome assembly OGYJ01 (sample SAMEA3541574, study PRJEB24748) | human gut metagenome | biome: human gut; feature: human-associated habitat; material: faeces | place: China | collected 2012 | reverse complement strand
TCATTTACTCCATTTATATCAACATTTGCCGTTCCATAATCATTTATTTTACCAACACTTGAACTGTCACAATTTCCATTTAAGTCTAAATAATATTTATTAACTGTCCAATGCGCGTAATATGTTGTATTTGATGATGGTACTGCTGTTGTTGTTGCTATTTTTGTTCCTCCTGTTGGTGCTGTATACCAGCCTGCAAATGTATATCCAGTTCTTGTTGGTGTTGGCAATGTTGACAATGTATTTCCGTAATTTTTTGTTGCAGTTGTTGTATTTAGTGAACTTGTTTTGGCTATTTCTAACGAATGTATATATAATATATCTCCATCTTTCCAGCCACCTGATGGATCATAAAATACAAATGCATTATATGAATTATCTTGTGGTATAGATAGAATGATTGCTGGTGAGTATGTTGATACAGAATATGAAGGAAAACAAATTTCTAGTGACTATTTAGAATATATGCATGAAAATAAAACTGGTGCACTAATTAAAGCTTCTATAAGAATTGGTGCAATACTTGCAAATGCTGATGAAAAAGATTTAAATAAGCTTACTGATTATGCCGAAAAAATAGGTTTAGCATTTCAAATTAAAGATGACATATTATCAGAAATAGGAAATGAAAAAGAGCTTGGAAAACCAGTTGGAAATGATAAAGCAAGAGGAAAATGTACATATGTAACAAAATATGGATTAGAAAAAGCTCAAAAAATGTTAGATGATATAATAAATGAAGCAATTGAGATTATAAAAAATTACAATGAAAAAGGTGAATTTTTAATAGAGCTAGCATTATATATAAAAAATAGAAATAAATAAAGAATCGGTCGGTGGGATATTATTATGCACCTTCGGTGCATAATTCTCTCAACTAAAAAAGGAGGAATACTATGATAAGTACTAATAGCTATTTAGTAGTTACACCAGACAATCATTTTTTATGTAATGATATTAGACATATAATAAACACTATCAAACATTACTGTTATAGACTTAATGCTACTCAGTTAAAAAGTTTTAATAGTTGTATTAGAACACATATTAAAAATAATAATTTTAGAGAACCTATTAAAAAGGGAGGAACTAGAAATAAGTTTATAATTAAAGATGATATATATGTAGTAAAGTTAGATAAAGATGAAATAAAAATGTTTTTTAGAGGTGATACTTATGAATGATATAGGACTAACTAAACAACGACAAGAGGAATTAGCTAAATATGGCAAACGACAAGGTTTTCCTATTTGGGTATGTTTTAAGATGAATTATTTAGGAGATATAGTAGAGATTAAGACATTTTTTACTGTAAAAGGTAAAGATGATTACATTAGTCAAAAGGTAGATGATTATAACTTTGTAGCATATCTGACATATTCTAATGATGTTAAAAAAGTTTCATATTCTACTTAGTAAATTGATCAATTTTTCTATACTATATATGTAACTTATTTTATTAAATTGAAAGTTGAGAGTTGAGAATTGGCTGTGCTGGGTTTATGCTGTATCCACAGAGAGCCGTTTCGCAAGATTTCAACTATCGCTTATTTTAATTTTTATTATTTTCTTATATGACCCAATAGTGTATAATAAGAGAGTAGGTGATTAACTTCATATAACCAACTAATAAGAAATTATTAACAATCCCCATATACATTCCAGTGGCCTGGTAAACCACTGGAATTTTTTTTATTTATTTTAGTTAGTAAAATTTGGTATTTTTATATACTATATTTGTAGTACAAAATAATTAAAATTTGGAGGAGTGATTTATATGATGGAAGTACAAATTACAGGAGTACAAAGTTTTATGGGGAAAGAAATACCAGTAGTTGAAGGTGGATTTGGTGAAGGTAAACGAAGTATATTAGTTAGAGAATTAGGACAAATACACACTATGAAGATTGGGAATATTAATCAACGTATTAACGACAATAGAAAAAGATTTAAAGATGGAGTAGACATAATAGATTTAAAAGTTAGCTGTACGTCAGACGTATTGCTAAATATGGGATTTAATCAGTCGCAAATAAATGCATCTAAACATATTTATCTATTATCTGAAAGAGGGTATGCAAAACTTATAAAAATAATGGATACTCCTTTAGCTTGGGAAGTATATAATAGATTAATAGATGAATATTTTACAATGAGAAAAATAATAAATAGTAAAATGGATAGTTACATGATAGAAGATCCAGTCGCAAGAGCTATGAGATGGATAGAAGAATATAAAGAAAAAGAATTAATAAAAGAAAAACATGACAACCTTATACATAGTCCTAAAACATACACTACAACTGAGATAGCGAAAGAGTTGGGATTTAGTTCTGCAAGGGCTTTAAATAAAGATTTAGAATCAAAGAAAATACAATATAAAGTGAATGGAACTTGGGTATTAAATGCTAAGTTTAGTAAAAAAGGTTTTGTTGACATAAAACAAAGTGAACTTAAAGATGGTAGAATAATTTATAACCGTCGTTGGACTGGAGAAGGTAGAGACTGGCTAGTAAATGATGTATATAAAAAATAATTAAATATTAGTTAGTAAAACAATGATTTTTTCTATACTATATATGTAAGGAATATGGGAAAACCCCCTTACATACACAACCCCTTAATATTTTATTTTTTACCCCGGTACCTCCCCCCTTTGGTATCGGGGGTTTTTTCTTTGTTAGTAAAATTAGAATTTTTACTATACTATAAGTAAAAGGAGGTTTTGCATATGTATGATGTAAAAGATTTTAAATTTAGAAAAGACAAATGTTGGTTTAGATCCAACTGTCCTATGTATGATACAAATGACTGCAATTGCAGTTGTAGTATATATTTTCAATATTATTATTTAGTGAATCTGGCAAATATTCCACCGAATAAGCAACAGCCAGAGGATCTGAAACTGAACGCTGGTAAGGACATTAAAAAGTATGAGTATCTCAATAATATAAAAGAAAATATTAATGAATTTGTACATGATGGATGTAATCTATATTTATACAGTCCTTACTTTGGTAATGGTAAAACTACTTGGTCCATAAAGTTACTGAGCAAATATTTTAGTAATATTTGGAATGGCAATGGCACTCGTTGTAGAGGTCTATTTATCAATGTAGATGAATTTCTAATGGCTAAAAGAAATGCCATAAAACGACCTGACTTAAGACTAGAAGAAATGGAAAAATTAATCCCAAGCGTGGACCTTATAGTATGGGATGACATAGGAGTTACAAAATTAAAAGAATATGACCATCAAATATTATTCAGTTTAATCAATCCTCGTATAGTAAATAACAAAGCTAATATATTTACTAGTAATGTTATTGATGAACAATTGGACGATAATATTGGGGGTAGATTGGCGAGTAGAATATTAGATACAAGCACAATAGTAGAATTCACCAACAAGCCACAAAGGAAACCAAAAGGGGTGAGAATATAATGGTACAACTACAAGCAATTAATGATATATTAAATAATAATAATTTAGATGCATATACAAGCCAAGGGATAACAAAAGAATATTTTAAGGACTATCAAGAGGAATTTGATTTTATAAGTACCCATTTTAGAACTTATGGAAAAGTACCGGATTGGGAGACCTTCATGGGAAAATTTCCGGACTTTGATGTAGTAGAAGTATTAGAACCCCTAAAATATATTATCTATAACCTAAAAGAAAACTATCTATTTGACCAAGGGGTTTCATTATTTCAATCTAGCGGTGATATATTAGAACAGAACGCCTTTGACGGCTTACAACACATAGTCACTAGAGCACAACGTTTATTGGACCAAACTGTACAGAGTAATGGCATAAACATAAACAATATGGTAGATGAGAAAATAAAGGACCTAGAGAATAAACGTGCTAAAGGTGGTATGCTTGGAATTGGAAGTGGATTACCTGAACTAGATAAGATACTTAATGGATGGCTGCCCGGCGAAGAATTAGTTACTATAGTTGGTAGAGTTAATCAAGGTAAATCTTGGTTATTACAAAAGTTCCTTACTGAGGCCAATAGACAGTATAAAAAAGTACTCCATTATAGTGGTGAAATGGGTGTATTACAAGTGGCATATAGAAATGATACATTAGGTATGAACTACACTAACTCTCAATTAATGAGAGGCACAATAGGTGACGGTGACTATAAACAATATATTAACGACCTAGAAACTAATAAAGAATTACCACCATATATAGTAGTAACTCCGGTAGACTTTGGAGGTAAGATGTTAACTGTATCTAAATTGAGAGCACTTATAAAAGAGTATAAACCGGATATAGTTGGTATAGACCAAATATCATTAATGGAAGATGAACGACGTGGAAAGGGGGACCAAACAAGAACACAGTACACACATATAGCCCAAGATTTATTTAATATTAGTATAGAATTTAGCATTCCAATTATAGTGGATGCCCAAGCCAACCGTAATAAGGCGGATATGGATAAGCCGGAAAACCCCGAACTAGCAGACATTGGTGAAAGTGATGGTATTGCACAAAATAGTAGTAGAGTAATATCACTTGTGCAGACAAAAGCTGGGTTGAGCCTTAAAATAACTAAAAATAGATATGGCGAAAATAATAAGCAGCTACTATATGTGTGGGATATAGATAACGGTATATTTTCATTTGTGACTGAACAACTGGAAGATGGAGCTGACATTGAGCCACAACTACCTTTGAAAAATAAAAATAAAATAAATGATGTAACTGACGTTTTTTAGTTAGTAAATTGGCATTTTTTTCTATACTATATATGTAGAGGAAATGTGGAGGCACATTCTTCTACTCATAATATAACTCCCCTTTTTTTTACCCTGACATTGGAGCGGACAGTGTCAGGGGTTTTTCTTTTTTTAATTTGTTAGTTAGTAAATTTAAATAATAAAATATAATATATTTAAAAGGAGTTGATTATATGTTAACAGGTAAAAAAATAAGAGAAATGGAAATTGAAAAGGATTTAGTAAAAGAATTAAAATGGCTGATAAACAAAGCGGTGGATGACGGTGATTTAGTATTTGAACATTTAGACCCATTATTTGATTTATTATATAAAGTACAGGAGGGATAATTATGAAGTGTGAACAATGTGAGGAAAGATTAGACTATGATTACATTGTGTTAGAACTTCCAGATTATTGCAGTTACAAAGAATTAAACTTTTGTAGTACTGAATGTTTAGACGAGTGGATAGAAGAACATAGTAGATGGGAGTTGTGTGATAATGATTAATGTTAATGGTATGGAAATAGATACAACGTATCATCAATTATTAATAGACCTAAAAGGTAGTTTAATGTGCAATGGAATATTTTTACTGAACGACATAAAACCCACAGGAGATAATATTATGATAACTTGTCCGATACATAAAAATGGACATGAGCATAAACCCTCTTGTGGGGTTTCTATTGTCCCAAAGTATCAAGGGAGTAAAATAATAGAATCTGGGACTGTACATTGTTTTACTTGTGGATATACTGCTTCATTAACTAGTTTCATTAGCAAATGTTTTGGGTATAATGACGGTGGTCTATTTGGTAACAAATGGATTAAGGCTCAATATAATACAGGACTAACTGTTAAAACCCGTAAGGTGGAGCTAAATTTAAGTAGACGAAGAATTACTCAAGAAGACCTACCAAACGTGCCTGAGGAGGTGTTACAAGGTTACAGATACACTGTTGGTTATATGTACAGTAGAGGTTTAACTGACGATATAATAGAGCAATTTGATATAGGGTATGATAGAAAAGATGATTGTATAACTATACCAGTTGCCAACTTAAAAGGACAGGTAAAATGGATACAAAGAAGAAGTATTATAGGTAAAAGATACTATATACCAAGTGGGATAAATAAAACTGATTATCTATTAGGTGCCAGCGAAGTGTTAAGGCAGAAATTATATAAACAACCAGTATATATAGTGGAATCTCCATTTAATATGTTAACTCTCTGGAAGTTAGGACACCCAGCAATATGTTTATTTGGTACTGGAGGAGGGAATCAGTATGCTATGTTGGATAAGTTACCTATTAGACATTATATAATAGCATTAGACCCCGATGAGGCGGGTAAAAAAGGAAGTAGAAAATTATTACATCATTTAGGTAAGACTAAGTTATTAAGTAAAGTACACTATTTAGATAATAGGGATATCAATGATTTAGACACTGAATTTGACAAATTAAAAATTTCTCCAATAAATTTATAAAAAATAGTTGCATAATTATACAAGTAGCAATATAATATAAGTATAAAAAATAAATAAAGGAGAGATAAAAATGAAAGAGTTTGATATGGTAATATATAGATTTGATGATAGTGTTGATTATGACTTTATGAGAGCGACTAGCATTGACAAGGTAGTGACAAGAGCTAAGGAAATAATACATCAAGAGGATGAAATATTACACATACTTGTTAGAGAAGTTGATGGAACAGATACACAACTTGTATATTTTTAAAAAATAATATATAGTACTTGGGGGAGTACTTAATAATTCCCCCATTATAATAAAAAATATAAGTTACCAGGGGGAATGATGTATGTTTAATGATGTAGTTAAAGTTTATGGAATGGAACACACTGATGAGGAATTATTAAAAGATTACCAAGCAGGATTACATAATGAAGTTATTGCATATGTATTTGAAACAAATAAAAATTTATTTTACCAAGTAAGTAAAAAATATGTCGGTGTAAGTACTGACGAAGTTACAAGTGTTATATTAGAGCAAATATGGAAATGTTTTGAAAATTATAATGCTGAAAAGAGTACTAGTGGTAAATTGACTTCTATGATATGTGTTTACATAAAGAACGCTCTTAGAACTTTAACACAAAGTAACTCAAGCAATAAGAGAAAAGCTAACAATGGCGATCAATGTACTCCAATGAGTTGCTTTGAAACAACTGAGGATAGATGGGAAGAAACAAGCATTGAAGATGAATATGACAAAGTTGAATTATCTGACTTAGTACATAAAGAAGATTTATCACCTAAACAACTTCAATATTGCATGGTGGCACTAGACCATATGTGTGACTTACAACAATCTCATATGGCTAGGGAAATTGGAGTTAGCACTGCCGGAGTTGTTGGAATAAGAAGGGCACTTCAAAAAAAATTAAATTACTTAGTTGGTTAGTAAATAACAAGGTCTTACTATACTATATATAGTAAGACTTTTTAATAGAATAAAGGAGGTAGTTGTATGAAATTAAAAGATTGGAAATTAAGTGAATTAGGAGAAGATATTTGGAAGAAAAAATATCAACGTAATGATGAAAGTTTTGACCAATGGCTAGATAGAGTATCAGGTGGAGATAAACAAGTGGCACAATTAATAATGGATAAGAAGTTCTTATTTGGTGGTAGAATACTTAGTAATAGAGGTATTACAGATAGAGGAGTAACTTATAGTAACTGTTATGTAGTAGCACCCCCAGAAGATAGTATTGAAGGTATATATATTGCTGCTATGAAGTTAGCTCGTACATTTAGTTACGGAGGAGGTTGTGGTGTAGATATTAGTACATTAAGACCAAAAGGAGCCGAGGTACATAATGCAGCCCTTACAACCAGTGGTGCAACTAGTTTTATGGATGTATTTGAACAAACTGCAAGAGTTATTGGTCAGAATGGACGTCGTGGAGCCTTGATGATAAGTATGGACAGTAGCCATCCCGATATACATGATTTTATTGATGCCAAACTAGATAATAAGTTGGAGAAATGTAATATATCCGTCCGCATGAGTGACGAGGATATGGCTAATAGAGCAGATATTTTAGACCATATCGCACAAAATAATTATGACTGGGCTGAACCGGGGATGTTATACTGGGATACAATAAAAAGTTATAACTTATTAAATAACTTTGACAACTTTGAGTATGCAGGAGTTAATCCCTGCGCCGAGGAACCGCTTCCTGCAGGTGGTAGTTGTTTATTAGGAGCATTAAATTTAAGTGAATTTGTAGAGAATCCATTTACTCCACAAGCTGCATTTAATATCCCAGAGTTCAAAAGTGCAGTAAGAATAGCTATTAGAGCCTTAAACATTGTATTAGATGAAGGATTAGAATTACATCCATTAGAAGAACAAAGAAAAAGTGTACGTGATTGGCGACAAATAGGACTTGGTATAATGGGATTTGCTGATATGTTATTAAAAATGAGTTGTCAATATGATTCAGCACGAGCTCTTGACATAATCCATACAGTTGGTAGTACATTAGTTAATACAGGACTTAAAGAGAGTGCGATATTAGCTAAAGAGACAGAATGTTTTCCACAATGTGATTCAAAATTATTGTTATCAAGTGATTTCATATCTGTATTAAGAAACCATAATGTTATTGAAGGTAATACTATTGGATTGATAAAACAATATGGACTTAGAAATAGCCAATTATTTACTATAGCACCAACTGGAAGTATAAGTACTATGCTCGGTGTAAGTGGAGGTGTAGAGCCAATATTTGCTACACACTATACAAGAAAAACTGAATCACTTCACGGAGAAGATGTATATTACAAGGTATATACTCCAATAATACAAAAGATGATTGATATGGACTTAATAGACGAAGGAAAAGTGGATAATATAGCCACTGCTCAAAATATAGATCCATTCGATAGAGTTACAATCCAAGCTAGATGGCAAAGATATATTGATGCTAGTATAAGTAGTACAGTCAATGTAACTAATGATACTAGTGTTGAAACTATAAGAGATTTATATCAAGCCGCATGGGAAGAAGGATGCAAAGGATTAACAGTGTATAGAGCAGGATGTAAAAAAGAAGGTGTATTAGTAGTAGATAAACCAAAAGAACAACCAGTGAAAGACCCTATACACATACCATTAAGTGATACTTCAATAGACAACTGTGTGGCATATGGCACTCAATTAACTACAGGATGTGGTAGTTTATGGATGTCAGTATATTTCCATAAGCAAACTGGTCAATTATGTCATATATTCTTAGATAAAGGTAGTACAGGTGGATGTAATAGTTTTATGGTAGGATTATCGAGATTAATATCATTAGCAGGGAAAAAAGGTGCTACAGTTCAAGAGATAGTTGACCAACTAAAAAGTGTACCTGCTTGCCCATCTTATACTGTTAGAACTTATGCTAAAAAAGATACAAGTGTTGGTAACTGTTGTCCGAGTGCTATAGGTAAAGCACTATTAGAATTAAACGAAAGATTTAATACAGACCATGCTGAAATGAAACTTGAAAAATTAGAAGAACCGGAAACAAAGGTTAGTACTTGTCCTGAATGTGGAGGCAAATTAAACTTTACAGGAGGATGTAACAGTTGTCCTGAATGTGGATTTACAAAATGTGATTAATCGATTTAGATAGGTCATTAAATTGACCTATCTTTTTATTTGAAAAAAAATAGTTGACAAGTTATATATGAACTACTATAATTATTGTTAATAAAAGATAAATAAGGGGGAATGAGGTATGAACATACCTTTTGTATTTAAAAAATGTACTAAATGTGGTAGATGGTTAGTTGCCAGTAAAATCAATTTTTATAAGGCGAAAAGTGGCAAATATGGACTTAATAGTAAGTGTAAAGAATGTTATAACGCTTATTATAGAGAGCGTTATCAAGCTAATATAGAAAACGAGAGAGCCCGAGTTAAAAAATATGATGAAGCACATAAAGAAGAAAAACGTGAATACCACAAAGAATACGATAAAAACTATTATCAAAAAAAATAGGGAGAAAAGAGATGCTTATATTAAAGAGTACCGAAAAACCCCACAAGGACAAGTAGTATTGTTCAATGGTGCTTGTAGAAGAAGACAAAGAGAAGAACAACAAGGAAATGGAATCACAAAAGACCAATGGGTGGAAATGATGAAGTTCTTTGGTTGGAAGTGTGCATATAGTGGTATTAACTTAAATCGTGATAATAGAACTATAGACCATATAATACCACTTGCAAAGAGTGGGAAGAATGAAGTATGGAACTGTGTTCCTATGTATGACTCTTATAATTTTAGTAAAAAAGAAAAAGATTTAGAAGAATGGTATCCACAACAAGATTTTTACAATGAAGATAGACTTAATAAAATAAATGAATGGAGAGAATACGCCTATAATAAATGGGGCAATGATGAAAAAAATATAAAATTAGGTTAGTAAATGAACACAATTTTCTATATTATATATGTAAGATAAATTAATAAAAATAAGGAGTGATATTAAATGGCTAAAATAAATATTAAAGATGCAGGTAAATTTACAAGTATGGGATCAAGTGAATATTTTACATTAAAAGATGATGGAGATATAGCTCAAGTAAGAATGTTGTATGATGATCCAGAGGGAGGAGATATGGATTTCTTCTTAGTTCACCAAATAGAAGTTGAAATTAATGGTAAAAAAATAAGAAAATATGTAAGTTGTAACGCAGTTGATGAGGATGGACATATACATAAAGATGATTGCCCATTATGTAAAGCTGGGTATAGAACACAAGAAAAACTATTCTTACAACTATATGATGAGACAGATGGCAAACTTAAAGTTTGGGAGAGAGGTAAAAACTTTGTAGGAAAAATAGTTAGTTTCTTAAATAGATATGGCAGCTTGGTAGAACGTCCAATAGAAATAGAACGTAAGGGTAAAAAAGGTGATACAAATACAACTTATGAAATGTTCGCTTTAGAGAAAGACAACAAGGGTTTAGAGGATTTCCCTGAAAAAGTTGATATAGAAGGAACTTATGTTACAAAAGTAACTAAAGCTGACATGATAGATATAGTAGACGGTATATATGACTGGGGTGGCAGTAAACCTAACAGTGGTGAAGAACCTGCACCAACTAGACGTGAAGAAGCACCAAGAAGGGAAAGTAGAAGACGTAGAGTTGTAGACGACGAATTTTAATAACAAATAAATACAAGTAAATACCGGGTATAAATTACCCGGTATTTTTTATAGGAGGAATAATAATGAGTTTATTTAAAGATACATTCAGTCGTTGTAATAACAATAAAGAGGCTAATAAAAAAGCCTTGGAAGTATTAAGTAAAAAGAAAAATAAAAGAGCACCCGTAACAACAGTAGTGCCAAAAACAATGAAAGATAAAGTGGAGTATGCTAAGATGATGTCCACTAAAATATTTAGCGATAGATTAGATAGAATGGAACTAGTAACCACAGTGGAAAGGTTAAAACAGTTCGATAGAAAAGTAGTAGCCAATGGAATTGTAGCAATAGATACAGAGACAAATGGACTTGATAGAATAGATGGAAAAATAGCTGGTATATGTCTATATACACCATATGAAAAAGGGATATATATCCCATTAGGCCACGTAAGTTATATGACTAATATGTCATTACAAAGTAATGTAGATAAAGAGGTAGTTAGAACACTACTACAATCCTGGGTAGACAACAATATTAGATTTGTATTACATAACGCGAAATTTGATATGCATATATTATACTGGATGGTAGGTGTAAAAATAGTGCCATACTGGGACACATTAATTGGAGGATATCTACTTAATGAAAATGAACCTCACGGATTAAAAGTATTATGGCAAAAGTACTGTACAGGTGAGAGTGCAGAGGTAGGGAAATTCGGTGAGTTATTTAACGGTATAGAATTTAACAAAATACCTCCAGATGTTGGATATATGTATGCAGCCTTTGACCCTATAATGACATACGAGTTATACGATTTCCAACGTGAATATTTGGATAGAGATGGGAAGTACTGCTATAAAAAGGGACTTGAAAGGGTGGCGGATGTATTTAGAAACATAGAAATGCCACTAATAGAAGTAGTATTTGATATGGAGGCACAAGGAGTAGACATAGATGCCAACTTAGCACAACAGTTAAAACAACGATATACTACGTATATGGATAATGCTCTTAATGAATTTAATACACAGGTGGCACAACTTGATGAACAAGGAGTATTTAATGACTTAAGAGTTAAACATCCAGATAAATATAACAAAATAAGTGAGTTAGGAGAAGTGAATATCAACATAGGAAGTAATCAACAGTTAGTAATATTATTCTATGATGTCTTAAAATTAGACCCACCAAAGGGACAACGTAGTGTTGGAGAAGAACAACTAAAGCAATTAAACCACCCATTAGTAAATAGTATTTTAGAGTATAGAGGCATGAGTAAACTATTAAGTACCTATATTGACGCCATTCCTGACCATATAAGCAAAAGAACTGGTAAGCTACACGCGAACTTCAATCAGTATGGCGCTAAGACTGGTAGATTTAGTAGTAGTAATCCAAATTTGCAAAATATACCCAGTAAAACAAAGAAATTAAGTGATGGCACTGTAATAGATGCAGGACATGATATTAGACAAATGTTTATAGCTGGTGAAGGTAATGTAATAATTGGTGGAGACTTCAGTTAACCTAAAAGACTGGCTGAAGTAAAACTCGGTTAATTCGGTGAAACCTAAACCATAAATGGCATGGTAATACCGAGCTAGGTACATATCTATTAATGGAGGTGATTATATGAAACCACTAATAATAGATAATATAGAGAATCCATTTTATTTCATCACTGAAAATGGTGATGTGTATAACAAAGAAGGTAAATTACTTACTAAACATATTACTGATGGGTATTATAGAGTTAAACTGTCTAGAGGATGTAAAAGAGGGATGTATAGGGTAAATAGATTAGTGGCTATGACATTTATTCCAAATCCCAATAATTACCCTATAGTACATCATATAGATGCCGATAGATTAAATAATGACGTAAGTAATTTAGAATGGGTAGACAACTCCATGAATCAAATAGAACGATTTAAAGTATATCCAGGAACTAAACGCAAACCGGTGTTGCAGTTAGATTTGGAAGGTAATATAATACATAAATTTGAAAGTCCTATACAGGCGGAAGAGGAGACCGGGATTGCTAGACAGAATATAAGCAAAGTATGTAGAGGCAAAAGAAAAACCGCAGGTGGTTATAAATGGAGATATGTACCAAGTGTAGAGACTATCGAACAGAACCTATAATATAGGTTAACCTAGTAGAGTAGAAGTCAAGCGACTTCGAAACGCCGAGCAGTTTATCGGATAATTACCGATACTGAAGAGCTAGTCCGACACTCCAGGAAACTGGAGGAGGTGTAGCGAACCTCGTAACAGAATGCAGCAAGAACCAAGATGTTTAGCCCACATGAGTGGTGATAAACATATGATACAAGCATATTTAGACGGCAAAGACTTATATAGTACCATAGCAAGTAAACTATATAATATGCCATATGAGGAATGTAAAGAGTTTAGACCAGATGGAACAGTTAATCCAGAAGGAAAAAATAGAAGAAGTTCCGTTAAGCCGATATTATTGGGTAAACCACAAGTATAGCCCAAGTAAAAGAAAGTGAACCCTACCAGGGGTGTGGGAGATATCCCGCTAACGGTTAAAGCCTAAGTACTTATGTATATGGTTAGACCGTGCTAACCAACCATATTATATGGGGAAGAAGTGTAACGACTATCCTTTATGGAGTAGTATATCTATTGGTACGATATACGAAGCGCTCCCCTCGTAAGAGGGATGATATAGTCTAAGCCGACTTGGATAACAAGTGTTAAAGTACCCCGAAAGGGGCGGTATAAGCTGATTATGTATGGTAGAGGCGTAACAAGTATAGCTGAACAAATGAATATTAGTAAAGAGGAGGCACAACAGGTTATCAATGACTTTTATGATCAGTTCCCAAATGTAAAAGGTTTTGTAGACTTTGCTCAAGAGAATGCAAGAGAGTATGGTTTTGTAGAGACTGCATGGGGTAGAAAAAGAAGACTACCTAATATGCAGTTAGACCCAATTGAAATAACAGTGGAGAACCCTAACTTAGTTGATACATTTAATCCATTAGATTTTACCGGTGGGTCCACTACAGAGGTGAGCGATGAAGTTTATTTTAAATATCTTAAATTAATGAGAAAAGCGTTCGGTAAGGAGGCTAAAGAGAAGATTAAACAAATGGCCAAGGATGAAGGATATAAATTAGTGGATAATGGAGGATATATAGCTGACGCTCAAAGACAATGTGTTAATAGTATTATTCAAGGAAGTGCCGCTGATATGACTAAAATAGCTATGATACAAATACATGATAATAAAAGATTGCAGGAATTAGGTTATAAATTAATTATACCTGTCCATGACGAAGTGTTGGGGGTTTGCCCAAAAGAGAATGCCAAAGAAGTTAGAGACATATTAGAACATATAATGGTACACGTAGTAGATGGCATATTTGAAATACCAATGAAAACCGACATTGAAGTAACATACAGATGGTATGGAGAAGGAATAGAAATATAAAAATATTGAAAACCCGGTTAGTAAATACCGGGTTTTTTCTATACTATAATTGTATGGAAGAAAAAATAAAGGAGATGTTCTATAATGAAATTAGATACAAGTATATTAAAAAATATGTTAAGTGCAGCAAGTAGATGTAAGCCCTCTAAATTATTAGAGATAACTAATTACTATGAGTTAGATTTTAGTGTTGAGGGTATATCTCTTAGAGCTACAGATGGAGTTAACTTCATAACGATTAACCATCCAACAAAATGTGATGAAGATATGTCAGTTATAGTAAAAGCTGATCAGTTTAGTAAATTGATAAATAAAACTACTAAAGATACAGTAGGACTTAAATTAATGGACAATTATTTAGAGGTAAAAGGTAATGGTACATACAAAGTAGAAATAGTTAGTGATGAAGTATATCCAACTTTGGGTATAGATGGCGATAAAGAGTTCATGATAACATATACAACCTTGAGTAGTGCAATAATTGATGGTGCAAAAGCCAAAAGTACATCATCTAATGATGGTGTATTATATAGTTACTTACTACGAGATAATCAACTTATTACTGCAGATGCCATAAAGGTATATAGTACAGAGTTGGACGGTGAGTATCTGGATGACATGGAATTATTAATACCTCCAACTTTAGCCAATTTATTACAATCTATAGATACAGAGAAGGTAATATTTACGGTAAATAAGGATTGTACATTATTAAGAGCAATAGGACAAAATGTAACTATTACAGGAGCATTACAAGAAGGCGCATCTGAGTATCCAAATGTAGTTCCATTATTAGCTGGTAAATATCCACATATCCCATGCAATGATCCTCTCGGCAACCATCTCCACGGTTTCCTTCATCTCAGAAA
>OGYJ01001924.1_pt1 | contig 15275 bp, 18 predicted proteins | sample 1576531 | NCBI WGS metagenome assembly OGYJ01 (sample SAMEA3541574, study PRJEB24748) | human gut metagenome | biome: human gut; feature: human-associated habitat; material: faeces | place: China | collected 2012 | reverse complement strand
GCATTTTGGCAACGCAGATGCCGTGCCGCAGCCGCCGGAGCGGTGCTTAAGCCGTTAGGCGGGAATTGTGCGGTGTTGCCTTAGCTTTGGAACAGCCCTCAATCCTTCACATACAGGCCGCAGTGGCAGGGGCCGTGATAGTCCGGGTCGGCCAACTGCTGCTTGAACTCGCTGCAGATGCAGATATTTTCCGGGATATGCTGCAGGCGGCAGGGGCAGTACCCGCCCGTGCGCTGTAAGCCCTCACGGATGGTCTTGACAATCTCCTTGTCGGGATTCAGGTGAAATTTCGCCTTTTCCATCGCAGTTACCTCACTTTACGGTTTGACGCGGAACTCCTGCTCGCAGTAGATGCAGCGGTAGCGGCCGCTCGGCGTCAGTGCAAAAATATGGTCGCAGCCCTCCTCGATGGAGGTAATGCAGCGCGGGTTCGTACACTTGATGACATTGACCAGACGCTTGGGCTGCTCCGGGCGGATCTTCTCCACCACATGGCCGTCACGGATGACCGTGATAGAAATCTTGGGGTCAACATAGGCAAGAATGTCAAAGTTCAGCGCACTGACATCGCCCTCAATCTTAATAATGTCCTTTTTGCCGGCCTTCTGGCTGCGCACATTCTGCAAAAGCGCTACACTGGCATCGTTCAGCTTTTCCAGCTCCATCAAATCATAGAGCGCCAGCCCCGTGCCTGCGGTGATATGGTCAATGACCACGCCGTTTTGGATCTCATCAACCTTCAACATCAAAAGCAACCTCCCCGGTTTTGGGGTCCTTCAGACCCAGCAGTGTCATGATCAATGCCATGCGCATATAGACGCCGTTCTGCACCTGATCAAAATAGGCGGCGCGCGGGTCATCGTCCACATCCAGCGTAATCTCGTTCACGCGGGGCAGGGGATGCAGCACAGCCATCTCGGCGGGGGCCAGATTCAGCTTTTCCTTCGTCAGCACATAGCTGTTCTTCAGGCGGACATAGTCCTCCTCGTTGAAGAAGCGCTCACGCTGGACGCGGGTCATATAGAGGATGTCCAGCTCCGGCAGGGCCTCCTCAAGGCTGCGCGTCTCGACATACGGGATGTTGTTGGGCTCAAGGATCTCATTGATGATATAATCCGGCACCCGCAGCTCCTCAGGGGAGATCAGCACAAACCGCATACCCGGCAGACGGGACAGGCTCTTGATCAGGCTGTGGACCGTGCGGCCAAATTTCAGATCGCCGCAGAAACCGATGGTCAGATGATCCAGACGCCCCCGGCGCTGGCGGATCGTCATCATATCCAGCAGGGTCTGTGTGGGGTGGCTGTGGCCGCCGTCACCGGCATTGATGACCGGAATGCGGCTGTAGAGCGAGGCGCGCAGCGGGGCACCCTCCTTGGGGTGGCGCATGGCGGCAATGTCTGCCACACAGCTGATAACGCGGATGGTATCCGCAACCGTCTCGCCCTTGCTTGCGCTGGAAACACCGGCGTCCGGGAAGCCCAGCACCTGACCGCCTAAGTTCAGCATGGCTGCCTCAAACGAAAGGCGGGTGCGGGTGCTCGGTTCGTAGAAAAGCGTTGCCAGACGCTTGCGCGCGGCAACGTCCTTATAGGCGGCCGGGTCATCGTGGATACGGTCGGCAAGGTCCATCAGGCTGAGCGTTTCTTCCAGCGTAAAATCCGCCGGGTCGATCAAATGTCTCATACACAATCCCCTTTATAGTAGCTCTATATTCTAAGCGGCGGTATGCCGCTTACAATCAAACCAGTTTGCGCACCATTGCAAAATCAAAGAAATCCGTGTAGCAGGTCTGGCAGCAAAGCACCGGCTTGCAGGTGCGGGAGTAGCAGATCTCATCCAGCTGCAGCAGCGCCTGATCGGGCCGAACCCCCAGCTGGCGGCGGATGCCCGGTGTACCCATCACAGCGTGCAGCGTTGTCAATGTCTCGGCTACCTCCACGCGGCAGTGCTGCTCAACGATCTCAAAAATCGGGCGGCTGAAGTCGATCGAATCGAGCCGCTTGCCGCCGAACAGTGCCAGCGGCAAAATATCGGTGGAATAGAGCACCGGCGTTTCATCTGCCAGCACACGGCGGCGCACAAACACCAGCGTATGCTCCTTCTCCGGGTCAAGGGCCAGCCGCTCCATCAGCTCGGGCGTTGCAGTTTCCCGCGTGACCATCAGGTTATCGCTGTGCGGTACCCGCCCGATTGCGCGGATCATCTTGTTGAACTCCAGCTTCTGATCCATGCGGTTCTCAACCATCAGCACATCGCGGTTGACAAGCGTACCGATGCCGCGCACCCGCTCCAGATAGCCGTCGCGCTCCAGCTCGCTCAGGGCATCGCGCACCACGGTGCGGCTCACGCCCAGCGCCTCGGCCAGCTCCAGCTCACTGGGCAGCTGTGGTGCAGCAGCGTATATCCCATCGCGCAGCTCGTCCAGCAGGCGTTGGGCGGTCTGCTGACTGCGCAGCTCGCCGCCAAGGCGGTTTTCCGTCGTTTTATTCATTGGCAAATTCCTTTCGCGCCCGGCAGATATCGGCCAGACAGCATTTGTCACAGTAAGGCTTTGTGCGCGCCGTGCAGACTGCGCGGCCGTGATCCACCAGACGGTGGCAAAAGCCGTTTCCCTCCTCGGGGGGAATGATCTTCCACAGTTCCTTCTCGACCTTGGCCGGGTCCTTGCAGTTGTCTACAAGACCGATGCGGTTGCACAGGCGGATGCAGTGGGTATCTGTCACGATGGCCGGCTTGCCGAAGACATCCCCCATTATCAGGTTGGCGCTTTTGCGGCCAACTCCCGGCAGGGAGAGCAGCGCATCAAAATCATCGGGCACACGGCAGTCAAATTTATCCCGCAGCATCCGCATACAGGCGGAAATGTCCCGCGCCTTGCTATGGCCCAGCCCGCAGGGCTTGACAATGGCTTCAATCTCCTCGGGGCTGGCGGCGGCCAGCTCCCTGACGCCGGGAAACCGGGCAAACAGCTCCTGCACAACGACATTCACCCGTGCATCGGTGCATTGGGCTGCCAGCCGCACCGACACCAGCAGCTGCCATGCGTGGTCATAATCCAGCGTGCAGTCACTTGCCGGGTATTCGGCCTTCAGCCGCGCAATGCAGACCGCTGCGAGTTCCTTTTTCGTCACCGTGTATTTCTCCGTTTCGTGCTATTTCTTTAATATTACCACGATACTGCCTTCTAATCAAGTCCAGAAGTATGATGTTTTGGGACACAATGCGGTAAGTGTTTTTGCCAAGGCAGCACAATACCCCTGCTGTCCATCGGGCAGCAGGGGTATTGTGCTTTATCTTTTTGTTATTTTCCGGTGTCGTTTGCAACAGCTTCGTCAATCAGCTTTTGCAGTGTAGCCATGTTGGCCTCCTGATCAATGCCGCCCATGATCGGCTCACCGACGATGTTGCCCTGGCGGTTCACAACACAGGTAGTGGGGAAGGCCATGATGCCCAGTGCAAACTTACCGGCCTCGCCGTTCGGGTCAAAGTAGATATTGCGGAAGGATGCGCCTGCAGATTCCAGAATCTTCTTGGCGGTGGCAACATTGTCCGCGTTGCCGTCCAGTGTCTCGGTATTGACGCCGATGACCTCGCCGCCCTGCTCCTTGATGCGCTGGTTGAGTGCGTCAAGGTCATCCATCTCATCCACGCAGGGCTTGCAGCCGCTGAACCAGAAGTTTACAACGGTGAACGCATTGTTGGCAAACAGGCTGCTGTCAACGCTGTTGCCGTCAAGGTCCTTGCCCTCAAACTGGGGGAAGGTGCTGCTGTTCTCCGCTGCGCTCTGGCTGGCGGTTTCCTCCTTAGGGAGGGCTGCGATCTGATTTTCGATCTCCCGGATCTTATCCGCGTCCGCCTTGAGGGTGGTGTACTCCTCCTCGGTGAACTGATCCTTCGCGTTGTCCACGGCACTCATAAGGAATTCGCCGTAATTGTTGCCGAGGGTGGTCTGCGTCACATTCTTGTCCATCGAGGCAAAAACCTTTTCCCACAGCTCATTGTTCGCGGCCAGAATGTCGTTTTCCTCTGTCAAAAGCTGCTCCTCGGTTTTGGTCTGTGCGGCGGAGGCTGCTTCACTGCTGGCGGTGGAGGCTGCTTCACTGCCGGCGGAAGAACCTGCCTGCTGGCTGCCGCAGGCGGCGAGGGAAAATACCAGAACCATGCTGGTCAAAATTGCTGCAATTCGTTTCATACTCAAATCTCCTTACTGTTATCTGACTTGTTGCCAAAGCCGTACTGATAGTGTATAGCTTTGGTGGGGCAGGAATTTATACACATACCGCAGCGGATACACTCCGCGTGGTTTGGTGTCTTTGTAATATCCACATCCATCTTGCAGGCCCGCGCACAGGCACCGCAGGATACGCATTTGTCGGTGTCTACCCGCATCTGGAAAAGAGAAACCCGGTTCAGGACCGCGTAAAAGGCCCCCAGCGGGCAGAGCCACTTGCAGAACGGGCGGTAAAACACCACACTGGCAACAACGACCGCCAGCAGGATGCAAAGCTTCCAGCTGAACAGCTTGCCGAGCGCGGCGCGTATCCCTGCATTGGTCAGCGAGAGGGGAATCGCACCCTCCAGCACACCCTGCGGGCAGAGATATTTGCAGAAGAACGGGTCACCCATCCCTATCTCGTTGACAACAAGCGCAGGCAGCAGCACCACCATGATGAGCAGCACGGCGTATTTCAGATACCGCAGCGGCTTCAGACGCTTGGTGGAGCACTTGGGCGAGGGAATCTTATGCAAAAGATCCTGCAGCCAGCCGAACGGGCAGAGAAAGCCGCAGATAAACCGCCCCAGCAGCACCCCCAACAAAATCAGGATGCCGGTAATGTAATAGGAAAACCGGAATTTTGACGAGCCGACCACTGCCTGAAACGCGCCGATCGGGCAGGCCCCCGCCGCGCCCGGGCAGGAGTAGCAGTTCAGCCCCGGTACACAGACTGTTTTTCCCTTGCCCTGATACAGAACACCCTTGGCAAAATTCGGCAGGTGGATGTTCGTCAGCAGCGCCGCGCCTGCTTGTATCCAGCCCCGGAAACGGGCCAGAAAAGATCTGTTTTTCTTATCCAATGCCAACACACTCCATACACAACCGGATAGCCTTTGCCATCACCGTATTTGCCTCCCCGCGCCAGATGCCGAAGCCGATCATCAAAACGGCGGCCAACAGCAGTGCCGACTGGGCGATTGCTTTTTTGTTTATCACTTGCGGTTGCTCCTTTCTGTTTGATGAGACCAGTATACACCTGCCGGTATAAAATTTCTGCTAAGAAAAAATTAACGCAGACTTTATCGAAATCTGCTATAATGACTATTATAAAGGTATCGCTGCCATGCTTTTGCCTTGTGCAGCGCAAAAAAGCACCTTATAAATACGGGAGATGATCGCTTATGCGTCTTTTGTTGATAGAGGATGAACCGACCCTGCGGGAAAGCGTAGCTAAAAAGCTGCGCCGCTCCGGCTACGAAACGGATGACTGCGGTGACGGAGAGGCCGCGCTTGAGCTGCTTGCCGCAGAGCGGTACGATCTGGTCCTGCTCGATCTCAATCTGCCGAAGGTGGACGGCATGACCGTTCTGCGCACGCTGCGCAGGACCGACCTTGAAACGCCGGTGCTGATCCTGTCCGCCCGCAGCGAAATTTCCGACAAGGTGGAAGGGCTGGACGCAGGTGCCAATGATTATCTGGCCAAGCCGTTCCATCTGGCTGAGCTGGAGGCCCGTGTGCGCAGCCTGACCCGGCGGCAGTTTATCCAGCGTGATGTATGCCTGCGGTGCGGGCGGCTGACCTTTGACACCAAGAGCCGCCTTGCCATGGCAGACGGCCAGCCCATCCCGCTGACCCGCAAGGAGAGCGGCGTGCTGGAATATCTGCTGCTGCATCAGGGGCGTCCTGTCAGTCAGGAGGAACTGATCGAGCATGTCTGGGACAGCAGTGTCGATGCGTTCAGCAACTCGATCCGCGTGCATATCTCAGCCCTGAGAAAAAAGCTGCGCACCGCACTGGGGTATGACCCCATCCGAAACCGCATCGGTGAGGGATATGAGTTGGAGGAAAATGAACCATGAATCGCATATCTTTTCAGTGGCGGATCACGCTGATGACCGCTGTGCTGATTGCCGGGGCCTGCATCTGCCTGAATCTGCTGCTCTACCGCTCCGGCGCCACCGGCATGGACAACCTGAACGGGTATGTCCTGCAATACCAGCAGAGCGATGATGAAAATCTGACGATTGAAATACCGGACGATCAGATGTCGGACTTTCTTGTACAGTTTTCGCAGGAGGTCTACGATGCCAAGGCTGTTTTCGGGCGCAAGGGCTGGTGCATCACGGCAGCGGTAACGCTGCTGAGCGCAGCGATTGCCTATTTTGTCAGCGGAAAGGCGCTGGAGCCCTTGAAAAAGCTTGCGCAGCAGGCCGAACGCATTGATCAGGACAGCCTTGTGGAAGTTCGCTTAGAGGAAAACACGATCCCGGAATTTCGCAACCTGAGCCAGTCCGTCAACCGTATGCTGGACCGGCTGGCGCAGTCCTTTGACCTGCAGCGTCAGTTTGCCGGCAATGCCGCCCATGAGCTGAAAACACCGCTGGCCATCATGCAGGCCAAGCTGGAAATGTTTGCCGAGGAACACCCCGATGCCGACAGCGAGGTCGCCGACCTGCTCCGCTTTCAGACGGATCAGGTGTCCCGTCTGGCAGGTCTTGTCCGCACGCTGCTGGAAATGAGCGATCTGCAGTCGATCCCGCGTGAGGATCATATTGAGCTGGCCCCGCTGGCCGATGAGATCGTGGCCGACCTGACCCCGCTGGCACAGCGCCGGAGCGTCACCCTTTTTCAGGAATGTGAGGAGGTCAGCATCAAGGGCAGCGACACCCTGATCTACCGCCTGCTCTTTAATTTGGTCGAAAACAGCATCAAGTACAATACCCCCGGCGGTTCTGTGCATATCACGATCCAGCAAAAGAAAAGCAGCGCTGTGCTGCGTGTTGCAGACACAGGCTGCGGCATCCCGGAGGAGTACAGGACGAGTGTGTTCCAGCCATTTTTCCGGGTAGATAAATCCAGAAGCCGGGAGATGGGCGGCGTAGGCCTTGGGCTTGCACTTGTGCGGGAGATTACCCTGCTGCACAGCGGCACCGTTACAGTTGAACCGGCTGACGGGCAGGGAACGGTGTTCACGGTCACCCTGCCTATACAAACTTGACAGCCGTCTGCGGTGTCTTATTCCTCCGCCAATTCTACCACCAGCCCGCGCACCAACAGGTGCAGCACCGCTTTTTCGGCAAGGTTCTTTGTGTAAAAAACGGTCACGCTTTTCAAACAGTCTATATAACAAATAACAAACGCCGCCAAGGGCTGCGATTCTGTATCGCGCTCTTTGGCGGCGTATTTGTTTGGTTTATTTTATGGCTGACCGTGATCAGCGGCTCTCCGTCTGCTTAACGGCAGCTGTCAACAGCTGCAGATCCTCTGCATCCGGGTGGGTGGCTGCACGGTCAAAATTCTCGATCAGGCTGCCAAGATTCGGGATGGGCAGGGGACTGGCCTGCATTTTCACATAGCGTTCCCGCACGGACTGGGGCATTTTGCCCTGACACATATAGGTGCCAATCACCGTATTGCTGCGGTCAAGGTGCTTTTTGACAGCGGTAAGTACCTTATCAAAATAGGCTGCGTCCCCGCCAAAGCCGGCTGTGCCGAACAGGAACACCTCCTTACCCTTGACCTGCTTCAAAAAATCGGCGATCTCACGGTTGCAGCTGCCTTTGTCCGTCCAGAACCCGATATACAGGCGGTCAGCTGCAAGGGCTGCCTCATTCGGCGCACCGGTATACAGGAGCTCCTGCTTCGGCAGGGTAGCGGCAACGGCATTTGCCAGCTGCTGTGTGTTGCCGGTCTTACTGCTGAATACGACAGAAGTCTTCATAATCAACCCTTCTCATAAATGCAGTGCGTGCCCTGGTGCTGCTGCAGGCCGCCGAGGCACTTCTTGTTGCAGCGGACACAGCGGTGGATTTCCTTGAGCTGACCGGCGGCGACCTTGTTCGGCCATTCCGGGTCAGCCAGCAGCTGACGGCTCATGGCTGCGCAGGTGATGCGGCCAGAGGCCAGCTGATCGTCCACAAACGCGGGATCAGTCAGACCGCCCACACCGGTGATAGGCTTATCCGTAAACTGACGCACCTCGTCGCAGTATTTCAGGAAGCAGCCCTGACCCTTGAAATAGGGGTGGTTTGCCGGAGGGATCGTATCCTCCAGACTGGAATGGTTGGCCAGTGCTACATGGAAGCTGGTGACACCGGCATCCACCAGCATCGGCACAAAGATGCCCAGCTCAGACTCCAGCACACCGGCGTTGCCGTAATGCGGCTCCTCCTGACGGACGGCCAGCTTGTAGTCGATGGGCAGCTTCGGCAGGCGGCTGCGGATGGCCTTGACAGCCTCAACGGCAAAACGGGCGCGGTTTTCAGCACTGCCGCCGTATTCATCGGTGCGCTTATTAAAGACTGCCGAGCTGAAGCTGCCGCACATACGGTCACCGTGAACCTGCACCATGTCAAACCCGGCCTTAACCGCCAGTTCAGCAGCCTTGCCGAAACCATCAGTGATCTTTTTGATCTTCTTCACAGACAGCTTGGAGATGTAGGGCGCGACCTCGGCGTTCAGCAGGGGACGCAGCTCCTGCATCGAGATTTTCTTGGTCAGCACGCCGGGCACATACTTGAGCATGGCAAGCATGTTGGAATCCGACTGGTGCAGCTGCGCGCAGATACGGCAGTCATAGCTGTGGACGATCTCGGTCAGCTTCTGGTAATAGGCAAAGCCCTTCTTGTCAAACAGAGATTTCTCAATCATGCTTTTGCCCACAGGCACATCACCGATGATGACCATGGCGCAGCCGCCCGCAGCGATGCGGCGGATTTTTTCAAAATACTCCTCATCCGACAAGCCGAAGGTCGTCGGCGCAAAGATGATGCGGTTTTTCAGCTCCAAACCGCCGTAATTGACAGAACTATTGATCGTTTCGTACATGATGCGGTACCCCCTGTGCTGCTTTTTCCAGTAAAGTAAGCAGCTGCTCTTTTTCCTTCGCGTTGAGATTCGTCATAAAAGTGCTGTCCCAGTCAAAAAAAACCCGGTGGGCGGCCTCAAAGGCCTCCTGTCCACGCTCCGTCAGGTTCAGCAGGTAATGGCGCCCGGATTTTTCTTTGGTTATAAAGCCGTCCTCCACCAGTCGATTGACACATCGCTGGCTGTGCCCCCAATCAAGGGCCAGCTCCTTAGTCAGCTCTGACGGTGTGCAGTTTGGCTTTTTCCCGATATACACGATAAAAAACAAGAGCCCGAAATTCAGACCTACCGCCTGAAGGCGCTCCCCGGTAAAAGCGGAAAAACTGCGGTACAGCATAGCGACATAAAAGGAAAGTGTTTTCTGAAACATGGCAGATGGATTTCAACTCCTTTCGATTGTCAGTATAATCCAGTTACTTGATTTTGTCAAGTAATAAAAATGTGAAAAATTGCTGTCCTACGCTCGTCAAAAATTGCGTTTTTTCGCAAATCGGCTCTACTTTTTCGGCGGAGGGCGGTCTGGCTGCTTTTCTTCTGCCGTATCCGGTGCTGATTGGCAGGGAAAAGCAAATAAAGCACATACTTATTTGAAAAATCTTGCGATTTTTTGTCTTTTCCTGTTGTATGACAATTCATCTTCTGCTATAATACCACATGCGACTGACTGTTTGGGGCCTGAGGGGCAATGCGACAGGTATGATAATCACCACTTGTCAAAGCAATCCTAACTGTCAGAAGGCGGCCGGGCTTTTACCCAAAGCCCGGGGGATTGTTTTATTGACAAGAGGAATGAATGAAATACAAACTGCAGAATAACAAAAGGGGCTTCACCCTCGTGGAGCTGATCGTTGTTCTTACCATTCTCGCGGTTCTTGCGGCGATGCTGATACCCGCCCTGCAAGGATATATTGAGAAAAGCCTTGAGACTGCGGACATTCTTCATGTGCGCGAGGCGTATATGGAGGTGCTGACAGCCTCGCTGACCAACGACACGGAGAATCAGGTCAAAACGGTAAACCTCAAGCAAAAGCAGGATGACTGGCAGTCCATGGACCCCATCACGATTGCGGGCATCACGCACTATAAGAAGGACGGAGATACCGACAACTGGAAGGGTATCCCGACTGCAGGCGGGGTATGTGAGGTCTCCTACGATGCTGCGGTCGGCGTTGTTTTTACATGGAGCGGAAGTGGTGGAAACAATACAAAGGTGGAAATGAGTTTTAGCGATATACATAAACTGGTAGAGAACGCCGGACTTTTGGATAAACACCCCACCTATTCTTTTGAAATAGACTCGAAATGTCCGAATTCAAGTATGATAAAGGAACTACAATCAGGTATCAAAGAAAACAGTTTACTGAGCTATGGAACATGGGCGTATCTCGGGGATGCACGACCGGCTTTCAGAAAGACCTATTTATTTTGGACTTCTGTGAATACAGATAAAGTTGGTGCCAATACAAAGATTCCAGTTATTGTCAGTGCGGATACCGGTGGGTTCTATATTTCACAAACACAAACCGCCAAAAGATTTGTCAAAGGCCAAACGTATGTCGCCATCGCGGATCACATTTCCAATTTCACAAATTATACCAGCGGCACAAAATATCAAACCCTTGAGCAAGCCTACGCCGCTTATGCAGAGTTGGTAGCTAAAGAATATCCCGACTACAAAGGTACCCTCCCCAAATAATCCCACTAAAAGCGTTGCTGCATGAGACTTTCGGGCGAACACTGTTCGCCCCTGCATGCTCTGCGATGAAAGACGCGCTTTTCAACATACTGGGCAGCACCGCGACACGGTGCTGCTTATTTTTGTCCCTGCACTGATTACCCCCGGCAGCACATTTTGTAATCTTGCACGGTTACTCTTGATTCTGCCGCCGTTATTCCGTATAATTGTCTATAGAAGCACCGCTTTTGGTGCACAATCAGAGCATCATATTTATAATATAAAAGGAAATCACAATGGAGCCATTGGCACAACGCCTGCGCCCGCGCACGCTGGATGAGGTCTGCGGGCAGCAGCATCTACTCGGCAAAAATCAGGTCTTTCGCCGCACGGTCGAAAGCGGCAGAATCCCCAATATGATCTTCTACGGCCCATCCGGTGTCGGCAAAACCACCGTTGCCAGCATCATTGCGGCGGGCAGCGGTATGCAGCTGCACAAGCTCAACGGTACCACAGCCTCAACCAGCGATATTAAGTCCGTGCTGGCAGACATCGGCACACTGGGGGCGGCGGGCGGCATTCTGCTGTATCTGGACGAGATCCAGTATTTTAACAAGCGTCAGCAGCAGAGCCTGCTGGAATGTGTTGAGCAGGGCACTGTCACCCTCATTGCCTCCACCACGGAAAATCCCTATTTTTATGTATATAACGCCCTGCTGTCCCGCTGCACGGTGTTTGAATTCAAGTCGCTGACCGCAGACGATATTCGTGCGGGTCTGCGCAGCGCTGCCGCCCGGCTGGGCGCTGAGGATCAATCGCCGGTTTTCATTCCGGAGGACGCCCTTGACTATCTGGCGCAGAGCGCTGGCGGCGATATGCGCAAAGCAATCGGCAATCTGGAATTTGCCGTCACAGCAGCCCCCATCGAAAACGGCTGCCGCACCATCACGCTTGACATGATCCAGCAGGTGGCCGCCCGCACCGCCATGCGGTATGACAAGCTGGGCGATGACCACTATGACATCGTTTCCGCCTATCAGAAATCCATGCGCGGCTCTGACCCGGACGCTGCACTGCACTATCTGGGCCGCCTGCTTGAGGCAGGGGACCTGCCCAGCGCCTGCCGCCGCCTGATGGTCTGCGCCTGTGAGGATGTTGGTCTGGCGTGGCCGCAGATCATCCCCATCGTAAAGGCTGCGGTCGATATTGCCAACGCTGTCGGCCTGCCGGAGGCCCGCTTGCCGCTGGCGGATGCCGTGGTGCTGGTGGCCACCGCCCCCAAATCGAACTCTGCCCATGACGGCATCAATGCAGCCATTGCCGATATTCAGTCGGGGCGCACCGGGCCTATCCCGCGGCAGCTGCAGAACAAACACTATGACGGCGCGGACGCCAAGGTCAAGGGCCAGCACTATATCTACCCGCACGATTACCCCAACCACTGGGTCGAGCAGCAATATCTGCCGGATGCCATCAAGGATCGGCGCTATTATCAGCCCGGTGACAACAAGAATGAGCAGGCCTTTGCACAATACTGGAAAAAAATCAAAGGAGAGCTGTGACCATGCCCGAACTCCACTGCGAAACCATTACCTTTCCGTCCTCGGATGGCCGCCATACCTCCTCCGCTGTGCTGTACACCATGCCCGGCAAGCCTGTGCGTGCGGTTCTGCAGCTTAGCCACGGCATGTGCGAGTATGTGCGCCGTTATGCCCCTATGGCAGAATTTTATGCCGCCCACGGTATTGCCCTTGCGGGCAATGACCATCTGGGCCACGGTGATACTGCCAAGGCAGGCGAGCATGGCCATTACGGTGAGCCGGACGGCCGTTTTCACCTGTTGAATGACCTCCACACAATGAACACCCTGCTGCATGAGCGCTTTCCCGATACGCCGATCATTTTGTACGGCCACAGCATGGGCAGCTTTTACGCCCGCTGGTACGCTGAAAAATGGCCCGAAAGCATTGCCGCCGTCATCATCTCCGGTACAGCAGGTCCCAGCTTTATGAATGTCATCGGGCAAAGGCTGGCCGGGCTGATTGCACGGGTCAAGGGTCCGCGTTATGTCTCACCTCTGATGGTCAAGCTGAATTTCGGCAGCTACTGCAAAAGGATCAAGAACGCGAAGTCTGCCAATGACTGGCTGACCCGTGACGAGGCTGTTGTTAAAGCCTATGATGCGGACGGTCTGTGTACCTTCCAGTTTACTGCCTCCACCTACCGGGAGATGCTGGCCACGCTGAACCACGTCAGCACCAAGGCGTGGGCACAAGCGATAGACAAGAACCTGCCTGTCCTGCTGATTGCCGGTGACGGCGATCCCGTGGGCGATTACGGCAAGGGCGTCCGCAAGGTCTGGGCGATGCTGGGCGATGCCGGTGTCAAGGATCTGACCTGCCAGATTTTTGAGGGCGGCCGCCATGAGTTGCACAACGAGACCAACCGTGACGAGGTGTTCGACTACATCCTGACGTGGATTGAGGACCATATTTAAGTCTGCTTTGTGGTGGCCGGGCCGCCACTTGTAGGGGCTGGGTATGTCCGGCCCTCCACCTTCCGGCAGCCGGCCTTTGCCGGGTAACACAAAATCAATCCATTTTCCTCTGCCCTTGCGGCAGAGGATTTTTTATTTTTCCTATTGACAAGCACCCTGTACATGTGTATTATTGTATTAAGCTCTTAACACAATAATACAGATAAGGAGCAGACCTATGAACTGGAATATTTCAGCCGGGCGCCCGGTGTATGTGCAGCTGGTCGAGCAGCTGGAGCTTGCACTGGTGGCAGGGGAGTTCCCGCCCGGAAGCCGGATTCCGCCGGTACGTGAGCTAGCGGCAGATGCAGGCGTCAACCCCAACACAATGCAGCGCGCCTTGCAGGAGCTGGAAGGCCGCGGCCTGTTGCAAGCCCAGCGCACGGCAGGGCGCACCGTTACCGCAGACGATGCTGCCCTGCGCGCATTGCGCCGACGCCGCGCTAAAGCACTTGCGGAGGAATTTATGCACCAGATGCAGGCGCTCGGTATGGACGAAGCCGAAATCGAAGCCCTTCTGCGCGAAACCGCGCACCCCACACAAGAAAAGGAGTAACCAATGGATGCAGTCTATGAGGCACACGGTCTCACCAAACGCTATGGCCGCAACACCGCGCTGAACGGTGTTGATTTCGTCGTCACCCCCGGCAAGTTGGTTGGCCTGCTGGGGCCCAACGGCAGCGGCAAAACCACCCTGTTAAAAATCTCCGCCGGGCTTTTGCAGCCCACGGCAGGCAGTGTCCTGATTGACCATACGCCGGTCAGCGTCTACACTAAGGCCGTCACAAGCTATCTGCCGGACCGTATGGCCCTGCCCACAGAATTTACCGCCGATGACGCCGTAGACCTGTACAAGGATTTTTTCACCGATTTTGATAAGCCCAAGGCTGCGGCGATGCTGGCAGATTTGCACATCAACGGCCGAGACAAAATCGGCGCAATGAGCAAGGGCACACAGGAAAAGATGCAGCTCTGCCTGACAATGAGCCGCGCCGCTATGCTCTATCTGCTGGATGAGCCGCTGGGCGGTGTCGACCCCGCCGCACGCGACTATATTCTGAGCACGATTCTGCACAATTACAGCGAGGATGCCGCGCTGGTGCTCTCCACTCACCTGATTGATGACATTGAAAGGGTTCTGGACGAGGTCATTTTCCTGCAAAACGGTACGGTTCTGCGTCAGGCCGCCGTTGACGAGCTGCGCGAGGAAACAGGGGAGAGCGTGGACGCTTATTTCCGGGAGGTTTACAAATGCTGACTAAGCTTTTACATTATGAGTTTCGGTCTACCGGCCGTGTTGTCCTGCCCGTTGCGGCGGGCGTGCTGGTGCTGAACCTGCTTACCGCTGTTCTGGCCCATTTTATTCAGAACACTGCTAATCGCCTGCCGCTGGTCGGCTTTGGTATGGTGCTGCTGACTTTTGCATCCTTCATTAGCTTGCTGGTGGTGTTTGTGCTCTGCTTCTTTGTGGAGGTACGGCAGTTTTATCGTCTGCTGGGCGACCGTGGCTATCTGATGCTGGCGCTGCCGGTGCAGCCGTGGAAACATATTGCCGCCAAGGTTATCTGCGGCACGGTCTGGACATTGTTCGGCGAGCTGTTTGTTTCTCTCTGCGCTGCTTCCTCGATATTGTCCTACGATGCAGTCGACTTCAGCCCCTTCCGGCCCGAGGATTTCTGGCCCTATGCCTTGATGTTTCTGATTCTTGTGGTCTGCGTTGCCGGGGCGCTGCTGCATATGTATCTGGCCTGCGCCTTTGCGGCGCAGTTTACCCAGCAGCGGCTGCTCATCAGCATCTGCGCTTACTTCGTTATCAGCTTTATCGGGCAGGCGACAGCGCTTGCGTCTGTGGCCATTTTCGCAAGCAATGTGGATTTCGGCTCAATGTCTGCGTTCCTTGGCGGCAGCGGCAATGTTTGCGCGCACGCGCGCGATGTTTTCAGCAATGCTCATTTCTAATCTACGACCTTTCCGTTATA
>OGYJ01001923.1_pt1 | contig 15277 bp, 11 predicted proteins | sample 1576531 | NCBI WGS metagenome assembly OGYJ01 (sample SAMEA3541574, study PRJEB24748) | human gut metagenome | biome: human gut; feature: human-associated habitat; material: faeces | place: China | collected 2012 | reverse complement strand
AGAAATTGAGTTTTATATGCCCACAGGCTCGATCATTTCAGCAATGCTCTTAAACGGCATTGACGCTTCGACATCTACTTCTGCCAGAAGCGAACCGATGCCGGCTCTTTTGAGAGTTGAGAAAGAAGCGATTTTGCCGAACCGTTTTACCAGTGACATCAAAGACTGCTTCGTACTCGTTAGCGGTCACGGAGATTTGTCTAGCGAAAGAGCGTTCTTGCGAGGTGAATACCTTTCTTGCGTCAGAAACGACGGAGCCGTTCTGGAGACTAAGTTTCCGAGTTACGTCGTAGGCGAAGACGGTAAAGCGGGCATGAAGGGACGACTGGTAAGCAAACAAGGTCAGATGATTGCCCGAACCCTTATCGCCGGTTTTGCATCAGGCGTTTCCAAAGCCTTTGATGTAACACCCGTTTCAGTGTTGGATACAACGTCTATCGGCGGCTCTGTTCAGTATCAAAACAACTTCAACTCAGGATTGGCTCGCGGTGCAGCGGCCCAAGGCGCTTCTCAAGCGCTTGAAAAGGTGGCTGACTTCTACATCAAGATGGCAGAGCAAATATTCCCCGTTGTGGAAATTACCGCCGGAAGAAGAGTCGATATTGTCGTGACAAACGGTACAAAGCTTCGCTTGAAAAATCTGAATGAATTGAGCGATGCCAATACTTCAACTCCGACCGTTCAGTCGAATCCGGTTATTCGTGCGGGAAATGCCAGATGAGAAGAAGAAAGAATGAATACGATCATCTTTACCAAACGAGCCTTTACCTCCTGTTGTTTATGGGAATGATCGTAACGATGGTTCTTTTGATGGGCGTATTTCTATTGGCGTCGGAAGGTTTTCAAGGTATTTCGGACTCGCAGCATCCGCGTGCGGTCCTTAAAGCCGAACAAGATTCGTCAATAACAAAAAACGGGGAAACAACAATCCTTCAAGGAGAGGAACCATGAGAAGAACAATTTTGACAATGGCGTCTCTGGCTTCCGCATTTGCATTATCCGGGTGCGCTTATTTAAACGTAGGAGAAGAAAATTTCTCCTGTTCCGGTATGCCGGGTGACCCGAAGTGCATGAGCACAAGTCAGATGTACCAATATTCCGTCAACGGCGGCGAAAACGGTTATGTCTTATCAGGAAGCGGCGATAAAACCAATGTAGTGTTTGGGTCAGCAGGTAAGGAAAAGGAAGTTTATGCCCCTTACACAACAATGCAGAAAACTCCGGCCGGCGTTGAAACTGACGGTCAGGTGATTGTTGGCGACGACATCATCGTTCAGAATTTTGTGACGCCGAAACTTCCTTATTCGCCTGTGCCGGTGAGGACACCATCAATGGTCATGCGTATTTGGATCGCGTCTTATACGGATTTGAACGGAGACTTAAATGCTCCCGGTTACGTATATACGGAAATCGAGCCCCGCAAGTGGATTATGAATCCCGCACAGGCGAAAAACAGCTCGAATTTCCAGCCGCTGGTAAAGAAAATTCCTGTACAGCGAACCGCAACTTCATCAACTTCGAATGAACGCAGACAGGCAGAGAACATTTCGAATCCGCCCACTGTCAACAATCTCGAACTTTTAAAGCAGAACAGATCACATTAATTTCATAGGAGAGTAATCAATGAAAGCCTCAGCAACAAATCGACTTTTGAGTCTTTTACCATTGTTAGGCGTATGCTTCATCGTCGGATGCGCTGTTTTCGCTCCGGACGTTTACGCAGGTGACGGAGGTCAGGAATTTGAAGACGTTTGGACAACATTAAAAGACTGGACGCAAGGCACATTAGGAAGAATTATTGCCATCGCCATTGTTTTGGTCGGTGTTATTATTGGCGTTGCCAGACAGTCACTTATCGCATTTGCTATTTGTATCGCAGGTGCAATGGGACTTTATCAGGCCCCGACGATTATTGAAGCATTACTGACCGCCGACGGAGCGGAAATCATCAATCATTATGAAGTTGTTTCTTTCGACACAACGGAAATAACAGTTCAATAGACAACTTAAGTCCGGCTTGTGGACGGGACATTTCGCTCATCTTGCAGAACTTCGCAAATTCTTCTTGTGACCTATTGTTCCGTCCATTTCTTTTTCCTTTTTTTCTGTGTATCAAATTTGACGGTTTTGCCCCATTTTTCTGCGTGAGCCTCATTTTTTCCTCTATATCCTACTCATAAAGAATAATTTTCTGGGGGAAAGATGAGTAACAATAGTTCGATAACACTATTTCATCTCAATATTGGTACAAAAATTTTATTGACCGGATTTCTCCGTGCCTTTTCGGTCAGCAGGTTTAATCCATCCCCCAGGATTAACCAAAAGTCTGCTGACGGAAAGACATTTTCGCGCCTGCAAAAACGACCCCATCTATCATCCTCGGCCCATTCCTCGGGCAACCAAAATATCCTCGGATGTTTTTCGGAAGTGCTGTCTTCCGCGACAGTGGCGCTGTTTTCTATTCCTTTTTTAGCCGCCAGCTGGGAGAAATTATGAGAATCAACAACAAAGAATATCCCAACGTTTCACTGAGCGTCGTCAGTGACAGAAAAGAGCCCGGACTTACGGGCATGAAGAAGATCTGCCTCTACGAAGCCACGATCAAATGCGGAAAACAAATTCAAAAAATGCGTTCCGAGCATTTAGGCGAGCTTCAAAGCTGGATCGAGCGGGAGGTGGAGCCGAAGATGACCACGTAAAAGTTTAGACCCGAGAGCTCACGGCCACTTTAACGAGTGGACGGCTTCTTCCTTGGCAGGACAAAGAAGCCCTCGGGTCAATCGAATTTTAACTTGTCCTGCCCCGCACGAAAGCGGTGATCGTATTTCTTTCGTTCATAACGTGAGCAACAGTCCTGCCAAGATTTGTGAAGAAATCGTTATGAATAACAAAAGAAAAATCCCGAGATTAGAACTTTCCTGTTTAAAGGACGGTTCGGCTTTTTGCATCCTTTTTCCTCCTCAGTTCCTTTAGGAAAAGGCTTTCGGCTAAAGAAAGTCCTTCCCTAAACCAATTTCATTCCTAAAGGAGGAAAAACAATGCCAGAAAAAATCTTTATTCAACGTCTAGCTCTTTATCTGAAGAGCGGTACCAACCTCGTTATTGATTTCAAAGTCGATGATCCGGGAATCAATTGCCAGCAAATTGAAGCCCTGAAAAAACTCTTTGAGAAGCCTCAATCCGAAGGAACGTCTGAAGAAAACAAAGAGAAAGCTCTTGAATCGGACAAAGAGTTCATTGAATTCAAAGGACAGCGCGAAGTTCATGTCCGCATCGAAGAAATAGCTGCATTTGAAGTGCTTTCTCTGGTTCTGACACCTACTCCGAAAGAAACGGCTAAAGCCGAATAAAGAACGAATCCCGAGGAGAATCTATGAACAAAATCTTTAAAAAAGTCTGGAATCGGAAACGGGGATGCTTCGTTGCTGTTTCCGAAGCGATGACAGTAGCGAGCCAAAGCTCAAAAGCGAGCGTGATAATTGGCACAGTTGCCTTTCTAACTGCTGTCGGAAATAACGCCGGAGCCACGGATATAACAGTTACACAGTCTCAGGCGGTTTCAGGAAATTACGGTCAGGTGGTGATTGGCGGTAATTTGGGGACTAAGGAAGTAACCATAAGAACTCCGAACTCAATTGGTTATTCTTCTGATTCTCGTCAGTACCACGGCAGCGACCCTTCCAAAATTGATTATAGTTACGATCCTCATCTTAGAACTCCATTTAGTACTGGCTACTATGTAAACGGCCGAAGGGTCGGAGAAAATGAGTTTTTCAACTATTGGAGCAATTCAGCAGGAGGCTCATCCGTTAACGCTGATCTTCAGTCAACTATCTCCGCGGGCTCTAGTCTGGTTGCAAACAACTTAACTCTTTCCTCAAACACAGCATCTGCCGTGACTAAATTGACCTATTTGGGTATCGGCTACCATATGTCGGGTCAGGGAGGTGACGGTGGATGGACGTATGCCTATGCTGGCACAGATACATCAGATCCGCAAACCAAAAACGGCGTAAGCAACTTGGTTAATAACGGTGGGTCGCTGATTGCGGGAAGCATTAATCTTTGTCCTGGTTGCAATTACATTCAAAATTCCGGCTCTTCCGATATAGACAACATCACTGGCGACGGTAAGGTAATCATTAACGGAGGCGAGGTAACCACAAACGGTTTGCTCACTTTAAATCCCGCGAAAGCTGCAAACCTTTCTGTTAAAGATCTCAACAGTCTTGCCTCTTTAAACGCTATTTCTTATGCCGCTGGAACAAAGGCTTCTCTAGGTGCATTTCGTCCGATGTCAGATAAAATCCAAATCGGGAATGCCACGCTCAAGATAGAAGGTGAATATACCCAGTCGATAAGAGACCAGGCGATAACGGCAATTCGAAATAAATATGGCTCTGGCGTTAATGTCCAATTCACCGGAAGAGTCGCCACGGATAATTCTCTGGATCTCTCAAACGGTTGGACAAGCGCTGTACTAAATTCTGTTTTTGATGAAAATAATCGTGCTGATTATTTATTCCACACACTCAACTGGAATGCCGAAGGACAAGACAAGATAATCGGAAGTGGAGACATCCAAAAGAATTTTGGTGTCAAAAATGTTGACAACGTAGGTTCTATTACTGTTAACAACGGAGCCACTTTCGCCATACTTGGTGAGACCAACGGCACCAGATTGGCCGGAAGTAACTTTACGGCTGACGGAGGAACCCTTGTCTTTGGTGCAAACGGCGTTGCATCTGGCGGAATTGCATCTGTTGTGCGTGTCCTTGATAGAGGAACATTAAAAGTTGCCGCCGGCGATTTCTCAATTAACAATCTGGGAATTGAAGGGAGAGTCAATAATTCCGGGACATTGCGTCTGTCAGATTTCCATTTTGGAGACAAAGGACACTTAACTTCTTCGGGTACATTTCAGGCAGATCGAGAAAAACTCTTCTCAATAGAGGATTCACATATCGACGGCCTCAATGTAGTAGATCTTGGACAAACACAACCACAGGAAGTTCGCCAGCAACTTACTGAGTTTTTCCGCAAGTACGTTCCTGAGAATCAGAAAGTTCTGGACGAGATAGTCAGCCATGCTCAATTCACAGGCGGGAAAGTCATTGTCACGAACGCCCACCTCACAGAAACTCAAAGGGACGATTTAACAAAGGCATTTAAAGACAAGTTTTTTCTCCGATCCTCGAACGTTTCTACCAGTGCCGTTGAGGGACGGTGCTGATCGAAACGTTTGAGTTTCTTTTTTCCTTGGAGAAAACATATGAACAAAATCTTTAAAAAGATTTGGAACCGGGCGAGGGGATGCTTCGTAGCAGTTTCCGAGGCAATGACTTCTGCAAGCCAAAGCGCCGGAAAAACAACTGTACTTATTGGATCTATTGGTCTGTTGTTAACTGGAGTTTCACACGCCGCAGTAGTTATAAACGGGAATGTTCTTAATGCCGACTCACGGTTGCCAAACAAGTACAACCATATTTTCTTTATCAGTGAAGATACAACGATCAATGGCAATTTTGATTACAACCTTAGAACGACCACAACAGATTCACGTGATGATTTACTGATCGGCTGCGTTTCTGACAACGAACATTTCTCCAACGTCAATTTGGTAGTCAACGGAACAACAAGTTTTGGCCCTGAAACGTGGGTTTCTATTGGCCAAGTAGGAAACGGAAGCGCGAGTAATGTCAATGCTTCTCTAACCACCAGAGATCTAAATGTTTCCGGTTGGCTTTACCTCGGCTCCAGAGCTGTTAACTATCAATACGTCCCGCTAACTTCTCGCTTGGTTGTGAGTGGAACAATGAATTTGTACGGTTCGTTCTTTAATACCGGACACAAAACTGGAAGCGGATTGGGAACAGACGTTCATACTTCAGGTACAAGCAGCTTTAGCATCGGAACTCTTAACAATTGGGGGAACTTCAATCTCGCATCTAAAAACATGAATGTTTCCGGAGAAATCGGTCAGCTCAACATTAACGGAGGTTCATTTAATCAAAATCCAACAAATAGTTTTTATATCCGCGATAAAGTCGCCTTAAACAGCGGCTCACTTGTAACACAACATCCAATTACCGTCGGCCAGAGAGCAGGGAATTTTTCAATAGGAAATTCACTTGTCTTAGCCGGAGGCTCGCTTAATCATACGGATCTCCTTTCCCAAAAAGCGGGACAAGTTTCGGTAACAGGCGGAAGTTATAAATTCACAACTCTGTCTAAGGAAAACGGTACCCTTGCAAACTTCGAGACCTTGAAAGTGACGAATTTCAATCAGTCCGGTGGTTCAGCCAAAAATTCAGGTACTTTAACCATCGCCAATTCCAACCTTGGCGGCACACTTGAAAATGTTGCCAGATTGACTTTGACAGGAAACGTCAATACCCGTGGCAATCTAACAAGTACCGGAACATTGACGAATAACGGTAACTGGACGGAAGCGAACCGCTACACAATTACCGGCAACCTGCACAACACTGGAAGCATTAATTTCCAAAACGGTTTCCATATCCAAAACGGATTCATGACATCCTCTGGAATCCTCCAGACGAATGACGCTTTTAATATTTTTGACTCCCTCGGCACGACGGGTCAACAAGCTCTGCATTATGTCGGCCTTGGTTCCGCCGATCCGCAGGAAATCAAAACCAGTTTGACGGATTTCTTTCAAAAATATTTGCCGGGCACACTTGCCAAGTCGCTCGTCGGTCATGCCTCTTTTACGGCTGGAAAAGTCATCGTCTCAGGCGTAACGCTGACTCAAACTCAGCATGACGATTTGGTAAAGGTATTCAAAGACAAGTTTCTTAGCTTCTTTAGTCAAAACGAAACCGCACAACTCTGTCGCTCTTAAGAGAGTTCTGAGCCGTGCGGTTGAGTCTACTTGAGTTTTTAAATGAACGATCAAACCAAACGAATTTCCACTTTTTTGCCAAGAGCTGAGGCGTATCTTTTAAGCATTCCTAAAGAAGGAGGTGTACCGTTTGAAAGACCGGCTTCTAAGCGACAGACAACAGAACGGGTGGTATTCATTCGTTGGGCAACCTCAGTTTGCGAAAGTTTTTGCTGCATTCTTAATTCGATTGCCTTTTGTAAGGCCTTGAATTCCTCTTCAGACTCCTCATATGCCTTGGCAAATTCTGGATCCTTCATTTGTTCGTTAAAGAATTCTTCGTGCGTCATAGAAGCGTACTTAACCATCTTGATTAACCTCCGCCATTCGTTTAAGTGCCAGATCCAAATCTTGTTTGGGAGTCTTTGCCGATTTCTTGATAAAGGCGTGAAGAACGATAACCTTCTTGCCTTTTACCGTACAGAAAAACGCTCTGCCAATTCCTTCCGCTCCCTTTGCCCGAACTTCAAAAAGACCTTTTCCCATTGCCCGTGTATGAGGCATTCCAAGGTTTGGGCCTCTAATTTCGATCAAAGATGCTATTCGAAAGTAGTTGACACGAACTTTGATCGGCCAATTCCGAATTTCATTCAAGGCATCTTCCAAGTAAACGATTTCGTACATAACAAAATTTGTTAGCAACTTTGCTAACAATTATAAATCAAAAAAGTAAATAGTTAAATCGACTCTCTAAGATAAGATTTTTTGAAGAAAATGCTCAACACCAACCCAAATACTTCTCAAAAAAAGAATCCCGCTCTTGCCTACCTTTCCAGGCTCGGTTCTTCCCGTTCGGTGATCACGATTTCCAACTGTCTGAAGCATATAGCCGTTATTCTCGGAGCTTCTGATATTGAAACCGCTGATTGGGCGAAACTAAAACGCAATCATTGGACGGAAATCAAAAGGACACTGACAGAAAAAGGCTGCAGCGGTGCAACACAAAATCTTTACCTGACTGCTTTCAAAACAGTGGCGAAAGAGGCTTGGACGCTGGATCTCATTCCTCAATCGTCTTACCTGAAAATTCAGGCTTTGACAGGCGTCAAATATGAACGGCTGCCAAAGGGCCGCAGTCTGACCGGAAAGGAAGCCTGCGGTCTCCTGACCGCGTGCGACGACGGCACGAATCAAGGCAAGAGAGATAAGGCTATGTTTGCTCTAATGCTCGGATGCGGTTTAAGACGGGCTGAAGTTGTGCAGTTGGAAATGAAAGATTGGGACTGCTGCAACCGATCTTTTTGTTTCATCGGAAAAGGCAACAAGGAGCGCCGAGTCTTCGTTCCGAAGAAAATCGACAGGATCATTGATGAGTGGCTCATGGCGCGAGGCTTGGAAGACGGAATATTTTTTCCTCGAATCTGCCCCGGCGCAGACAAAAGCAAGCTCCTTTTCAGAACGATGCAGCCGTCATCAATCTACAGGATTCTCCAAAAAAGAGCGGGATTAGCTGAACTGGGGAAGGTTCGCCCGCATGACTTGCGCAGGACATTTGCCACAAGGATGCTTGAACAGGGATGCGATCTTTTTATTCTTCAACGAGCTATGGGGCATACCTCTGTCGCTACAACGTCCCGATATGACTATCGCGGAGAAACCAGCCGCGAAGAGGTTTGCAAACACCTGGATGTGTTTCTTTGAGCCTCATAAAACGGAAGCACAAAAATAAGGGAGAGATTTTTTAGACCTCTCCCTTTCTTGGCAGCCGCCTCAGAAGAAGCGGCTTGGTTTTAAGTTAGAAGCGATAACGGGCTTCAAGCTTGAACATATGGTCAGCCTTACCCTTCGTACCGCCTGTGAAGCCATAGCGGACGCCGATAGTGGCCGGGCCTTTGTCAGCCTGGACGCCTAAGTTCACGTTCGTACCGAACTTGCCTGCAAATTCGCCGGAGAGCTTGTCGCTAACACCGTTGAAGTTGGACAGTTTGGTCTTCTGCTTCGTATCGCCGAACTGCGGGATGACGGTTACGTCGGCCTGCGGGCGAACGTTCCAACCGGAGGCTGTTGCAATGTCGGTTCTGACAGCAACGCCTATCGGAAGCTGGAAGGTGTTCGTAGCGTCAGCCTTGTTGCTCCAAACCTTCTTACCGTCAACCTTCGTATCGTATTTGCCCGACTTGGCCCAGACGTATCTCAGACCTGCGTGCGGAACGATATTGGCTTTTCCAGCGGGAATAGTCGCTTCGGCACGAGCGCCGAGGTTGAACATATTCGTCTTGACATCCGCATCAGCCTTATTGAATCCGGCTGCATTGATCGACTGAGTAATATCAGAGGAGTTGTGCATCCAGCTCAATGTACCGATGAGGTTGACCTTTTCGACCGGAGCATAAGCACCGTAGGCGTGCAGACCGAACGAGTTGTACTTGTTCTTTGTCTTCAGAACGTCGCCAGTGGAGTCAAGCGAACCGTGGTTATAACTGAAGGCGGCGCCCAAGATAATCGGTTTGTCTGCAAACTTGCGGTCGTAGCCCATGACGAATCCGTAGGAGTTGGTGTCATAGCCAGCCTTGGAAATACCCGTAGCGCTCAGGCTCTTGTATTTCTGTTTGCCGCCAATAACGTCAATCCACAGGTCGTTGCCGCGTTCCCATTCACGCATGATGCCATTTTCGGTGAAGGCTTCGTTCTTCATAGAGACGCGTCCTTCAATCGAATCGGTTGCCGAGTTCAAGTCATTCATCGCTACGGACATAGCACCGCCTGCGAAGGCGATATTAGCCACGGAGTTCAGAATCTTAGTCTTGCCTGCAACATCCAATTCTTTGTCGCGAAGTACGCGGCAAACGAAGTCGGCACCCGGATCACCGGACTTGCAGTTGAGCATATCGTCGTTGGCGATATTCGGAATTGCAATGTCAGGATAAACAGTGCGAACGTCAGCCAATGTCGCATTCACCCAGATCTTGGACGGATCGTTGTGCAGCTTCAGGATCCAATTGATACCGGAGCCGTCCTGCGGCAGAGCGTAGAGGTTGTCACCGGTCCAACCGCCTGTCCACATACCGTCGGATTCATTTCCGCCTGTGATGTAGCCGTTGACGATTGTGTAGTCGCCGACTTCTTCAATATTGCCGAGAACGAGATTTGCACCCGGTTCAACCGTGACCTTGGCAACGTCGGAAGTTGTGTTGAACGCAGACTTACCGTCAGTCAGGATGGAACTGTCGATAACGGTCAAAGAGTCTTTAGCGAAATACAAACCACCGTTTCCGATCTGGACATGATTGTCTTTATCCGTCCAAACTTCCGGACCGACTGCAATTCCGCCTCCGGGACCTGTTGTCACGTTGGTCGTAATAACAAGTCTGCTCGGTGTTCCGCTAGGCACTGTCGGAGAGCCGATGGAGTCAGCCCAATCGAGTCCGCCCTTAGGCCCGAGGTTCAGATCGCCGTTGTTTTTCACGTAGATATTCGTGTCGATAACGTCGTTCTTCGGATTGATCTCAGCCGTGACTCTGTTTTCAGGGGTTCTGTCCTTATCGTTGCCGATAACGAGGTCGCCGCCGTTCAGATCAGTTTCACCGGCATTGAGACTGCCTTCGCCGATGTTGACCAGACCGTCGTCTATCGTCAGTTTTTCGGTTTCAATATCGCCGGTGTTGTTTACGTCACCGCCGGCAACAACAACGTTGTTCCAGATGGAAGTGCCGCTGTTGTCATGTTCACCGCCCTTGTCGATAGTAAGGATGTCGCCCTTTTCATAGCCTGAGTTGTCGGACTTGCCGCCGTCGCCGATGGTCATGTCGTCATACTCGGACTTGCCCCGGTTGTCGAGATTACCCTTAACTTCAGTATTCTCAACGCCCTTGGCGTCAACTTCACCCTTATTGGTCTTGTCGCCTTCAATGACATACTCGTCATTGATGGTCTCTTTACCGCCTTCTTCAGTAACGGACGTACCGCCTTCCTTCACGGTCTGGTTGTTCCAGATCGAGGTTCCGGAGTTGGTATGTTCGCCGCCGTCGGCAATCGTAAGAACGTCACCCTTTTCGTAGCCGGAGTTGTCGGACTTGCCGCCCGCTTCAACCGTCATATCGTCGTAGTTGGAGGTTCCCTGATTGTCGAGCGTACCTGTAACTTCGGTATTCTCAACGCCGGTCGCATCAACTTCGCCCTTGTTGGTACGGTCACCCGCAACCACATAAGAGTCATTGATCGTCTCTTTGGCCCCTTCTTCAACGGTAGAAGTGGCTCCGTCCTGAACGGTAACGTTGTTCCAAATCGAGGTTCCGCTGTTGCTGTGTTCGGCACCTGTTGCAACCGTGAGGATGTCGCCCTTTTCGAAGCCTGCGTTTTCAGACTTACCGCCGTCGGCAATCGTCATGTCGTCGTAATTGGCCGTGCCTTCGTTGCGAAGAATGCCTGCGACATTGGTAACTGCGGTCTTGGTGGCGTCCAGAACAGCTTCAGCGCCCTTGTTAACGAACTCACCGAGAACGTCGAACACACTGCCAACATCGAGCTTACCGGCGTTTTCGCCTTTGCCGTTTTCGGCAACGTTGACACCGTTCCAGATCGAAGTGCCTGTGTTGGCGTGAGAGCCTTCAACCGTCAGGATGTTGCCCTGTTCGGTTCCGCTGTTGGTCGAAGATCCGCCTTCAGCCACAAGCATATCCTTGTAGTCGGCTTTGCCTTCGTTGACATGGGTGCCTGTAACGGTGACTTTTTCGACCTTGGAGGCGTCCAAAACAGAGTTTTCGCCCTTGTTCGTAAACGATCCTGCAACGTCAAACGTCGGGACTGTACCGTCCTTTTCATCTAGAGAGAGCTTGCCTTCGTTAACAGCAGCACCGTTTCCGGTCAAACTGTTTGTATGAAGGATCGCGTTGGAGTGAACATGAACATTACCGTTGTTGGCAATCGTCCAGTCCGCAAATTCGCCGTTCTTGGCTTCCAGAGAGCCGTTTTCCCCGATATTGGAGGAAAGGATCCATCCGACAGTCGGAATGGTGCCGCCGTGAGAACCGAACGTGAACTTACCGTCGTTCACATCAATCGAACCGCCGTCTACTGCGTCTTTCAGGAGCTTGTTGGCATCATCGCCAAAAGAGGCTTCAGGAATAGCGTTTACGGCATTACCGACCAATGCGAGTTCTTTACCGCCTTCAATCGTTACCTTATCAGCATGAGTAATGTCCTTGAAACCCATACTGATATTGATTGAGTTGGTATTCTCGTCGTTGGATGTAGCACCGATCACCAAGCCCGTAACGGTCTGGTTGGCGTCGTTTTCCTTGTTGTACTCATCTGCGAACTCGTTGTGCAGAGTTGTGGTGTTGAGCACAATACCGGGGTTCAGAACAACGTCGAGACCCTCTTTTTCAAGATCATTAGCCGTTGTTACTGTGAACGGAGCGGTCATCTGACCAAGGAAGTTGATCGTCAAATTGGCAGCATTTTCAAATGCGTTGGCGATCTTGTCGGTCACGCTGACAATCAAAGAAGAGCTGAACCAATCGTCATCAAGAGCGAGGTTGCCACTTTCGACGTTGAGACCGGTCTTGATTTCGTCTTTGACTGCACCTACCGTCGTGGCAGAAAGGACTTCGGTCGGAAGCTGAACCGTACCGGTTTCAGGATCTGCCGCGTCGATGCGGATTGCCTCAGTCGTGACTGAGCCGAAAATTTGATCGGCGCTCGTCTGAAGAACACCGCCTTTGAGGTTAATGCTGTCAGCCTTTGTTCCGTCGAGCTTGATTTCAGCAACGTCAAGAACACCGCCTTCCATGATGTTGACGGTTGTGTCGCTGTTGACGACGCCGGCCAACACCTGAGTCAGGTTGTCTTTGTAGTGAGCCTTGTCCTCGGCGGAATCTTCGTTGTTGATAACCGGAGTCTTATTCGGACCGGAAATATTGACAACGTTGTTTCCAAGAAGACCTGTGACATTGCCTTCGGCATCACGGACTTCGGAAGCATCAAACACACCGCCCATGATATTCAAAGTCGAATTTTCAAAGAAACCTTTATCGGCCTTGAAGTTTCCGGCTGTCTGGTTGTAAACGGAATCCTTGGCATCCAATTCGGCAATATTGAGATTGCCTTTGTTGAGATTGATGGTGCCGCCGGCAGATCCAACCTGCTGGAGTGTGGTGTCGCCATTTGCCGTGAACTGACCGTTTTCGCCGATCTGAGTCAAAGCGATACCAGATGTGTCGCCGGCTTCATTGACAAATTCACCGCCTGCGAGGTCGAGCTTATCAGACGTGGCTGTCGCTCCGGCTTTATTCACAAACTTATCACCATCACTCATGGCGATATTGGCAGCATCAACCGTGCCTGAGTTTTCGGTATTTGCCGAAGCAAACATATCAGAAACAGTGATAACGCCTTCGTTTGTAAGGTCTTTGAACCCGACGCTCGCAGCGTCAATTACGCCGTCAGCCTTCACAGATGCAATTGTTGTTTCCTTTACACCAACTGTACCGCCCGAGATCGTGCCTTTTGTGAGCTGAAGTTCGGTCAGTTCCAGCAAGCCGGCGTTTTGAATTGCCACGTCGCCGGTATCGGACATAGCAATTTCCGTTACTCCCGCATCTTTAAAGTATGCAGAAGCGTCATTCGAGACCTGTCCGCCGGTGATGTTTAATCCTGTCAGAGCAAGGTTGCCCTTGTTGTTGACAAGGCCGCCTTCAACATTCAAAGCGTTGGTGTTTTCCATTGAGCCGTTGTTGTTCAGCTCACCGTCTGCAACGGTAACGCTCTGAGTACCTTCGACTTTAATCGTACCGTCGTTGTTGACTGTACCCTGAAGTTCGGAGGCGTTGTTGAGACCGGCAATCGTTAGAACAGCGTCTGTAGCGTTGGAAACAATGGATCCTGCTTCAGTCAGTACAGAATCGACCTTGGCAAGAGCCTTATTGATGAAGCTGCCTGCTTCTGCACCTTCAACGTCAGAGGCGGCCACCTGAACGACAGCTTTCTCGGCATTGAGTTCGCCACTGTTGGTCACTTCACCCGCAACGGTCAGTTCATCCGTTACAGACAGTTTGCCTTGGTTATCCAGTTCCCCACGAATTGCATAGGTTCCTGAAGCTCCGGCCAATGCGTTGCCAGCCACCGTCAGTTTTCCGGCTGTCAATTCGGCGTCTTGACGGTTCACTGTGCCGTATTCGCGCAGAGTCAGTTCGTCAAACGATGCAGTTCCTTTGTTATCAAGATAACCGCTGATGTCGGCAGTACCGATTTCAAATGTTCCATGATTGACAAACGAATTATTCGTGTTGCGGGAAGCAATATTCTCAGCCTTGAAAAGGCCATGATTGCTCATAGCGCTACCGTCAACAGCCGCATAGTTTGTGACAATCAATTGAGTTGTCGTGTCGTCAGCATTGCCAATGACAAGTCCTTCTCTGTCTTCGCCATAACCGGCCGACCCATTGTTCAAGGTATCAATAGTGAATACGCCGTTTTTAACGATTACCTGACCGCCTGCTCCGCCAAGTTGATTATTAACCGGAGAAATTCCGATATTGAGTTGTGCAAGGTGTCCCTTCGTTGCGCTGGCCGAGCCGTAAGAACCAAGCGTTAACTTAGAAGGTGTGACAGTACCGTTGTCGTTGCGGTTGCCGCCGACCCACACAGCGCCGTCCGCTAACTCAACCGGAGCGAGATTGGGATTAGGCTGGGACTGACCCACTAAAACGAAATGGCTGCCGTTGTTGATGTAGAGGCCGTCTGTTACGCCGGTGACGTTCATAAAGCCCATGTTTTGGCTCAGTACATTAGGTGTACCGGAACCCGGAACGACAATCGCACCCTTTTCGTTAACACCGACTACCAAGGAAGTGGCTCTGGGATTGTCGGTTGTTTCGTTGGAGAGCGTCTCATTAGCAAATGTTGCATAGGCTAGAGTGCCGGCAGCCGTGGCTTTAATAGAATTTGCGAGATCTACATTAAACCTCTCTGCTGCTTTGCCGTTAAATGCGACTTCGAGCTCACCGCGACGTTCCGCCGGAACGTCTCCGATGGCTACAAGCTTGTTGACGGCATCGCCGGCCAGCGCAGCGCTGTATGAGGCGTCGTCAAATGCGACAGTGCCCCACTGGAAAGCAACGCCTTCGGCCACGGAATCAATAACATTGCCTACCCCGGTCACAATCTGAGGATTGCTCGTGACTTCTACTTTGTCGTCCGGGTTAACCGCATCTAGGTTAAGTGTTGAATAATCCAGATCGGCAAAGACCTGATCCAACGTTGTGGACAGACGGCCGCCTTGCAAGTTAGTGGTCTTGTGACCATCCATTGCAATGTGTTCGGTTCTCAGTGTTGCACCGCGATTGATATTCACGACAGAAGAACTATCCAGTGTTCCAACCGTAAACGTTGCTGCATCATTGGAACCCGAGCCGGAACCCAAATTGTAGGTGT
>OGYJ01001906.1_pt1 | contig 15402 bp, 10 predicted proteins | sample 1576531 | NCBI WGS metagenome assembly OGYJ01 (sample SAMEA3541574, study PRJEB24748) | human gut metagenome | biome: human gut; feature: human-associated habitat; material: faeces | place: China | collected 2012 | reverse complement strand
CATTTGTCCGAAGACGAGAAAGAAATCTTCCTCGACTGTCTGAAGAAGATTAAGATGGAAATCCAACGCCCCATCGACAAGCACAGCAAGGGTCTGATTGCACGCAACATCGAACTGCTGCTGGACTACTGCATGCGTTTCTACGAACGCCAGTTCATCACCCGCTCGGCAGCCAACAAAGATATCCTGATGAAATTCGAAGCACTGATAGACGACTATTTCCAGAGCGACAAACCGCAGACCGAAGGACTGCCTTCCGTGAAATACTTCGCAGACAAAGTGTTCCTCTCCTCCAACTATTTCGGAGATTTGGTGAAGAAGGAAACCGGAAAGACAGCGCAGGAATATATCCAGAACAAAATCATCGACCTGGCCAAAGAAATGATTATAGGAAGCGGGAAGACAGTCAGCCAGATTGCCTATGAGCTGGGATACCAGTATTCGCAGCACTTCAACCGCGTGTTCAAGAAGAACGTAGGCTATACTCCGAGCGAATACCGGCACTTACAGGTTTAGACAATAAGGATTCACCACAGATTACGCGGATTAACACAGAGTTTTTTCGGTTTCATCAAATATAAGTTCTATCTTTGTATGCCAATAGAACATATGGATATGAAACACCCCAAAATAATTGTTGCCGGCATCGGACCGGGCAATGAATCGGATATAACTCCCGCCGTAATTTCCGCTTTGCAAAAATCAGATGTAGTGGTGGGATATAAGTATTATTTCCAATTTGTAATCCCTTATCTCCACCCCTCAACAGCATGTATAGATACCGGCATGAAGCGTGAGCGCGCCCGTGCCGAGCAGGCTTTCGAGCTGGCAGAGCAGGGAAAGACGGTCTGCGTCATCAGTTCCGGGGATGCGGGCATCTATGGTATGACGCCGCTTGTCTACGAGATGAAGCGGGAAAGGAACAGCAACGTGGAAATCGTTTCGCTGCCGGGCATCAGCGCTTTCCAAAAGGCAGCCTCACTGCTGGGAGCTCCCGTGGGACATGACTTCTGCGTCATCTCCCTTTCAGACCTGATGACTCCCTGGGAACGTATTGAAAGACGTATCACCGCAGCCGCTGCCGCCGACTTCGTGACGGCAGTCTACAACCCCAAAAGTGAAGGACGCTACTGGCAGCTTTACCGCTTGAAAGAACTCTTTCTGCAGGAAGGACGCTCACCGGAAACGCCCGTGGGATATGTGCGCCAGGCAGGACGCCCGGAACAAGCGGTACACATCACCACACTGGGAGATTTCAATCCCGAAGAGGTGGATATGTTTACAGTCGTATTGATAGGCAACTCACAGTCCTACGAATGGAACGGAGCCTTCATCACTCCGCGCGGCTATTACCGGGACACGAATACCGAAGCCACGGGCATCGGGCAAGACATCATGATTCGTAGTTTCCGTACCATCGAAAAGGAACTGAAGAACAAGCATATTCCCCTCGACCATAAATGGGCTTTACTCCATGCCATACATACCACCGCCGATTTTGAAATGGAGCATCTGCTGCATACGGACGAAGGTGCCGTGGCTTCCTTGTATCAAGTCATCGAGAAAGGCGGAATCAAGACGATTGTCACAGACGTCACGATGGCAGCCAGCGGTATCCGCAAAGGAGCTTTGCAGCGGCTGGGCATAGAGGTGAAATGTTACCTCGGCGACCCGCGCACGGCGACGATGGCTGCAGAGAAAGGCATCACCCGTACCCAGGCAGGCATCCGCCTGGCTGTGGAGGAGCATCCCGATGCTTTCTTTGTATTCGGCAATGCACCTACGGCACTTATGGAACTCTGCGACCTGATACGTAAGGGCAAGGCACATCCGGCGGGCATTGTTGCCGCACCGGTAGGCTTTGTGCATGTGCAGGAGTCCAAACACATGGTGAAACCCTTTACGGAAATACCCAAGATTATCGTAGAAGGACGTAAGGGAGGCAGTAACTTAGCTGCCACGCTGGTGAACTCCGTGCTGTGCTACAACGATGCGGAGCAGTTGCGCCCGGGCAGGGATGTGTAAGTGAAAAAAGACATTCCATAACATTACTTGTTACGACCGATAACATTACTTGTTATGCCCCCTTACATTACTTGATATTTTCATAAGATTACTCATTGAATGAAACACAGATTTATAATCATAGGAATGGATGACAACCGTTCCCCCTTCTTTCCACCGGAAGCACTGGCACAGATACGGAAGGGGAAGGTCTTCTCCGGCGGCATACGGCATAAGGAGATTGTCGGTCCTCTGCTGCCTGCCGGGGCCGAATGGATTTCCATCACCGTACCGCTGGACCACGTCTTTTCCCATTATGAAGAAATATTTACCCGCTTCGAAGAGACGGCTACGGACGACTCCATCATTGTATTCGCGTCCGGCGACCCGTTATTCTTCGGTTTTGCCAATACCATAAAGCGTAAGCTTCCCGAGGCAGACATTCTGCTCTATCCCGCTTTCAATTCCTTGCAGACATTGGCACACCGCCTCGTCATGCCGTATGACGACATGCGCACCGTCTCCCTGACAGGACGCCCGTGGCAGGAGTTCGACCGTGCCCTCATAGAGCATGCACCCAAAATAGGCATCCTCACCGACCGCGAACATACCCCGGTCACCATTGCCGCCCGCATGCTGGAATACGGGTACTCCCACTACACACTATACATCGGCGAGCATCTCGGCAATCCCGAAAAGGAACGCATACGCCGGATGACACCCCAGGAAGCGGTTTCCGGTGACTTCGAACATCCCAACTGCCTGCTGCTGGACAGCCATCTCGGACAATGCCGCACAAACTCCCTGCACGGTAGCGAAGCCCCAGACTTTCCAGTCCGTCCCTTCGGCATCCCCGATGAAGAGTTTGCACATCTTGACGGACGCGCCCGCATGATAACCAAGGCTCCCATCCGCCTGCTCACCCTGCAGGCATTGGAACTGAACCGCCGCCGCGTCTTCTGGGACATCGGTTTCTGTACCGGTTCCGTCTCCATCGAAGCCCGCCTGCAATTTCCTCATCTCGCCGTCATCTCCTTCGAGATACGCCCCGAAGGAAAAGAGCTGATGGACACCAACTCCCGCCGCTTCGGCGCACCGGGCATTACGGCGGTAACCGGAGATTTCCTGCACACCGACCTCACTCCCTTTGCCCGCCCCGATGCCGTCTTCATCGGTGGACACGGCGGACATCTGGAGGAAATGATAGAGAAAGTGAAACAAGTGCTGCACCCCGAAGGCTGCATCGTCTTCAACTCCGTATCGGCAGAAAGCAAGGAGGCGTTCTGCCGAGGAATCGAGCGGAACGGAATGGTGCTCCACCCTTCCACCCATATCGCCTTGAACGAATATAACCCCATTGAAATTATGAAAGCCACGCTTTCTTAAACATACCCATTATGAAAACAGCTATTATTCTAATCTCCGAAGCCGGTTTGAGCATAGCCCAATCACTACTCAACGAACTTCCCGACTCCGAAATCTTCACCCTCAGGCACGAAGAGGGATGCACACATATAGAATCCGCCGGCAAATTCACAGCGGAAAACTTCAACCGCTATGATGCCTTTGTCTTCATTGGCGCCATGGGAATCTGTGTCCGCACCATCGCTCCTTGCGTGAAGAACAAATATACCGACCCTGCCGTGGTTTGCGTGGACAGTACCGGTAAATTTGCCATCTCCGTACTTTCCGGACACATCGGAGGAGCCAACGAACTGACCCACCAGGTAGCGAATATCCTCGGGGCCGAACCGGTAGTCACCACGCAAAGCGACTGCACCGGTCTATGGGGACTCGATACCCTGCCCCAACGTTTCGGGTGGTTTCCGGTCATCAACGCCGAGCCCTCCACCCTCCTGTTGGCAGAACTTGCCAAGACGCCCGAAGAGAAAAAAAGAGTATGCATGAACGAGCATATCAGCCTCTTCGTTTCCGGCAAGCCCACCGCCCTGCTGCTCACGGTGCGCAATGAAGGTACGGACTGGATGGAGGCGCACCTGCCGCCTCATGTAGAAGTATTCTACCGGGTGCAGGACATTAAACCTTCACGCTTCAAACTGATTCTGTGCGTATCTCCCCAAGTCCCCAACTTCCCGGAAATGCCTATGATATGCTACGTGCCCTGTGTCGTACACCTCGGCATCGGCCTTGCCCGGCTGGCAGGCCCTGTGCGGAAAGTGGAGAAAGAGATTATGAACACGCTGAAGGAATACGGTATCATGCCCCAAAGCATCGCCTCCATCTCCACGATTAAAGCCAAAAGTGACGAACCGGTAGTGAAAGCGCTCCAAAAGAAGTTCCCGGTCTACTTCTATACAGCCGAGGAACTGACAGAGATAGAGGTGCCCCATCCCAGCAAAACCGTCATGAAGCACATGGGTACCCCCAGCGTCAGCGAAGCCGCCGCCTTACTGAGTGCAAACAACTCCCGGCTGCTGGTGCCCAAGAAGAAAGGAGAGAACTATACCGTGGCCGCCGCCCTCGACATAAGAACTGTGCGCCAGGGCCACATCGAAATAGTGGGTGCCGGCCCGGGCGACCCGGACCTGGTTTCCGTACGCGGACGCCAAATGCTGGAACGCGCCGACCTCATTCTGTATGCCGGCAGTCTCGTTCCCAGGGAGCTGACTCTCTGTGCCAAGGCCGGGGCTACCGTACTCAGCTCCGCTTCCATGGATTTGGAAGAACAATTTGAAGTGATGAAGAAGTTCTATGACAAGGGAAAATTCATCGTACGCCTGCATACGGGTGACCCTTGTATCTATGGTGCCATTCAGGAACAGATGAACTACTTTGACCAGCACGGTATGAGCTACCACATCACCCCCGGCATATCCTCCTTCCAGGCGGCGGCAGCTGCCTTGAAGTCGCAGTTCACCATTCCGGAAAAAGTGCAAAGCATCATCCTAACACGCGGCGAAGGACGTACGCCCATGCCCGAACGCGAAAAGCTACATCTCATGGCACGCTCACAAAGTACCATGTGCATCTTCCTCAGTGCAAGCATTGCGAAGCAGGTGCAGGAAGAACTGTTGCAGGAATATCCGGAAACTACCCCCGTAGCTGTCTGCTACCACTTGACATGGAAAGACGAACAAATATTCAGGGGGGAACTCAAAGACCTTGCCAGAATAGTGAAGGAAAATAACCTCACCTTGACAACCATGATTGTCGTAGGCGAAGCCATCGGCAACCGTGAAGGTCTGTCACGGCTCTATGCACACGAGTTCAAGCATCTGTACCGGAAATAAATCAACGATTAATCACCCATAAACATTCAAACATGATATTAATATTTGGCGGAACCACCGAAGGACGCATAGCCATCCAAACCCTTGAAGAAGCCGGAAAAACTTTCTACTATTCTACCAAAGGGGATGAGCAGGACGTACTTCTGCATAATGGCATCCGCCTGCAAGGCGCGATGGATGCAATAGAAATAGAAACATTCTGTGCACAGCATCACATAAAGCTGCTGATAGACGCCGCGCACCCCTTTGCCACACAGCTGCATGAGACTCTGGAACAAGTCTCCGTGGAATCGAATATCCCCGTCATCCGTTTCGAGCGTATCTTCCCGAAACGCGATGAAGAACACATCACCTGGTGCAGGGATTATGACGATGCCATCGAGAAGATACAGAAAGAAAAGATTTTCATCTTACTTGCACTGACCGGCGTACAGACCATAGGTAAGCTGAAGCCTTTGTGGCAGAATGCCTGCTGTTACTTCCGCATCCTCGACCGTGACAGCTCGCGCAAGCTCGCCCGGGAACAAGGTTTCTCCGAGAAGAACCTCTACTACTACACGCCCGGAGAAGACGAGCAAGTCCTGATGAAACAGCTTCATCCCGAAGCCATCCTCCTCAAAGAAAGCGGGATATCGGGCGGATTCTGCGAAAAGGTGGAAGCTGCCCAGCAACTGGGTATACGCATCTTTGCCATCTGCCGCCCCAAGACATCCGACAAGTTTATCTGTGTAAACGGCGAGCATGGCCTGCGCCGCATAATCGAGAAACATTTACCCGACTTCTTCCCCCTGCGCAGCGGACTGACCACCGGAACATGTGCCGCCGCTGCCGCCGTAGCCGCCACCTGGGATGTATTCAATATCTACTTCAAAAAGCGTCCTACGGAATTTCCGGTAGTTCTTCCCAACGGAGAAACCATCCAGGTTCCCGTAGAGCCTCAGCGCCATATTCCCCACTCCGACCTTCTGGAAAACGGTGACGGCATGTTCGAGACAAGCGCTACCGTCATCAAGGATGCCGGCGACGACCCGGACATCACCAACGGAATGAAAGTTGTGGCCAATATAGCCATACCTTTCCGCATAGACGACCCGCTGCCGGAAGACACTCCCCAGGACGACTACAACATCATCGTCTGCGGCGGCGAAGGCGTAGGTGTCGTCACCATGCCCGGTCTGGGACTTGAGCTCGGTAGCTCTGCCATCAACGACACCCCGCGCGAAATGATAAAGAAGAACGTCAAGTTATGGCTTGAACGCCTCCATATTGCCAAACAGCCCAATCCTATTCTCATTACCATCTCCATCCCCGGTGGAGAAGAAATAGCCAAACGCACCTTCAATCCCCGCCTCGGTATCGAAGGAGGCATTTCCATTATCGGGACCTCCGGCATCGTGAAGCCATTCTCCTCGGAAGCCTTCATCAATTCCATCCGGAAGTCCATGGAAGTGGCAAAGGCGACCCGGAACCCTCGTATCGTCATCAGCTCCGGCGCAAAGAGCGAACGTTTCATCAAGGCGTATTATCCCGACCTCCCCGCCCAGGCTTTCGTGCATTACGGCAACTTTATCGGCGAAACCTTGAAAATAGCAGCCGAAGAGCAAGTACCGCACGTCACCCTCGGCGTGATGATGGGAAAGGCCGTGAAACTGGCCGAAGGCAATCTGGATACCCACAGCAAGAAAGTGACCATGAATAAGGAATTCATTCAAGACCTGGCACGCCAGACGGGATGCAGCGAAGAAACACTTGCCGCCATCGGACAGATGAACCTGGCGCGCGAACTCTGGGACATCATTCCCGAAGAGCTGCTGGAAAAGTTTGGCAAGGCACTGATTGAGCTCTGTCACCGGCACTGTGCCCCCTTACTGCCCAATGGCGAACTAACAATATTACTCATAACCGAAAACGGAAAAATTTACTCATGAAGAAGAAGATAACCATTACCGTCTGTATGGCAATGACCGTACTGACCGGTCTGGCACAAAGCCCGCTGTCCTTTCATGCAAAAGCAGGAATCGGTACCTCCCATTTTCATGGAAAACACTCCAGTAGTGACACCCAAATAGCTTACAAAGCTGGTGTCGGTACAGAATATGTCCTCAACAAGACCTGGGTGCTGCAATCCGCATTGGAATTCGTGTCCATCGGCGGTAAAGACGAGATAAGCCACATCGGCAAGGCCAAAATGCATGAACTGTATCTGCAAATCCCCCTCATGATAGCGGCCCGCCTCCATCTGGGCAAGGATTATCATGCCTCGCTGAGTGTCGGCCCTTATGCGGCCATAGGTGTGGCAGGCAAGACTTCCGGTGAGACTTACGATTATAGCAGCAGCAGTATGCAGGGAGGATACCAGTTCAAGATAGACACTTTCGGCAGTATGGTAGACGGGAAAATGGGTAACAACCGTTTCGATGCAGGTATTGCCCTGGGACTTACTTTTGAATACAGAAGATTCATCATCGGTGCAGAGACACAAGTGGGACTGGTAAAAGTCAATGAGCAGATAAACCAGATGATAGGTCATTCGGAAGAAGGAGGATATTTTCCCAAGAACTTCGCCGCATTCTTTACGCTGGGGTACCGGTTCTGGTAAGGGAACATTTTGCCATACAGAGTTGTTTAGTATACAAACAGATACTCAACAATATAAACTGAATAATATGGCAAAAAGAATTCCTATCCTGCTGGCAGTAATGACAGCCCTCACCTTCGCCCCTCAAACAGCAGAGGCATGTACCGGTATCACCCTGACGGCCAAAGACAATGCGCACGTCGTAGCTCGCACCATCGAATGGGGAGGCAGTGAGCTGAACAGCCAGTACGTCATCGTACCGCGCGGTTATTCGCAACAATCACTGACACCCGGAGGCAGTCTGTCCGGCATGGAGTTCACCTCACGCTATGGCTACGTAGGCCTGGCAGTGGAGCAAAAGGAGTTCGTGGCCGAAGGTCTGAATGAAGCCGGGCTCTCCGCCGGGCTGTTCTACTTTCCCGGATATGGCAAATATGAGGAGTACGACCCCACACGAAAAGCGTCGAGCATAGCCGATTTACAATTGGTATCATGGCTGTTGGGAAGCTTTTCTACTGTGGACGAGGTAAAGGAGGCTATTGAAAATGTGACGGTCATAGCCATTGACCCGCGCGCCTCCACCGTACATTGGCGGATTGCAGACAAGACCGGCCGCCAACTGGTATTGGAGTTCATCGACGGACAGCCCCGTTTCTATGAAAACAAACTGGGAGTATTGACAAACTCCCCCGGCTTTGACTGGCAGATGACCAACTTAAACAATTATGTGAACCTCTACCCGGGCAGTGCCGAAAGCAAATCGCTGGGCAATGTGACTATAGCCCCTTTCGGTTCGGGAAGCGGCTTTTTGGGAATTCCGGGAGATGTGACTCCCCCTTCCCGCTTTATCCGTGCCGCTTTCTACCAGACTTCTACACCACCACAGAATACCGCACAGGAAACCGTTCTCCAATGTTTTCAGATACTGAATAACTTTGATATACCCGTAGGCATCGAGTTTCCCCTCGGCCAGGTTCCTGCCAATATTCCAAGTGCCACCCAATGGACATCGGCCACAGATATGACAAACGGTATCATCTACTATCGCACCATGTACAACAGTACAATCAGAAGCATTGATTTGAGACAGATAGACTTCGGGCGCATCGAGTACCATGCAGCTCCCCTCGATAAAGTGAAGCGGCAACCGATAGTTCCCGTGAAAATTGAATAGGGACGCAGAAACTTCAAGATTGCCGCTGTTGCAGTTGTTCCGCCTCCTTCCTCTTCATCTCCGCCAGCACCCCGCAGGTCAATGGAATGGCGAGGAAGAAGGTCAGCATGTCCGACGCCGCCTGGCACATCTCCACCCCTTTCAGTCCTAAGAAATAAGGAAGAATGAAGATGAGGGGGATGAAGAACAGCCCTTGACGGGCAGAGGAAAGTATCGTAGCGCGTACGGGCTTGCGGATAGTCTGCAGCATCATGTTGCTGACCACAATCCATGCACCCAACGGATAGGTGATGAACTGCCAGCGCAATGCTGCCGCACCGGTAGCTACAACAGCAGGGTCTCCCTTGCGGAAGATGGAGACAATCTCCTCGGCATATCCCATACCTGCCACCGCACAAACCAGCAAAAAGAAAAAGCCTACCTTCACACAGAACCAGAATCCTTGGCGCACTCTGGCATACAGCCCGGCACCATAATTGAATCCGCATACCGGTTGGAAGCCTTGCCCGAAACCAATTAGGAAAGCATTGATAAACATAGAGATACGCGTCACAATGGACATCCCTGCAATAGCTGCGTCACCATATGCACCGGCCGCCACGTTCAGCAAAATGGTTGCCACGCTTGCCAGTCCCTGCCGGGTGAGTGACGGAGTTCCCCCCCCAATAATTTCCTTGATGAAAGCCAGTGTAGGCGTAAAGTTTCTGTAACGTATACGTATATTTCCTCCTCTGCGCCCCATATATAGCAAAAGGATGAAACTACATATCTGGCTGACTACTGTGGCAAGTGCGGCACCGGATATGCCCATATCGCATACAAAAATCAGGATAGGGTCGAGCACCACGTTGATGACCGCCCCACTCACAATCCCCACCATGGCATACGCCGCATTACCTTGAAAACGTATTTGGTTATTCAGCACCAATGAGGCGGTCATAAAAGGAGTACCCAGCAGAATGATTCCCAAATAGCGCTCCGTATACGGAAGAATAGTAGGCGTCGACCCCAAAGCAAGGGAAAGCGGTGTAAGGAACAGCAATCCCAGCACAGCCAGAGCCGCTCCGATAAACAAGGCAAAAAAGAAGCCGGTGGATGCCATCTTCTCGGCACTCTCCGTTTCCTGCGCCCCCAACTTACGGGAGATGTAGTTCCCCGAACCATGACCGAAGAAGAATCCCACAGCCTGGATAATGGACATCACAGAAAACACGATACCTACGGCAGCCGTAGACTGGGTATTTATTTTACCCACAAAATAGGTATCTGCCATGTTGTAGAAGGACGTCACCAGCATGCTGATGATGGTCGGCACAGCCAATGACGTAATCAGCCGGGGGACCGGAGTCGTCGTTAAGTGGACATAATTATCCTTTGCAGAATGGTGCATCATAGGGAATGGAATGACAAGACTATTTGCAGCAATTTCTCAATGGAGTACACTGTTACCGGCTCCTTGCCCGGTCGATGGAATACGAAGCTGCCGTCTCCCTTCAAATCTCCGGTTTCGATATAAATCTCCGATTCAACATTCCGGTTTGCCAGAATCCCGTTTCTCTGGAGTGCCTTGCGCACCATGGCATACTTCTGCCCGTGGCCCGCCAAGCGTATCTGGGAGGTATATTCATTGGCTACCCTGAACAGTCCCGTTTCCAAATCAAAGGCAATACCCTTACGGGCAAAGAAGTTGCTCAGGCTGCCGTTCAACGAAAGGTCCTCGGGCGTACCGATAGTTACGCCGTTCACCTTGTCCATCAGCCATATTTTGTCCGCTATCTGCAGGGCCAGTTCCAGGTCGTGAGTAGAAAGGAAAATCGTCTTGTCCGTTTGCCGGCTGAGCTGGTGAAGCAGTTGCATCATCTCTACTTTACTGGGAAAATCAAGGAAAGCTGTCGGTTCATCCAGATAGATGACGGGAGTTTCCTGGGCGAGCGCCTTGGCTATCATCACCTTCTGCCGTTCACCGTCACTCAGCGTATGCACCATGCGGTGTGCCAGATGGGGAATGCCTACCAGGGCGATGGATTTGTCCACCACAATCTTGTCCTCTTTCGAAAGGGTTCCCCAGAAACCGGTGTAGGGGCTACGCCCCAGACCTATCAGTTCTACGACGGACATATTGCGTATATCGCACTTCTCCGTCAGCACCACGCTGATGACGCGCGAAAGCTGCTTGTCGGTATAGTCCCCTATCTCTTTTCCTTCAATAAATATGTTTCCTCCAAGTTTCGGCTGGAAGGCGGACAGCGTACGGAGCAACGTGGACTTCCCCACTCCATTGGCTCCCAACAGGCAAGTCAGCTCACCACTGTTAATTCCGGCGCAAATGCCGTCTGCCACCACTTTCACATCCCCCTTACCGGGGTAACCGATGGAAAGATTCTCTATATGTATGGTTTCCTTATTCATTCAATTCTCCTTTCCGTTTTCTAAAAAGTACAGAAGCCACTACCGGCGCACCTACCAGTGCCGTCACCGAGTTGACCGGCAAAGCTCCCTCGAAGCCGGGCATACGGGCTATCAGATTGCAGACCAATGCCAGGGAAGCGCCTACCAGCAATGTGGCAGGCATCAGTACCCGATGGTCCGAAGAGTGGAAGATGGCACGGCACAGATGGGGAACCGCCAATCCGATAAACATAATCGGACCGCAATAGGCCGTTACAATAGCCACCAGCACGCCGGAGCATGAGATAACCAGCAGGCGTGCCCGCTTGATGTTCAGTCCCAGATTGCGTGCATAGCCATCGCCCAGCAGCAACAGATTCATCGTCTTTATCAGCAGGAAGGACAACGGAAGCAGCACAGCCATGATGCAGACAAACAGCACCATCTGGTCGCCCGAAACACGGGCAAAGCTACCCAATCCCCAAATGACATATGCACGTATATCTTCCTCCACACTGAAATATTTCAATACGCCGATGACGGCACTTGCCACATAGCCTATCATCACACCGATTATCAGCAGCGTCACGTTGCCCTTCACCTTCTGGGAGACATAGACAATGAGCGCCATCACAGCCAGCGCACCGATAATGGCGGCAACCGACAAGGCAACCTCGCCCATATACCCCAAACGGCTCAATGCCACACCGCCCATCGCCCCGGACAGTAATACCACACAAGCCACACCCAGGCTGGCACCTGAACTGATGCCCAATACCGAAGGCCCTGCCAGCGGATTGCGGAACACCGTCTGCATCTGCAGACCGCTGACTGACAGCCCTGCTCCCGCCACCAATGCCGTCAACGCTTGGGGCACGCGGGACTTCCAGATAATATTCTGCCAAATAACGGATTCATCCGTATTTCCCCACAATATGTTCCACACGGAGCGCAGAGGAATGTGAACCGACCCCAAAAGCAGGTTCAGCAGGAAAAAAAGAAAGATAGATGCCAGTGTCAGCAACATCAACGGAAGTACGGGTCTTTTTATCATTTCAGCAGTTCGTAGTAAGTCGGTTTATAGTCAGGCAACAAATCGGGATGGAAAGCATGTATCAAGTCTTCCAATACAATTTCGGGCTGCATGGGCATACTTTCGTAGAAGGGTTTCTCACGCATGTTGCAGTATACCACTCCCTTCTCACGAAACGCACGGAAGTCGGCATAACGCGGGTCGAGGGACTTCAAGGCATCATACGTGAATGTCCCGTCATAGCTGTTGACAATGCGCCAATAGTCGGCACTCTCCGCCTGGCTATATACGGTTTCAAAATCCAGCGTGACACCTCCCGAACGGGGATCGTCTTTCAAGAAATAATCCGCACCGGCATCACGGAACAGTTCGGCAAGAAAGCTCTTTCCTCCCACTGCATACCAGTTGCCACCCCGTATCTCGCCGCTGAATACCATCGGACGCTTCTTCACGTTGGCAGCCAGCTCCTTCAATTCGTTATAGCGCTTCTCTATCGCAGCAAACTTTTCATTCGCCTCCACTTCCTGGCCTATAAACATGCCGATGAATTTTATCCATTCAGCCTGCCCCAACGGGGTCATCTCCTTATATCCCAAATGGGGAACCAGTGGAATACCGATTTCCCGCATGGCATCATATCCGCCCCGCTTGAAAGGAGAGATAAAGATAACATCCGGATTCATGCTCATTATCACTTCATTATCAAAGTTCCCTTCGATACCAATCTTCACGGTCTCGCCGGACTTCAAACGGTCGTTCATCTCCTTGTTGAAGAGATGGCGCGTACTGGTGATGCCCACCACATAATCGCAGGCATCCAGACGGATGAAGTTGGAAAGTTGCAGGGATGTCATACACATGACGTGCTCTACCGGCGTTTCAATCACCGTATAGTCGCTCGGTATGCCGACAGGCTTTATGCCTTTCGGTACCAGCGCATAGTGGAAAGTGCTGCTGCTTTCTTTTTGAGGGTCGTGTATATCCACCAGACGGACATGGTGCGGAAGATATTTCACCGTATAGCCTTTGGCATAGCACGGTACAATGGTAGCTGCCGTGTCTGTCGTAACCGGAGAATAGCCCGTTTCGGAAGAAGATTCGGTAGTAGTCTGTCTTGATTTTAAGCCGCAAGAGGTTACGCATAAAATGCACAGCAGTGCAATGCCTATGGCAGATATCCGGGTCATGACTATTGGGGTTTATAGAATTCGGGCACAATATTCGTCATTTTTGGGGAGATACGCAAATGCTCTTCCTGCAAATTGACGGATATTGTGCCTAAATAATCTTTAAAAGCCCATCAAGTCATTCAGTGCTTCACTCATGCTGGGATGTGTAAAGACAAAATCACGGAGGAAGGTATATTCCTGCCCGGTCTTCATAGCCATTGCCACCAGGTTGATGACCTCGCTCGATTCCGGACCAAACAGCGTACATCCCACTATCTTGTCCGTATCGGCGTCCACCACCACCTTGAAGAGTCCGTTCGTATCGCCCAAAGTCCTGGCACGCGGAATGGCGGCTACCGGCAGCTTGTTGACCTTTATATTCAATCCCTTCTTGCGTGCTTCCGCTTCGCTCAGCCCGATGCGTGAAAGCGGCGGGTCGATGAATACCGAATAGCTCACCGGGTCACGGTCGGACACCTTGCGTTCTCCTGCCCCGAAAAGGTCTTCGCGCAGGATGCGGTAATCATCCAAAGAAATGTAGGTAAACTGCAAACCGCCCTTTACATCACCGATAGCATGTATCTTGGGGTTGGTAGTCTGCAAATAGTCGTCCACCACAATGGCACCGCGCTCATTCACCTCTACACCTGCCGCCGCCAGATTCAAGCCAGCCGTATTCGGACGCCGGCCGGTAGCCAGCAGGATGGCATCTGCGTGTAACTGATGTTCCTCTCCCGTGACCGCATCCCGGTAAATGACGTCAGAGTCTTTCACGGACTGCACGCGTGCATTCAGCCTGAAAACGATTCCTTTCTGTTCCAATACCTCCCGGACACTGTCCGCAATGTCCCGGTCCTCCCGGGATATCAGTTCGGAAGAGCCCTCGAGCACCGTGACTTGCGAACCGAATGAAACATACATGGAAGCAAATTCTAGTCCGATGTATCCCCCACCTACAATGACGAGCTGTGCCGGCAGCTCAGTCAGTTCCATAATGGAGGTGCTGGTATATACCCGTGGGTTACCTTGTATCCCCTCTATCGGTGGAATGACGGTTTCGGCACCCGTATTGATGAATATCCGGGGAGCTTGCAATTGTAATGTCCCTTCCACCATCCCAACTTCCACCACATCCGGACCTGCAAAGGAGCCGATACCCGTATAGACCGTTATATGAGGATTGTCGGCCAGATTGTGATAATTCTTCTGACGCAGGAAAGAGACGACCTCTTCCTTCCTTGCAATGGACTGACGATAGTATGCCTTCTTGACCTCCCAAGAAGCGTCTTTGTCCGCATGCTTTGCCGCATGCACCAATGTTTTTGTGGGAATGCAACCGATATTGATACATGTCCCTCCATACATCTTTTCCGAACGCTCCACTACGGCAACGTCCAGCTTCCGTTTTGCCAACTCGGCAGCCAATGTCTTTCCGCCTTTGCCGAATCCGATGATAATGGCATCATACTGTTTCATACGTCTATTTCCTTAATTGGTTCAATACTCTTTTTGCACTGTCAGACAGTACGACAATGGCACCGGCAAGAATGGCCGTATCCTTGATGACCAAGCGCCCTGCCCCCGTCAGCAACGGAAAGCCGTGCTCCCCGCTTCCCAAGTCGGGCACCCACACCTCAGGGGTTGTCACCAGGAAAGAGAGGGTACCCATCGTCATGACAATGGCAAGTGCGGCTCCCGCCAGTCCGATTTTCGGAGAGAATATCCCCAGAAATGTCAGGATGCCGATGGCCATAATCAGAATGCCCAGACCGTGGGAGAAACCATACGTATTGTTCTCCACGTGC
>OGYJ01001904.1_pt1 | contig 15409 bp, 10 predicted proteins | sample 1576531 | NCBI WGS metagenome assembly OGYJ01 (sample SAMEA3541574, study PRJEB24748) | human gut metagenome | biome: human gut; feature: human-associated habitat; material: faeces | place: China | collected 2012 | reverse complement strand
GATGGCGGAAAAGACATCGCCAGACGCGCCGCCGAATTGTGCGGTGGTGCCTTAGCGGATGCCCGACCAGAGCGCGTCATTTTCCGCTTGAAACGCTTCCCTCAGCGCATTTTCATCTTCAGTAGATACATCCTGCTCAAAAATCAGGATGCCGTCCATATCCGGATCATGTTCCCAAACCTGCAGGGTCAGCACATCATTGTAGTGCCGGACGGTATAACCATCCGCGTCGAACGTCCAGTCCTCTTTCTCCTCGCCGACCGTCCAGCGCAGCAGTACCGCCTCCGTCCCATCAAAACGGTACAGCGTTTCTCTGTGAATGCCGCCCGCCAAGCCGCCGTTCACAGAACTCCTTACAATCTTGTGTTCCGCATCAAGGTCGTAATTCGTGAACGTCAGCGGACAGAGAACATACTGTTCGCCATCAAAAATGAAAAACTGGTAGACAAAATTGCTCGCGCCGCGCTGTGTCAGTATCACCACATCGTTGATGCCGTCGAAGTTGACATCCGCATAGGAAAGGCACGGGTCTTTCTCGCCGGACACGAAGCAGAGTTCCTGCCCGTTGTCCGCAATCAGGCGGTGGATGTACTCGTTCTCCGTCGTCTGCCCGATAATTTCCGCGCGGACAGGGGCGATGGTCATCAGGAGAAGCAAGGCAAGCAGGCAGAAACGGGAAATACAGTTCTTCATAAAGAATACTCCTTTCGCATTGGTATGCTAATGAAAGAACGAATACGGGGCGGCAATTCATCCGCAGAAAAAAAGGAAATTTCTTCATCGTCTGAAATGGAAATGCTTGCAAATTACTGATGTTTGCGTTATAATGAAAATGGTAATTTATGATTCATACTATTTCCAGATAAGAATGCGCCAAGATGCGCGGCGAATTTTTCATTCTGGCTAACGTGAATGGAACGCAGCGTAGCAGCGCTACGCTAAGTGGAATGAGCGGACGCCAGAAGGGAAAAGGCGCAAGCAGATGGCGCAGATGAATCTGGAAATAGTATCAAGGTTTCTTGCTGGGGAAGCGGGGAAAGGGGTGTTTGCCACGGCGCACGAAGGAGCAGCGCAATACTGCCGCAAAGTGGACAAGCGTGAAATTCCGGTCTGTCCGATTTTAGGGGTCAATATTGCTGTCATCAACATGAATTGGCTGCTGAAATATTTGGCGCAGAATATTCATCAATTGCAGGGAGATTACATCTGCGTATCGAATGTACATACAACCGTCGTCAGTTACGAGGATGCGGACTACCGTGCCGTGCAGAACGGCGGTTTGATGGCGATTCCGGATGGCAATCCGCTGGCGCAGGAGGCGCGGCGGCGCGGGTATCCGCAGATTCAGCGGACAACCGGGCCTGACCTGATGATGGAGGTCTTTCGGCAGTCAACGGCACACGGCTGGCGGCATTATTTCTACGGCAGCACGCAGGAAGTGCAGGAGAAAATGATTACGCGCCTGCAGCAGGAGTATCCGGGGCTGGTAATTGCGGGCACAGACGTGCCGCCTTTCCGCGAACTGACACCGGAGGAAGATGCGCTTGCCGTGGCACGCATCAATCAGGCGCAGCCGGATTTTGTGTGGGTCGGGCTGGGAGCGCCGAAGCAGGAGCGCTGGATGGCGGCGCACCAAGGGCGTGTGCACGGGCTGATGATTGGGGTCGGCGCGGGCTTTGATTTCTTTTCGGGCAACGTCAAGCGCGCCCCGTTATGGATGCAGAAGCACAGCCTGGAATGGCTCTATCGCCTGATGCAAGACCCGAAGCGGCTATTCCAGCGCTACTGGAGCACGAATCTGAAATTCATCTGGAACGCGACCATCAGGAGAAAGTAAATGCAGCAAGCGACAAAACAGCCCGCTGTACTGCTGGTACACGACTATTATCAGGTTCCCGGCGGCGAGGATGTCGTTGTGGCGAACGAGAAGCACCTGCTGGAAACGCACGGTCACGCTGCGGCGCTGTATGTGCGGCGGAACGAGGAAATTTCGCGCATGGGAGCGCTGGAGAAAATCCGCAGTGCGCTGGGGATGTTTTTCAGCATCCGTACATACCGCGAGGTTCGGCGGAGCATCCGCGAAAACCGGATTTCGCTGGTGCATGTGCACAACACGCTGCCGCTGATTGGCCCGGCAGTGTATTACGCGGCATTGCGCGAGGGCGTTCCCGTGGTGCAGACGGTGCACAACTTCCGTCTGCTCTGCCCGAACGCGCTTTTCTACCGCGACGGCCATATCTGCGAGGATTGCACGAAAAAGGGGCTGCACTGCGCGGTGAAGCACCGCTGCTACCGCGGCAGCCGCCTGCAGACGGTGCTCTGCGTGCTCAGCACACGTTTGCACCGCGCCCTCAAAACGTACAGCCGCCTGCATTATATCACCCTGACGGACTTCAACCGGCAGAAGCTGCTGGCGCTTAAGCAGATTCCGCCGGAAAACGTGTCCGTAAAGCCGAACTTTGTGGAACCGCCGGAGACGATTGTGCCATATGCGGCGCGCGAAAATCAGGTGGTGTACATCGGTCGGCTGGATGCGCTCAAGGGCATTCGGCTGCTGCTGGAAGCGTGGGCGCGCTACGAGCGTTCAGGCGGGGGCATGAAGCTGATCATCTGCGGTACAGGGCCGGAGGAAGCATGGTGCCGCGAATATCTGACGCGGGAAAAGCTGAAGCAGGTAGAACTGCGCGGCTTTGTGCCAAATTCGGCGGCACGGGCGCTGATGGGGCAGTCCAAGGCGCTGATTCTGCCGACACAGTGGTATGAAGGCTTCCCGATGACAATTGTGGAAGCTTTCAGCGCCGCCACGCCGGTGATTTGCTCGGATTTAGGCAACGCGGGTTCCCTGATTTCGGACGGCGTGACGGGCTTCAAGTTTCCGGCGGACTCGGCGGAACAGCTGGCACAGACGCTCAATCGGCTGCAGCACGCGGAATCCGTCAGCGAGGGCGCGCTGAAAACGTATCAGGAGAATTTCACGGCGGAAGCAAATTATCGTCAGCTGATGGCGATTTACAGCAAGGCGATGCAGAAAAGCGGCGAAAGGAACGAACCATCATGCGGCTGATTGTGGCAGATGTACGGAGCACCAGCACAGACGGCATTGCCGCTGGGCATTATTTCACCGTCGCGCAGAATTATCTTGACCTGTTCGGCGCGGAGATGGATGTACGCATTGCGGGCGGGCCGGTGTACGGCGACCGCTTCGGGGACAAGCTGATTCGTCTGCCGCATGATTACATCGTGGGCAGCTCGGCGGCGCGCAACAAACGCGCCGTGTTCCAGAACGTGCGCGCGCTGCTGCGGGAAGCGCAGGATGACGTGATTGTCCTCCAATGCAGCGCCGTCGCAACAGCGTATCTGGGGCTTGCACTGTTCAAGAAGAAAGAAACGCGGGTCTACGCCATCCAGTACAGCACCGACGGCGTCAATTCAGCCTTGAAACGTGGCTTATATGCGCTGTGCAGGCGGAAAATCAGCGGCGTTATCTGCCCCAATGCAGCCATTGGCGCGGCGTATGGGCGGCCGATGTGCGTCGTATCCGATTACATCAGCACAGGAACGATGCAGCCGCCTGTGCCGTATGCGCAGAAGCGCTATGATTTCGGCATGGTCGGGCTGATTACATCGGACAAGGGCGTCGTTGAGGCGGCAAAACAGCTGCGGAACACGCCGTATCGGGTGCTGATTGCGGGGCGGGTGCAGGAAGCGCCGCTGGAGGCGGAGCTGCGGGCAGTCTGCGCGGGCGCAAAGAACATCGAGCTGCGGCTGGAATACCTGTCCGAAGCGGCGTATGACGAGGCGATTCGCCAATGCCGCTACTGCATCCTAAACTATTCGGAGAATTACTCCCTGCACAGCAGCGGCGTTGTATTCGATATTCTCTTCCGGGGCGTGCCGATTGTGGGCAGCCGCTGCGGGACGCTGCAAATGGTGGAAGCAAACGAATTGGGCAAAACGGTATCCCGCATGGCGGATTTTGCGCCGGAAAGGCTGCTGGATGAAGCCGTGCATGACCGCTATGTGCGCAACATTGCGCGCTACTGCCAATCGCAGGCGCAGGAGCGGGAAAAGCTGCGGGATTTTCTGACGCGGGGCGCAGCGGAATAACCATGCCGCACAGCGCAAAGTGAAAGGAGGGGCTGAAGCGTGAAGGTCATGTGGATGGGGAATATTATCCTCCCTGCCATTGCGGAAAAAGAATCGCTTCCCCCGGTGTATATCGTGGGTTGGCTGGTTGGGCTGTCGCGGCGGCTGACGCAGCTGCCGGATGCGGCGCTGACGTATGTGTTTGACGCGCCGAAAGCGCTGACGGGCGAAGTGGACGGCTACCGCTATTATGGGCTTGTCAACCCCACACGCCCTACGCAGCGCTGCGGGGAAGCCTACACCCGGCAGCTGGAGGAAATCCTGCGCAAAGAGCAGCCGGATGTCATTCACCTCTGGGGCACGGAAAATCAGCACACGCTGGCCATGGTTGATGCGGCGGAACACATGGGGATGCGCGAGCGGATTGTAATTTCCATTCAGGGGCTTCTGTCCATATACGCGGAGCATTATCGCGCTTATCTGCCGGAACACGTCTGCCACGGGCACACGCTGAAGGACTTGGTGAAGGGCAATATCGTCCGGCAGGAAGCAATCTACCGCCGCGTCGGGCAGTATGAACAGGAAGCCCTGCGCAGGGTGCGGCACGTCATCGGGCGCACCGACTGGGATGCTGCCTGCATGGCGGAGCTTGCCCCGCAGGCGGCCTATCATTTCAACAACGAAACGCTGCGGGACGAGTTCTACACCGGCGAATGGTCGCTGGACAGCTGCGAGCCGCACAGTCTCTTCTGCAGTCAGGCGCATGTGCCGCTCAAGGGGCTGCATCTCCTATTGCAGGCGCTGGCGATTGTCCGCAAGCGCTATCCCGATGTCAAGCTCTATGTGGGACGCAAGGACTATGGACGCATTCCGCCGCTTGCGCGCAATGCCTATGAACGGTACATCCACCGTCTGCTGCGCGAGAATGACCTCTACGGTCATGTTGTTTTTACCGGCAGCCTGAATGCACAGCAAATGAAGGAGCGGTATCTAAAAAGTCAGGTGTTTGTGCTGCCGTCGAGCATTGAAAACTCCCCCAATTCGCTGGGCGAGGCGATGCTGCTTGGCGTACCGTGCATTGCGTCGGATGTCGGCGGCGTGCGCTGTCTGATGACGCACGGCGTGGAAGGGCTGATTTATCCGGCAGACGACCCGCATTTGCTGGCGCATGATATCTGCGAGATGTTCGCGCATCCGGAAAAAGCGGCGCAGATGGCGCGCGCCGGGCGGGAACACGCTGGAAAAACGCATGATGCGCAGAAGAATCTGGAGATACTGCATCAGATTTATACGGAGATTGCACGATGAAAATCCGAATCACAAAGAACCATGTGGATGCACTCTGTGTGCTGATTGGCGTGCTGGGCATGGGCTCGCTGTATTTTCAGGTGCTGCGGATGCCGCTGATGGCAGCCATGCTGATTGCGTCGATTCTGCTGCTGACGCGGGCGCATCATCCGAAAATCAGCGTCCAGAATGTACGCCTGACGCTGCTGCTGACGGCGGCGCTGCTGCTGACGAGCTTCGTCAACCCGCAGAACGGCATCCACATCAACGATATTGTCATTTGGCTTTGCAACATCGGCTATGTGCTGGTTCTGCAAAGCTGCATCGGGTATCGGACGTATATGCGGCTGTATACCAAAGTCATGCTGGCAGAGGCGGCCATCAGCCTGATTTCCTTCGTCATCGGCGATTTGCTGTCGCTGCCGCTGCCGCTGCTGCACTACGAAGTTTCCAGCGTCAACGGATTTTATCTGACGCCTTATTTTACCTTAGGCTGGCTGAACATCCCGGTTTTCCACCGCAACGCGGGCATGTTCAACGAACCGGGCAGCCACCAGATTTTCCTGAACTTCGCGCTGCTGTTCCTGATGAGCGACGAAACGCGCATGGGCATGAGCAAGAAGAAATACTGCTGGGCAATTGCGCTGCTGATCGTCACCATCCTCAGCACGCTGTCCACAACAGGCTTCATTTGTCTGGGCGTTGTGCTGCTGACGGTGGCATTCCGCAAAAAGGGCGGGAAAATGGCGCGCAGCATCAAGATGGCGGCGTTCGTTGGGCTGGTACTGCTGTTTGTCATCGAGTCTGCCACGGGCGTGGTGGAAAACAAGATTATCGGACGAAATTCCGGCGGTTCATTCTACACGCGGTGGAACGACACCTTCAGCGGCTTTGAAATCGGGCTGGAATCCCCCATTGCGGGACAGGGCGTTTTCTCGGAGCGAAAGGCGGAAATTCTGCTGGAACACAGGGTGCAGAACATTTCCAATGGCTTTGCCGCCTTCGTCATGGATACAGGGTTGATTCTCCCGGCAGTTTGGCTGTGGCTGACGTACCGCGGTATCCGTACCAAATTTGCCAAGGCGCGTCTGCTGTATGTGCTGGGCGTTTTCCTGCTGTATTTCCTGTGCATCAACACGGAGGGCGTTTTCCTGAACATACTGTTTCTGGGACTGCTGGGCAAGTGGCAGCCGGAGGGCGCGGCGCAGGAGCAGACGGGCGAAACAGGCGGAGAGGAATCATGAACACAGCATCAAGGAGCGAAAACACGGCACGCAACATCGGTGTAGGCGCAGTACGGCAGGTGGTTACGCTGCTGCTGGCTTTTGCCGTGCGAACGGTGTTTGTGCGCCGGCTGGGCGCGGATTATACGGGTGTCAACGGGCTGTACAGCAACATTCTTGCCATGCTGTCACTGGCGGAGCTTGGCGTGGGCAACGTGCTGGTGTACAGCCTGTACGCACCGCTGCACCGGGGCGACACGGGCGAAATCCAGCACCTGCTGGGCTATTATCGTCGCATTTACCGCCTGATTGCGCTGGCGGTAGCGCTGCTGGGCGCGGCGGTAATCCCCTTCCTGCCGCTCATCATCAGCAGTGAGCTGCCGATGGCGCAGCTAATCGTCTACTATGTGCTATACCTGGCGAACTCCGTGGCATCCTATCTGGTCATCTACAAAACGACGCTGATTCAGGCTGACCAGAAGGCATATTTGCAAAACATGGTTTCCGCCGCGGCGCTGGTGGTGCAGTATGCGGCGCAGATGGCGTGCCTGCTGATTTGGGGCAGCTATCTTGGCTATTTGCTGATTCAGATCGCCTGCACCCTCCTGCAGAACGCGGTGCTGAGCCATTTAGCGGATAAGATGTACCCCTTCCTGCGGGAAAAGCAGAAACACGAGCCGATGCACCGCAAGCAGGAGCTGAACGACAACATCCGCTCCATGTTTCTCTACAAGCTGGCGACAATACTCATCAACAACACGGACAACATTCTGATTTCCGTCATGCTGGGCACGGTGTTCGTCGGCTACTACTCCAACTACGCGTCGCTGACGACATATGTGACAACGTTCGTTTCCATCGTGATTACCGGCATTTCCGCCAGCTTGGGAAATCTGAATGCCGAGAAGAATTCGGAAAAGTCGTACACCATGTTCCGCAACCTGATTGTCCTCTTCGGGGCGATTACAGGCTTCTGCGTCGCCGCGTACGGCGCGGTTGTGCAGGACTTCATCCCCATCTGGGTGGGCGAAGAATACCTGATGGACACAGGGACGGTAGCAGCGGTGCTGTTCACGTTCTACCTGAGCACCATCGTCGCGCCTGTGTGGATGTACCGCGAAACGCTGGGGCTCTTTCGGCAAATGAAGTATGTTATGTTTATGACAGCGCTGGTCAACATCCTGCTCTCCATCCTGCTGGGGCACTTCTTCGGCGTGGCGGGCATCATCGGCGCAACAGGGCTGGCGCGGCTCTGCACCATCTTCTGGTATGAGCCGAAAGTGCTGTTCCATCGCACCTTCGGGCGCAGCGCTGCCGCGTATTTCAAGGCGCAGGGAGGCTTGCTGCTGCTCAACGGCGCGGTGATGTTGCTGTCGCTGCTGCTGTGCGCGCGGATGGGGCATACGCTGATGTGGATTATCCTCAAGGGCATCACCTGCGCGGCGGTGACAGCGCTCCTGTACACGCTGGCACTGGGGCGGACGGCAGAATATCGCTGGATGCTTGAAAAAGGGCGGAGTTTCTTGCGCAAATGGAGGAAGAAGGCATGATCGATCAGGAAATGCAGCACTGCCGCAAAATTGTGCGTTTTGACCCTACCATTTCAACAGCGAATCAGGGAGATTTCATTATCCGCAACGCCTGCGAGCATGTGCTGCACGACTGCTTTCCTGTGCAGCTGTCCGTCGCCGTTCCGGTTCGGGACAGGCTGTCGAAAGTGTCGATAAAGCACGTCGGCAGTGCGGATTACGCATTTGTCTGCGGGACGAATCTGCTTTCCTCGGACATGCTCCGCCAAAGGATGTGGAATATCCGCCTGCGGGACGCGGTGATGATGCGCTGCGGCGCTTTGCACAAGCGGGAGCTGCTGAATTTCCGCCTGATTCGTGAAAAATTTCAGCGCACGCATGTCATTTTGCTGGGTGCGGGGTGGTATCAATACCAGGACGAGCCGACAGGGTACACGAAGCGGATTCTAAAAACGCTGCTGGATGGGCAGTACCTGCACGCGGTGCGCGACGAATACACGCGCCAGCGCCTGCTGAAGCTGGGCATCACGAACGTGCTGAATACGGCGTGCCCGACAATGTGGGGGCTGACAGCCGACAAATGCGCGCAGATTCCGACGCACAAGGCGGAGCGCGTCGTGACAACGCTGACGGACTACCGCAGCAGCCCGGAGCAGGATGCTCAGATGCTGACCATGCTGCAAAAGCACTATCGCGAGGTGTATGTGTGGCTGCAAGCAGTTGAGGACTACGCCTGCCTGCGCCAAATGGATGCGCGTGTGACGCAGAATTTGCACCTGATTCAGCCGAATCTGCGAGATTACACAGCGCTTTTGGCATCAGGCGGGATTGACTACGTTGGCACGCGGCTGCACGGCGGCATCCACGCAATGAACATGGGCTGCCGAAGCCTGATTCTGGCGGTAGACAACCGCGCAAGTGAAATCGCGAAGGACACGAATCTGCCCGTCCTGCCCCGCGGCGGGAATTTGGATGTGCTGGAGGAGCGCATCTGTTCCGCATGGGAGACGCAAATTGATTTGCCGACCACGGCAATTCGGCAATGGAAAAATCAGTTCCGAGAGACAGATGCAGAGAAAGTGCCTTGATTTTCGTATAAAATGCGGCTTTCTGCGCGGTAAGTATTGACAGCTGGCTTGTAATTTGTTACAATATAGCTGGAATTGGGAAAGAGATTGCTATATCCACCGGAAGCACTGCAGCTCGCCGCGAAAAGAAAATGGAAAGCAGCAGTCTCTTGCCACTGGCACAACCATACGTCGTGCCGGAAGATTGCACGGAACAAGGAGTGAGGACGATGAAGGACAAAAAGTGGATGCGAAAGGCATTGTCTTTCCTGCTGGCTGTATTCATGGTGACGGGCAGTATGGGAACAGTGCTGACGGCGGCTGCAGAAGAGCCGGAAACTCCGCCGGCGGAAACGGTTGAGGTCGTGCCGACGGAAGCACCTGAAGCGACGGATGTTCCCGAAGCGACGGAAATCCCCGAAGCGACGGATGTTCCCGAAGCAACGGAAATCCCCGAAGCGACGGATGTTCCCGAAGCAACGGAAGCGCCCGAAGCGACGGATGTTCCCGAGATAACGGAAGCGCCCGAAATCGTGGACGAAGCAGCCGTAGATTACAGCCGCTCCGTGCTGGATAACGAGTTCTTTGACTCCGGCTTTGCTGCGACGTTCAGCAGCACACAGCTGTACCTGAATCCGACGGGCGATGAGCTGGTTGGCCGGGTAACCGGCGTGGTGTATGTGACGCATCGTCCGCAGAAGGGTCAGCTGAATGAACGGATTTCCGTCTGCGTGTATGACAAGACGGCTGGCGTTGCATATGGCTATCTGGCGGCGGATGCAGTGCATCCTGTGCCGGAAGAGGGCATTGAGAATCAACGTCACACCGGTGTTTTCGCGAGCGGCGTGGAAATGCCCAGTGCCCTGCTGGTGCTTGCGGCTGCGACGGAAGAGCCCGTGCCGACCTCTGCGCCTACGCCCGTCCCGACGGAAGAGCCTGTTGTCGTGCCGACCGAAGAACCTGTTGTCGTGCCGACCGAGGAACCCGTTGTTGAGCCGACCGAGGAACCTGTTGTCGTGCCGACCGAGAAACCCGCTGTTGAGCCGACGGAAGAGCCCGCTGTTGAGCCGACCGAAGAGCCCGCTGTTGAGCCGACCGAAGAGCCCGCTGTTGAGCCGACCGAGGAACCCGCGTCGACCCCCGCGCCTACGGACGTGCCGGATGACCTCGAAAACATCGACCGCGCGGATGTGATTATTCCGGGCAAACCGACGTTCGAAATGGACAAGGCGACGGCGGAGCTGGGCGAGAATATCACCTTCACCATCCACACGAAGAACGCCACCAAGATTTTGATGTACATTGACGGCAGCGTCAACCGCTACATCTACGACGTGCCCACTGACACGTCGACGCTTACCATGTCCTTCTCCTCGATGGGGAGCAAGGGGGGCAAGCGCACCATCGCGTTCCAATCCTACAACGGCAATACGCCCGGCGAAAAGTCCGCTGAACAAACGATTACGCTGACGAAGCCGTCTGTCAAGCCGCAGGTAACGGTAAAGAATATCGACAAGACGACCGTGGGTCTGGGCGAAAACATCACCTTCACCCTGAGCATCAAGAACGCCACGAAGGTGCTGATGTACATCGACGGCAGTGTCAACCGTCGCTTCGAGGACATCACCCCCGATATGACGGAATACACCTTCACCATGTCGTTCTCGTCGCTGGGAAGCAATGGGGGCAAGCGCGCCATTGCGTTCCAAGCCTATAACGGCACGACGGCGGGCGAAAAGACCTCCGAACGTGTTGTGACTGTCGCAAACGAAAGCCCGAACAAGCCGACCGTGACCAGCTGGAGTTTGAACAAATCTACGGTTGATTTGAACGAAACCATCACCTTCACCATCAACACCAAGAACACGACGAAGATGCGTGTCTACATTGATGGCAAGCTGAACCGCTACATCTACGACGTGAAGGACGGCGCGACGACATTCCAGATGTCCTTCTCGACGCTCGGTTCAAACGGCGGCGTGCGCACGGTGGCGTTCCAGCCCTACAATGGCAGCACGCCCGGCGCTATGTCCGACACCAAGACGATTACCATCAGCGTGGCGAACAAGCCGCGGGTTGAGCTGCTGAAAATCAGCAATCCGAACGCGACGCTGGGCGAAAACATCACCTTCACCCTGCGCATCAAGAACGCCACGAAGGTGCTGATGTACATCGACGGCAGTGTCAACCGCCGCTTCGAGAACATCACCCCTGATATGACGGAATACACCTTCACCATGGCGTTCTCTTCGCTGGGGAACAACGGGGGCAAGCGTACCATTGCGTTCCAAGCCTACAACGGCGCAGTCGGCGGCGACAAGACCACCGCAACCACCATTTCCCTGACGAGCGGTTCGTCTGCTGCCCCCGTGATTGCGAATGTCAAGATTGACAAGACGACCGCGGTGCTGGGCGAGCAGATTAAATTCACTGTTTATCTGGACAACGCAACGAAGCTGCTGATGTATGTCGACGGGCAGGTGAACCGCCGCTTTGAGGACGTAACGACCAGCATGTCGAAGTACGAGTTCACGATGTCGTTCTCGTCGCTGGGGAATAATGGCGGCGTCCGTACGATTCAGTTCCAGCCTTACAACGGCACGACCGCGGGCGAAAAGTTTAAGGCGTACACGATTACACTGACGACGACCGTGGTCAACAAGCCGGAAGTCGTCAACTTCACCATGAATCCCAGCCGCGTGAAGCTGAATGTGCCGGTGACGTTCACGGTCAACACCAAGAACGCGACAAAGGTCGTCCTGTATGTGGACGGCAAGGCAAATACCAGCTACCCGACGACTGGCGATGTGACGGTTATCGAGCGCGCCTTCGCTTCGCTGGGCAGCGGCAACGGTGTCCGCACGATTCAGTTCAAGCCCTACTACGGAACGACCGCTGGCGAACTTTCCCCGGCGCAGTCCCTGACGCTGTATGTGACCGACGATCCGCTGACCGTGACCGTTCCTGCCGCGAAGCAGGGCGAGGACCTGACGGTGACGTGGACGGCTGCTGGCGGCGCAGCGAAGTATCAGCTGCTGCTGACCACGCCCGACGGCACGGCTGCGCTGCTGGGCGAAACGGCGGCGCTGAACTACACGGTGCCGGGTCTGAAGCTGCTGCAGCCGGGCGACTACACCATCACGATTAAGGCGCTGTCCGGCAATACGGAGTTGGAATCTGTCAACAAGGCATTCACCGTGACAGGCGACTTCGTGTTCGCGGTTCGTGACGACTCGACGGGCATTGTGGTCGTCAAGTACAACGGCACGGCATCGACGCTGACCGTTCCGAACACGGTGGCGGGTCTGCCGGTGGTGGAAATCGGCGCGCAGGCGTTTGAGGGCAACACGAAGCTCAAGAGCGTAACCCTGCCCGCGACGATTGAAATCATTGGCCGCCGCGCGTTCGCGGAATGCAAGAACCTGCTGGAAGTCAAGTAAAAATTCATAGGAATTACGAAAGCCGGGGATTGCTGGTAAGGCAGTCCCCGGCTGTTTTGTGCTTCATACGATTTTTTCAATTTGCCTGCGTTATCTGCTTGCCCTTTTCTCCTGCTCCATTTTCCACAATTCTTCCACCGAAAACTCCGCATGGCAGTTCGGGCAGGAAAAATACGGATTGCGGAAGTCAACTGTGCCAATCATCCTGCCGTCTTCCGTGGAAAAATCGTAGTTCTTCGCTTCTTCGGAACGGGAGTTCACCAAATGATGCGCCGTTTCCACTGTGAGTGCTGCCTTGCAGTGCGGGCAAAAATGCTTCTTCATGAACACAAAGATAGGATGCGTGACGGTGTACTTGATATTTTTCATCAGGGCAGCCTCCTTCCCCTTGATTGTAGCAAAAGCAGCAGATTTTCGCAAGTCTCTCCATTCCCCCTGAAATAATAACGCAAAATCCCCCGGAAGCCCATACTTCCGGGGGAAAAACTATCTTATTCCGTCTTTGCGCTTTCTCTTGTATAATTCAGCAGCCCGCCATAGAGGATGCAGCCCTGCTGGCGCGCGGTCAGCGGCATCAGCACAATGTAATCCTCGTCCTTCGTGTCGTTGTGCAGCACAAACGTGTCGCTGCCGCTTTCCACCGTCTCGCGGACGTTCGGCAGGCTCAGCGTGTCGCCCTGCGCGATGCGGTCGTAATCCGCCTCATTCTGGAACGTCAGCGGAAGAATGCCATTGTTGATAAGGTTCGCCTGATGGATGCGGGCGAACGACTTCGCGACGACGGCGCGGATGCCCAGATACAGCGGGACAAGCGCGGCGTGTTCGCGGCTCGACCCTTGCCCGTAGTTCATGCCCGCAACAAGGATGCCGCCGCCTTCCTTCTTCGCGCGCGCCGGGAACGTCGCGTCCACGGGGGTCAGGCAGAAGTCCGACAAGTACGGCACGTTCGAGCGGAACGGCAGGAGCTTCGCATCCGACGGCGCAATGTGGTCGGTGGTGATGTTGTCCTCCATCTTCAGCAGCACCTTGCCGGAAATGGCATCTGCCAGCGGCTTGCCCAGCGGGAAGGGCTGAATGTTCGGGCCGCGGACGACCTCCACCGTGTCCTCTTCGCCCGGCGCGACCGGAGGGATGACCAGATTGTCGTTGACGGTGTACGTCTCCGGCATCGGGATGTCGAGGTCAATGTCAAGGCAGCGCGGATCCGTCAGCACGCCAGTCAGCGCCGTAACAGCCGCCGTCTCGCAGGAGACAAGGTAAATGCCGGCGGACTTTGTTCCGCTGCGGCCGTAGAAATTGCGGTTGTTCGTGCGGACGGAGACGGCGTTCGTGCGCGGCGACTGCCCCATGCCGATGCATGGCCCGCAGGCGGATTCCAGAATGCGCGCGCCCGCCGCAATCATGTCTGCCAAAGCGCCGTTGCGCGCCAGCATCGTCAGCACCTGCTTCGATCCGGGGCCGATGACAAGGCTCACGTCCGGGTGCACAGTCTTGCCCTTCAAAATCCGGGCGACGCGCATCATGTCGGTATAGGAAGAGTTCGTGCAGGAACCGATAAACACCTGATCGACCTTAATCGGGCCGCACTGCTTGACGGTTTCCACGATGTCAGGCATATGGGGCTTCGCGACGAGCGGCTCAAGCGCGGTCAAATCAATGTCGAGGATTTCGTCATACGCCGCATCCGGGTCTGCGGACAGCGGCACGAAGTCCTGCTCGCGCTGCTGAGCTTTGAGGAACGCATGGGTCACTTCATCCGACGGGAAGATGGAGGTCGTTGCGCCGAGTTCCGCGCCCATGTTCGTAATCGTCGCACGCTCCGGGACACTCAACGTTTTCACGCCGTCGCCGATGTACTCCATCACCTTGCCGACGCCGCCCTTGACGGTCAGCCGGCGCAGGACTTCCAGAATAATGTCCTTCGCCGCAACGCCGTAGGACAGCTTGCCATGCAGGCGCACGCCGACGACACGCGGGCACGCCAGATAATACGCGCCGCCGCCCATCGCGACCGCAACGTCCAGTCCGCCCGCGCCGATGGCAAGCATCCCGATGCCGCCGCCCGTAGGCGTATGGCTGTCCGAGCCGAGCAGCGTGTAGCCCGGCACGCCGAAGCGCTCCAGCTGTACCTGATGGCAGATGCCGTTGCCGGGCTTGGAGCAGTAAATGCCATGCTTTTTCGTCACCGTTTGGATGTAATAGTGGTCATCCGCATTTTCAAAGCCAGTTTGCAGCGTGTTATGGTCAATGTACGCCACGGACTTCTTTGTCTTGACGCGCTTGACGCCCATCGCCTCGAATTGCAGGTACGCCATCGTACCGGTGGAATCCTGCGTCAACGTCTGGTCAATGCGGATGGAGATTTCCGAGCCGGGAATCAGTTCACCGCTGAGCAGGTGCGCCGACAGGATTTTCTGGGTCAGATTCATCGCCATGAGGAAAGGACTCCTTTCATAATATGCACAATGCCCAAACGGGCAGAAACAGCCGAATGAACAGCTTCATGATACAGGATTCGGCGCGGTGCGTCAATGCTTTCGGGCGGAAAGAACACAAAAAGCGCAGGCTATGAAAAACTCGCCGGATGTTTTAGACATACAGCCTCTTGACAACAAAGCTCCTATATGGTATTATTTGAAGTAAACTACTATATAGGAGCATTTGCATGAAAATGAACGGCGGATTTCTTGTTACCAAAATAAAACAGCTTGGAGACCGAATCTTTGAGAAGATTCTCAGCGAAAAGAATATTGATGCGTTCAATGGAGCCCAGGGGC
>OGYJ01001893.1_pt1 | contig 15472 bp, 15 predicted proteins | sample 1576531 | NCBI WGS metagenome assembly OGYJ01 (sample SAMEA3541574, study PRJEB24748) | human gut metagenome | biome: human gut; feature: human-associated habitat; material: faeces | place: China | collected 2012 | reverse complement strand
ATGGATGCAGCAGGATTGACAGTCTGCTGATTGACTATATGGGAGCAGAAAATACACCGTATGTCCGTGCAGTTACAAGAAAAACTCTGGTAGCGGCGGTAGCCCGTATTTATGAGCCGGGTATAAAGTTCGATTCCGTGTTGGTCTTAAACGGTCCGCAAGGGTGTGGTAAGTCCACGTTCTTTGCAAAACTGGGAAAAGAGGGGTATTCGGATTCCCTTACGATTTCTGATATGAAGGATGGAAAAACTGCTGCGGAGAAGCTTCAGGGGTATTGGCTTTTGGAATTGGGAGAGCTTGCGGGTATCAAAAAGGTAGATGTGGAAACCGTAAAATCTTTTGTTACCCGGACGGATGATAAATACAGGCAGTCATATGGAACAACGGTGGAGAGTCATCCGAGGGAATGTGTGATTGTGGGAAGTACAAACTCAGAGGGCGGGTTTCTGCGTGATGTTACCGGAAACAGACGCTTTTGGCCTGTGCATGTAACCGGAAAAGGGAAGCATCGTGGATGGGATTTGACTCCTGAGACGGTAGACCAGATTTGGGCAGAAGCGATTTCCATTTATAAAGATGGGGAAGAGTTGTATCTGAAAGGCAAGGAAGCAGCAGAGGCTTATGTGGCACAGCAGGAGGCAATGGAGTCTGATGAAAGAGAAGGAATTGTGGAGGATTATCTGGAGCGATTGCTTCCGGCAGACTGGGACACAATGGATTTGTACCAGAGACGTTCTTATCTTGGTGGCGGAGAGTTTGAAGCAGAAGGAAGAACCGGAACGGTAGTCAGAGAGAGATTCTGTCTGATGGAAGTCTGGTGTGAATGCTTTGGGAAGGAGCGTCAGAATTTCCGAAAGACAGATTCTTATGAGTTAGAATCCATTATTCAAAAAATTGGTGGCTGGAAGAAGTATGAAGGGAATTCCTCCGGCAAAATGCGTATCCCCGGTTATGGTGTACAGAGGGTGTTTGTCAGAGTGAAAAAGGAAACCGCAGGAAACAAATGATGGGTTTCCGTGTGTGAGTGGTAAGACGATAGGCAACAGATGTTGGAAACAGCCATGAAGTCAGCAGACAAAAGGGCTGTGTCGGTGCTGTTTCCAATGTTTCCACTTATATTTAATAAATGAAAATAAGTATAAGAGGACACGGATACACCCGTATATACGCATATGGGAGAATAGATGTTTTTGAAAGTGGAAACAGCAGAGGGAAACGGAGATGAAGTTTTGCGAGAAAGTGTAATTGAAAAGGCTCTGGTAAAAGAGGCAAAGAGCAGGGGTGGCATGGCGGTAAAGTTCGTGTCTCCCGGTTTCGATGGGGTGCCAGACCGTCTCGTTCTGCTTCCTGGTGGGAAGTGTGCATTTGTGGAATTAAAGGCACCGGGAAAAAAGCTGCGACCGTTAAAGGAAAAACGAAAACATCAGCTGGAAGCTTTGGGGTTTTCCGTATATGTGATAGATGGATTGGAACAGATCGGAGGTGTGCTGCATGGAATTCAGACCACATAAATATCAGGACTATGCCAGGGAGTTTATTATCGGGCATCCGGTATGTGCTTTGATTTTGGATATGGGACTTGGAAAGACAGTTATTACCCTTACTGCTTTGTGGGAACTGGCACTTGATTACTTTGAGGTAGGAAAGGTTCTGGTCATTGCACCATTCCGTGTGGCACGGGATACTTGGAAGGAAGAACTGGAAAAATGGGATCACTTGAAAGGACTGTCGGTGTCAGTGGTAGTCGGTTCTGAAAAAGAACGATTGGATGCTTTGGAAAAAAAGGCAAGCGTGTATGTAATCAACCGTGAAAATGTAGTGTGGCTTTGTGAGAAGCATCACTGGGATTTTGACATGATTGTGATTGATGAATTATCTTCTTTCAAATCTTATCAGGCGAAAAGGTTCAAAGCACTAAGACGATACCGGCCGAAGGCAATCCGTGTGGTGGGTCTGACCGGAACACCGGGAAATCTTATGGACCTATGGGCTGAGATTGGAATTCTTGATATGGGGCAGAGGCTGGGAAGATATATTGGAGCTTATCGTGACAGGTTCTTTCTGCCGGATAAGCGAAACAGGAATATCATTTATTCCTATAAACCGAGGGATGGTGCGGAAGAAGCAATCTACAATTTGATTTCTGATATCTGCATTTCCATGAAGGCCGAGGATTACCTTTCTATGCCGGAGTGCCTTTATCATCGCGTGGAGGTTCGGATGGATGAAAAAGAAGAGAAGCTGTACCGTCAGATGGAAAAGGATATGCTTCTGCCATTTGAAGATGGGGACGTGGATGCGGTCAATGCAGCTGCTCTTTCCGGGAAATTATTGCAGATGGCAAATGGAGCAGTCTATGATGAGAACCACAAAGTACGCCATATCCACGATAAGAAGGTGGATGCTTTGGAGGATTTAATCGAGGCAGCGAATGGAAAGCCTGTGTTAGTGGCTTACTGGTATCAGCATGATTTGGATAGAATTGTTGAACGGTTTAAAGCTGTTCCATTAAAGGCAGCAGGTGACATCCGCAAATGGAAAGAAGGAAAAATCCCGGTGGCAGCAATCCATCCAGCATCGGCAGGACATGGTCTGAACATACAGGACGGAGGCCACATTCTGATTTGGTTCGGACTTACCTGGTCTTTGGAACTGTATATGCAGTGCAATGCCAGACTGTGGAGACAGGGACAGAGGGAAACAGTAATGATTTACCATATCATCAACAAAGGAACATTGGACGAAGATGCCATGCGGTCATTAGAACAGAAGGACTGTGGGCAGTCGGCTATCATAGATGCAGTAAAGGCAAGGATTGGAGGTGTGAACGGTGCGAGCAGAAAGGATGATTAAGGAATATCCGAATTTGAAAAGGGAGCTATCGGTGTTGGAATTTCAGTTAAGCCGATGTGAGGGAATTGATTATGACACCGTCATATCTTCCCTTACTTTCTCTAAGCCGGAAGGGGAAAGAGTACAGACAAGCGGTGTTTCGGATGTGACTGCAAGAGCAGCACTTGCATACCGTAAGGTGGCAGACAGGATGAGTGATGAATGGTTATCTTATCTTGCCGGACAGTACGGACAGATAAAAGAGGAACTGGATTTTTTTGAACATGCTGTACGTGGACTTTCCGGGAAATTACCGGAAATTGTATGGGATATGGCTGTGGAGCGTTTCACTTGGGAAGAACTGATGATGAAATATCATATCAGCCATACAATGGTGGCGAAATACCGGAAGAAAGCTATAAAGGAATTGGATGCGCTGTATGAGGAGAGGGACAGGCAGACGGAAAGTTTTATTTTGAGGTGAGGCAGTGAGACGAGGCGAGGTTTATTTTGTGGATTTTGGAAAAGACAAAACGACACATAAACAGTGTGGCATTCGGCCGGCAGTGATTGTGAGTAATAACCGGGGAAATGGTCATGGACCAACAGTAACGGTTGTTCCGCTTACAGGCAACATACATAAGAGACCTGAAATGCCAACCCATGTGCAGATACCGCTTTCAAGCTGTATTGGACTGAAAAGACCGAGCATGGCATTGGCTGAACAGGTCGATACTGTAGATAAGATAAAAGAAAAAGATAAAATCGGGGAAATACATGATAATCTTCTGATGGAGCAGATCACGGTTGCCCTTCAGATACAGATAGGGGTTTTTGAAGAATATAACTGATACCGGGTGGGATTGTGTGTCCCACCCTTAAATTATGCAACAGTTCGTTTCGTTAATCTTCATCTTTCATTTCTGGAATATGGCGGGAGCCAAGAAGCAGTTCTTTGCAGTCAGAAAAGCCGAGCATATAGGCAAGCTCTCCATAGCGTACCCAATTGGCACTGCGTTCATTGACATACTGGTCGATTAAACGCATCGTTTCTTCCGGCAGATTAAGGGATGCCAGTTTTGCAGCATATTTGTCTGCTTTTTCTTTTGTCTGCATAAATGCAGTGTCCTCTTTTGTAATCTTGTGCAATGCTTCTCCCATTCGGGTATCCATCAGTTGATAAAGTACGGATTTGTTATCCATGTAATCGCTCCTTTCACCGTGAGGTCATATTTAGGTGTTTGCGAAACGCCACAAGCCGCATAAATACGGCATTTTAACTTTTATAAAACAAAACATCTCCTCAACGGATTGTGGTAAAATAGAGTTGCCTAGAAACTATAAACCAACCACCCGAAAGGAGATGTACCTATATGATACCATATAAGCAGCTCGCTTTGGCAGAAGTTTTTGAAGATTGCCAAAATAAATTCGATAATGACAAATATCAGTTTCTTTCTCTACTTGACCAAACCATTAATCTTGATGAAATTGTTCCTGTTTCTTTTGTTACTCATTTTCACGCTTCTACAGGAAGACCTCGTAAGCATCCACTTTATCCTATGATTAAGGCTCTCCTTATTCAGCGCATTTTCTCAATCCCGACAGATACTCTTCTGATTATATTTTTAAAATATTCTCAGGAACTACGGGATTTCTGTGGCTTCCGTGTTGTTCCTGATGCCTCAAAATTTACCCGCTTTAAACAGGACTTTCTTATGGACTTACAATCGATGTTCGATCACTTAGTTGATATCACTGAACCGATCTGCCAACGTATTGATTCTAACCTTGCTTCCATGAGTATCTTTGATACTTCTGGAATTGAGGCATGGGTAACAGAAAATAATCCGAAATACGCAAACCGTATCATAAAACAGTTAAAGGCCTTTGCAAAGGCTCACAACTTTGATAAAAACTTTGATCCTTACAAAGCTGCTTACGGCTCAATGCCTGCACACGCTACTGCTAACCCAGCTATCCAACAGATGTACATCAACGGACATTTCTGCTATGCCTATAAGTTTGGTATTGTCACTAATGGTCTTGGTATTGTTCGCGATATTACCTTCTACAATAAAGATTTCCTAAATGCTCATCCTAATATCATTGTTGAAAAGAAATCCGATTCACCAGATGAAGATAAATCACTTGCGGACTCTAAGGCACTGCTCCCTGTTTTGATTGATTTCTTTCAGAAGCATCCTTTGATCAACCCTAAAACTTTTCTAGGCGATGCCGCTTTTGATACCATTGAAATCTACAAAGCCCTTTTGGATGATCTTGGCTTTGAAAAAGCATTTATTCCACTCCGGACAAAACTATCAATGGAAGAAAATGGCTACACCTTCAACGAAAATGGTGTTCCTTGCTGTCCGCATGATTCCACACTTCCTATGAAACGGGAAGGGAGTAAATCTCATCTGAGAAGCAAACTTCCCAGCATGAAGTTTGTATGCCCTAAAATGAAATGGGAATACAACCGTGAAACCAAAACGAAACGCCGTGTCTGCCGCTGTGAGAACCCCTGTACCACATCTTCCTGTGGAAGAATGATTTACATTTACCCCGAAAAGAATCTGCGTGCCTATCCCGGTGTGGAACGTGGTTCCGTAGAATGGGATGAGACCTATAAAATCCGTGTAAACGTTGAAAAATCAATCAACCATTTTAAAGACAGTTTCTGTATTGCCGGTCGTAAAACCCAAAATGAGAAAACACTACATGCAGATTTGTTGCTTGCAGGAATTTCTCAGTTAATAACTGTCATGGTTGCTGATAAAATTCACCAGCATCAATACATACGAAGTTTAAAACCACTCATAGCATAGGACTTACCAACTTCATAAGCCCATGAGGTTTATTTGTTGTGCCAAGAAATGAACGATTTTCACTTCCTATCCCAAGAATCCTGCATGACAGGAGCCTTCGCCTGTTTTCAGTCAGGATTGCGGACTTGTTTCGCAATTACCTATTTCAATGAAATAATCGATTTCCTGGGCGTCTTTTCTTCCGTTAGTAAATGCTGAGTTTGTTCCCATCGGAGACAGACCGATACGGTTTTTTACTTCCATGTTTCCGATTTTAAAAGGTGTAAATAAACTTTCATACCCCATAGTAGTTTTTCTCCTTTTTAAAATGTTTTTTGTAAATATCTGTTTTTTTAACGGTATAAGATCGAAAAATAATTAAATAGCTGTATATCCTCCGTCTACAGCAATGTTTTGTCCGTTTACGTATGAGGAAGCGGAAGAAGCAAGAAACAGAGCACAAGTATCCAATTCTCCTTCATTTCCATAACGCCCTACAGGGATTGCCCCTTTTGCATATGCTGTAAACCAGTCGGAGTCAAGAGTTTCTTTTGTAAGCGGAGTTATGAAATATCCCGGGCAGATAGAGTTCACTGTGATTCCTTCCTTGCCCCATTCTGCCGCAAGAGCTCTTGTCATATTGACAACGCCGCCTTTTGCAGCATGATAAGGCACGCATGTTGCTGCCATATTTCCCACAAGACCGTACATAGAGGCAATATTGATAATACGTCCGTAGTGAGCTTTGATCATTTCTTTTGCATATTCACGAGCACAGATGAATGAACCGAAAAGATCGATTTTTAATTCGTTGTTGAATTGTTCGTCTGTGATGTCCACTGCCGGAGCAACAGCGCCTGTTCCGGCGTTATTGACTAATATATCTACCCGTCCGAATCTTTCCATAGTGGCTGCCACTGCTGCTTTTACTTTCTCGGTATCCGTAATGTCGCATGTATATGGAAGAACCTCTACGCCAAATTCTGCTTCGATGGCTGCTGCATTTTCTTCAAGTAGATTTTGACGTCTTGCGATCAATACAAGATTTGCCCCCTGACTTGCGAATGCCTTTGCCATCTGATCGCCTAATCCTGTGGATGCACCTGTTACCACAGCTGTTTGTCCTGTTAAATCAAAGTGATTTTTCATTTTGTCCTCCTTATTCATTTCCGATGACATTTCTTTCGTGTCTGTTTTATAGCTTGATTGTATAGTTTTTTAACAATCTTTTCATCAGATCCTTGCCTGAAATTGCAGAGTGGTTTTTGTGCAAATGCACAATAATATAAAAAATAATCTCAAAATTCGAGGCTTTTTACCTGATTTTGCAGTATAATATGCTTGTTCGTATAAGGAAACCGTAAACTTGACGAATTGAGATAATGGGATATCCGGTTTTAACGTACGTTTATAATGACGATACATTTTGACAGGGAGTAAGACATCATGGAAAAGAAAATTGATTTTTTGGCATTGTATCAGAGATTATTTCAGACACTTTCACACGGAAAGATGCAAGAATTAATGGATGTATCTTATGAGATCACGGGAGTTCCGATCCTTGCCGTGGATATTGCATACAATCTTCTCGGAGCTGTTCCGAAAAATAAAACAGGTGACTATTACTGGGATTATCTTGTAGAGCATAAAGGATATGATATGGACATGACCGTGCAGTTATATACTGACGGCATTATGCAGTCGGTAAATGAGAAGGAAGCGCCTTATGTAGTTGACTGGGGAGCTGCGACAGAAGAATTTCCTAAAATTCTCGGTGTTATAAAGATCAATAATATCGTAGAAGGTTATGTTGTCATGCAATGTAAAAAGGGGGAGATTACGGAGGAACGGATGAAGGCTATGAGCATTATCCAAGAAGCGTGCAGTCTCCTTTTAAAGGGAAAAACTTCGGAAAACAGCATGGAATCTGTTTACCTTAAAACATTTATCAATGAATTGTTTAACGGTAGGATCGTATCGGTGAAACAGTTAGACTTGTGGCGGAAGAACTGTCGTTTCTTTCCGAAACCTCCTTACCGCATTATTACAGTAAATACGAATTCATCTTCTGAGAAGAACGTGCTGTCTTACATCAGTAAATATTTTCAAAACTTATTTTCCGACCAGATGCTTTTGATCCAAGATCGTGTGCTTTATATATTACAGTATAGTCTTCTTCCGAAAATGACGCAGATGGCTTCTAATGAATTATATATTTTTTTGTGCATTATATACAAAGCTTGCTATTTGCAACAGGATGTGTTATTCTGAACAAAGCATCTGTATAATTTTTAGAAAGAGAGCTTTACCCTTATGAATGGTCAACTAAATCCCATAACCCGCAAGCGGGTATATGAGCTGATCTACAAAACACAACGTATTTCCAAGCAGGACATTGCATACCAGCTAACGCTCAGCTTACCAACGGTATCCCAGCAGCTGCAGAGTCTGGAAGCCTCTGGTCTGATCGAAAGAAATGGCTCCTTCGCTTCTACCGGCGGACGTAAGGCGCAGATTATATCCTGTATCTATGATGCCCGGATTTCCATCGGAATTGAAATCCGTCTTCATACGCTTTCCATGGCAGCTATTGACCTGAGAGGAACCCTGCTCCACACTATCCAATACGCTGTTCCCTTTTCCAATACACTGGATTATTTTGAACTGCTGGGTGAAAAGCTGACTCATTTCCTGACTTCACTTGCATACCCATCTTCTTCTATTCTGGGTATCGGTATCGTACTGCAGGGACTGATCTCTGCGGATGGAAAAACAGTTACCTATGGAAAAATCCTAAATTGTACCGGTCTGACCGTAAGTTCCATTTCCAAATATCTTCCCTTTCCCTGCACAATGATCCACGATGCTGAAGCCGCAGCTACCTTGGAGCTATGGCAGCAGCCGGAAAAGAAAAATGCAATATTCTTTCATATACGGGAAAATCTGAGTGGTGCTCTTATTGTAAATGGAAAATTCCTGAAGGGTAGTGAATTAAAAAGCGGTGTTTTTGAACATATGACAATTATACCAGACGGAAAGCCCTGCTATTGCGGCAAGCGCGGATGTATGGAAACCTGCTGCTCTGTTTCTGCCCTTCTTGAGGGGGATGAAACTCTTGAGGATTTTTTCCTTCATCTGAGAAAAAAAGAGCACAGCTATGAAGAACGCTGGCTCTCTTATCTTTCTGCGCTGACTATTGCAATAGATAATCTCCACATGGTTATTGATTATGACGTAATTCTCGGTGGCAGTATTGCTCCTTATATTACAGACAATGATATTGATCTATTGTTATCAAAGATCCAAAAGGCAAGTGCATTTCCAACTGACCGGCATTTTATATCCACTGCCTCCTGTGCCGGCATACCGATTGCCTGTGGTGCTGCTCTTCCTTATATCTGTAAATTTTTAGAATCCCTGGACTGACAGCCTTATCACCAAAGCCGGATCTCCCTTGACAGGGCAAAGGAATAGATCAGCTTCTCCTTCACGCTCTTTCCAGTAAGACGCTCAAGTGCCTGCGCATAATAATCAAGCTGCACCTGATACCGCCGGATCAGTTCTTCTGCCGTTTCTACAGACTGGCTCGCAGGGCTGCTGTTTCGCCATACGGAACGCATCCGCAGCATCGATGAGACGCTTTTCGTCCTGACCTGCATCAGCCGTCCCGATGCGACCTCTCCAGCCTTTTCCTGACCCACCGGAGCATTTTACATCTATCTATCATCAAAAGCCGCTTTTGCGGCGGAATGTGAGGAACTATGAATCCCGAACGTATCTGTTACGGCTGCTTTTCCGAAAAAGAGCCCGGCACGGTCTGCCCTGTCTGCGGCTTCGATGAAGCAAAACAGCAGCCCTATCTCGCCCTTCCCCTGGGCACAATTGTAAACGGCCGTTACCTGATCGGCAAAGTCCTCGGCATCGGCGGCTTCGGCATTACCTATCTCGGCTTTGACCTGACCCTCGAAATCAAAGTCGCCATCAAAGAATATATGCCCTCCGCCATGGCTACCCGGAATACCGACCGCTATACTGTCGTTCTGACCAGTCATCAGGAAAAGGATTATCAATCCGGAATGGAACGTTTTCTGGAGGAAGCACGCATTCTGGCAAAGCTCCAGAACACACCGAATATCGTTTCCGTCCAGAACTATTTCCGGGAAAACAACACCGCATACTTCGTCATGGAATACGTGAACGGCACCAGTCTAAAAGCCTATCTTGCTGCGCACGGGGAAAAAATTTCCTGCGAAGAAGCATTGAAAATCCTGCTGCCTGTTATGAACGCGCTCGTTTCTGTCCACTCCATGCAGCTTTTACACCGAGATATCAGCCCGGACAACATTTACCTGACCGCCGACGGTGACAGCAGGCTTCTGGACTTCGGCGCAGCGCGCTTTGCTTCCGGTGATGGGAAAAGCGTTTCCGTTATTCTAAAGCATGGCTATGCCCCGGAGGAGCAATACTCTTCCCATGGAAATCAGGGACCCTGGACAGACGTTTATGCCATGGGTGCAACGCTTTACCGCTGCATCACCGGAGTTCTTCCGCCGGATTCCATCGAACGGATTCACGGCGATACCCTCAAACGCCCCTCCGAGCTTGGCATCTCCATTTCCCCTGCCATCGAACAGGCGATTCTGAAGGCGCTCAGCATCCGTACGGAAGACCGCTTCATGAGCATGGAAGCCTTTATCTGCGCGCTGAACGGGGATGCCGCAACTGCATCGGCACAATCGCCATCCCCCGGATCAACGGCAAACGCACCGCAGCAATGTACCGGCGCGTTGTCTTCCCGACCTGCCACATTTTTTGCTGTCCTGTCGGCACATCTGAAACAAAATCCGCTTCTGGCAGTCGCTCTTGGCGGCGCTCTGGTCGCGGTAGTCGCCCTCGTCCTCTTTTTGCCCCTTTCCGGAAAATCCGGAAAAAATACCAGCTACACAAACTCTGCTTCGTCCATGAATCCTTCTTCTGCATCTGCACCTCCCGGTTCGGATACGCCGACGCCCTCTCAAACCCCGCCCGGGCAGGATTCAGACGCACCGGACGATCCTTCCTCCGGCGATTCAAACGACAGCACCGGTACGGAAATTGTCACCTATGATCTCGGAATTTTAAATGCTACCATCGACGTTCCGGCAGAGTATAGCGTTTCAGATGATGGTTTTACTTTTACCAACAATGCCAGAAACTGCCGGATCGAAACCAGCTTCAACTGGGCTACAATTGTTCCGATCTATTCCCTTGCCGACATCGAAAACTACCGGGAGGATATTGTTTCCTCCTACGCAGAGGGCTACGGTCTTACCGACGCCATGATTCTGACCGCAGGACCGGACGACTTCGGCGGACAGTCCGCTTACCAGATTTTCTTCCAGGGAACAGATTCCAGCCAGACCACCCTGCAGCATGTGCTGCTTGCAGTAGAAGGAAGGAATGACTTTGGCGCATATCTGCTCGTCGGCTCCTATCCAAAGGATTCCGAAACAGACCACACACAGATTTACAACAGTCTGACATCCTTTCGTATAAATGGTCCTGTGGATATTACCTATGAGCGCTATTGCGACACCGCTGCAGGCATCCAATGCATCACGGATTCCACTCAGATCAGCAGCACAAGACGCAGCAGCTTTACGCTTCCAAACGGCAACAGCGGAACCGCCCTCCTTCTTTTCCTTTCCTCCAACGAAGAGGAATATATTGAGGTGGAGCAGGGACTTTCTGCCGGAAAAAACGCAGACGAATGTATTGCTTACCTTTCCGGCATCTGGGAAGATGTCTCCGGCGCTTCCCTTTCGGAGATCATGACAGAAAGCCGGGAAGACGATATTATCTGGAAATTTCGGATCGTTTCTCACGATTCCGATATTTCTATCTTCGCTGCAGCTGATATCGACGGTGTCCCCTATATCGTCGGTGCAAGCACATCCGAAGAAAATATTGATAACTCCAGCAATGTACTTGCCGAAATAATAGGCACGCTGCGGCCGCTGTAAGTCTGCAGCATTGAAAAAAGCAAAAAACGCCAGTTTTCATTGGAAAATGTAATAGGAGGGCTCTCTCATGTTCACGCTCAAACAGGATCTAGGCTGTCCGCGGCGTATGACCGTCTATGCGATTTTTGATATTCTGGATCGCCTGAAAAGCTCCTATGACCAAGTTATGACCGGTGATATTCAGGCGCAGGTTTCCGTATTTGGCAAAGAATGTCTCTGTGCCTTTGCAGTTACGGAAAGCTCTCCGGATACCTCAATTCTCCACATCACTCTCCTGCAGCCGATTTCCGACATGACAAAGGAGGACGAGCAACTCGTCCTCCTCTATCTCATGGAGCATATTCTTCTTCATATTGATGAAGTTCTGGTACACTGAAAATCATTTTTGTCCAGCTTTCGATAATACCACATGTTTAACAGTGCCGCAAATATCCACGCCAGCGGATAGGCCATTGCCAGTCCCGGGAAGCCCCAGATACGGCTTAAACAAAGTGCTGCAAAAACACGCATGAGAAGCTCCAGAAATCCGCCCATCATCGGGATCTTCGTATTTCCGGTTCCCTGCACCGCGCCCCGGTAGGTGAACAACAGCGCCGCACACCATAAGCAGCTGGCTTCAATATTGCCGCAAATCCTGGACAGCCGGATCACCTCTGCTGCACCGCTTCCAACGAAAATCGAAACGAGCGGCTTACAGAACACAATGATCAATCCGCCTACCACAACACTGAAAAAGAGACAGCTCAAAAGGGAAACCTTCATTCCTTTTCGAATTCTCTGATATTGCTTCGCACCAAAATTCTGTGCTGTAAACGTTACCATGGCAACTGCGATCGAATACATCGGCATCACGACAAAGGTTTCCAGCTTATTACATGCAGTGTATGCCGCAATCGCATCTGCACCCATCCCGTTCAATGCACTCTGAAATACCATCATTCCGACGCCCGTAATGGAGTCCTGAATCGAAAGCGGCAGCCCTACCCGGAGATGATCCGCTAAGAAAGCAAATGATATTTTAAAATCTTCTTTTCTGACACGCAGCTGCGGATATTTCCGAAAGCTGTAGATCAGACAGCCGACCCCGGAAAGGCTTTGGGCCAGAATCGTCGCTGCAGCTGCTCCGACCACATCCATATGAAACACCAGAATAAACACAAAATCCAATATAATGTTCAACACAGAGGAAATGATCAGAAAAATAAGCGGTACTTTACTGTTTCCGATCGCCCTCAAAAGGCTTGATTCCACGTTGTATAAAAGCTGTCCTCCAAGTCCGATAAAGCAGACCAGCTGATAAGCATACGCACGCTGAAACAGATTTTCCGGCATATTCAAAATATGCAAAAGTCCTGGCAGGCAAACAATACCTACCACGGTACAAAGCAGGGAAACCACCGCCCAGATCATATAGATCACTGCTGTGGAACGTCTCGCATTTTCCGTTTTCCCGGCACCGATAAACTGAGATGTCACAACTGTTACACCGCCCGCAAGGCCGGAACAAAATCCAAACACCAGAAACTGCAGGCTCCCGATGCTTCCTACCGACGCCAACGCGTCAGAACCAAGGGTACGCCCCACGATGATCGTATCCACAGCAGAATACAGCTGTTGAAATACATTTCCTGCCAGGATCGGCAGCATAAACATCAGGATCGTCTGGAAAACATCTCCCTTTGTCAAATCGTATTTTCTTTCCAATTTTTTCTTCCAAACCTTCCCTTCGAAATAGTCTCTGTCTTTTTCCCTTTACACGGACATCGGGCAGCTTCTTCTTTCTTCCCGATCCATGTCTCCTCTCTCATATCTGGCATTGAATTCCATGTTGATGTCACGGATTTCTTTTTTGCCGTCGATGTAATCCTGATACATATCCGCAAGTCCCGCCATGCAGCCGTCGCAGCTGGCGGACAGATTGCCAAGTGCCTCCTCCACGATCTGTTTGCGTTCCTCGCAAGTGGTTTCTTTAATCAGATATCCTGCCATTTTTCAATCCTTTCTACCCGGATCTTCCGGGCATCCTTTGTTTTTTACAAACGGTTCAGTACCCTCACAGTTACGTTTTTTTACTTTTATCTGGTGCTCTCGCTTTTCAGGATCTCCTGCAGACGCTTTTCCATCTTCTCCACCTGATCTGCATAATCCCAGGCGATGTTGTTCTGCTGCCCGATATCATAATCCATATTGTAAAGCTGCGGATCCTTCGACAATCCGGTTTCAATCCTGGTAAAGGGCATATATGGAGCCCCTTCGCTGGGAGATAAGTATACCCAGCTGCCGCAGCGCAGCATTTTACCGCAGGTTAAGTCCTCTGTCATCAGTTCTGATCTGCCTGCAGGGTCCTCTCCGATCAATGCCGCATACCTGTCCTGGCTGTCTACTGCGCTGTCCTCTCCTGTTTCGATGCCAAGCATGTGTGCAAAGGAAGCATATAGATCTACCTGGCTGATCAGCGCCTCGGACACGCCCCGGTGCTTCAGCGCAGAACTGTATACAATAAATGGAATTCTTGTACCACCGTCAAACTTGCTGTATTTTCCGCCTCTCAGCGGTCCTGCTGCCCGATGCGTTCCATTTAATTCATATGCTCTGTCCAGATAACCATCATCCAGTACCGGTCCATTATCACTGGAAAAAATAATCATGGTGTTATCCAGAATCCCTTCTTTTTCCAGCGCAGCCATCACTTCTCCAACGCACCAGTCAAGCTCTGCGATCACATCCCCTCTGGGTCCCAGTCCGGTCGCGCCCTCAAAGCGTGCAGAAGGCACGCGGGGTACATGGGGCTGATGAAGGGCATAATACAAAAAGAATGGTTTTTCTGCCCTGCAGCTGTCTGAAATAAACTGCTTTGCCCGATTTAAAAAGGTTTCCGCCAGCTCTTCATCCTTCCAGACCGCTTTGCTTCCGCCGCGCATATAGCCAATCCTTCCGATGCCGTTTACAATGCTCTTATCGTGTCCGTGAGAAGAGCGCACGCGCAGAAGCTCCGGATTTTTATAATACGTTGGAATATCCTCAAAGGGAGATTCTGCTTCGTAGGAAACCTCGATCGGATCTTTTGGATCCAGATTTACCACCGAGCGTCCCTCTAAGAATACACAGGGCACACGGTCTGCCGTTGCCGGAAAAATAAATGATTCCTCAAAACCAAGGTCTATCGGTGTCAGATTGATCTCCTGATTCCAGTCGATCGGTTTGCTGCCATCTCCCAGCCCCAGGTGCCATTTTCCAACAATTCCAGTATGATACCCCGCTCTCTGAAACAGCTTTGGAACGGTATCAAGCTCTCTTTTAATAATACAGCCTGCATCTCCCGGCAGAATATGTGCCTGATCATTCCGGAACGGATAACGCCCTGTCAGAATACTGAAGCGTGCAGGCGTACAAACCGCAGAGGTGGAATATGCGTTGGTAAATTTCAATCCTTCTGCACATAGCCTGTCCAGATTCGGGGTGTCGATCTTCCTGCTCCCATAGCATCCAAGATCCCCAAAACCAAGATCATCGGCATAAATGATTACCACATTTTGCTGTGCCGGTTTTTTCACAGCCTGTTTTCCTTGTCTGAACATAATAAGCAATCCTCCTTTTCACCCTGGGCATCCTATAGATGATAGTATATCAGATTTCTGAAAGACTGTTCAAAAAAAATAGGGAACCAAACAATAGAATACACGCGCTGTGAGCATTCTATTGTCATGAAGAAAAAGATTTCCTTTGCAAAACGAACATCAGTTCGTGTATAATATAAAAAAGCCACTGCAATGTAAAAAAGAATGTGCCTTGGCACATTCTCGCGCCGAGGCGCGGTTGCCTCGGCAA
>OGYJ01001890.1_pt1 | contig 15518 bp, 7 predicted proteins | sample 1576531 | NCBI WGS metagenome assembly OGYJ01 (sample SAMEA3541574, study PRJEB24748) | human gut metagenome | biome: human gut; feature: human-associated habitat; material: faeces | place: China | collected 2012 | reverse complement strand
TGAGTTGGCACTGGAAGACATCAATGCCCGTGCCAAGATGATGATGACACTCTATTCGCAAGGAAAGAGTTGGAAAGAATATCAGGAAGAGATGAGCGGGATAGATGCCTTGACGAAAGAGGACGTGGTGAAGGTGGCGTGCAAGTATTTCACGGATAATTATCTGTATGCCACGAAGAAAACGGGCAATTACCCGAAAAACAATCTTCCCAAACCTGATTTTGAACCGATAGTACCCCGCAACGGTGATGCGGTATCCGAATATGCGCAGAAGCTGAAGGAACTTCCGGTGAAAGTGAAGCATTGTCTTTTTGCAGGTTCTCTTTAGCGAAATTCAGGTCAACTATAATCTGGTCATAAATTTCTTCACGACTTACACGACCTTTGAAAGCTTCTTCATATCCGGCAGTATAAGTGGTTTTGAACGGAACATCTCCCCAGTATTTAATTAAATCGAAAGCCAGAAATGCGCGGAGGAAACGTGCCTGAGCCACTAACTCCTTTAAATTGGAATCTTCTTCGTAACCTGTCATCTGCTCAATACCGGCAATGGAAAAATTAGCGCGGTCAATACCCAGGTATTTGTATTCCCATATGGATGCAATCCAAGTATTGGTCGGTTTCACCATGTAGTGGGCAATATCACGACGTGTGTTATCCGTACCTGTTCCTTGAATATAATAGGTATCATCCGAAGCAGGCATCGCCATTTCATATTGTCCGTAATGCTTGTCTATAGCCAGACAATCGTAAATACCTACTACTGACATTTTTGCCTGGTCCATAGTTTCAAAATAAGTGTCCTTCTCGTAGTAAGAAGTAGGTTTTTCTGTCAGGTCGCAAGAGGTGAATCCTGCTGCAATCAGTGCGCTTAGCGCAATCACTTTATATTTTTTCATTGTATTCTCCATTTGAAGTTCATTAGAAAGCTAAATTAATACCGAAAACAAACGCGCGGCTTCTGGGATAAGCACCAAAGTCAACGCCCGGTGTCAGACCATTTCCCATGGTAGAAACTTCAGGATCGAAGCCGGAATATTTGGTCCAGGTCAGCAGGTTAGAGCCTGTGGCATAAAGACGTAATTTGCTCAATCCGACTTTTCTGATCATCTTCTTCGGGAATGTGTAACCTAAAGTAATGTTACTCAGTTTCAGGAAAGAACCGTCTTCTACAGCCCAAGAGTGAATGTAAGTATCACCTGCTTCGTTATCATAAATGGCGGCTACAGTCTTGCCCTTGTTGATGTCTGCCATCTCCTGGGGATCTGTAATCAAGTCACCTGCCTTATTAACCAATACCCAACGGTGCTTAGAGTCAGCTACTGCCAAAACGTTTTTGTTCTGCAAAGCAGTTTTGGTATTGGTCAGTTTGGTTGCATTGAATACATCGTTACCGATGCTATAGGTAAGGAATATACTCAAATCGAAATCTTTGTAAGTGAAAGTGTTATTGATACCACCGTAAATTTTCGGATAAGCGTTACCAATGACTGTTTTGTCAGCTTCTGTAATTTTATTGTCTTTGCTGCCATCTATATTCTTAAACTTCCACATACCCGGTTTTACATTACCTTTTTCACCTGCATACGGAACACCGTCTTTCAGTGTGTAAGTTTTAGTTGCTGCATCGTAATCAAAGTCAGATACTTGGTACAGACCATCTGTTACGTATCCGTACATCTGTCCCAAAGGTTGGTTCACACCGATAATGTGCGTATTCTGGCTGTAACCGAAGTTAGCCTCCCATAACTGCACATCTTCTCCCGTCAGTTTCTTTACAGAATTCTTATTGTGTGACAGAGTGATGGATGTGTTCCAGGTAAAATTCTTATTCGTGATATTGGTTGAGTTGATGGTTAAGTCAATACCTTTGTTTTCTGTTTCACCGGCATTGATAACCATGCTGTTGTAACCGGATGAAGTAGGCAGTTTGGCGTTTAGCAACAAATTGCTACTGCGGTTTATGTAAAATTCAGGAGAAATGGTTAAACGCTGATTGAAGAAACCGAAGTCAAGACCAAAGTTGAAGGTTTTGTTAGCTTCCCACTTCAAGTCAGGGTTAGGAATCTGCTTGGAAACATAACCGGGCTGGGTGGAGTCTCCATTGGGATAAGTAACAGATCCCAATACAGCCAGACTAAGGTAACTGTCGATACGGTTGTTACCCGCCATACCATAGCCCAAACGAACTTTTAAGTCAGAGAAGATATTCAAGTTCTTGATAAACTCTTCTTCTCCCAGGCGCCAAGCTGCTGAAAATGCAGGGAAATAGCCCCATTTGTTATTCTTACCGAATTTGGAAGAACCATCGGCACGAACCGAAGCGGTAAACAAGTATTTATCTTTGAAGCCGTAGTTGAAACGGGCGAAGAAAGAGAGCAATTTATCATCATAGTTTTCGGCAGATTGAACTGCTGTCGGAAGACCCAGTGAGAGGTCAGCCAAACCTATATCGTCATTCGGGAAGTTAGATGCTGCTGCTTTGAAATTACGGTTCCAACGGTCTACATATTCCTGACCTACCATGGCAGTCACGTCATGACCTTTACCCGACCAGTTATAGTTCAATACGTTTGAAGTCTGGAAGCTACCGGTCTCCAGATTTTGAATACTACCATTGATGCTTGAACGTTTTGCTGTGATTGACTTGTCTCCGTAGAAAACATCATTGCGTCGTGTCTGGTAACGCATACCTGTGGTATTACGGAAAGAGAGACCTTTGAAAAGTTTCAAAGTAAAGCCACCGTTAGCCTGGAATGTACGATATTCACGATCATTCGTCTCTTCTGCCGCAGAAAGTAAGGGGTTCTGCATTACGTTACCCGAATCATCCAGGAAGATAGGGTCTTCATCAAATGCTAACAGGTCATCGGTTCCGTTGATACCTACTGTGGGGCGGTACTGCAAAATGTGCTGCATCTTATTGAAACGGTCGCCTCCTTCAGAAGTACCCATACCGGTAATTTTCATTTGGTCGTAGCTGATACGGGCGGTGATGTCCAAGCGGTCATTCACTTTATGATTCATGTTGAATGAAATGTTGTGCTTGTTGTTGCCGCTATATACCATGGCACCCTCTTCGTCATAATAAGAATATGCCAGGTTATAATTTAATTTATCAGTACCACCGGAAACGCCTACACGATAATTTTGTGTAATTGCCGTGCGTCCCAATGTTTCATCTTGCCAGTCCAACCCTTTACGATTGCCATAGTTTTTTTCAAGGTCACTGTAGTTGCCGTAGATTTCGGTGAACTTTTTGATATCTTTCTCCCAGTCGTCCGGAGTGGTAGCGTCGTAAACGCGACGTTCATAATCCAACATCGTAAATTCATAAGTAGAAAGTACATCCAGCTTCTTGGCTATTTTCTTGAAACCTACATAACTGTCAAATGTAACAGTCGCTTTTCCGTCTTTACCACCGCTCTTGGTAGTAATAACGACTACACCATTAGCACCACGGGCACCGTAGATAGCTGTAGCAGAAGCATCTTTCAGGATGTCGATTGTTTCAATTTCCGCCGGGTCAAGGGTAGACATACCGTCTTCGCTGGGGAAACCGTCGATGATATACAAAGGTTCGTTACTTTGAGTAATGGAAATACCACCACGAACCCGAACAGAAATGGAAGCTCCGGGAGCACCTTCACTCTGCATAACCTGCACACCTGCCATGCGGCCGGCAAGGGCTTGTGTGATATCACTGGTAGGAACTTTCGAAAGTTCTTTGCTATTAACCGAAGCAACAGAACCGGTCAGGTCTTTACGTTTTACAGTTGCATAACCGATGGCTACAACTTCGTCCAGCAGTACGGCATCTGCCTGCAACGTTACATTAATAACACTCTGATTGTTGACTTTCACTTCCTGGGGAGTCATTCCCACATACGAAAAAACTAATACATCTTTAGATGCATCATTCACTTTCAGCGAATAGTGACCATCTATGTCAGTAACAGTTCCAATACCGGCAGCACCCTTAATAATAACGCTACCTCCAATAACTTCATAACCTTCGCTATCGACTACCTTACCAGTAACTGTCAGACTTTGCGCGTATGCAATCGTACTGACGAAAGCGAGGAAAAACAATAAAATAGATTCTTTTAATTTGAACATAATAAATAAATCTAAGGTTTAACTTTAGAGATCATTTTGTGACGGCAAACTTACTGCAAGGGCAAAAAAAAGTGAGAAAGTATTGTTTTTGATACTCCCAATTTTATGCTTTTTGCATGCTAATATTGTTCACCTTAGAATGTTTTTGTGTAAAATGTGCGCCACAGAGCCCTATGGAAGGGGGTGCCTTTATTCAATAAAGAAATAATATGCAGGATTGATTGCTGAAAGACCATTGAGGTATCTCCGTATCTTCTCCGTAGTATCTCCATACTCATAGATACGGACTCAGTACGGAGGAGGTACTGACTTGATACGGAGGTGGCATTTCGTTGCTGGTGAATTTTCAAATTTATAGATTGTTGTCTGCCGGTAGATTTCGCCAGGTCGCAATACTGTAGAAGGAAATTGGGGCTTATTGGGGGAGTCTGGGAAATGCTGCATTTCGAGGCAGAATCCATAGTATTTACCGTACTTTCTATTGCCATGCCCATTCAGATAATCCATGTTGGAACTTGGAATATAAAATTGCATCCCGGGTTCAGTGGTGTATGCTTTTAGTATTCTTCCAGATACAGGTTCGGTGACTGTAGCTACTAATTCCAAAGAATCCGGGTGTTTATTTAGTTTATAATTGATATCATAAGTTTTTCCCATCATCCGTCGGATTTGTTTTTCGGCTGTTCGTGGAGTTCTGAAGTCATACTCCGTTCCTGTAACTGCCTTCAGCTCTCCGGTAGGGACTCCTGTTGAATCTACCGGGGTAATTGAGTCCGCATGCAATGTATAAAGATGGTTCAGTACAGGCTCTTTACAGCCGGTCAGATTGAAGTAGCTGTGATTGGTGAAATTTACAACAGTAGGCTGATCCGTGGTGGCCGTATAATCCAGGATTACTTCATTGCGATCAGTCAGTTTATAAGCGATTGACAGATTCAGATTGCCGGGAAATCCTCCTTCAAGGTGAGCGCTTTTATAAGAAAAGACAACTATTGCCGTGTCTTTCACTACATAAAAGGTATCCGTTTCGAATACTTGAGTATTGAATCCCCGGCTTCCGCCATGAACAGAATTTCCTTTACTGTTCTTTTCAAGTTGAAAGATCTGGTTATCCAGGCAAAACTCGCCATGCTTGATTCTATTGGCAAATCTGCCTACAGTGGCACCAAATTTAGGATGCTTTCCCAAGTAACTTTCTAAACTATCGAAGCCCAGTACTACTTGTTCGAAGTTCCCCTTTTTGTCGGGTACGGAAACGGACGTTAGCGAGGCGGCAAAGTTGGTGACTTTGATTGTCATTCCATTCCTGTTTGTCAAACAGAAAAGCCGGATGGATGTACCATTTGCCTTAATTTGTGCGACTTCACTGACAGAAGGGGTTAATGATTGGGGTTGTTTACATGCTGCTAACAAGGACAGAACAATGAGTAGTGTCCACATCTTATATTTTCTCATATCTTATTTCTTTCCATATTCGGTAGGCAGACAACCTATATACTTCTTGAAGCGTGCTGCAAAATAAGAAGGAGTATTGTAGCCTACCATAAAACTGATTTCTGAAACATTGTATTTTCCTTCCTGCAAAAGCTGACATGCGCGGTTAAAGCGTATCTTGTGGATAAAGTCGATAGCTGACTTTCCTGTTATTGCTTTTAATTTCAGATGTAGATTAGAACGGCTCATATTCATCTCACGCGCAAATTGCTCTGTAGAAAATTCTACATTGTCCATGTTTCTTTCAATCACTGCAATCGCTTTTCTGAGCAGTTCTTCATCCATCGTGTTATTGGTAAGTTTCTCCGGTTCTATTTCGGTGGTATTGGAATAGTGTTCGAAGATGCGGTGGCGTGTACGCAGCATGTTCATAATCTTTGCTTTCAATATTGCCATCGAGAAAGGTTTGGCTATGTAATCATCTGCTCCTACCTGTAAACCTTCCAATTGATATTTAATATCTGCTTTGGCAGACAGCATATATATTGGAATATGACAGGTGCGTAAGTTTTGTTTTACCAACTTACATAATTTGGCACCATCCATTACGGGCATCATGACATCCGTTACAATCAGGTCAACTTCCTTCTCTTTCAGAATGTCTAATGCCTTTTGCCCATTTTCAGCTTCCAGCATATTGAATAAGCCGGACAATCCATTGACCAGATATTGCCTTAATTCTTTATTGTCTTCCACCACAAGGAGTGTTCCTCGTTTATTTGTATTCTCATCTTCTTCGCTTTCTGTATCGGCTTCTTCTTCATCACCGATATATACGTCGTGCGCATTCGTAGAGTATACCCGTTGATTGTCTGCGTTCTCTTCTCCTCCAAGCAGTTCTTCACGGCTATATACAGATTTATCTTGCGGAAGGTAAATGGAGAAAGTAGAACCTTTTCCGGGTTCACTCTCCAACTCAATTCTTCCATGGTGCAATTCAACCAGCCGTTGTACCAGGGAAAGACCAATACCGCTTCCTTCACGTCCGCTTTCCACTTGATAGAACCGCTCAAAAATCTTCTCCTGTTTTTCTTTGGGAATACCGATACCTGTATCTGTAACTTGCAGTACAAGATCACCTGCTTCCTGATACAGTTTTACCGTAATACTTTCACCTTCTTCGGTATATTTAAAAGCGTTCGACAGTAAGTTGTTAACAATAAGATCCAGATAGTTTTCATCGAATAACAGTTCTTTGTCCTGCAATTCCGTATAGAAATTATAGTCTATATCTTTTTTCTTCGACAAACTTTCATAGTTCATGAAGCTATTCAAAACTCTTTTGTAGGCATTGGCACTTACCAGTCTTAGTTCAAAGATTCCCAACTCTGCCCGTCGATAATCCATTAACTGATTGACGAGATGCAGCAAGCGGTTGGTATTTCTTTGTATATACAGTAACTGTTCATGTTCCCAATGTCCGGATATGCGACTTAGCAATTCTTGCAGTGGTGCTACAATCAGGGTGAGCGGAGTACGTAATTCGTGCGATATATTAACGTAAAAACGGATTTTCATCTGGCTGATTTCTTCCTGTTTCTCCTTGTCCAGTCTTTCCATAAGAATTTCAGCCTGCATACTTTTACGCAACCAGAAATAGCGGACAATGCCAAATACCACTAGCATGAAAGACAGAGCAAACAATGAAAGTGCCCACCAGGTACAGTACCAAACAGGCAGGACGCGAATATGAAGTACAGTCGGTTCTTCATTCCATTTACCGTCATTGTTCGCTGCTTTTATATAAAAAGTATAGTCACCTGCCGGCAAATTAGAGTACGAAACCGGACTGGTATCGTTCTGTCTGTACCACTCGTCATTATACCCTTCCAGTTTATAAGCAAAAGTGTTGTGTTTGCCGGCGATATAGTTGGACACTACAAAAGATATGGCGAATGAATTCTGAGAAGAGGATAGGGTGATATGATCTGCATATTCAATCGTTTCACTCAATATTCCCGTTTCGTCGTTGGGAAGGACTTCCTTATTGTAAACAAACAGCTTGTTGATTACCGGTTTAGGAGCATAAGGATTGTCAATCAGTGTTTCCGGACGGAATAATGTAATGCCGTTGACACCCCCGAACAACATGTAACCGTTATCTTGACGACAATAAGATCCGGCATTAAACTGATTTCCCTGTAAACCGTCCAATATAGTAAAGTTACGGAACTTTCCATTTTCCGGATTCAGGCAACTCAAACCTTGATTGGTACTTATCCACAAACGAGCGTAAGCATCTTCCATGATGCCATAAATAACATTACTCGGCAAACCATCTGTCGTGGTATATTGCAATAGCTCCTTACTTCCTTCTTTCATAGCGAAAAGTCCGCTACGTGTCCCGATCCAGATATATCCCGATGTAGATTCATAAAAGCAATTCACAAATGCCTGTTGTAGTATCGGGTCTATATGGAAATCTGTATTGGCCAGGAAATCTGTTCCTATCTGATTATAAACAGATACCCCCATTTCACCTCCTACCCATATACGTCTCCTGGAATCGCGAAACAACAAACGGTTATATTGTTGTAATTTACGCCCATTCTGATCTTTGTCTACAATTGTAAAATTGCGCTTGTCTATATCGAAATGCAGGAGATGTTCCAGTGAAGCAACCCATAATCCTCCGTTCTCATCGGAGATGATAGAATAGATATTATTACTGGGTAAGTTACTGTTCTGGCGATTGAAGTATTCTACCCGTCCCGATTTGCGTTGGAGGGCCATCATGCCTCCGGCATGGGCTCCCACATATACTTTATCATGTTCCTCGTCTACATACACTGTTTTAATATCCTTGAAAGGTACATCCAATGATCCTGATTTAAACAGGTAGTTCTTGTATAATTTTGAGGTGGAATCATAGAAGTTCAATCCGCCATCACTTGTTCCAATCCACAGGTTATGTTCACTGTCTTCTACAATACAACTGACCACATTATTACTAAGTGAATTCAGAAAAGGAACATGCTTGATACGCTGGAAGCGATTACAAAGAGGATGGTAATAGTTCAACCCGCCCCAATAAGTTCCTAACCACATGCCGCCTTGAGAATCTTTAAAAATACTTCTGACAGAATTTTGTGACAGACTTCCTTCCTGTATCTCGGAACTTTTTATAGAAGAGAAATTGTCGGTAGCTTCTTTATAGATATTCAGTCCGCTATAAGTCCCTACCCATAAACGATTTTCCGTATCCAGCTCCAATGAGCGTACATAATTGGAATTTAAACCGGACTGCTCACTTTCATAACGATAGTTTTTCAACTCCTTGGTTTTGGCATCGTACATAAATAGTCCATCCCCTTCGGTTGCCATCCATATCCGGCTGAACATCTGACACAAAATGGCATGTATGCGTATCCCTGCGGGCATACTTACTAATCTTTCCAATTTACCTCCCGATAATGTGTAAGTATATACTCCATCTTCGGCACCTATATAAATGTATTCGCCCTGGCGTACTAAAACGGTTGGTTTCAACAAATGCAGGGAAGGTAAAGTATCGTTTAAGAAGCATTCTTTCTTGATATCGAAAAGTAAAATACCTTCTGCCGTACCCAGCATCAGCCAGTTCTCTTTAATGGGAGCAATGCTGTTGATGGGGACATTGATGCCATTCTTCTTATAGTAGTAATTGGAGAACGAGTTTTTACGACGATTATAAAAGGATAGGCCTTCACGGGTACCCACCCATATCTGATCCGAATCATCGATGGCTATGCACCGGGTTATGTCACTGGCAATACTATTGGGGTTTGTATATTCATGGCGGTATACAGTGAAATTGTAACCATCGTACTTATTCACACCGTCGTACGTGGCAAACCATAAATTTCCTTCTTTATCCTGATTAATTGCGAATATGGTACTGTGTGATAATCCATCTTCCATACCGATGTGAGAGAAGTAAATATCCTCCGTTGTTCCGGCATTCAGCATAAATGGAAATAACCCTCCTAAAAGTACTAACAAAGTTTGTATTATTTTCATAGTCGTATCCTATTACGAGACAAATTAACAAAATAGATTAGCAAAAAAGAATATTTATACGAATTTTCTTTTCCGAACTATTAGGAATTATTCGCAAAGGTACAAAAGAAAATCCAGGAACCGGATTGAATATTCGTCCATCTTTATCGGTTGGCGCTACTTCTATATGTCCGGCTGTACAGGTGATGGATAAAGTGCCTCCATCCTTGTTTATAGATGCTTTTTGGGGAGTTACTTTTACCTCTTCTGCGGGTGATGCGATGACTGGTAGCATCAGATATGTAGCGTCATAGCAGTTGTCTACGTTTATTTCAAGACCTTGCCGGGTGTAGGTATAGTAAATTGTGACAGGAATCTCTCCTTGGACAGGTGCGTTTTGATTTATATCGACCAAATGAGTATTCACGGTAAACCGATAGCCGTTCTTTTCTGTATCACAGATGATATCTGTATTCAGGTCATCCAAATTGCTATATATGGTCCCATTTTGCATAAACTCGATCCGTGGCGTACCTCCCATGATATACTTACGGTTATTACTCTGCATATTAGGCGCTTCAATCAACTGGTATTGGTTCATTGTAGCGGCAAAAACAGGTCCTGCCTCTGTATGCCATAGCATAGCGAGTGCGCCTCCCATCGGATGAGTACCTTTAATTTTATATTCTGCATCATATCCGGTGAATGTAGCACGCCAGGGGCCTTGAGAGATAAGCCAGGTATGGATATCCTTGAAATATTTCAGACCATAGGTTTTATCACGCGGAAGTTCTTGGGAAGAAGTGATATTCAAGGGAGGAAGTTCTAAAAAAGAAGTGATTGCCTTGGCGTGACCGAATGTATGGTGAATGCATGGGGAAATCCCGGAAACCCGATAATGCATGCCACCATAAAGCAGACCTTCGGAAGTAGCCTTTTTCAGTAATTGTATATTACGATGGATTGCTTCTAAATATTCCGGGTGTTGGGCAGCCATTGCATAATAGCCTCCCATAAAACCATCACTGGTGCGTCCGCCCCAATAAGTCCATTTAAAACTACGGGTTCCCCAACTATTGTCCCAGGCACCATCGGGTAACATAAACTCCAGGTGAGTAGCCATTGAACGGTCAACGAGAGTCAGTAAATCAGTGTCCTTTGCCATAAGGGCGTAATATACCATATTCGGCAAGGATTCTTCTACATTATAAAGCAGGTCTACCGGAAGACAGCCGTTTTTTGTCTTTGAACTTATATTGGGACCTTCACCATATAGAAAAGTATCGTTTTCAGTGAAAAAGTTTTTTAGATCGGCAGCTATCTGACGGGCTTCTTTTTGAAAATCAGGCCGGTTGCACATTTCTCCAATGGCATACAATGCATAGGTGGCTGAGGCTGAATAATTCACATTCATATTCCGCATACCTTCCCGTTTGCGGCTGTATATAAAAGGAGTTGCCAGCATGAACTCACCGGCTTCTATCAGTCTTTGCTTCCAATGGTTCCGGGTAGAATCGTCTAATAAATGCCCATGGTAATGTAATGCTTCATAAAGAGCTATGGAAGCGAAGACTGTTGTACCGTTCCAGTCGGAGACATGTACATCGTTCATCCACGAGCCATTGGGAAGATGCACGTTTTCCATCCAGGCCATCAGGCGTTTGGCAGCAAGAAGGTATTTCTCTTTGTGTGTTTTATCAGCCAGATACATTAAGGGGAGTACGGCATCTCCGATGCGCCCATGCATGCGGGCACAGGCAGGGCACAGCACACCACCATCAAGAGACGGATGTAAATTGTCGCATTGATAAGTCAGGAATGTGTCCATCCACTCCGTTAATAACTTTTCTGATTCAGTGCGTAAAGAATTATCGAATGACAGATTGTTGTTGGTAGCCTCTTGGGCAGATAAGAATAATGCATTTAACAGTAATAGTACTAAGATTAAGCTTCTCATGTTTTTTTTGATTAGATTATTATTTCAAAAGTAAAGTTTCGCCTCCAGTCTTTTCACCTCTTTTATATAATATCTTATCCACATTCGTCTATGACTAACCGTAATTTTGTTGAATCACTGCTAATATTGTCGAAATATAGCTTATTGAAACAATATTAGCACTCTTTTCGACATAAGAAAACGCTTGTTATTCATAAACGCCCTACTTTAGCCTCAAGAATTTATTATCCTTAATACATACTATTTTATGAGACACTTACCTTTATTTATGTGTACTGCTTTTTGTGGTTTATATTCCTCACAAACCGAGGCAGCTGACAAAAAAAACGAAAGACCCAATATCCTTTGGCTAACGTTCGAAGATACCAGTGCTTATGAATTTGGTTGCTATGGCAATGGCGATGTACATACGCCCAATGCAGATAGCTTGGCAGCTCGTGGCATACAATTTATGAATGCATGGTCTGTGGCACCACAAAGTTCGGCAGCTCGTTCATCTCTTATCACCGGATGTTATTCATCAACTTACGGAATGGATATACACCCGGTTCCTTATGATACTCCGGCTGATATATTCTTTCCTCAAAGATTGCGTGAAGCCGGGTATTACTGCACAAACAATAGCAAAACACATTATAACTCTACTACAGATAACAAAAGCTGTTGGGACGAATGTGACAATAAAGCTTCTTACAATAGTACCAAACGTGGAAAGGATCAGCCTTTCTTCGCTGTATATAACACAGTAACTTCACACATGGGACGTATCCGTACTTTCCACACTGATGGACGCAGGGATTATACTCAAGAAGGTATTTTCCCACAACAACTTACTTTACCTTCCTATGTGCCCGATTTGCCGGAAGTACGGTCGGATTATGCAGGTCATCTGGAAGCGGTACAGGATGTGGATACTTGGTTGGGAATCTTCCTGAAAGATTTAGAGACTAGAGGATTGGAAGACAATACCATCATTTTCTTTTTCAGTGACCATGGCGGTTGCGTGGCGCGTGGTAAAGGTTATCTGTACGAAAGCGGACTGAAAGTTCCTATGATAGCCTACTTTCCTCCTAAATGGCGGCACCTGGTAAATGGAGCAAAAGGTAAAGAAAATGGTTTGGTGAACTTCACCGATCTGGGACCTACTGTACTTAGTTTAGCAGGTGTAAAGCCTCCCAAGAACATGCAAGGAAAGGCGCTTTACGGCAAGTTCGCCAGTAAAGAAAAGCGTGAAGTACAGTTTGCATTGGCAGCCAACCAACTGCACCATTTCATGCCGGTACGCGCTGTTACGGATGGCCGCTTCAAGTATATCCGTAGTTATATTCCTTACCGTCAGTTTGCTCTGCGTAATTATTATCAATGGGGAATGCCATCCAATAAAGCTTGGGACAAACTGGTGCTGGGAGGTCACAATACCAATCCGGACTGGAAGCAGACTTTTGAGCCTCATCCGGCGGAAATGCTGTTTGACCTTGAAAAAGATCCGGATGAATTGCATGATTTATCCGCTATTCCTGAGTATGCGGAAACCTTATATAAAATGCGTCAAGCATTATCCGACCACATTCGTACTACCCATGATTTGGGCTTTTTCCTCCCAAATTCACGTACCGGACATATACTTTATGAGAAAGTACGCAAAGAGAAATATCCCTTGGATGAACTTTATGGGCTTGTCGAAATTGCGGGAACGGCAACTGTAGCTTCTCTTCCCATGTTGGAGAAAGCTCTTGCCAGCCCTCTGCCGGAGATGAGATTCTGGGGAGTAGTAGGATATGCAAATCTTGCCAGAGAGAATCAAATTAATACTTGTCCGCAAGCATTATTGGCACTCTTGCAAGACGAGAATCCTTATATAGCTTCCGAGGCAGCTTATGCGGTTGTTTATCTAGGTAAAGCACAGGAAGGTATTGCCCGCCTTATTACTCCGGCTCAAGAAAAGGACAGGAAAATAGGTTACTCCTCTTTGGAATGTTTATCTTTAGACCCTGAAATGCGCGACTATATCCGTCCGTTTTTGTCTGAACTGAAAGAAGCCGCTGAAAATTTACCGCGTCTTGAAAATGAAGATGCCGGACTTATGGCGCGTGGTATCCTTGTAAACCTGGGTGAAATGGATATTAAAGATCTGCATGGCCCCGAAGCCTACAACAAAGGTTTGAAATTAAACTATGGCCGCAGGGCAATGGTACCTCTACCTAATTAGGAGTTGAAGGAGTTATCAGTCAGCTTGCAGACTGATAACTCCTTCAAATAAGCTCCATCTAACTCTTGATTCGTATACATTATTAAATATCAATTAAAGAATGAGAACCGCAGTATTAATCCCCCTTTGTCTTTTGTCTTTGGTAACAGTAAGTCCGGTCCGTGCACAGTCAGATAACTTAACACCCCTGAAAGAACGCGTAAATGTGCAGGCTGATTCAGCCCGTACAAATCAGATTATTGACGGGCGTTGGGTGGCTGTCGGTACAAATAAACCCCATACCATTCAGTTGGATTATTCCCGTCCTTTCCAAGGCAAACCTTCTTATCGCTTCGAGCTGAAACAGGAAGACAATACTTTGGAAGGCTATGCCCAGGGAGAAACCAAAGGTCGTGCCGAATTGTGTTATTGTTATGCTGTTGCCAATGATTTCCGTAACTATCCGGCAACTGAATACCTTAATGCACAGAAAATGAAGACTGTATACCATTACGGTAAAGGAAGTTGTCCGCAAGGCTCATCCATGAGTTATACATTCTCTGTTTACATTCCGCGGACTTTGGATAAGGAAGTGTCTACCATCTTTGCACAATGGCATGGTATGCCGAGTCGTACACTTGTTTCCGACCCTGACGGTAAAGTGATGAGACTTAGCGTTGAAGAATTCCTTGAGTTGGAAAAGAGGATGATTTTCAAGAAGAATATAGCTCATGACAAAATAACTAAAATCAATTCCAAAGGAGATACAATCTATAAAGCCGGAAAACCTAATGGCTGGCTGATTGAGCAAGGTGGCTATCCACCTCTTGCTTTCGGCTTTTCACAAGGCTATTTCTATATTAAAGCTAACTCGGACCGCAAATGGCTGACCGATAAAACCGACCGTTGTAATGTAAACCCGGACAAGGCAGAGATTATGAAGCCCGTAACCTCCACTTATAAAGCTTCGACAATAGCCTACAAAATGCCGTTTGATTCCTTTCCGAAAGATTGTTGGATAACCTTCCGGGTGGATATTGACTGGACTCTGTACGGGAAAGAGAAAGAAACCATTCTGAAGCCCGGTCTTCTGGATGTGATCATGTCCTATCAGCAGGCTGGAAAAGAAGTTAAGAGGCATATTGTAAATAAGGAAGAGATATTAATAGGGCGCAATGACGAAGAAGGTTATTACTTTAAATTCGGTATCTATCGTGTTGGAAACAGTACTATCCCTGTTCTATACAATCTTGCCGGTTACGAAGAGCATGAAAAAAGCTCCGGGAAATAAGGCTGTGGGCAAGGATTAAATAAAACCTGCACTACTTTCCCTCAACTCTCGAACTTTTTCGTACTTTTGTCGCTTCAAATTGTTATAGATGAATGGGGGCACTCCAGCCGTCTGTTTGTAAATCATAGATTAAGCGTATGTTGACTAAAGTAATCGAACAAGCTAAGATAGACCGTTTTGCCAGGTGGATGGGGCATGCGGAGAGAATAGTAATTGTAGCCCATGTAGCGCCGGATGGCGATGCCATAGGCTCTTCATTGGGATTGTGGCACTTCCTGAATTCACAAGATAAAACGGTAAATGTCATTGTGCCGAATGCCTTCCCCGATTTTCTGAGATGGATGCCGGGCAGCAAAGATGTGTTACTTTACGATCACTACAAAGAATTTGCCGATAAGCTGATATCTGAGGCCGAAATAATCTGTTGTCTGGATTTCAACGCTTTGAGTCGTATTGATGAAATGGCGGATGCAATAAAGGCAGCAAAAGGG
>OGYJ01001888.1_pt1 | contig 15523 bp, 12 predicted proteins | sample 1576531 | NCBI WGS metagenome assembly OGYJ01 (sample SAMEA3541574, study PRJEB24748) | human gut metagenome | biome: human gut; feature: human-associated habitat; material: faeces | place: China | collected 2012 | reverse complement strand
GATCGTGAAACCCGCAAGGCCAACGTCGTTGAAGCGCTGAACAAGGCGCGGAGCAGACGCCCGCCAGATCCTTGGCCTTTTCCGCCGCTACGCCGGCGACGGCCTGTGCCTTCTTGCCCAGTTCTTCAAAAAATGCCATGTTCATGATCTCCTTTCATATACACGGGTGTGCTTGTATTATACCCCCGCACACTTTTGTTTGTCAATGGCGGTCGAGGGGCGGCAGCGGGCAAAAAATGTAAATTTTTTATGCTTGCGTCGCCGGTGGGAATCCGATATAATGAGGAAAAATTCCGTCAGGAGGGGAAGTTATGAACCGCATCAGCAAGGAGAACTACTACCTGAACATCGCCCAGACCGTTCTGGAGCGTGCCACCTGTCTGCGCCGGGTCTACGGCGCCATCATCGTCAAGAACGACGAGATCATTTCCACCGGCTACAACGGCTCCCCCCGTGGGCGGAAAAACTGCGTGGACATGGGCTTTTGCACACGGGAGGCCATGCAGGTGCCGAGGGGCGAGCGCTATGAGCTGTGCCGCAGCGTCCACGCCGAGGCCAACGCCATCATCTCCGCCAGCCGCCGGGACATGGTGGGCGGTACGCTGTATCTGGTGGGCCGCAATGCCCAGACCGGAGAGCTGCTGACGGACGCCACCTCCTGCCCCATGTGCCGCCGCATGGTCATCAATGCGGGGCTGGCCCGTGTGGTGATCCGCCGGACGCCGGAGGAGTTCACCGTGGTGGACGTGGAGGAATGGGTCCGCACCGACGATCTGGCTCTTCCGGAAAAAATATGACACCTGCCGGAGGGGAGCGGTGCTTCCCTCCGGTTTCTTTTTCCCCGTCTTTTCTTTTTTCCCGCCATGTGCTATACTGGGGAGCAATATCACCCGAAAGCGAGGAGACACCATGAACATCGGCCGCATCCATGTGGATTCCCGGCTGGTCCTGGCCCCTATGGCCGGGGTCACCGATCTGGCCTTCCGCCAGATCTGCCGGGAGCTGGGGGCAGGGCTTACCGTCACCGAGATGGTCAGCGCCAAGGCCCTGTGCTATCAGGACCGCAAGACCCGCAGTCTGCTGCGTCTGGGGCCGGGGGAGCATCCTGCCGGGGTGCAGATCTTCGGCAGCGACGCCGCCTGCATGGCGGAAGCCGCCTGCATGGCCGCCGAGCTGTCCGGCGCCGATTTCATCGACATCAACATGGGCTGTCCCGTGGGCAAAGTGGTCTCCAACGGTGACGGCTCCGCCCTGATGAAGGACCCGGAGAAGGCCGCACGCATTGCCGAGGCGGTGGTGAAGGCCTGCCCGGTGCCGGTGACGGTGAAAATGCGTCGGGGCTGGGACAAGGGCAGCATCAATGCCGTGGAGCTGGCCCGGATGCTGGAGCAGGCAGGGGTGTCGGCGGTGGCCGTTCACGGCCGCACCCGCGCCCAAATGTACGCCGGACAGGCGGACTGGGTCACCATCCGTCAGGTGAAGCAGGCGGTGTCCATCCCCGTTATCGCCAACGGCGACGTGTTCTCGGCGGAGGATGCCGTGGCTATCCTCCACTTCACCGGCGCTGACGCCGCCATGATCGGCCGGGGCAGCTTTGGCAACCCCTGGATCTTTCAGCAGGCTCAGGCGGCGCTGGAGGGCCGTCCCGTCCCGCCGCTGCCGCCGCTGGCGGAGCGCTGTGATGTGGCCGTGCGGCAGATCCGTCTGGCCGCCGAGGACAAGGGGGAGCACATCGCCATGCTGGAGGCCCGGAAGCAGTACGCATGGTATCTCAAGGGCGTTCCCCACGCCAACTACTATAAGGAACAGATCGTGCGGATGAACACGCTGGAGGATATGGAGCGCATCACCGCCGGCATCAAGAGGGACCTGAAATGACCGAGCAGCAGTGGATCGCCCGTGCCAGACACGGTGACGCAGACGCCTTCGAGCAGCTGGTGGTGGCCTACGAAGGGCCGGTGTACCGGCTGGCACTGCGGATGTGCGGCAGCACCGAGGATGCCCGTGAGGTGACGCAGGACGCCTTTCTGGCGGCATGGCGTGGCCTGCCGGCTTTCCGGGGCGACAGCCGCTTCTCCTCATGGCTGTACCGGCTTACCACCAATGCCGCCATCGACTTCCTGCGCCGGGAAAAGCACCATCTGGGGAACCTCCCGCTGGAAGAGGCGCCGGAGCGGCCGGATCCCCAGCAACCGGAGCTTCTGGCGGAGCAGCGGGAGCAGCAGGAGGCCCTGCAGCGGGCGCTGGATCATCTGTCCTCAGAGCACCGGCAGGTGCTGCTGCTGCGGGTGGTACAGCAGCTGAGCTACGACGAGATCGCACAGGCCCTGTCACTGGAGAGCGGCACGGTGAAATCCCGCATCAGCCGTGCCCGCCGCCAGCTGCGTGAAATTCTCCTGCGGCAGGGGAACTTCTTTCCCGACTCTGCCGTCTTACCAAATGGAAAGGAGGGGTGAGTATGCACTGTAATCAGGAACAGATCGAAGCCCTGCTGGACGGGGAGCTGGTCGGCCCGGAACAAGACGCCGTACTCGCCCATCTGCGGGATTGTCCCGGCTGCCGCAGCTACTACCGGCAGCTGCTGGCCATGGAGCAGGCCCTGCGGGCCGATACCGATCCCGTCCTGGATGACCTGCTTCCGGATATCATGAACCGTGTCCACGCCACGCCCCAGCATCGACGGCGGTCGCCGTGGCTGCGGGCCGTCATGGGCATGGTGGCGTGTCTTGTGGTGGTGCTGGGCGTCTATCTGGTACGCCAGCAGGCAGAGAAGGGCGGCGACTCTCCCTTCAGCGGTATTTTGCCGGATTCCTCCGCCAACAACTCTGTGGGCGCCGACGAGGATACTTTCACCGATGAGGTCACCCCCTCTGACGGCGGTCTGACCTTCGCCTCCGGCGGCACAGAGAGGCAGGAGCCTTCCGACCCGGCAGACTATGTGCTCACGGGCCACCCGGAGCTGGCCCAGCAGGCCCGCCAGTGGCTGTCCCAGCAGGGGTTGGAGCCGGACGAGGACGGTGTCTATTCCCTCACTGCCCAGCAGGTACAGGATCTGAACGCCGCCGTACCGGAGCTGGAGCTCCCCACGGATGATGCATTGCGCCTGCTGCTGGAGGACTGAGGCCTGCCTTGACGGGCCGGGCAAAATGCGCTACAATGGCCCCAGAAGGGCTTTCCCACCTAAGTGCAAAAGGAGGTCATCCCATGACAGAACAGGAACTGTGCCGGGCCGCCATTGCCATGCTGGACCGCTCCTACAGCCCCTATTCCCATTTTCCCGTGGGTGCGGCGCTGGAGTGCAGTGACGGCACGGTGCTCACCGGCTGCAACATTGAAAACGCCGCCTACGGCCTCACCATCTGTGCCGAACGCACCGCCATCTTCAAGGCCATCAGTGAGGGCCACCGGGATTTCAAACGCATCGTCATCGCTGGGAAGAGCGAGGACTACTGCGTCCCCTGCGGCTCCTGCCGGCAGGTAATGCAGGAGTTCGCCCCCCAGATGGAGGTCATCTGCCTCAACGGCAAGGGGGAGGCCAAGCACTTCGCCCTGAAGGAGCTGCTGCCCTATGGCTTCGACGAGACGTGGCTGTGACCGCCGCCCTACAGGCGGCATAGGATAGACCACTCCCCTAAAAGGAGGTCTTTTCCGTGGCAGATACGCTGGATACCCTGCCGGCGGGCCGGTGGGCCGCCATCCGGGCTGTGACGCACTCCCAGCGTCAGCGGCTGCTGGAGCTGGGCTTCATCCCCGGCACGATCGTCCGGGCGGTGCAGATCAGTCCCTTGGGTGATCCGGTGGCCTATGAGGTGCTGGATGCCGTCATTGCCCTGCGCCGCTGTGACGCCCGGTGCATCCATATCACGGCACTGTAAGTGCTCATGCTGCACATGTTAAAAAGGAAGAGACGATGGAAACATCGTCTCTTCCTTTTTGTCTGCGGGGGGCTGTTTGTTGCCACCGGCGGCATATTTTTTGCCATCAGTTTTTCTTTTATGCCTCCGGCGGGTAACTTTCCTTCAGCAGCGAAAGAAAGTTACCCACCGGAGGCAAAAAGTAGGCTGTCGGAGACAGAAAAAAGGGCTACTATCAGAAAGGCACCCGCCGGAGGCAAAACAGTGACTCATCGGAGGCAGCCAAACAAGGCGAAATAAAATCCCAGCCGGGCGGTGCTGCACACCATCCGGCTGGGGGCATCTCATTTCTCCCGGTGCCTGCGCTCCCGGTAGATCGGCTCCGGCGTGCGGATCACCACCTGAGTATCCTCCGCCACCGAATCCGTCAGGAATGCGTTGCCGCCCACCACGGCATGATCCCCGATGGTGGTCTCACCGCCCAGAATAGAGGCCCCGGAGTAGATGGTCACGTCGCTGCCCACGGTGGGATGCCGCTTCCCCGGCAGACTGGCGTGGCCCTTCCGAGGGGACAGCGCTCCCAGCGTCACGCCCTGATACAGCTTCACATTCTCCCCGATGACCGTGGTCTCACCCACCACGATGCCGGTGCCGTGATCGATGAAGAAGTGGGCGCCGATCTGTGCGCCGGGGTGGATATCGATGCCCGTGCGGCTGTGGGCGTACTCACTCATGATCCGGGGGATCATGGGAATCTGGCGCAGATACAGCTCATGGGCCACCCGGTATACGAAAATGGCAAACAGCCCCGGATAGGCGAACAGGATCTCCTCCTTGGAGGCCGCCGCCGGGTCGGATTCAAAGGTGGCGTCCAGATCCGTCAGCAGCAGCCGCTGCACGCCGGGCAGGGCCTCCACCACCTCACGGGCCAGCACCGACGCCCGCTGCTCCTGCTCCTCCGGCAGGGCCAAAGCGATCTGCCGGGCCAGCTGGCCCTCGATGCGCTCCAGCAGCAGCGCCGTGTAGTCCTCCACCGGAAGGGTCATCAGCTCCGGGTCGCCGTAGTAGGCCGGAAAGACCAGCCGCCGGATCTCCTTCAGCAGTCCGATCACTGCCCCCTTGTCCGGCAGCCGCAGGCCCTTGCCGTACATGGGGACGGGGCTGCGCTGCATATTCTCCGCCATGGACCGGGCTGCCGCCCGGATGTGCTCTTCATACATGGGGTGTCTCCTCCTGTCCCGCCCCCGCAGGGGCCGTCTATCCTATGTTCCCGCCCGGCATCAGGACACACCGGCCGGAGTCTTTTCCTCCTCCTTTTGGAGGCGGCTGCCGTCAAAGGGGATCTCCAGCTGGCTCAGGTCCCGGAGGTAGCCCTTGAAATCGCTGTAAAACGCCGCATACTCATATCCGGTGCAGATGCGCTCGTCCATCACCACGCCGATGGGCATCACCTTCCGGGTCAGGTCGCCGCCCATGTAGTCCGGCACGGGCTTGCCCATGCACACGAACACGCTGGTGGTGCCGAACTCGTAGCAGTGGTGATGGATATAGCTGGTCTTGATGGAGGCCAGATTGGTGATGAACATACTGGTGTGGAAGGGGGACAGGTCGATGATCTTCCGGGGCAGCAGCCCGTGCTTGTCCAGATGATACGCCAGCCACACCACGAACTTCGGCAGCCCCGGCACGGAGAACATGAACCGTGCGAACTTGTCGGTGCTGTTGGACTGGTGCTCATGCTGGTTGGCGGCAATAACCTCCCGAATTTTCCTGTCAATGGAGAAAATATCGTCCGACGGCTCCAAATACACTTTCAGCGCTGTCTCGTTGACCACCCCGTCGGATTGCTTCTTGAGAATGACGAAGGAGACGCAGAAGTGGTTGCGCCGATAAATTTTTCCGTTCATCACGAAGTAGTTCAGCTTTGGATTATCCAGCACCGCCCGGTAGTAGGCGGCGATGATGACACTCATGTGGTTCAAGCGTACGCCCTCCCGCCGCCAATGGCGGATGTAGGCCTTTACAGCCTCCTCGTCGATGTTCTCGGTGATGGAGTTCCACGCATCGTAGCGCTTGGGCATGATGTAGGGAATGGCCGCCACCAGCGGCGGCAGGTCTTTCACTCTGGTTCCGTCAGGTCTCATGATGCTTTTTCCTCATTCCTATGCAGATGCAGTCATTATACGCCCTCCCGCCGTCCATTGCAACCGTTTTCCCATTCCTTTGCCCCGCAAAAAGCCCGCTGCGGCCGCACTTTCTGCTTGTCCTTTTCCGGCGGATTTGTTATAATAGTTGATTATAGTAGTATGCGGAAGGGAGCGCTGGCAGATGAAGTTTTCCAAATGGCATATCGCCCCAGCGGAGGAAGCGGATATCCGCCGTCTCGGCGAGGCTGGCTATCCTCAGCTGGTGTCGCAGGTGCTGGCGGCACGGGGCATCTCCACGGCGGAGGAGGCCGCCGCCTTTCTGGAGCGGGGCCGGGATCTGACCTGCTCCCCCTTCCTGATGAAGGACATGGACCGGGCGGTGGAGTGCATCAGCCGGGCCATCAGTCAGGGTCGCCGCATGGCGGTGTTCGGGGATTACGACGTGGACGGCATCACCGCCACGGTGATCCTGGTGGATTACCTGAAAAGCCGGGGCGTCGATGTGCTGCACTATATTCCTCGCCGCATCGAGGACGGCTACGGGCTGGGGCAGGATGCCATCCGCTCCCTCCATGAGCAGGGGGTAGAGCTGCTCATCACCGTGGACTGCGGCATCACCGGGGTGGAGGAGGTGGACTTCGCCGCCTCTCTGGGCATGGATGTGGTCATCACCGATCACCACGAGTGCAAGGACACCCTGCCACGGGCCGTGGCGGTGGTGGACCCCCACCGGCCGGACTGCACCTATCCCTTCCCCTATCTGGCGGGCTGCGGCGTGGCGCTGAAGCTGGTGCTGGCGCTGGGCGGCGAGAGCCGGGAGGAGGCCCTTTTCTCCCGCTACTGCACCTTGGCCGCCATCGGCACCATTGCCGACGTGATGCCCATGTCCGGGGAGAACCGCATCATCGTCTCCCGCGGCTTGGAGTGCATCACCCAGTCGGACTTCATCGGCCTCCACGCCCTGCTGCAGGAGGCAGGCCTCATGGATAAGGCCATCACCTCCGTGCAGGTGGGCTTCGTGCTGGCCCCCCGCATCAACGCCGCCGGCCGCATGGGGGCAGCGGACAAGGCTGCCGACCTCCTGCTGTGTCAGGACCCGGCGGAGGCCGCCCGGTTGGCCCGTGAGCTGTGCGCCCTGAACCGGGAGCGTCAGGCGGTGGAGCAGGCCATCTATGCCCAGGCAGTGGAGCAGATCGACCATCTGCCGCTGCAGGAGCGCAGCGCTCTGGTGCTGGCCTCCGACACGTGGCACCAGGGGGTGGTGGGCATCGTGGCCTCCCGCCTGTCGGAAAAATACGCCTGTCCCAGCTTTATGATCCACTTAAACGGCACCGTGGGCAAGGGCTCCTGCCGCAGCTGGGGCGGCTTCAACCTTTTCGCCGCTCTGGAGCGCTGCTCCGACCTCCTGCTGGATTTCGGCGGTCACGAGCTGGCGGCGGGCTTCACCATCGATGTCGCCAATATCCCCGCCTTCCGCCAGCGGATGAACCAGCTGGTGCGGGAGTATCAGGGCGGCGGAGCGCCGGAGGTATGTCTGGAGATCGATGCCGCCCTCACCTGTCCCAGCCGTGTCACCCTGACGGAGGTGGAGGCTCTGGGGATGCTGGAGCCCTACGGCGCCGGCAATGCCCGCCCTCTCTTCTGCCTGATGGGCGCCACGCTGGAGCGGCTGCAGAGCGTGGGCCAGAATCGCCACCTGAAGCTGCGGCTCAGCAAGGGCAGCAGCCAGTTCGACGGTATTTTCTTCTCCGTCTCCCCCGACACCTGTCCCGTTGCGGCGGGCAGCCGGGTGGATGCGGCCTTTTATCTGCAGATCAACGAATTTCGGGGCAACCGCACGGTACAGCTGCAAATGGTGGACATCCGCCCGTCCCTCACCGTCAGTACACGGGAGGATGAGTGCCTGCACCTGTTGGAGCGCTGTCTGCGGGGCGACCGGCTCCTGCCCAAGGAGGCGGTCCACCTGCTGCCATCCCGCAGCCAGTGCGTGCAGCTGTGGCGGGCGCTGGAGCACACCGTCCCCCCGGAGGGGCTCACCGCCTGCTACCTGCCGCTGCTGCGGGAGCTGTCCGCCCGGCTGGAGGGGGCCGACCCCTTCCTTCGGACTGCCTTCTGTCTGGAGGTGTTCCGGGAACGGCAGCTGCTGACCCTCCGGCAAGAGGGCGACACCATTTCCATCACACTCACCGGCCAGGGGAAACACGTCCGCTTGGAGGAATCCGGTTACTTACAGGGCCTGCATGAGGTCATGCAGCCCAAACGGGGAGGCGATCACCATGACTGATACCCAGAATACCACCGCACCGGCGTCTCTGGTGCCGGAGATCCGCCCGGAGGTCTGGGCTGATCTGGAGCAGCGCTACCGCAAGCTGGAGGACACCGTCCGCCGCTATAACCCCAGCGCCAACTTCCAGCAGATCCGGGCCGCCTTCGAGTTCGCCGCCAAGGCCCACGGGCCACAGATGCGGAAGGACGGCTCTCCCTTCATCACCCACCCGCTGGCGGTGGCCCAGATCGTGGCGGAGGAGCTGCATCTGGACTCCGAGTCCATCGAGGCGGCTCTGCTCCACGACACCATCGAGGATACCTCCGCCACCCACGAGGACATCTCCCGGCTCTTCTCTCCCACGGTGGCGGATCTGGTGGAGGGCGTCAGCAAGCTGACCCGTGTCCACTATACCTCCAAGGAGGAGGAGCAGATGGAGAACCTCCGGAAGATGCTCATGGCCATGAGCAAGGATATCCGGGTGATCCTCATCAAAATCTCCGACCGGCTCCACAATATGCGTACCATGGAGTACCAGACCCCGGAGAAGCAGAAGCAGAAGTCCTTCGAGACCATGGAGATCTATGCCCCCATTGCCCACCGGCTGGGAATGCAGAAGATGAAGTGGGAGTTGGAGGATCTGAGCCTGAAATATCTGGACCCCATCAGCTACCGGGAGATCGTGGAGGCTCTGAATGAAAAGGCCGCTCAGTATGACGGCTTCATGTCCTCCATCCACGACCAGATCACCCGCCGCCTGCGGGAGGCCCACATCGACGGCTACGTCTATGGCCGCATGAAGCACCCCTACTCCATCTACCGCAAGATGTATACCCAGAACAAGTCTCTGGACGATGTATACGACCTCTTCGCCTTCCGGGTCATTGTGGACACGGTGTCCGACTGCTACAATGTGCTGGGCATCATCCACGACCTGTATAAGCCCATTCTGGGCCGCTTCAAGGACTATATCGGCACGCCCAAGCCCAATATGTACCAGAGCCTCCACACCACCGTGGTGGGCCAGAACGGTATCCCCTTCGAGGTGCAGATCCGCACCCGTGAGATGCACGAGGTGGCCGAATACGGCATCGCCGCCCACTGGAAGTATAAACAGAACGGTCAGGGGGCCGGGGACGAGGGCCGCTATGAGTGGGTCCGCCGTCTGCTGGAGAATCAGGAGGGCGCCGACGCCGAGGACTTCATCCACTCCCTGAAGGTGGATATGTTTGCCGACGAGGTGTTCGTGTTCACCCCTCGTGGCGACGTCATCAACCTCCCCGCCGGAGCCACGCCCATCGACTTCGCCTATAACATCCACTCCGCCGTGGGCAACCACATGGTGGGGGCCAAGGTCAACGGCCGTCTGGTCCCTTTTGATACCCGCCTGAAAAACGGCGACATCGTAGAGGTGGTCACCTCCCAGTCCGCCCACGGCCCAAGCCGGGACTGGGTGAAGATCGCCCGCTCCAGCAACGCCCGCTCCAAGATACGCCAGTGGTTCAAGCGGGAGCGTCGGGACGAGAACATCGTCAACGGCCGCTCCTCCTTCGAGTCGGAGCTGAGGCGCTGCGGCGTCACTCTGAAAGAACTGACGGCGGAGGAAAATCTCCCCGGCATCCTGAAAAAGCTCTCCTTCAAGAGCCTGGACGATATGTATGCCGCCATCGGTTACGGCGGCGTCACCAGCCTGAAGCTCATCGGCCGTCTGCGGGAGGACATCCAGCGCATCCTGCACCAGCATCAGGCAGAGCGTCAGGCGGAGGTGCCGGTGGAGGGCCAGCCGGAGGTGACCCGTCCCGCCGTCCCCGTCCGGGAACACAGCGAGCAGGGCATCGTGGTGCAGGGTCTCAGCAACTGTCTGGTGAAGTTCTCCAAGTGCTGCTCCCCTGTCCCCGGCGACGAGATCGTGGGCTTTATCACCCGTGGCTATGGCGTCTCTGTCCACCGGAAGGACTGCCCCAACGCCGACCCCGCCCGCCGTCCGCCGGAGGAGGCGGGTCGCTGGATCAAGGTCTCCTGGGGTGGCAAAACACGGGAATCCTACCGCACCAATTTGCAGGTGGTGTCCAAGGATCGGCCCAATCTGCTGGTGGATATCTCCACCATCCTCTCCGCCGCCAAGGTCCACGTATCCTCTCTCAACGCCCGCTCCACCGCCGACGGCTTCGCCCTGATCTCCCTGGCCGTGGATGTATCCGACAGCCAGCAGCTGCAGGCTGTCATGCGCCGGCTGGAGCAGATCTCCGGGGTCATGCGTGTTACCCGCCCCGCCGGGTGATAAATGCGCCTCCGGCGCCACACTTTTTCGATAGCTGGCAAAGTGTGCAAAAGCGCATATGGTCGTGTCTACCGATCTCCAGCCACATTGCGACGTGAAAATCGGTTGACACTCCCTCGAAATTGCTCCAACTCATCAGAATCATCGCATATATTGTCGAAAAAGGAGACTATATTCCATGAGAGCTGTACTGACACGGGTAAAAAGTGCCTCCGTTACCGTGGACGGCAAGACCATCGGCCAGATCGGACAGGGCTTTCTGATCCTGCTGGGCATCACCCATGAGGACACCGAGGCCCAAGCCGTGAAGCTGGCGGACAAGCTGGTGGGCCTGCGTATTTTTGAGGACGAGGACGGCAAGATGAACCGTGGTCTGGAGACGGTGGGCGGCGAAATTCTGGTGGTATCTCAGTTCACCCTTTACGGCAACTGCCGCAAGGGCCGCCGTCCGGACTTTCTGGCCGCCGCCCGGCCGGAGGTGGCCATCCCCCTGTATGAAAAATTCGTGGCTCTGTGCCGGGAAAAGGGCTTCCACACCGAGACCGGCGAATTCGGCGCCGATATGCTGGTCCAGTCCGTCAACGACGGCCCCCTGACCCTGATCGTAGACACCGACCAGCTCTCCAGCTGACCAATATGCTCCATCGGCGGAGTATATCCCGGCTCTGCTTGGCTGTTTTTTCTCTATGCGATCCCCACGCTATCTTCTACACGACCATTCACATCCCAGCGATGCTTGATAAAGGAGAATATCCCATGAAAATTGATTCCATCCGGGTGGGCTTTATTTCCACCAACTGCTATCTGCTGTGCGACGAGGAGACCGGGGTCTGCGCCCTCATCGATCCCGGTGACAAGCCGGAGCAGGTGGCCGACATGGTCAGCCGCTCCGGCTGCCGTCTGGAGTACATCCTGCTGACCCACGGTCACTTTGACCACACCACCGCCGTCCGGCCTCTGCTGGAGAAATACCACGACGTGCCGGTGTACATCAACGAGAAGGACGTCACCGACCAGCCGCCCAAGCACATGGATATGATGTTCTCCCGCCTGCCGGAGCACAACCAGCGCTACTACAAGGAGGGGGACACCCTGACGCTGGGCAGCCTCACCATCCGTGTCATGGAGACGCCGGGCCACACCCAGGGCTCCGTATGTCTGCTGGTGGGAGATGTGATGTTCTCCGGTGACACCCTGTTCCGTGGCTCCTGTGGCCGCACGGACTTCGCCGGCGGCGACCCCAAGGCCATGCTGGCCTCGCTGGACCGGCTGGCGGCGCTGCCCGGCAACTACAAGGTCTATCCCGGCCATGAGGGGGCCACGGAGCTGGACTATGAGCGCCGGGTGAACCCCTTTATGACCCGGCGGCTCTCCCTGTGACGGAGGGGTGCCATGAAGCTGATCTTTCGTGGTCACGAGGACCGGTACGCCGTGGAGCAGAGTCTGCTGGCTTTTTTCCCGGAGGAACGGCCGGTCTATGAGCCGGCGGAGGATGGGGAGGATCATGCGCTGGTGACGCTGAGCCGCTCCCCCCGCTATAACACCGCCGTCACCACCATCACCTACCACGGCCGGACGGCCCGTGGCATCTCCCGGACCGCCGTGGACCCGCAGCTGGCGGAGTATGAGGCGGAGCGCCTTCGCCAGAAGGCGGTGAAGCTAAGCTTCTTCAAGGCGGCACGGGACATCACCGGCATCACCCCCAGCTGGGGGGCGCTGACGGGCATCCGCCCCGGCAAGCTGGCCTCCCGGATGCTGGAGGAGGGCATGACGGAGCGGCAGGTGGACCGGGTCCTGCGGGACACCTACTTCGTCTCGCCGGAGCGCCGCCGCCTGTGTATCGAGACGGCGGAGGCCTCCCGCAGAGCCAAGGCGGACCTGCGCCCGGAGGATATCTCCCTGTATGTGGGCATCCCCTTCTGTCCCACCCGCTGCGCCTATTGCAGCTTTGTGTCCCAGTCCGTGGAGCGGACGCTGGGGCTGGTGGAGCCGTATCTGGAGGTGCTGCACCGGGAGATCACCGACGCCGCCCGAATGGTGCAGGAGACGGGGCTGCACATCAAGTCTTTCTACATGGGGGGCGGCACTCCCACCACGCTCTCTGCCGATCAGATGGACCGGCTGCTGACCCACCTGAACCGCAGCTTCGATCTGTCGGGCTGTGCGGAATACTGCATCGAGGCCGGGCGGCCGGACACCATCGACCGGGAGAAGCTGCAGGTGCTGCTGGATCACGGCGTAGACCGCATCAGCGTCAATCCCCAGTCACTGGAGGATCACGTCCTCACCGCCATTGGCCGCCGCCATACGGCCCGTGACGTGGAGGAGGCCATGGCACTGGCCACCGGCATGGGCTTTCCCCATGTGAACATGGATCTGATCGCCGGACTGCCGGAGGACACGCCGGAGGGCTTCCGGCGGACGCTGGACAAGTGTCTGTCCTACGGGGCCGACAACATCACCGTCCATACCCTGAGCCTGAAAAAAGGCAGCCGCATTTTGCTGGAGAACTTCACCATCCCCTCGGCGGAGGCGGTGGGGGAAATGCTGGACTACGCCAACGCCGCCCTGCGGCAGGCGGACTTCCACCCCTACTACCTGTACCGGCAAAAATATATGTCCGGCAGCTTTGAAAACACCGGATGGTGCATATCCGGAGCCGAGGGGCTGTATAATATCTACATCATGGAGGAGCTGCACAGCATCCTCTCGCTGGGGGCCGGTGGCTCCACCAAGATGGTGGATCCGGTGCATCAGCGCATCGAGCGGGTATTTCACACCAAGTACCCCACGGAATACATCCAGAGAAGCGAAAAGCTGGAGGAAAACCTCTCCGCCTTCCGTCAATTCCATGAGAACATGAGGGGATGAGCATCCCCGGACGGGAGGGTGCATGGGCTTTCTGGGGGGTGCCGCCCTGCTGACGGCGGCGGTAGCGGTCAGCAAGCTGCTGGGGGCCTTGTATAAGATCCCACTGGGCAACCTGCTGGGGAGTCGGGGCATGGGCTGCTTTCAGGCGGCCTACAACGTCTATGGCGTGCTGTTGACCCTCTCCACCGCCGGTCTGCCGCTGGCCATGAGCCGCCTCATCGCCCAGAGCAGGGGCAGACCCCGGCGGCAGCGGCGCATTTTCCATGTGGCGCTGGCGTTATTTCTGGCGCTGGGGCTGGTGGGCAGCGGTGTGATGCTGACCTTTCCCCGGCAGCTGTCGGGCCTGCTGCACAATGAGCTGGCGGCCCCCTCCATCCGGGTACTGGCCCCGGCGCTGCTGGCGGTGTGTCTGCTGTCCGCCATCCGGGGCTACACCCAAGGGCAGGGGCAGATGCTGCCCACCGCCGTCAGTCAGGTGGTGGAATCCGCCGGGAAGCTGGTGGTGGGGCTGGGCCTTACGTGGTATCTCCTGACTGTCCGGGGCGTCTCCCCGGAGATCGGGGCCGCCGGGGCCATGGCAGGTGTGACCGCAGGCTCACTGCTGGCGCTGCTGGTTCTGGCCCTGCGGTGGCTGCCCTCCTGCATGGGCAGCGACGCTCCGCCTTCCCGGCGGGAGGTGCTGGGTCAGCTGCTGAAGATCGGCGTTCCCATTACGCTGGGGGCCGGAGGCATGAGCTTCATCACCCTGCTGGATCAGTCCGTGGCCATGGATGCCCTCCAGAGCCGGTTGGGTCTGGGGCTGGAGGAGGCCAACCGGCAATACGGGGAGTACGCCTTCGCCCTGACACTGTTCTCCCTGCCGCCCTCCTTTCTCTATCCCATCAGCGTCAGTCTGGTGCCGGCCATCAGCGGAGCGCTGGGACAGGGCGACCGGCGGACGGCCCGCCGCCACACCCGCACCGCCCTGCGGATGGCGCTGCTGCTGGCGCTGCCGTCGGGGATAGGGCTGTCCGTTCTGGCAGGGCCTGTCCTGCGGCTGCTGTACCCCGCTCAGGTGCAGACCGCCGCTGCCGCCGCCCATCACCTGCGGGTGCTGGGGCTGGCTGCCGTGTGCGTGTGCCTGATGGTGGTCTCCGGCGGTATTTTGCAGGCATGGGGCCACGAGCACATCCCGGTGGTAACGCTGCTCACCGGCGGGGCGGTGAAGATCGCTGTCAGCTACCGGCTGGTGTCGGACCCCGCCTGGGGCATCCGGGGCGCCGCCGTGGGAACACTGCTCTGCTATGCGCTTATTGCGGGGATGAACCTACTGGCGGTGGGACGCACCACTGGGATAGTCTTTCGCTGGGGCGTTCCTCTCCGGACGCTGGTGGCAGTGGGGGCCATGGCGGTGACGGCCTCCGGCTTTTATCGGATGCTGGTACACCGGGCTTCCCTGCCGCTGGCCGTGCTGGGAGCCGTAGCGGCAGCCGCTGCGGTGTACGGCGGTCTCGTCCTGCTGCTGGGGGCAGTGCGCCGAGAGGAGCTGTGTGCCGTTTTTGCCGCCAAAAAGCGGCGAAAACCATCTGGATTTTTTTAAGGATTTCTCACAAATGACGAAAAGTCTTGCAATAGGAGCGTAAATATGATAGATTTTGAGAGGAAGGATCATTACGGTCTTTCGGATCTGCTGCGCATCGTGGCGTTGCTGCGGTCGGAGGACGGCTGTCCTTGGGATCGGGTGCAGACCCATGCCTCCCTGCGGCGCAGTCTGCTGGAGGAGGCCTATGAGGCCGCCGAGGCCATTGACCGGGAGGATCCGGCCCTGCTGAAGGAGGAGCTGGGGGATCTGCTGCTGCAGGTGGTGTTCCATGCCGACATCGAGCGGCAGGCCGGCGATTTCACCATGGACGATGTGGCCGACGGTGAGGTTCGCAAGATGCTCTTCCGGCATCCCCATGTGTTCGGGGGACAGGAGACGGTACAGGACGCCGATACGGTGCTGGAGGGCTGGGAGGCCATCAAGCGCCGGGAGAAGGGCCAGCGGTCCACGGCGGACGCGGTGGAGGCCGTGCCCCACACGCTGCCTGCCCTGTGGCGGGCGGAAAAGATCGTCTCCCGCTCT
>OGYJ01001867.1_pt1 | contig 15703 bp, 9 predicted proteins | sample 1576531 | NCBI WGS metagenome assembly OGYJ01 (sample SAMEA3541574, study PRJEB24748) | human gut metagenome | biome: human gut; feature: human-associated habitat; material: faeces | place: China | collected 2012 | reverse complement strand
GGTGCGGTTACTGCCAATCAAGTTGCTGATGCCATTGAAAAGACATTTGGATACAAAATTGAAAAGAAGAAGATTTCCCTGAAATCAGAAATCAAAAACTTTGGAACCTATGAGGCAGATGTAAAGCTGTATGCGGGCATCTCCGCAAAGGTAACAGTTCAGGTACAGGAAGCAGAATAAAAGAATACGGCGGCGCGAGTCAGCAGCCGCTGTTCTTTTATCTTAGAAGATTATAAACGCAGGAAGGAGCAGGATCATGCCGCAAACATCGACTCTGTCATCAGATGCTGCCATGGGGCAGGATGCAGAGCTGCCGTACAGTCTGGAGGCAGAACAAACCATTTTGGGCGCTGTTTTAAAGGAAAGCAGCGTTTTACCTGTGGTATTGGAGCACATTAAGCCGGAGTGCTTCTTCATGGAACAGCATCGGCATCTGTTTCAAATTATTGTCCGGATGTTTACTTCCGGGGAACAGGCCGATATCATTACGGTTTTAAACGCCGCAATGGAAGAAGAAATTTTCGATACATCGGCGGAAGGACATGCATATTTAGGCGCTTTGGTCAGCATGGTGCCCTCCATTTCCAACATCGAAAGTTATTGTAACATTGTATCGGAAAAATATTATATTCGCAGTCTGGCATTTGCTGCCCGTGGAATTTTACAGGACATTCAAACCGGAGAACAGAATGCGCAGTTGCTGTTGGATGCTGCTGAGCAGAAAATTTTTGAGATTCGGCAAGGAAAAGACGTACAAGGTTTGGTCAAAATTGGCGACGCCATCTGTGAAGCGTATGACCGAATCGGAAAAATTTCCGGTCCGGATAAGGAAAAATATCTGGGTGCCCGAACTGGCTTTACCTATTTGGACACTGTAACATCCGGGTTGAACAAGTCGGATTTGATTCTGATTGCAGCTCGTCCGGGTATGGGAAAAACTTCGTTTGCTTTAAATATTGCAACCAATGTAGCGCGGCGTGGAGACAAACAGGTTGCTGTTTTTTCGTTGGAAATGTCACGGGAGCAGCTTGCTACTCGAATGCTTTCTACGGAAGCACTGGTGGATTCCAATAAGCTGCGAAGCGGTTTTCTGACCAGTGAGGATTGGGTACGGCTGGCAGGAAGCGCTGGTGTGCTTAGCGGTTTGCCGATGTACTTTGATGACACAGCGAGCATTACGGCACAGCAAATCAAAGCCAAGCTGCGCCGGATGAAAAATGTGGGTTTGGTGGTCATTGATTACTTGCAGCTGATGGGTTCCACATTGCGCACGGACAATCGTGTTCTGGTCATTTCCGATATTACTCGACAACTCAAAATTATGGCAAAGGAGCTGGACATTCCAGTTATTTTGCTGTCTCAGCTCTCCCGTGGTCCGGAAAGCCGTAACGATAAGCGTCCGATGCTGTCTGACTTGCGTGAATCGGGTTCCATCGAGCAGGATGCAGACATTGTTCTGTTCCTGTACCGAGATGCGTACTATAATAAGGAAAGTCAGACGCCAAATCTTTCAGAGTGCATTGTTGCGAAGAACCGACACGGAGAAACCGGTACCATTCAATTGGTTTGGGATGGACAGTTTACGCGGTTCTCCAATCCGGATCGAAACGACCATGCGTCTTAAAGAAGGCGTCCGCCTTATGGCGGACTGGATGAATCGGCACCAGATGGTGCAGCCGGGGGACTGTGTATGGGTTGCCCTGTCCGGTGGAGCAGACAGTGTCTGTCTGCTGCGTCTGTTGCTGAAGCAGAAAGATGCCATGCAGCTGACCATTCGAGCGGTACACGTTAACCATCATCTGCGCGGAGCAGAAAGTGAACGGGATGCTGCATTTTGCCGGACACTTTGTGCGCAGTGGCACGTGCCGTTTACCTTGTTGGAACGGGACGTGCAGGCATATGCAGAAGCGCAGCACTGCTCGATTGAAACGGCAGCAAGAGTTTGCCGGTATGAAGCATTTGCCGCCTGCCTTTCTGATGGAGAAAAACTGGCAACGGCACATACGGCTTCCGACAACCTTGAAACTGCTGTGCATCGTTTGATTCGAGGCGGCGGACTGCAAGGCATGAGCGGCATTCCGCCGGTGCGGTCGTTTTTTATTCGGCCGATGCTTGGGTTCACCCGACAGGATGTGGAATCAATGCTGGAAGAATTGCAGCAGCCGTTTGTGACGGACAGTTCCAACCTGACAGATGACTATACCCGTAACCGCATTCGGCATCAAATTGTTCCGCAAATGCGGCAGCTGAATCCATCGGTGGAGCGCACCAGTGTGCATACCCTGTCTGCTTTGCAGATGGAAAATGAGTTTGTAACCATGCAGGCAGAACAAGCGTATACGACCTGTCATTCGGCACCGCACGTATTGACTGGACTGTCCAATCTGCATCCGGCTTTGCAAATGCGTTGTCTGGCTCAGTTCTTACAGGAGCATGATCTTCCCTATGACGGCAAACGCCTGGAGCAATTGCAGGCATTGCTGCACCGGGATGGGAAACAGAATTTATCCGGGACTGTTTATTGTGTGGCAAAACAGGGCACGCTTTCTATAGAGCAGCTGGATTTGCAGGATGCTTCTGTTCAGTCTGTGCCGCTGCAATGGGGATGGAATCAAATCTATCCCAATTTGCGGTTGGAAGCCCGTCTGATTGAAGATGAAAATTACGTGAAATGCCTGATTGTTCATAAAAAATTTGCAAATCTGTGTGTAGACTATGATAAAATAAAAGGAACGGTAATCTTACGCGGTCGGATTTATGGAGATCGCATCCAGCTTGTCGGCTGTAACTTTACCTCCTCCGTCAAAAAACGGATTCAAGAGAAAGTCCCGCAGAATCGGCGTAAAACGCTGCATTTTCTGGAAGATGAAGAGGGACTGTTTTATGCAGAACAAATTGGAATGGCACAGCGTGTTGCACCAGATGCTGCGACAAAGCGCTTGCTTTTCTTGGTGGTGCAGGCATGTCAATCGACTGCCTGTACGACAAATGATTCCAATGGAACAGAAAGAATGGAGTGAAGGATTTGACACCAAAAAAGAACAGAGGAATTGGCGCATATCTTTTGGTTGCGGTTTTGCTGATCATGGCAGTTGCCTTGATTGTCCCCAACCTGCGAGGATCCGATAAAACCCCGGAATACTCTGAGATTATTCAGTATTTTGATTCCTACGATGTAAAGGAATACACATTGGATCTTGGATCCGGTGAGCTGAAATTGAAGCTCCAGGATGATACCAAGGTGACGTATGATGTTCCAAATGTTCGTATTTTCTTAGATGATACAGCCACCTACCGAAAGGATTATAACGAGAAGCATCCGGATGCACCGTTGGTGCAGGACTATTATGAAGCAAAGGATTCTTCCTGGATTTTGACTTTGATTCCAACGCTTCTGCTGTTGGTAATGGGCGTTTTGCTGTTCATCTTTATGATGCGGCAGGCAAGCGGCGGCGGAAAGTATGCTTCTTTCGGAAAGGCCAATATCAAGAATCAAGCCAATACCCGAAAGGCAACATTTGCGGATGTAGCTGGTGCAGACGAAGAAAAACATGAACTGGAAGAAATCGTAGACTTCTTAAAAGACCCGAAAAAATACACCGATATTAGTGCACGAATTCCAAAGGGTGTTCTGTTGATGGGCCCTCCCGGAACCGGTAAAACTTTGTTGGCAAGAGCCGTTGCCGGAGAAGCTGGATGCCCCTTCTTCTCCATTTCTGGTTCTGATTTCGTAGAAATGTTTGTCGGCGTTGGTGCTTCCAGAGTACGTGACCTGTTTGAACAGGCAAAAAAAAATTCTCCGTCTATTATCTTCATCGATGAAATTGATGCGGTTGGACGGCATCGTGGCACCGGAATCGGCGGCGGACACGATGAACGGGAACAAACGCTGAACCAGTTACTGGTTGAAATGGATGGCTTTACCGGTAAGGATAATGTCATTGTCATTGCAGCGACAAACCGTCGGGATATTCTGGATCCGGCGCTGTTGCGTCCAGGTCGATTTGACCGTCAGATTGTAGTGGGTTATCCAGATGTAAAGGGCAGAGAAGCCATTTTGAAGGTGCATACCAAGAATAAGCCGCTTGCACCGGATGTAGAATTGGGCGTGATTGCAAAGTCCACAGTTGGCTTTACCGGTGCGGATCTGGAAAACCTGGTCAACGAAGCATCGTTGCTGGCTGCTAGAAAGAATAAGAAAGCCATTACCATGGATGAAATTCAGGAGGCAACCATCAAGGTGATTGCAGGGCCGGAAAAGAAATCTCATAAGGTATCTCCAGCAGAAAAGCGGCTGACTGCTTATCACGAAGCAGGGCATGCAGTCTGCACCTATTATTGCGATCATCAGGATAAAGTGCATCAGGTTTCCATTATCCCACGTGGCATGGCAGGCGGTTATACCATGTCTTTGCCGGAGCAGGATAAATCGTTTGTCAGCAAGAAGGAAATGGAAGAAAATATCGTTACACTGCTGGGTGGTCGTGTGGCAGAACAGCTGATTTTGGATGATATTTCAACTGGTGCTTCCAACGATCTGGAACGTGCCACTTCTACTGCACGCAGCATGGTGACCCGGTATGGCTTCAGCAAAAAGCTGGGACCGGTTGTTTACGGAAATGATCAGAATGAAGTCTTCCTGGGACGGGATCTTGGTTCCTCACGGGATTACTCCGATCGGGTTGCAGCTGAAATTGATGATGAAGTACGTGCCATCATTGAAACCGCTTATCAGCAGGCAGAACAAATCCTGTCTGCGCATATGGATCAGTTGCATCTGCTTGCAAAGTACTTGATCCTGCATGAAAAGATTGAGCGGGACGACTTTGAAAAGCTCATGTGCGGACAAATGGAGCCGCAGGCATTTGAAGAACAATCACCGGCAGATTCTTCGAATGCAGCGGATCAGACCGAAGAATCGGTTCCGCCGATTGATGCTGATCCAACCAGTGCGGCAGATACACCGCAGGCATAAACAGTTTCTGAAAGCCCGGAACGACCATTCGCTCCGGGCTTTTATAAAGGCCTGTTTTAGAGGTTTGCGTCATTCCACTTGTTGTTGTTTAACTTTTGTTTCAATTTGATTGAAGTGCAGTTAAGAATCAGCAAGTATGATGAATAACAGGCAAAGGGGATTTGCCAATCCAGACCAGACAGTTTGAAACAGACAAAAAAGAAAGGACTTATTTGATGCAGTTGCAGCAGAACAGCGGTTTGCAGCTGCGGCTCGAATGATGTATGGAGGGAATGGAAAAAATGAATCGACAGGAAACAGCAACCAAAAGTACCGGACAGATTTTTCGGGAGAATATTTGCACCTTGTTTAATCTCTTGAATCTTTTGATTGCCATTGCATTGATTTGGGTGCATGCTTGGTCCAACTTGTTCTTTGTTCCAGTTATTATGCTGAACATTGCCATTGGAATTGCACAGGAAATCAAAGCCAAAAAGCTGGTAGAAAAGCTAACGCTTTTGTCTCAGCCCAAAGCAAAAGTAGAACGGGACGGCAAAGAAGTATCGATTCCGATTGCCGAGGTCTCTGAAGCAGATATTCTGATTCTGGAAAGCGGCAATCAGATTTGTGCAGATGCAGTGGTTGCAGGTGGCGAAGTGGAAGTCAATGAAGCACTGCTGACAGGAGAATCGGATGCAATCTTAAAGCGGACAGGCGATTCCTTACTGTCTGGTAGTTCTGTCATTAGCGGAAAATGCAGAGCAAAGGTTCTGCACGTGGGAAGCGACAGTTATGCTGCAAAGCTGACAAAAGAAGCAAAGAAGTTAAAGGGTATGCATTCTGAATTGGTCGGCTCCATGCGAACTGTTACCAAGTTGACTAGTATTTTTATCGTACCGCTTGGCATTTTGCTCTTTTTACAGGCGCTGCTGTTCCAGGACGGCGGAACACTCTACAGTGCGGTCGTTGGAACATCTGCCGGATTGCTGGGCATGTTGCCGAAGGGTCTGTATTTGTTGATTAGCATCAGCTTGGCTGCCGGTATTATTTCCCTTTCCAAAAAGAATGTACTGGTACAGGATTTGTATTCCTTGGAAAATCTGGCGCATGTCGATGTTCTTTGCCTGGATAAAACTGGTACCTTGACACAGGGAAAAATGGAAGTAGAACAGGCTGTTGTATTGGTGCCGGAAGCAAAGGATGCTTTTGAAAAATTAATGGGCAGCTTCCTTGCGCATACACAGGATAACAATGCAACATTCCAAGCCATTCGCAGCTATTTTGCAAGCTCAGATGCTTTTACGCCGACTCATCAGATTCCGTTTTCTTCGGATCGAAAATGGAGCGCCATGACATTTGAAGGTGTTGGAACCTTCCTTTTGGGTGCGCCGGAACGGCTTTGTACAGGTACTCTGCCGGAGGAAGTGCAGAAGGGGCTGCAGGAAGGCAAACGTGTGCTGCTGGTTGGTTTGACAAAGGAATCGGTTTCCAAAGATCAACCGCTGCCAGAATTGAATTTGCTTGCTGCGATTATCATCATTGATCCGATTCGGGAACATGCAGCAGACACCATTTCCTATTTCCAGGAAGAGGGTGTTTCTGTTAAGCTGATTTCCGGTGATAATCCGCTGACCGCAGCAGCTGCTGCCAGTCAGGCAGGCGTGGAGCATGCCGATCGCTGGGTGGATATGAGTCAAGTCAAGGACGATGAAATTGATGCCGCAGCAGAGCAGTATACTGTGTTCGGCCGTGTCACACCGGTGCAGAAAAAACAGCTTGTGGAAGCGTTTCATAGACAAAAGCGTACCGTTGCTATGACGGGAGACGGTGTAAACGATTTGCTGGCATTGAAAGAGGCAGATTGCAGCATTGCAGTGGGACAGGGTAGTGATGCTGCTCGGCAGACCGCACAGCTGGTGCTGTTGGAATCTGATTTTTCCGTCTTGAAAGACGTGCTGATGGAAGGCCGTCGAGTGGTACATAATGTAACACGTTCTGCCGGTGTTTTCTTCATTAAGACGGTATATTCTGTTTTGCTTTGTATCATTTGTCTGCTGACCAATACACCATTCCCATTCGTACCGATTCAGATTACGGTGATTGACTTAGTCATTGAAGGGTATCCGTCCTTCTTCCTGTCGTTCCTGCCGGACTCCAAACGGGTTACTTCTCGATTCCTACCAGAAGCACTTCGAAAAGCGGTGCCCAATGCAATGGCAATTGTGGTATGTTTCTTGATCTATTTGGTTTGCAATTGGTGTGGATTCCTTGGGGTATCAGGAGAAAACACACAGGCAAATGCCCTGCTCTTCCTGCTGATCGGAACGGTTGGCTTGATGGGTGTTTTCAAAATGTGTGTACCGATGACTCGGATTAAGGCATTTTTTGCTGCCACCTCTGCCATTGGATTTTATGCGGCCATTGGAGTTTGTCTCTATCTCAAAAATCACATTCTGCATCTGGACATCCTGCACCTTGCAACACCAACTGCAAAGACCTTGCTGATGTTCTTGGTCTTTGTTGTAGTCAGCATTCTGGTAGAGCGGATTCTCTCCTTAACGGTATGCAAAGCTCGTACCAAACGACAAGCAAGCAAAGCATAAACACTTGTTCTAGCAATAAAAAATCTCGTGCATCTCCAATCACTTGGAGAAATGCACGAGATTTTTTTATTAGGGGATGATTGAGATTAGTTGCCAATTAAGGTTCGCTTGAGGATAGTTAAATCCAATCCATTGCAGCTGCCATCTGTATTGCAGTCTGCCTGATCTGGCGCGAATATGGTACCATCATGCAGCAGATAACGTTGCAGCATCAGCAGATCTGCCAGCGTTACAGAACCGTCTGCATTGACATCGCCGGGCATCAGCGAAATGCTGTCTAATTGGATTTGTTGATGTGTAGTATAAAGCGTTAGCACACCGTTTTGTGGCCAATAGGATTCCACAGCTGGACTTGCAGTGGCGTTTGGGTAGGAGACCTGATAGCTGCGTATTTGAGGAGCAGATGGGAATTGTATTTGCATATACGGTGGTGTATAGGGCTGTTGTTGTGCGTCCGTAAATTGAATGTCGTAGATTCCCAGGAAGGAAGCAGTCGCTTGTTTGGGCGTTCCGGTTGTATGAACGGTTACTTGTAAAGTCAATCCAGAAGCTGGAACAGATACAATGATACCAGTTGCAGCATCTCGATAGGCTGTCATGGTTGGAGCAGCATCTGCCGCTGTAAAGGAAAGTGTTTGCTGTTTGGCGTATGCCTCCGCTTCGGATCCTTTTTTGCCGGAAAGTACGAATGGTGTGAGTGGTGTTAAATCATAAAATCCACCCGTATTTTTTGCAAAGTATCCAAGGGATGCACTTCCCAAAAACGTCACACTTTCTGGGACAAATATGGAGGAAATAGAGCTGCCTTCGGCAATTTCAAATGCATAATCCCCAATGTATTGCACACCGTTTCCCAGGTCGATGAGGCAGGTATTCGTAGTATTAAAAAATGCATTTTCTTCTATTTCTTCTACACTATCTGGAATGCGAATAGCATGTAAGTTCGTATTGGAAAAAGCGCCTGCACCAATGCTTTCCAGGCCTTCCTGCATGTGAACAGTAGTTAAATTGCTACAGGAGGTAAATGCATCCTGTCCAATTTTTTTGAGACTTGGAGGAAGGGTAATGTCTGTTAAGTCTTCATTTTCGGCAAATGCACGTTCACCAATTTCGACCAATGTGTCCGGGAAGGAGATGCTGGTAAGATGCATGGTTTTGTTGTAAAGCACATTCCCTGCAAATGCACCGTCTCCAATGGTAGTGAGGCCTTCCGGGAATTGCAGGGAGCGCAGTGCGGTGCACCAGGCAAATGCGGAATCTCCAATGGTTGTTAATCCCTTTCCGAATTGAACATCCATGAGACTGGTACATTCGTCAAAGGCGCTTCCGCCAATGCTTTGGATGGAATCCGGAATGGTTACACGTGTCAATTCTGTACAGGATGAAAAGGTACTGTTTGGAAGTTCAGACAGTCTGCAGGAAATGCGAACCGATTTTAATGCAGAACAGCTTGAAAAAGAATGGGTTCCAAGTGTTGTGATTGAGTCCGGCATGGATAGTTCCTGTAAACTGGTGCATCTGGAAAATGCACCTTCTCCAATAAAAGTAAGCGTACCCGGCAGTTCCAGATGAGAAAGGGAGGTGCACTCTGAGAAAGCGGAAGCTTCGATTCTTTTTAAATTTTTTGGAAATTGGACAGTGGTTAAACTAGAGCAACTCCAAAAAGTAGAATCGTTCAGTACGGTAACAGAGTCCGGTATTTGAATTTTCTGTAGACTGCTGCAATGAGAGAATGCAGCTGTTCCCAAAGTGGTTAGAGAAGCCGGCAATTCCAAATTGGAAAGAGCAGTGCACTGAGCGAATGCAGCTTCTCCGATTTCCTGTGTGGAAGCGGAAAGGTGTACCTCTGTCAAATTGGTGCAGCCTCGAAACGTACTGTCTCCAATGATTGTGATCGATGCAGGAACTGTAACTGTCGTTATGTTCTCATTATAATAAAATGTGCACGATAATGCTGTAACCGGCAGCTCTTGAAATTGACTGGTGCTTCCTGTTTGGAATACTTTTACAGTTGCAGGGACACTTACTTTTGTTTCTGTTCCAGTATAGCTTGTGAGAACCACGCTGTCTCCGGTTCGTTCAAAGGTATAATTCTGATCAGTACCGCTGATTTCCAGGTTTTCTGACGAGTCTGCGCTTGGATGCATGGCAATGGGAAAAACAGTGGTGGTGCAAAAGAGCAGTGCAGCCGTAAGTGCACCCCAGTATCGAATCCAATGGTTTTTCATGCGAAATCCTCCTTTATCCAATCGATGGGAACAGTGTGCGTTTCAGGTATAGCAAGTCAAAGCCGTTGCAGGCTGTATCTTGATTCAAGTCTGCATTTTCTGGTGCAAGCAGTGTGCCATTATACAGCATATATTTTTGCAGCATGATCAAATCTGCCAGCGTAACCGTGCCATCGTCATTGACATCTCCCAAGAGCTGCTTGCAGACATCCAGTTGGAAGGCATCTTTGGTGGTCGTAAAATCAATGCTTCCATTTTGCGGATAGTAGATCTCTGTATAGAAACCGTTTAGCCGATTGATAAAGACTGTACAACGCCGAACGTTCTGTTCCATCGGGATTTGTACCTGCAGAAAAGCGGGTGTGTAATTGTTTCCATTTTTGGTGAATTGAATTTGGTACCAGCCTTGGAACGTATATCCCGGATCCGGTTCCAATTTCTGAGAATCGGATACTGAAATTTGCATTTGCAGACCGGAATCCGGCGCAAAAACAGTAATGCCAGTTGCAGCATCATAATATTTGGTGAGACCAGGTTCTGATTTGGTAAGGAAGGAAATGGAATTCGATTTGGCATAATCCTGCGCCTCAGAACCGGATTCGCCGTATAGAATAAAATGGCTGCCTACCGTTGGCGTATTCCATTCAAATTCTGCCCAATAGCCGATTGCCTTTTCTCCAATGGAAATGAGACTTTCCGGAACATAGAGAGAGCAAAGCGTATCACTTTGCAATAAAAATGCTTTTGATCCAATTAATTGGAGGTTGCTGCCAAGCTGGATGGTGGAAAGATAATCTACGCCTTGAAATGCTGCATCGCCAATTTCTATGATGCTGTCCGGTAAAATCAGACTGCGCAGGCTGGTATTGGCAAAGGCAGATTCTTCAATGATTTCAATGCCTTCCTGTAGCTCAACGGCATTTAATCCGTAGCAATTATAGAAAGCAGATCGCGGAATGGTCTTCAAACTGCCTGGAATTTTGGCAAATTTCAATTGCGGGATATTGTAAAATGCGGCTTGCCCTAATTCCGTCAATGTGTCCGGCAGCGAGATGCTGCCCAGTGCAGTTTGAGCAAAAGCGGCTTCTCCGATGGTTTCCAAGCCTGTCGGAAAAGAAATGGATTTCAATTCCTCACAATTGTAGAATGCAGAGTGAGAGATGGTTTTTAGATTGCGGCTGAGCTGTACCGCAGAAAGTGAGGAACAGTTGGAAAATGTCTCTACTCCGATTTGTGTGACAGAATCCGGAATGCATAAATCAGATATGCCGCATCCGTAAAATGCCAGGTTTGGAAGTTCCGTTAGGCTGCCGGAAAGAGAGAGGTTTTTTACATTGTTGCAGTTTTCAAATGCACTTTCCCCCAGGGTTGTGACAGTGTTTGGCAGGGAAATGGCACGCAGTTCGGAACAACTTTGAAAGGCACCTTTCTGAATGCTTTGCAAGCCATTGGGAAATTGCAGTTGGGTTACGGAAGAACAACCGCTAAACGCATAATCACCAATGGTTGTCAGCTGTTCCGGAAGTGTCAGTATACCAGCCAGTTTGGTATGGAAGGCAAATGCATAGGGACCGATTTCCTGCAATCCGCTTCCGAAGGAGATGCTGCGCAGGGAAGTTTCAGAATGTATGGCACAAAATGCTTTGCTGTCAATTTGTGTGAGAGAATTCGGCAGGGTTAGTTTTTTGAGTGCTGAGCAGTCAGCAAAAGCATTTTCCCGGATGCGTTGGATGCTTTCGGAAAAGGTAATGGAAGTTAAACTGCTACAGGATTCAAATGCATGGGCAGAAACTTCTGCAATGCCATTGCCAAATTGCACAGATTCTAGTGCGGAATCATTTTGAAAAGCAGATTCGCCTAACGTTGTGAGCGAGTTTGGCAGTGTAACGGATTTTAAGGATGTACAGTTTGAAAATGCATCGTTTGCAATGGTGAGCAATCCTTCCTGAAAGGAAAAGGACTCCAAAGCAGAGCAGGAGGAAAAGGCGCTTTCTCCAATGGATTGTAATTGTTTTCCATGGGAAACTGTTTTTAGATTGTCACAGTAGGTAAACGTGTTGTATCCAATTGTTGTAACACCATCCGGAATGGTAACGGATGTAATGTTGCTGTTGTTGTAAAAGGTTTGTTCCAGAGCAGTGACCGGAACAGAAACTGTTTGGGGAGGGGTTGTTTTGGTGGTCGTGCCGACTGCCTCTGGGATGGTTACAATGGCATCACTGCCAGTGTAATCGGTTAAAGTCGCCTTGCCGTCTTGAATGGAAAAGGAAAAGTTGCCGTCTGTTCCGCTGGTTACTAGTTCATAGTCCTCCCAAGCAGATGCTTGCAAATCAAAATTGACAATGGGAAGAACGGAAATTCCACATAAGAGCGCAATTGCAGAAAGAGAAACTGCCCATTTTTTGATGTTGCTGTTCATAAAAATACCTCCTGAAGTGGATTTATTCGACGTTTTGTAAGAGCGTACGTTTTAAAAAGACTAGATCAAAACCATTGCAGGTGTGGTCGTGGTTCAGATCTGCGTTTTCCGGTGCCAGTAGGGTACCGTCGTATTGCAAATACCGCTGTAACATGGCAGCATCGGCAAGGGTTACGCTGCCATCATCGTTGACATCCCCCAGAACCGGACACCATCCGTCTAGCTGAATGTCGGAAGCAGTTGTGTAAAGCTCCAATATGCCGTCTTTCGGTTCCTGTATTCGAGAAGTAACCGTACTGCCTTTCCGGAGTGTCACATCATATCGGCGTACTGTCGCATCCACAGGAAGAAGCACTCTTTCATAAGCTGGTTCATAATAGACGCCGTCCTTTTTAAATTCCAGCTGGTAGTACTGCATAAAGGTATAGCCTTTCGTATATGGTGTGCCAGTATGCTGTACTGTAACCTGGAAGCTGAGTCCGGCTTGCGGTACATATGCGGTGACACCAGTTGCAGCATCATAATATTTGGTGAGTTCAGGTTCTGTGCCTGCAACAAAGGAAATGGTGTTGCTGTCAGCGTAAGTTTGAGCAGCAGAGCCAGCTGTACCATAAATTGTAAAGCCGCTTGTTACAGGATCCATGTAATCCAGAAAAGTCCAATAGCCAACGCCATATGTGCCAATCTCTGTAACACTCTTTGGAATATATATAGAATTGCAGTGACCGTTGGTTTGCAAAAAAGCGCTTTCTCCAATGGAAGCAACCTGATTGCCGAGATGAATGGAACGAGTATTGGATGTCATGTAAAATGCAAAATCCTGAATGGTGCGAACGCTGTCTGGCAAATAGATGGTTTGCAGTTGGGTATAGGAAAAGGCATGATCTCCAATGGTTTCAATGCCGTTTTCCAAAGTGAGTGTATGCAGTGCCGTACACTGGGAAAAGGCAGCCGATTCGATTTCTTTGATACCGCCGGGAATGGTAATGCTGGTCAGAGAATTGTTTCTAGCGAAGGCAACACGCCCCAACTTCGTGAGGGTACTGGGAAGCTGTACCTTGCGCAAGGTCATTTCTATTCCATTTCCACTTCCTGCAAAAGCAGAATCGCCAATTTCTTGGAGCCCTTCTGGAAGTGTGATTTCTTTTAGGGAAACACAGCAGCGAAAGGCATCGTTTTCAATCACTTTTAAATTTTTGCTGAAGTGGCTGACTTCTGTCAAGTTTTTATTCCCATAAAATGCACTTGCACCAATTGTGGTAATAGAGTCGGGTAGGAAAATGCGGTTTAATCCGCAGCTGTCAAATAGAGCATCCGGAACTTTTTCCAGGCTGCAGGGCAGGCGAGCACTGCTTAATGAACTGCAACTGGAAAAGGCACCATCTCCCAAGTCCGTGATGGAATCGGGAAGAAAAACAGTTCGCAGGCTGCTGCATCCGAAAAATGCTTCTCTGCCAATAGTTTGCAGCTGATTGGAAAACGTGACCTTGGTGAGATTGGAACAGCCATAGAAAGCAGAGGCTCCAATTTGCTGTAAGTGTTCTGGAAAGCGAATGGCTCCGGAGAGTTTGTTTTGTTGATAGAATGCACGCTGTCCGATTTCGACCAGTCCGGTGCCAAATTGAATGCTGCGAAGCGCATAATCAATGGAATTTGGCTCTGTTGAGCCAAATGCATTTGCGCCGATGGTTTGCAGGGAATTTGGGAACACCAGCTTTTGCAGAGCGGTACAGTAGGAAAATGCCTGTTCGTCAATGGTGCGCAGGCCTTCTGCAAAGGAAATGCTTTTCAAATCGGAGCAATTGGAGAATGCCTGTTTGGGAATTGTTTCCAAACCAGTTCCAAGTTGAAGGGTTTGAATCCCCGAGCGGTAAAAGGCAGCTTCTCCCATGCTGGAAAGCGAATTGGGCAATGTAACAGATTTTAAGGCATAGCAATCTGAAAAAGCATAGGATGCTATGGTTTGCAAGGAATCCGACAATTGAACGGCAGACAATGTTTCACATCTGCTGAATGCGCTGTCTGCAATCGTGGTGACAGAGTCGGGAATGGTTATGGTTTGCAGGCTGCTGCAATGATAAAACGCAGCGCTTTCAATGGATTTCAGCGTACTGGGCAGCTGAACGGTTTTTAAATTGGTGCAGCCTTGAAAAGTGGATACACCGGTTTGAGTAAATCCTTCCGAGAACTTGACGGAAGTAATGGTGGTATTTTCCTGGCAGACTCCATCAATGGAAACAACAGGAACGGAGACTTTTGTTTGGGCTGTATCATTTGTTGTGGTCATAATGGTTAAAGGAATGGTAATGCTGCTGCTGGTTCCAGTGTAATCGGTAAGCGTTGCACCTTTGCCGGTAATGGAATACGTAAATCCATTGTATGTGCCAGTTTGAACGAGGTTGGATGTGTCCAGTGCAGAAACGGAAAGTTGTCCGAGCAGATAAGCCGTACAACATAGGGTACATGCAGCAGTAATTGCTGCAAGGTGTTTTTTTGAAATGGTATGCATAAAGAACCTCCTTTTGAAATATTCAAAATATAAAAATGAAATTATCACATAAAAATCGTGAAAATACACAAAATTGATCATGATGCGTACTCATATTATACTATATTTTTACAATTCCTACAAGAAGATTTCCAATTTTGTCAATGACAAAACTGTCAATTTCAGGAAAAGGCCACTTGCAGTTTAGACGGGAACATGGTATACTGATAGCATAACAGTATAACAGAAGGAGTCCATACCATGAAATTTCAGGAACAACTCCAGCAATATATACAGGCATGCGGATGCTCCGGCAAGGAACTTGCAGATGCTTCCGGACTGTCCGCTTCTTTGATCAGCCGCTATCGAAACGGTCCCGGATTTAAATACTGATATGTTCCACCATTCATATCCAGGATCTCTTCACAGGCAGGAATATGCGTATGACCATTCAAAAGAATATCTCCATCCTTCAATGGTGGAAGATGATGCGGATGATAGATGTGTCCATGCGTTGCAAATATCGTTATATCTCCCTGTCCATTCTCCCCTGACAGATTCACGTAACAATAATCTGCAAGAATCGGAAATTCCAATACCATCTGATCTACTTCTGTATCGCAGTTTCCCCTCACACACAATAACTCGCTTTTCAATGAATTCAGCATTGCAATCACTTCTTTGGGTGCATATCCCTCCGGGAGATCATTTCTCGGTCCATGATAAAGAATATCCCCAAGCAATAATAACCGGTCTGCCCCCTCCCTCTTATATGCCTCTATCATCTTTTCACAATAGAATGCCGAACCGTGAATATCTGATGCAATCATTAGTTTCATAACGTTCGTCTCCTTTTCTTCTATCTTTTTGGTAAATATTTCTGTTTCTGTAAATCTTTCATAATTATAAATAGGGGGATTGCGTAGCAACGGAAATGGAGCAATCTGGTATCATCATAAATATTCTGCCGTGACAGATTTTTCACTCTTTTTCATCTCAGACGGTGTACCG
>OGYJ01001858.1_pt1 | contig 15753 bp, 14 predicted proteins | sample 1576531 | NCBI WGS metagenome assembly OGYJ01 (sample SAMEA3541574, study PRJEB24748) | human gut metagenome | biome: human gut; feature: human-associated habitat; material: faeces | place: China | collected 2012 | reverse complement strand
CCTTGATCCGGTACAGCATTCCGTTATGATGAAACACCTGCAGGAACGTCCGGAAGTAAGACAATCCATCCTTTGCGGCTCCCGTCATCATCAGTATTATAAAGATTACGAAAAAGATACGACATCCCAGGGATATGAACCGGCGTTTGATGAATAATTATATGTAAATGACCTACCTTATGTGTGGGTCTGTATAGAAACTTTGACAGAATTAATCGCCACATGCTTGTGACTTCAGTCGCGAGAGATGGTTTCATGAGTAATTTAGTGTAAAACCAATTTTCTCTGTTTTTGTTCCATAATTACTGTGTCGATGAGGATGGCTCCGATACACTGTCCTTGGACAATTGCATTACAAGTATAAAAATCAGAAACGAAAAGGAGACACAAGTTATGAATGGAACAGTAAAGTGGTTTGACACCCGCAAGGGATACGGATTTATCGTTGGTGATGACGGACAGGATTATTTTGTCCATTACAGTCAGATCCAGGCAGATGGCTACAAGACCCTGCACACTGATGAGTCGATCAATGCTAATGTGCGGTCTACGGACGGTTCGTCTTTCAGCACCTCCGTGAGAGGTACTCCCTTTTTCCGTGCCTGCACATCATAGCGGTCACCTTCAATCAACCGGAACAACTGCCGTCTGTCTGCAATGTAAAGAACTGCTTTCCGCAGTTCTCCACCGAAACTAATATCATGGAGAATATACAGATTCTTCAGATACAACAGACGAAGTGACTGAAAATACGGATACCTCGCAAGAAGATTGCGCAGTTCGTACAAAGTATCCCTATTCAGCGTCTCGGGATGCTGAATCCATTGTTGAAAGTTAACAGAAGTCATTTATATTACCAGTTTGCTACAGTTGCATTAAAAATTTGGTCGGTGATCTCTTTAGACATTTCAGCAATCAATCCGTCCTGTACGGCAGTCAACAACTGGGTAGAGTCGTAGGTACGGAACGCAGAAAACTGTTGTTCAAAGTCTTCGGCATGATTGGTGTTGTTGACAAAACGCACATTGACGGTGATAGTCAACTTCGTCTCCGAAGAATAACCGTCGGCAGATACAGCCTGATTGTACTGATTGTAACCTGTGATTTCTCCGTCAATCTGCAAGTCGGCATTTTGACTCGGCTTGAGCAGTTGCAGACGGGTCTGCCGGATGAAGATATCTTTCAGGTCCTCATTAAACTTGGTTGCCAACGGAGCATACACATACTCCGACTTGATCGGGAAGTCGGCTATCGAAATGGTCTTTACCTTATCATAATTGATAGACGATCCGTTAAACTTATAGGAAACAGTGCACGCAATGACTACCAACGGCAAGCCGAACAGTAACAAAGGGCGTATTATTTTCTTAATCCAATTCATATTCTTTTATTTTTCTATAGAGTGTACGCTCGGAAATATTCAAGTCCTTGGCCGCACTCTTCCGCTTTCCATGATGCCTCTCAAGTGCTTTGCGTATCATTTCTTTCTCCACTTCGTCCAGTGACAAAGGAGATTCTTCTACATATTCTTCCGTGTCTTGTATGTCGTCATCATCCTTGCAAACCGCAGGCTGCATGGTATGAATGATCGCAGGTACCGAAGGCTGGTGTGTCGTCACTACCGGAGTAGTAACCACCGTTCCCACTTGTCCTACCTGCCCCACCTGTCCGGCACGTTCCGCCATCAGGTTGTGCACCATCTTCTTCAGCTCCGCCACTTCCTGGCGCATATCGAACAGAACAGAATAAAGAATCTCCCGTTCGCTCTCAAAGCCTTTACTCTCACGCGTTCCCATCAGCGCGGGAAGACGTTGCGTATTTTGTGCGGGAAGATAATTCTGCAAGATAGCAGCAGAGATCTCCCTATTGGTTTCAATGATAGATATTTGCTCGGTGATATTCTTCAACTGACGCACGTTTCCTGGCCACGGGTAAGCCAACAACTCTTTCTTCGCATCCTCCGTCAACTGAATAGCAGGCATCCGGTATTTCTCTGCAAAGTCTGCGGAAAACTTACGGAACAACAGGAGCACATCGTCACCACGTTCACGCAAAGGCGGTATCTGGATAGGCACCGTATTCAACCGGTAATATAAATCTTCACGGAAACGTCCTTCTGCAATCGCTTGTGTCAGATTGACGTTGGTAGCCGCCACCACACGCACATCCGTTTTTTGTACTTTGGACGAACCTACTTTCATAAACTCGCCACTCTCCAGTACACGGAGCAAACGTGCCTGGGTAGACATCGGCAACTCCCCTACTTCATCAAGAAAAATAGTACCGCCGTCAGCTTCGCCAAAGTACCCTTTCCGTTCGCCAATCGCACCGGTAAACGCACCTTTCTCATGTCCGAACAGTTCGGAATCAATCGTACCCTCCGGAATAGCACCACAGTTGACAGCAATATACTGCCCGTGCTTCCTCCGGCTATATTGATGAATAATCTGCGGAAAACTTTCTTTCCCGACTCCACTTTCTCCGGTAATCAGCACAGACAAATCGGTAGGAGCTACCTGAATGGCAACATCTATGGCGCGCGACAATGCTTCAGTATTTCCAATAATACCGAAACGCTGTTTCACTTGTTGTATCTCTGCTCTCGTCATCACTCGTTTTTAATCTTCGTCTACTGTATCCAGCTTCAGTTTATCACTATCGTCACGTTTCTCGTAATACTGTTTACGCAACGGATTGGCACGAGCCACTTTTTCCCGCTGACGATTACGGAACACGTCGATGGCAACATAGATTGCCTGACGGAAAGAATCTTCACAAGCCAATCCCTTGCCTGCAATATCGTATGCCGTTCCATGAGCCGGAGAAGTACGTACTACCGGCAGGCCTGCCGTATAGTTCACCCCGTCTTCCATAGCCAAGGCCTTAAACGGAGCCAGCCCTTGATCGTGATACATCGCCAGGATACCGTCAAAATGAGTATAATTGCCCGAACCCATAAAGCCGTCGGCCGCATAAGGACCGTAGCAAAGGATTCCTTTCTCTTCCATTTCTTTCATGGCAGGGATAATCACTTCCTGCTCTTCCATTCCCAACAAACCACCGTCTCCGGCATGAGGATTGAGAGAGAGCACCGCAATACGCGGAGCGCCGATACCGAAATCCTGTTTCAGACAACGATGGAATATCATCAGTTTCTCCTGAATCAGTTCTTTGGTAATCGTAGTCGCGATCTCTCTGACAGGGATATGTGTCGTAACCAAAGCCACCCGGAAGTCATTCTTCATCAAAATCATCAATGACTTATCACCATTGCCCAGACGTTCTTCGATATATTCCGTATGTCCGGGGAAGGAGAACTCTTCCGACTGAATCGTATGTTTGTTGATCGGAGCTGTTACGATAACGTCTATCAGCCCTTCGCGATATTCTTCGATGGCACGTTCCAAGGCCCCCAGCGCAGCTTTACCGGCTTCGGGGTCGGGTTTGGAAAATTCCACTTTCACCTCATCATCCGTACAGTTCACCACGCTCAAACGGTTGTACCCCGCTTCGGTAGCAGAGTTGACAATGCTGAAATTGGTCTGTATATCCAGCGCTTTGCGATGATAAGCCGCTACTTTCGGTGAGCCATAAATGATCGGAGTACATAGTTCCAACATCGTAGGGTCGGAAAATGTCTTAAGAATCACCTCATAGCCCACCCCGTTAATATCTCCTTGGGTGATACCTATCCTTATCTTGTTATCTTCCATGTTTTTATTTATTAGTTTGTTCCGCTTCCTTAGATGCTTCTCCCAATGGAATCTGATTCTGCTGAACTTCATTCGGAAGTTTCAGTGTATACAGAGATGCTTCCATCTGGCGTACCAGGTTGCGTTTCATTTTATCAGGTGAATAAACAAATATTTCTGCTGTTATAATTCGTTGGTTTTTCTCGTCCAGACGAGTATGAGATACATACGGGCCACCCATAAAGTCGCCCTTCATACGCCACAGGCCACGTGCTTCCATTGTGTAGCTGTTTTGTACATTGATCGGACGGACATCGGTCAGCAAACTATCGGTCGACATATAAACGCCTTCCTTGAATCCGGGGATATTGGCTTTCATCACGGAGTCGCGTTTGTGCACAAAATATTCTTTGGTAAACGTATCCTTGTCAGTGTACGGATAAGAGTACATCACAAAGTTACGGTCGGCAGTACCTGTGTTGGTAGAAGCCCAGAAGAAATCATCCCCGGTCTTTGAATTAGCCAGTTCGGCATCCACCCAGATGTCGCATCCGAACAAACTGTCCACTTTCTGCGAAATGAAATTACTGTGTTTCCCTTCCAGGAACGTAATCTGACGGTTCATTTCCGCACGGGTAAAGAAGTCGACAATCGTCTTTTTGTTCTCTTCCACAAACTTCTCAAACTCTTCTTCGTTCGGAGCCTGGATAGTCAATATCATCTGCGGATTGGCATACACGTCCTTCGCATATTTGAACGAGGCTTTCGTATATATATCCTGTATATCTACAATAATAATGTTACGTATCAACTTCAGCGTAGAATCATAATCTTTCGGCGAAGTATACATAATCCGGAAAGAAGGTTCCGACTGCGGCAAACCGGGCATATCAGCATCGAGCGCATCATGTAAAGCCCTTCCGGCAGCACGATCCCAAACACCGTGATCTACTACAACCAAAAGCTCGTAAGCACGACCACTAGAGGTGTGATTTCCTTTCAGACCACAAGATGCAACGACAAAGGCTACCAAAGCGATGCATAAAATAAAAGAGTACTTTTTCATGATGTTCGGTTTTATATATTAACTTTCATTATTTTTCTCCTGTTTCGCTGTCGACAGCATACCGCAAGCGGCAAAAATATCTTCGCCCCTGGATGAACGGATAGTGGTGAAAAGTCCGTGTGACGTCAGATAATCACGAAAACGGGTCATCGTATCCATGTCCGCCCCCTCGAGGTCTACCCCCGGTATGGCATGAAAACGAATCAGATTCACCCTGCAATCCAGCCCGCGAAGAAGTTTCAGCAACTCTTTGGCATAGACCTGCGAATCATTGAGCCCTTTAAAAACAATATATTCAAACGAAAGTCGACGTTGTTTACTAAAATCATAGTTTTTTAACAGTTCCACCATTTCGGTGATTGAAAACGCCTTTTCCGCCGGCATTAATTCAGCACGCTGAACGGTCAGCGGAGAGTGAAGGCTGATGGCAAGGTGGCAGTCATTTTCTTCAATAAAACGCTGCAATCCTTTCCGTAGCCCGACTGTAGAAAGCGTGATACGCTTCGGACTCCATGCGTAACCGTAGGTAGCGGTCAGTAGTTCCAATGCCTTCAATACCTCATCCAGGTTATCGAGCGGCTCGCCCATTCCCATCATTACGACATTAGTCAGTTTGTCCCGTTCCGGCAGCGAATGAATCTGGTTTATGATCTGGCTGGCGGTCAGGTTAGCCGTATACCCCTGTTTGCCGGTCATACAGAACTTACAGTTCATCTTGCAACCTACTTGTGACGACACGCACAACGTTGCCCGGTCATCATCCGGTATATAAACCGACTCTACAAAATGGTTCTCACCCACTTTATAAAGATACTTCACCGTACCATCTACAGAGCGCATTTCATCTACCGGAGCTTCCGCTCCCACCTCATAGTTCTGCTTGAGCAACTCCCGGTGTTTCAATGACAAATTAGTCATATCATCAATCGAGGCTACCTTCTTTTCGTAAAGCCAGGATGCAATCTGCTTGGCAGCAAAGCCGGGCATATCCAGTCTTTTTGTCAATGATTGAAGCTCTACAAGAGTCATTCCTAAAAGGGGATATTTAGACATTCTTCTTTCTGTTGATAGTTTATATCTGCAAATGTAAGGAAATAAAGTCGATTTCCGTATAGCAGGAATGTAAAAGTTAACAAAAAAGGGAAGTATGCCTCCGTTATGATTCAACCACGCTGATATATTGAAGTAGCTTTTGCGCCATTTCAGAATCCTCGCCATTCTTTTTCACTTCATGACCGTACGCCTCACGGAAACAAGCCAGCGCCTCTTCCCGTTCATTACAAAAGCTGTACAAAACCCCTAAGTTCTGACAAGCCAGAATCGTATCTTCTTCCTCCCATCCCAAATACTTCTTTCGCAGTTCGAACTCTCTGAAGAAAGCCTCTTTCGCCATTGGATAATTCTCCAACTTCACATAAGCCTGTGCTTTGTAATAATATACCAGACAGGAAGCATTAGGGTCAGCATCATCGTGAATATCCAAAGACGTCGCAATACGAATCACGTTATCATAGTCTTTATTCATGTAATACTGCTGCATAATATCACATCTCAATGCCTCATATCGGACAGTCAGTTCCGCCAGACGCGGTTTTTCGCTGAAATACATTTCATGCAGAAGAGACTCACGGAAGAATAAAGTAGACGCCTGCTCATCGCCACGTTCATTCATCATCCGTTTGAATTCCCTGCATAGATAATACAACTGTTTATGACAAGCGACGATCTGTTTTTTGCTGTCTATCTGTATAGCAATGTCCAACGCCTGATTCATCAGCATCCATGCTTCATCGTATCGTTTGATATAATAAAGACATTTACCCTGCATACGCAAACATTTAGCCACTCCACCGGACAGTCTGCCATTCAACGACTCGTGCATTTCAGCTACTTTCCGGAATTTCTCGGCAGCACTCTCTTCCTCATCCTTATAGTAATCACAATAAGCCAGATATTCGGAAAGTTCAATGACTTCTGCCTGACTCTTCTCGTCAGCAGAAGCCGCATGATAATCAAGCGCCCTATTCAGATAGATCACTGCTTCATTGTATTGCTCATTGTAGTAATATGCCAGAGCTAGATTTCGGCAGGTGTTGGCAATCTCCAGTTCCGGAGTCGGTACAATGTTTTCCTGCATCACCAATGCTTTCAGGAAACAGTCGCATGCCGTTTCGTATTCTTCATTACGGGCATACCGGCATCCCTCATTCATCTTCAATACCGACTTGGCAATGAGTGGCATGGCAGCACCTTCCATACTCTTCTCACTCACAGCAGCTGCCGCCTTCGTCAGATGGAAAGAACTGCTCAAGAAAGTAGCCATATCATTAGCAATGACAGGAATTAAAAAAGAATCGATCTCATCAAAGTCCAATTCGGCATAGACTTCAGGCGTAACTTCAGGATTGTCGTTCATGATCGCCTTCCAGCTATCTTCCAACAAAGAACGATTCGTGCGATACAGAATCTCGAAAATCTCCACATCACAAATCCAATCCTTCAATATATCCCATTCTTGCATCTTGTAGCATTGATAGGTAATCTCCACTTTATAGCGATACGAATCATGGTAGCAGAACTGTTTCATGCGATAGTTATAATCGGCCAAAGTCAACGGATGGGAAAGGATCTCTTCCTCATCCAGCAGAGCGGAAATAATTTCATGGCGACTATCATCTATACATTCGTCATCTTGAGCGAAATAGCGTTCGATCGCCTCTACCATTTGTGTGTCACCAATGCAATATCGTCCTCCTTTGTTGGTGAGCCAGCTGCTCATTTCCACTCTCAACTGCGACCAAAGTATCTGATTAATGTCTGCCATGCTCTTCACTTCATCTTCGGTAAATCCTTCTAAAGTAAGTGAAAGCATCAGAAGCGTTCTTCCAATCTCTTCGGAACCATAATCAGCCGACAAACGCCGTAGCACACTGTCATAGAATTGCCCAACCTCATTGAGCCGGCAATATCCACGCATATATTCATTGAGAGCATCGTACTGACCGAACGAAACCAGCTCGTTGAGCAATACACTTAAACAGCGCGGTTGTTTAGCCAGCACCCACGAAGCAAGAATATCTTCCTGTTGTGTGGACAAAGCCTTGGAGTAAGTAGACAAATATTGCTTTGAGAACGACTTGGCATCCGCCTGTGAAAAGCCATTCAACTGGAAATGAGCGCAGCCATTCTGAACAAAGGGCAGGTAAGCAGTGGATGACGCCGAAAAGCTCAACACGACTTTCACGTTCGGGGGAATAGATGCAAATAAAGAAAACAGGGATGCTTCAGTCGGATTCAGATAACTGATGTCATCAATCAACAGAATGATAGGGTATCTTGATGCACCCAGCGCACTCCACAACTGACTGAACTTTTGGATAGAATTCAAATCTTCTTCAATCTCCTTGAGGTTTCGAAGTGTGTTCCCTGAAAAAATGTTCAAGCCAGCATCTCCCATCAAAACCGAGTTTCTCACGGCGTCCATGATGGATTTGGCAGTGCTTTGGGTCGAGTCCAGTTCTTTTGATACTTCCGCCGCGAACAAATTTTCTTCACCCAAAGATTGATGCTTGAGTGCGTTCTGGCATTTGGAAGCTAACATTCTCGCCAACGTTTCCGGATAAGAAGACAATGTAGTACTATCCAAGCGATGATAGATAGGAATCATCGGCATATCATTGTTCACCAAATCGCTCCAATGAGCCAACAAAGCGCTCTTGCCAAGACCGCAACCGCCCGTTACCACCAGACACCGCTGTTCATCCGCCGCCAAAAAATCAGCAAACGCCTGATCTGCTTCAGGTATTGGGTGATAATTGAATAAGAGTTCATTGCGCGTCAGTTGTTCTTGCAATGCTTGATTATCTTCAACGGTCAGTACATCCGGAAACTCCCGTTCAAGCAATTCCGTGAAAGCAGCTTCCACAAGGTTACACAACTGATCGGGCGAATCATACTCCTGCACAGGATAACGTTCCTGTTGCAAAATACTCTCTTTCAGACATTTCAGTTTAAGAGACTCCTCTTCAGGGCAAGACAGTTCATCATCTGCCGACTGTTTTATATAGAAATAGGCATGTAACGGATTGGGATTGCGCAGTACACCAAACTGCATTTCAATTTCCGTCACACTCAAATGATGATTCAAGTCATCTTCTATCCAACGATATTCCAAGCTGTCATTAAGAGTTTGAGATAAATCTTCATAACTGGGACACCATCCATAGCGGTCGCCTACCATACCAATGAAGAAAGGCCGGGAGTTAACGATCTCTTTCAGGCATATTTCAACAACCTTGCCGCTTTTCGCATCTTCTTCTGTGATTCCCCAACGCAAATCAACCAATGAAATGGTGGCACCACGGCTGGCAGCCTTCACTTGCAAACCCTTAAAGAGTTTGACTAATGCAGAACGTTCCATCTCCATGTCTCTGAACGTTGACGAAAGGAAAACACGGATAACACGTGAATTTTCAGCGTCGCCGCCGAGCATGCCCATGCTGCCGAGCATTTCCGCCACGTCGCCGGTGAGATTGTCGAGATCGGCGTCCGAGATGCCGAGCTTTTCCATCATCTCATCGACAGGCTTGCTGTGCAGCTCGCGCGCGCAGCGCAGGCACAGGCCCTCATTGTGGGACTCTCCGTTTTCGATTCGTGTGATAAAGATCACCGCTACGTTTTCCTTGCAGCGGGAGCAGAGTGTAGGCTGCATAGACTGGTTCTCCTGTTCGATAGATTCCGTACGCGCCGGTCACACGCCCACGCCGAGCGTGAGCACGTCGATGGCCTGCAGCGCTTTTGCCAGGGCGGTGTGCGCGAGGGTGTCGCGGCCGATGACGGGCCCGGCAAACTGCAATGCCCAGCACAGCAGGATGCCGAAGCACACGCCATTGACCGCGCCGAAGGCGGCGCCGCCAATGTCGTTGAGTTTCTCCCGGTTCGGGAGCTGAAAGGCCAGGTTCGGCAGGTTGCCGATCGCGGCCAGAATGAGCAGAATGAGCAAAAAGCCGACGGACGTGACGAGCACATAGCACAGCCGCGCGCAGTAGACCTGCGTCATGGCGGCGCGCAGCGTGATGTCCTGCTCGTCGCGCATGGCGAGCGCGGCGCTGGCCATGCGCCGCGCCGGCCGGCCGGTGACGCCGGCGGCGGCAAAGCACTGCTCGGCGTATTCCTGCGCGGTGTCGGGGTGCGCGGCGACCCAGTCCTCGCCCGAGAGGCCGGCGTCGTTATCCGGCAGCTCCGTGGCGACCACGTCGAGCTGGCCCTCAAAGTACCCGCCGGCAAACGGCTCCGCCACCGGCAGGAGCCGGTCAGAAAACAGGCCCGCGAGCAGCGCCGCGCCGTAGAGCGCGACGACGATGGCGGCCAGCTGCGCGGCACTGAGGATCAGCCCGCGGCGGTAGCCGCCCCAGACGGCGGCCAGAAAAATGGCGGCAAGCACCACTGTCAATACGATCTTCATGGGTGTATCCCTGTTCTTTCTCTCTAGACTGCGGGGGTCAGAAGGCGAGCACCTCGGCGCTCGAGCCGCTCAGGAGCAGCGCCGCGCCCCGGCGCAGCAGCACCGAGCGGCGGACGCCGAGCAGGTTCTGCTCGACGGACTTGATCTCATCGAGCTGCTGGTTATAGAGCGTGAGCCGGTCGCTGTACTGCACGAGCACCTGCTTGCCGTTAACCGACAGGCTCGTGACGGCGCCGGTGGTCTCGCACTTACCGAGTTCGCTGCCGGAGGCATTGACCGTGACGAGCTGCTCGGCGCTGCCGGAGCGGTAGCGGCTGAGCGCGAGGGTGACAAAGCCGTCGCCCTCGGCGGCGTAGTCATACAGATACAGGTCGCCGAAGGGGTACTCGGCGGTGAGCTTTGCGTTATCGTCAAAGAAGGCCAGGCGCGTCTGCGACACGCAGCAGACCTTGCCGCCGCGCCAGAAGAGGTCGGCAAAGAGTTCATCGGCGCACGCGGCGCTGCCGCGCTCGTCTTCGCTCGTGAGCGCGAACGTGTGCACGACACTGCCGGAATCCTGCAGGCAGAGCGCGGCGAGATACTTCCCGTCCGGGCTCACGGCGGCGCGCACGAGGTAGCCCGTGCCGGAATACCAGACATAGACGGCCTTGCCGGAGGTGTCATACACCGTGACGGCGCCCTTATAGCCCGCGGCGTCCGAGCAGACGGCGAGATAGCCGCTGTCGCTCAGGTCGGCGCTGATGATCTCGCCGGCGGGCTCGATATCGGTCTTATTGCCCTTGAAATCCGCCACGCACAGCGTCGTGCCGCCGATGTCATAGGCGCACACGCGCTCGCCGCCGACGGAGATGCCCGGCTGCGAGAGCGTAAAGATCTCGTGCAGGACGGTCTTGCCGTTTTCATCGAGCAGCTGCAGGCCGCTCGAGGACACGACCGCGAGGCGGCTGTCCACCGTGCGGAAGGTGCGGCTGGCGCTGGAGTCGAACGTGTAGGGCGCGCTGTCGTCCAGATAGTCGCTCGCCGAGCCGGGCCGGTCGCGCAGCAGCAAATACAAAAACAGCAGCACGGCCAGCACGCACACCGCCACGATGACGGTCTGCCGCAGCCTGGGATTGTGTTTTGGGTGGTCGTTCATGGACATTCCTCCCCTATCCGCCGGGCGGACGCGGCGTCAGGCCTGATTCATCATATCGCCGACGGCGCCGTCGTACCACACGCGGTTGAGATACAGCCCCTGCGGGGGCATGGTCGGTCCTGTGAGCCGCCGGTCGCGCGTGGCCAGCAGTGCCGGGATGGCCTCCGGCTCGATCTTTCCGTAGGACGCATAGACCATGGTGCCGACGATGGCGCGCACCATATTATACAGGAAGCCGTCGGCGCAGACGGCGATGGAGATGAGCGGGCCGTCGCGCTCGGCGCGGCACCAGTGCACCGTGCGCACGGTCGTGCGCGTCTCGGTGCCGACGGAGCGTACGGCAGCAAAGTCGTGCGTGCCCTCAAAGGCGCGGCCGGCGCGCGCGAGCCGCGCAAAATCCAGCGGCTGCGGATAAAAGCAGACGCGGTGCTCCAAAAACGCATCGCGGATGCGGGAATTGTAGATCTGATAGACGTATTCTTTCTGGATGCACGAGCCGATGGCATTGAAGTCCTCCGGCGCGGCAACGGCGTCGACCACGGCAATGTCCGCCGGGAGGCGGGCATTGACCGCGAGGGGCACGCGGTCGATCGGGATCGTGCAGTCGGTGCGGAAATTGGCGCAGTAGCGCTTAGCGTGCACGCCCGCGTCCGTGCGGCCGCAGCCGACGACCTTGATCGGCTCGCCGCAGACCTTCGTGAGCGCGCGCTCGAGGGTCTCGGCGACGGTGACGTCCGTCTTCTGCACCTGCCAGCCGTGATAGGCCGTGCCGTCATACTGCAGGCGCAGAGCGATGTTGCGTCTCACAGGCCGAACCTCGCCAGCACGATCACGCCGGCAAGCACGAGCGCGCTCCAGACCATGGCCAGCGTGTCGCGCGTGCACCAGGTGAGCTGCTTCATGCGCGTGCGGCCCTCGTCGCCGTGATAGCAGCGGCACTCCATGGCCACGGCCAGCTCGTCCGCGCGGCGGAATGCCGACACGAACAGCGGCACGAGCAGCGGCAGCAGCGCCCGGGCACGCTGAAAGAGGTTGCCGGTCTCAAAATCGGCGCCGCGCGCTTTCTGCGCGGACATGATCTTGTCGGTCTCCTCGATGAGCGTGGGGATGAAGCGCAGGGCCATGGACATCATCATGCTCATCTCGTGCACGGGCACTTTGAGCTTCTTGAGCGGGCCGAAGAGGATCTCCATCGCGTCGGTGAGCGCGATGGGCGACGTGGTATACGTCAGCAGGAACGTGCCGGCGATGAGCATCGTGATGCGCAGGACCATGAACACGGCGCGGATCAGGCCCTCGCAGGTGATGGTGATCTTCCAGAAGGACACGAGCTCGCGCCCGGGCGTGAAGAAGATATTGAGCACGGCCGTGAGCGCGATGATGATCCACAGCGGCTTGAGCCCGCGGAGGATGACTTTCAGCGGAATGCGCGAGAGCGCGATGCACACGCCCGTGACGATGAGCATGACGGCGTAGGACACATAGCTTTCCGCCGTGAACAGCGCCGCGATATAGACGATGGTCAGCAGGAGCTTGCAGCGCGGGTCGAGCCGGTGCACGATGCTGCTGCCGGGGAAAAACTGGCCGAGGGTGACGTCCTTCAGCATACGCCCGCCTCCTTCCCGACGGCGAGCAGCGCGTCCGTAAGCTGCTCGAGCGTATAGATCGACGGCGGGAGCGCAACGCCCCGGTCGCGCAGCGCCTGCGCGATGCGCGCACTCTGCGGCACGTCAAGGCCGATATCCAGCAGCTCCTGCGTGTGGGCAAAGACCTCCGCCGGCGCGCCGTCAAAGGCGACGTGCCCGGCGTGAAAAACGATGAGCCGGTCGGCGATGCGCGCGGCATCGTCCATGCTGTGCGTGACGAGCAGGACGGCCGAGCCGGTCTCGCGCCGGTAGGCGGCGATGTTTTCAAGCACGCCGCGGCAGCCCGCGGGGTCAAGGCCGGCCGTGGGCTCATCAAGGATGAGCACCTGGGGGCGCATGGCGATCACGCCGGCGATGGCGATGCGGCGCTTCTGCCCGCCGGAGAGCTCGAGCGGCGAGCGCTCGAAGAGCGACTCGTCCACACCGGCAAAGCGCGCGGCCTCGCGCACGCGCGCATCGACCTCCTCCGTGGAGAGCCTGGCATTTTTCGGGCCGAAGGCAATGTCCTGATACACCGTCTCCTCAAAGAGCTGGTGCTCGGGATACTGAAAGACGAGGCCGACCTGAAAGCGCACGTCGCGCGTGGCGGCCTTGCTGCGGTGGATGTCCTCCCCGTCGAAGAGCACGGTGCCGGACGTGGGCGCGAGCAGGCCGTTGAGGTGCTGGATGAACGTGCTCTTGCCGGAGCCCGTGTGGCCGATGATGCCCACGAACTGCCCGGCGGGGATGGCGAGATCAATATCGTCGATGGCGACTTTTTCAAAAGGCGTTCCGGCGCTGTAGACGTGCCGGAGATGATCCGCCCGGATGATTGGCGTCATAATTTCGTTTCCTTTATCTATCGGTGAAGATCGGTGGTTACGGTTTCAGAGCGGCAGCGACGGCGTCCGCACAGTCGGACACCGTGAGCGCGTCGAGCGGCACGTCCATGCCGTGCGCGCGCAGCGCGTGCAGCAGCCGGACGGTGACGGGCGCGGTCAGGCCCTCCCGTTTCAGCAGATCGACCTGCGAGAAGACCTGCTTCGGCGCACCGTCGGCAACGACGGCACCGTTCGAGAGCACGATGACGCGGTCCGCGCCGATGCACTCTTCCATATGGTGCGTGATGAGCACGACCGTGATGCCCTGCTCGCGGCAGAGCTTCGTGGCCGTGTCGATGACCTCGCGCCGGCCGGCCGGATCGAGCATGGCCGTCGGCTCGTCGAGCACGATGCACTTGGGCTGCATGGCGATGACGCCCGCGATGGCCACGCGCTGCTTTTGCCCGCCGGAGAGCAGGTGCGGCGCGTGCAGGCGAAAATCATACATGCCGACCTGCTTGAGCGCGGCATCCACCCGCGCGCGTATTTCCTGCGGCGGGACGCCGAGGTTCTCGGGCGCGAAGGCCACGTCGTCCTCGACGACGTTGGCGACGATCTGGTTATCGGGGTTCTGAAAGACCATGCCCACCGTGGCGCGCACGGACAGGAGATTGTTCTCGTCGGACGTGTCCATGCCGTCGACGTACACCTTGCCGCCGGTCGGCAGCAGGATGGCGTTGAAGTGCTTGGCGAGCGTGCTCTTGCCGGAGCCGTTGTGCCCCAGCACGGCCACGAACGAGCCGCGCGCGATCTCGAGCGAGAGGTCGCCGAGCGTGGGCCGCTCCTCGCCGGGGTAGGTAAAGGTCAGATGTTCGGTTCGTAAGATCGGTTCCATGGTGTTCCTTTCCGCTCAGCGCTCCCAGCGGCAGGCCGCCCCGCACGGCAGCACGAGACCGGACGCCGCGACCGGCAGGCCCAGCTCCTGCGATTCACTGCGGCCGCCGAAGCGCCGGGTGAAAATGCTCTCCGAGAGATACGTGAGCACCGACGGGCTCAGACCCGTGGTGTAGGAATTGATGATGACAAAGAGCGGATCGTCCGACAGCACGCCGGACACCAGCTCCACAAACGGCCAGAGGTTCGTCTCGAGCTTCCAGACCTCGCCGCCCGGGCCGCGGCCGTAGCTCGGCGGGTCCATGATGACGGCATCATAGCGGTGGCCGCGGCGGATCTCCCGCTCGACGAACTTGCCGCAGTCGTCCACGATCCAGCGGATGGGCCGGTCGGCCACGCCGGAGGCGGCGGCGTTTTCCTTGCCCCAGGCGACCATGCCCCTGGCAGCGTCCACGTGGCACACGCTCGCCCCGGCGGACGCGCACGCGACCGTGGCCGCACCCGTGTAGCCGAAGAGGTTGAGCACCGAGACCGGGCGGCCGGCCGCGCGGATCTTCGCCATGGCGTAGTCCCAGTTGGCGGCCTGCTCGGGGAAGATACCCGTGTGCTTGAAGTTCATGGGCTTGACGCGGAACGTCAGGTCCCGGTAGCGGATGTCCCAGCTCGGCGGGAGGGTGCGCTTGTCCCAGCTGCCGCCGCCGGTGTGGCTGCGGCTGTAGCGCCCGTCGGCCGTGCGCCAGCGGGGGTCGGTGCGCGGCGTGTCCCAGATGGCCTGGGGGTCCGGGCGCACGAGGGTATATTTGCCCCAGCGCTCGAGCTTTTCACCGCGTGAACAGTCGAGCACCGCAAAGTCCTGCCAAGAATCCGAAATCCACATAGCTGCTCCTCTTGTCCGGCGGAGAGAACCGTGCAGTTCCAGTGTGCGCCGGAATGGTGATACTTAGACAGTGTATTATAGCATCAAGTGCCGCAATGGTCAATGTGTCCGGGCCGTCCAGAGGGCCGGAATTGTAAACAAATGATAAAGAATCGCCCGCCGCCCGCTGATAAAGAATC
>OGYJ01001835.1_pt1 | contig 15939 bp, 14 predicted proteins | sample 1576531 | NCBI WGS metagenome assembly OGYJ01 (sample SAMEA3541574, study PRJEB24748) | human gut metagenome | biome: human gut; feature: human-associated habitat; material: faeces | place: China | collected 2012 | reverse complement strand
CGATCCTTGCGGAGATTAGGGGATACGGCAATACGACTCCCCGATTGCGGTTGCAGCTCTCGGCCAAGGCATATACCCATACCGCCGAGTACGATGCGATGATCGCTACGTACATGCGTGAAAAAGCGGGGCTCGACGAGAAGTTGTTCCTGGAGTTCGATCTGGTTCAGCCGCTCCGCTACGGCGAGAATCCGCACCAGCAGGCCAAGTTCTACCGCAGCGGCGAACGGGTGCCCTATTCGCTGGCCTATGCCCGGCAGCTCAATGGCAAGGAGATGTCCTACAATAACATACAGGATGCCAACGCAGCCCTTGCGATCGTGCGGGAGTTCGATGAGCCGTTCTGCGTGGGACTCAAACATATGAATCCCTGCGGTGCTGCGGTGGGGCGGGATGCGGCGGATGCCTGGACGAAGGCTTACGAGGCCGACAAAGTGTCGATTTTCGGCGGTATCGTCGCCCTGAACCGACCTGTGACCCGTGAGGCGGCCGAATTGATGAAGCCGATTTTTCTGGAGATCATCATGGCCCCTTCGTTTACGCCCGAAGCCCTCGAAGTGCTCTCGACGAAGAAGAATCTGCGTCTGCTCGAAGTTCCGATGGAGAAGAGCGATGCGAAGCAGCGCCAGTTGGTGAGTGTGACGGGAGGATTGCTGGTGCAGGACCTCGACCTCGAAACACGTCCCGTGACGGCGGATATGTGCGTGACGGAGAAGCGGCCGACGGAAAGGCAGCTCGCCGATCTCGATTTCGGCTGGCGTATTGTCAAGCATGTGAAGTCGAACGCTATCGTAGTGGTGAAGGACGGTCGTACGCTGGGTGTCGGAGCGGGGCAGATGAATCGCATCGGCTCGGCGGAACTCGCGCTCAAGCAGGCCCATGCCCAGGGTGTGACCGAAGGGCTGGTACTGGCTTCGGACGGCTTTTTCCCCTTCGACGACTGCGTGAGCCTGGCGGCTGCGAGCGGCGTCGAGGCGATCGTGCAGCCGGGAGGCAGCGTCCGGGACGAGGATTCGATCCGGAAGGCCAATGAATCGGGTATTCCGATGTTGTTTACCGGGATGCGTCATTTCAAACATTAAACTGCGGATTTCGTGTCCGTCGGTCGGATTATTTTTTATGGACGATTTCCGAGCCGCTCTTTGCGGAAAGTGCGGTCGGGAATAAACGATAGGTTATGAAAGTTTTAGTCGTAGGCGGCGGTGGCCGCGAACATGCCGTCGTCGATGCGTTGTCGCGTTCGCCGCAGGTTTCGAAGATATATTGCGCTCCCGGCAATGCGGGTATCGCTCGTCAGGCCGAGTGTGTGCCGGTCAAGGATACCGATGTCGAGGGATTGCTTTCCCTTGCTCGTGAAAAAGAGATCGACCTCACGGTGGTAGGACCCGAAGCGGCGCTCGTGGCCGGTATCGTCGATCGCTTCCGTGAGGAGGGACTTCGTATTTTCGGCCCGACGAAGGCGGCGGCCCGCATCGAGTCGAGCAAGGAGTTTGCAAAAGATCTGATGGGGCGGTACGGTATTCCGACGGCCGGTTACCGGGCGTTCGACGATTACCGGAAGGCTTCGGAGTACGTTCGTTCGCGCCCTCTGCCCGCCGTCCTGAAATACGATGGTCTGGCTGCGGGAAAGGGTGTCGTTATCGCCCGGACGATGGAGGAGGCCGATGCCGCGTTGCGCGACATGTTGCTGGACGACAAGTTCGGCAAGGGACGTGTGGTCGTGGAGGATTTTCTGACCGGACCCGAATTTTCGTTCATGTGTTTCGTGTCGGGGCGCAAGGTGCTGCCGATGGTGCTGGCGCAGGATCACAAACGGGCGTTCGACGGCGATGAAGGTCCCAATACGGGCGGTATGGGAGCATACTCCCCGCTGCCGTTCATTACTCCGGAAGACGAGGCTTTCGCATTGGAAAAGGTGATGCAGCGCACGGCCGACGCTCTCTGCGACGAGGGATGTCCTTTCACGGGCGTGCTTTACGGCGGTTTGATGAAGACCCCGCAGGGAATCCGCGTGATCGAGTTCAACGCCCGTTTCGGCGATCCCGAAACCGAAGTGGTGCTGCCCCGCCTGAAGAGCGACATTTACGATATTTTCAGCGCCGTAGCCGACGGACGGGATCCGGGCGAGGCCGAGTGGCACGACTTTGCGACTCTGGGGATCGTGCTGGCATCGAAAGGATATCCCGGCTCCTATGAGAAGGGGTATGAAATTACGGGAACGGAGCAGGTGGACGGCGTAGTGTACCATATGGGCACGGCGATAAAAGAGGGGCGGCTCGTTACCTCGGGCGGCCGGGTGATGATCGTCGTCTGCCGGAGTGCCGACCCGGAGCAGGCCAGGTGCCGGGCGCTCGAGGAGGTCCGGAAAATCGGTTGCGAGAATCTTTTCTATCGATCCGATATCGGTATGAAGGCTCTTTCGTTTTTAGTGAAAAAATAGTTATATTTGTCCTTCGAATCCCTGGATGGGACGGATAAGCAATCTTTAAAATCAAAACAATATATGGTAATCAGCGGAAAAGAATTAGCGGCGGCTTGCAAGGCCAAGATGGCCGAGCAGGTGAAGACATTCCCGGAGAAATACGGCCGGCTGCCCCATTTGGTAGTGGTGCTGGTCGGTGAGGATGCGGGCAGCGTATCCTATGTGACGGGTAAGACGAAGGCTGCCGACGAGGTCGGTATCCTGAATACGACGATTCGCAAGCCGGCGGACATTTCGGAGGAGGAGTTGCTGAAAATTATCGACGACCTCAATGCCGACGATACGGTGGACGGAATTTTGATCCAGCTGCCGCTGCCGAAACATATCGATTCGGATAAGGTGATCGCACGGATTCGTCAAGAGAAGGATGTGGATGGCTTCCACCCCCTCAATGTGGCGGCTCTCTGGCAGAAACAGCCCTGCGTGCTGCCCTGTACGCCGAAGGGTATCATGAAGCTCCTGAAGGATTCGGGCGTGGAGCTGGCCGGACGCAAAGCCGTTGTGATCGGCCGCAGTACGATCGTGGGGCTTCCCGTTGCCAAGCTGTTGCTCGATGAGAATGCTACGGTGACCATTACTCACAGCCGGACGAAGAACCTGGCGGATGTGACACGCGAAGCGGAGATTCTGGTCGTGGCGATCGGCCGTCCGAAGTTCGTTACGGCGGATATGGTGGGCGACGGTGCCGTGGTGATCGACGTGGGTGTCAATCGTGATCCCGAAACGGGGAAATTGTGCGGCGACGTCGATTTCGAGGCTTGCGAGCCGAAGGCTTCGCTGATCACGAAAGTGCCCGGCGGGGTAGGTCCGATGACGATCGCTTGTCTGATCGAGAATACGATCGAGGCATTCCTCAAAAAAGTTGCGAAATAGATTCCGGGTATCTGTGCAATCGTGCCGAATGAGGACGGATTGCCTTGATGCGGATTATATCTCGATATCAGGAGCAGACGCAAGGAAAAACCTTGCGTCTGCTTTTTTATTTGTTTCACAAGGGCTGAACTGCCTGTTTTTTGTGAATATGTGGGAGGGGAGAGGTCTGGTCGGGCGGGTTTCAGAGGATTCGCACCGGCCATAAAAAATAAGGGAGGATTCGATCATCGAATCTTCCCTTATTTTGAAGAGCAAGTCCCCGGACTTACTTTTTCATCGTCTTCAGTTTCTCTGTCAGGATCGGAACGACCTTGTGCACGTCGCATACGATACCCACGTCGGCGACGTTGAAGATCGGAGCGAATTTATCCTTGTTCACGGCGATGATGAAGTCCGACTCCTCCATACCGGCCAGGTGCTGGATCGCACCCGAGATACCCATGGCGAAGTAGAGATCCGGACGAACCGTTTTACCGGTCTGTCCGACCTGTCGCTCGTGTGCGAGAATACCTGCATCGACCATCGCACGCGAAGCCGATACTTCGGCACCGAGCACGTCGGCAAGCTCGCGCAGGGTCTGGAACCCTTCTGCCGTGCCGACACCGCGGCCGCCCGAAACGAGTACTTTGGCCTCCGTAATGTCGATCATATTCTTCTGTTCCTTGACCGTTTCCAGAATCCGTACGCGGAACTTCGATTTGTCGAAATTGATTTTTACATCCTCGACCTTTCCTTTGCGGGTCGGATCGGCCGCTTTGGCACGCATCACACCGGGGCGTACCGTGGACATCTGGGGACGATGTTCCTTGCAGATGATCGTTGCCATCAGGTTACCGCCGAAGGCAGGACGCGTCATCAGCAGGTCGCCGTCTTCCGAAATGTCGAGTCCGGTACAGTCGGCGGTAAGTCCCGTGCCGATGCGTGCCGAAAGACGCGGACCGAGGTCGCGGCCGATGCTGGTGGCACCGATCAGCAGAATGCTGGGCTTGCGCTCGTGGATTACCTGGGTGATGGCCTGTGCGTAAGGCTCGGTGGTGTACTGGGCGAGTTCGTCGGCTTCGATCGAAAGGACCACGTCGGCTCCGGCTGCGATCAGCTCGTCGGCCTTGTCTTTGACTCCTTTGCCGAGCAGCAGGGCGATTACCTGCTCATGGAGTGCGTCGGCCAGTTTGCGGGCTTTTCCCAGAAGTTCGAGAGCGACGTTCTGAACGACTCCGTCACGCTGTTCGACGAACACGTAAACGTTTTTATATTGAGATTTATCCATCTTGGTAAGTAACTGTGTTTTTTATGAACGTTTTCAGCGGGCTGGACCGAAAGGATTCGGCTTTTGCCGGGTGCAGAAAACGACTGTTGTAAATGAACGATCGGTAATTTACAGCTTCGCAGTTGCCGGGGCCGATCAGATTATGAATTTTTCTTGCAACTTCTCGACGATCAGATCGGCTGCTTCGGCCGGCTCCAGCTCGAAGACCTTACCTGCGGATTTCGCACCCTTCGTGAAGGATTTGAAGACGCGGGTCGGCGAACCGTTGAGGCCGAGTTTCGACTCTTCGACGGAGATGTTGTCGAAACCCCAGACTTCCACCTGCTTGTCGTATGCCTCCACGATGCCGCGTACCGACATATAACGGGGCCGGTTGGCCGAAGAGAGTACGGTTACCACGCACGGGGTTTCCACCTCGAGCAACTGATACCCCTCTTCCGTCCATTTCTTGACGACGAGCCGGTTTCCTCCTTCGTATTTAATGCCTTCGAGGTAGGTCACCTGCGGCAGACCGAGGTGTTCGGCGATCTGCGGGCCTACCTGGGCCGTGTCGCCGTCGATAGCCTGACGACCGGTAATTACCAGGTCGAACTCCAGCATGCGGAGAGCACCGGCGATAGCGTTCGAAGTCGCCAGCGTATCGGCACCGGCGAATTTGCGGTCGCTCAGATGAATCGCACGGTCGGCACCCATTGCGAAGGCTTCGCGCAGGATGTCGTCGGCCTGCGGAGGACCCATCGTGATAACGGTGACGTGTGCGCCGTACTGGTCTTTCAGCTCCAGAGCCATTTCGAGTCCGGCCTTGTCGTCGGGGTTCATGATGCTGGGCACACCGTCGCGGATCAGCGTTCCCGTAACGGGATCGAGGCGGATTTCCGTCGTATCGGGAACCTGTTTTATACAAACTACAATTTTCATTCGAATATCTGTTTTTTATTGTTTTTACTTTATGTGTCCTTGCGAGGGGAGTACGACCGGCTTCGGGGTTTATTCCGGAACCGGATGCACGGTCGCCCGCCGCTATTTCAACAGTGCCGACGAAATCACCATCCGCTGTACTTCGGAAGTACCTTCGTAAATCTCGGTGATCTTGGCATCGCGCATCATGCGCTCAACGGGGTATTCGCGCGTGTAGCCGTATCCGCCGTGGAATTGCACGGCCTTGGTCGTCACTTCCATTGCGGTTTCCGCTGCAAAGAGCTTGGCCCGGGCGGCATCGACCGAGAATGGGAGCTTCTGGTCTTTCTTGAAGGCTGCTGCACGTACCAGCAGGCGGGCAGCTTCGATTTTGGTATCCAGGTCTGCCAGTTGGAACTGGGTGTTCTGGAACTGTCCGATCGTCCGTCCGAACTGTTTGCGCTCCTTGACGTATTTCACGGTTTCGTCCATCGCCCCCTGCGCGATGCCGAGGGCTTGCGAAGCGATACCGACGCGGCCGCCATCGAGGGTCTTCATAGCGATGCTGAAGCCCTTGCCGACCTTGCCGAGCAGATTCTCCTTGGGAACGATGCAGTTCTCGAAAATCAGCTCGCAGGTCGCCGAACCGCGGATACCCATCTTCTTCTCTTTCTTGCCGATCGAGAAACCGGGGAAGTCGCGCTCGACAATGAATGCCGAGATACCGCGCGTACCCTGCGACTTGTCGGTCATCGCCATCACGATATAAACGTGTGCGTAAGCGGCGTTGGTGATGAAGATTTTGTTGCCGTTCAGGATATAGTGGTCGCCTGCATCGACTGCCGTGGTCTGCTGTGCCGCAGCATCCGTACCGGCGTTGGGCTCCGTGAGGCCGAAAGCGCCGAGCCATTCGCCCGAGCAGAGCTTGGGCAGGTATTTCATTTTCTGTTCTTCGGTACCGTGCTCATAAATCGGAGCGGCGCAGAGCGACGTGTGTGCCGATACGACCACGCCCGTAGTGGCGCATACGCGCGACAGCTCTTCGACGGCCATCGAATAAAGGATGTTGTTGCCGCCTGCACCGCCGTAGTTGACGGGGAAGGGAATACCGAAGATTCCCAGTTTTGCCATTTTCTCTACGGTTTCCACAGGGAAACGTTCCTCTTCGTCGATTTCGGCAGCCAGAGGTTTCACCTCGTTTTCGGCAAATTCGCGGATCATTTGCCGGAACAGCTGCTCGGTTTTGGTCAATTCGAAATTCATTTTATAAGTATGGTTTTTTAATGATTTTAAACAGTCATACCGCCATCTACGCTCAAAACGGCACCATTGACGTAGGCCGCTTCGTCGGATGCGAGGTAGAGATAGGCGGCGGCGATCTCCTCGGGACGACCCAGGCGACCTACGGGAACTTTGGCCCGCATGCCGTCGAGTACATTCTCAGGCATCTTGGCAACCATTTCGGTTTCGATGAAGCCCGGGGCTACGGCATTGACCGTGATACCCTTACGTCCCAGTTCGCGGGCCATCGTTTTGGTCATACCGATCAGGCCGGCTTTCGTGGCCACGTAGTTGGTCTGGCCGAAGTTGCCGTAAAGCCCTACTACCGACGAGGCATTGACGATGCGTCCGTAGCCGGCTTCGAGCATGTAGTTCAACACGGCCTTGCAGCAGTAGAACGTGCCCGAAAGATTGACGTCGATCACGTTCTGCCACTGTTCGACGGTCATTTTCTTGAGCGTGCTGTCGTTGGTGATGCCGGCATTGTTGATCAGGATGTCGATCTTGCCGAACTTGTCGGCGACGCGCTTGGCCGCAGCGGTTACCGCCTCGAAATCGCTCGTATCGACCTTGTCGAAGGTGATGGCGAGCCCTTCGGCTGCGGCTTTTTTCTCCATTTCCTTACCGCGGGCTTCGTTACGTGCCCATACGACTACCTGTGCGCCTTCGCGTGCGAAACGCAGTGCCGTTGCTTCGCCGATACCGGCCGTGCCGCCCGTGACGATGGCGACTCTGTTCTCAAGTCTTTTCATGGTTATCTCTTTTTAGATGAATTCTTTGTTGTGTTTGAGTTTGGCGGTGCCCGTGATGCACTCTTTGCCGGCAGCATCGAGCAGCAGGCATTTGATCGTACCGATGTGTTTTTCGGTGTTTACGTCGATTACTTCGAATTCGGCCGTATATTTCTCCCCGGCGAAGACGGGTGCACGGAACGACATCTCCTGCGAGAGATAGATGGTGCCCTGTCCCGGGAAGAGCATTCCGAAGACCTTCGAGAATACGGAGGCCGAAAGGAATCCGTGCACGATGGGACGGCCGAACGGGGTTTTGGCTGCGAATTCCGGATCGAGGTGGATCGGGTTTTTGTCGCCCGTGATTTCGGCGAAAGCGATCACGCCTTCCTGCGTATAGGTCACTTCGTGACGGTATTTATCTCCTGTTTTGATCATGGCGGGCCTATTTTTTCATGGGTTTAAGATCCTTGGACACGATCAGGTGCGCTTCGGTAGCGGCCTGAACCTGTTCGACGGTGAATTCGGGGTTGATTTCCGTCAGCACGATGCCTTCCGGGGTAATCTCCATGACGCCCATTTCGGTTACGATCATGTTCACGGAGCCTTTGGCCGTCAGCGGCAGCGTACATTTCTTGAGGATTTTGGGTGCGCCTTTGGCCGTGTGTTCCATGGCCAGGATCACCTTGTCGGCACCCGTGAGCAGGTCCATCGCACCGCCCATGCCGGGGGCTTTCTTGCCCGGGATGATCCAGTTGGCCAGGTCGCCTTTTTCATCGACCTGCAAGGCTCCCAGTACCGAAGCGTTCACATGACCGCCGCGGATGATGCCGAACGAGGTGGCGCTGTCGAAGCACGAGGCGCCCTCGAGGGCCGTGACGAATCCGCCGCCGGCATTGATAAATTCGGGGTCTTCCTCGCCCGGTGCGGGGGTCGGGCCCATACCGAGCAGGCCGTTTTCGCTCTGCAGGAAGATTTGAACGCCTTCCGGCAGGTAATCGGGGACGGCCGTCGGCAGTCCGATACCGAGGTTCACCACGTCGCCGTCTTTGAGTTCCATCGCCACGCGTTTGGCGATGATTTCTCTGATCTGTTCCTTTTCCATAGATTTATGTCGTTTTTGTCTGTTCGTCGTACTGTCTTGAAACGGGGCGGTTCTGGAATCCGGGACCGTTTCCTATTTGCGGTGCATTCTGCGGGCCATCTCCTGGGCGATGAACGACGCCACGTCGTCGGCGTAGGTGTTCATGCCGAAGCCGGCGTCATAGCCCAGCTCTTTGGCCAGTTCGTGCGAGATGCGCGGGCCGCCGCACGCCAGAATCACTTTGTCGCGCAGCCCTTCGGCTTCGAGCATTTCGACCAGCTCCGTGAGGTTCTTGATATGGATATCCTTCTGGGTCACCGTCTGCGAAACCAGCAGGGCGTCGGCCTTGAGTTCGATCGCTTTGGCGATGAACTCTTCGTTGGTCACCTGGCTGCCCATGTTGAGGGCTTCGAACATCTCGTAGCGCTCCAGTCCGTAGTGGCCTGCGAAGCCTTTCATGTTCATAATGGCGTCGATACCTACCGTATGGGCGTCCGTGCCGGTGCTGGCGCCGATCACCACGATCGGGCGGCCGATCTGCTCGCGGATGAAGCTGTCCGTTTCGGCCATGTCCCATTTGGTCGATTCGACTTTCGGGACATGGATATTCGAATAATCGACCGTATGGGTGCAGCTTCCGTAGCAGTTGAAGAACGTGTAACCGGCCGTCAGCTCCCGGTGGAATACTACCTGCGGGTTCTCGAAGCCCATCTTTTTCATCAACTGTTTGGCCGCTTCGATGGCTTCGTCGCCGGCGGGCACGGGCAGTGTGAAACTCAACTGCGTTTTGCCGTCGTTCATTGTGTCGCCGTAGGGCTTTATCTTTTTCAGGTCGAGGGTCTGGTCGAAATCCCTGCCTTCGGTTGAATATAATCCTCCACTCATAGAATCAATATGCTAATATAGTTAAAATAAGGCGTTTGGTCGTACTTGCAGCATCGGAATATCATTTTTTCGCTGCGGCGCGACTGCCGTTTTTCATAATCTCCACGAAGGGGTTGTAGTAGTTGCGGCCCTTGCTGCTCACGCCCTCCAGACCCTTGCCGCCGTTCATGGGGCGTTTGATGTCGGCGAAGATTCCCTTCTCGAGCGCCGAGAAGAGTCCCTCTTTTTCGAGGCGTTCGAGAAGTGCGGTAGCTTTGTCCAACACCTCCTTGGCACGTTTGCGGATCAGTCCGCCTTCCTTGAACTCCACTTCGTCGCCGATGTTCTTCATGTTGTTGAAGATGTAGCGGGCGTTCTCGATGGAAAGGTAGCGGTCCGACATGAACGGGGTGTGGATGGCTTCGGTCGGCATACCTAACAACTGAATGCCCTGCGAAGTCCAGATGCCCACCATGTTGAACAGTGCGTCCTGGATATGTCCCCGGAAGATGTTGCCGGTCATGAACTTCGTCGGCGGCATATATTTCAGCGGAGCCTTGGGGAAGATCTCGCGGGTCATCTGCGCCTGCGCCAGCTCGTAGAGGAAGCCGTTTTCGAGCATTGGATCCATCTCGAAGGCGTGTCCCAGACCCATTTGCTCCTCGGGCAGGCCGGCCAGCAGGGCCAGTTGTTCGTTGATCAGGTCGGAAGCCAGCACCGTGTGAGCCTCCTCGACCGCGTCGGCTGTGGTGAGGTAGTTGTCCTCGCCCGTGTTGATGATTACGCCGGCGAAGCCGTTGATTACGCGCGACATATATTGATCGACCAGCGTGCGCTGCATGTTGATGTCGCGGAACAGAATGCCGTACAGGGCGTCGTTGAGCATCACATCCAGACCTTCGAGTGCGCCCATTACGGCGATCTCGGGCATGCAGAGGCCCGAGCAGTAGTTGCACAAGCGGATGTAGCGGCCGACCTCTTCGCCTACTTCGTCCAGAGCCTTGCGCATGATGCGGAAGTTCTCCTGGGTGGCGAACGTACCGCCGAATCCCTCGGTCGTCGCGCCGTAGGGCACGTAGTCGAGCAGGCTCTGGCCCGTGGTGCGGATTACGGCGATGATGTCGGCGCCCTGTCGGGCTGCGGCCTGTGCCTGTACGACATCTTCGTAGATGTTACCCGTCGCTACGATTACGTAGAGGTAGGGGCGCGGCCCTTCGCCGATGGTGGCGATGTAGTTTTCTCGACGCTGGCGGTTGGCTGCGATTTTGGCGATGCTGGCGTCGATATACGGTTTCAGCGCCGCTTCGCGCTCGGCTGCCGTACATACGGCCGAGCGGGTGATGTCGAGTTTGCCGGCAGCGATCTGCTCGGCGATTTGCTGGGGCGTGAGTCCCGTTTCGACGATCGCGTTGCCGAGGAAGAACAGGGCGCCTTCGCCCAATACGTTTTTCTCCCGCAGCTCTTCCACCACCACGTTCGGCAGCGGTACCGCGTTGGCATCCACGCCGTCGATGCCGATCAGACGGCACAGCGTCCGCTCGACGGCTACCGTCGTATAACCTTCCACAAAATCCTGCACCCCGTTGGCGATCTTGCGCGCTACGTCCCGGGCGTGTTCCACCTGGTTAAAGTCTATTCCTAATTTGCTTTTCATATCGTTCATGTAGGCTGTGCCGTACGGCTGCCGTCATTGGTTGTTTTTGAGTTCTTCGTTGCGTTCGATTCGCCGGAGGATCTCCGGGTCGATGCCCAGAATACGGGCGATCCGGATCGCTTCGTGCGGAACTTCGTCCGTCGTGACCTCCTCGAGTGAGTAGTCTATGAAATCGTTGATGTTTTTCAGCGTGATCCTCTCCTCCGCGTTCGTTTCCGAGAAGCCTTTTACCTTCAGCTTGCGGCACGGAGCCGCGATGCCGTTGTAGTGGGTGGTTACGAGCGAAGGGACTTCGTAGTCGGCCAGAAATTCGAGGACGCCGTTCACGATCGCCCTTCCTTCGACCGGATTGGTCGTGCGGGCCGGTTCGTCGATGAGAGCCAGCACCCGCCTGCCTGCCCGGACGCTTTTGGCCAGTTCGTCCATCCGCATCATCTCGGCCGCGAACGACGAGAGTCCGCTGAGCTGGTCCTGTCCGTCGCCGATGGAGCAGTGCACTTCGTCCACAAGGGCTATTTCCGCCCTTTCGGCCGCAATGTAAAATCCGAATTGCAGCATGTACTGGGCCAGCTCGACGCTGTGCAGCAACACGGTTTTGCCCGACATGTTGGCGCCGGTGATTACCGTAGGTCCCGTCGTCAGGCGGATGTTCACGGGCTGGAATCGCTTCCCGGCCGCTTCGAGCGAAATCCGCAACTCGGGGTTGAACAAGCCTCGGAAGGAGGTCGTGTCCTGCGTTATCGCGGGACGGGTAAGGCCCCAGTCGCGGGCCTGCATCGCCTTGGCGATCACCACATCGAGCCATCCCATCCGGTCGAGTGCCTGTTGCAACGCTTCGTGGTATTTCCGCAATTCGACGGAGAGTCTCTCCCGAATGCGGTCTTCGATTTCCACGCTGCGGAAATAGAGCTCCTGCACTTGAGACTCGTCGGCTCCGGCCTGTTTGCGTGCTTTGATCTGTTTGCGCAGGGTCGCCAGCTCCTCCGAGTAGGCGTCATAGACGAAGAAATGGGGGAGCCGGTTGCCTTCCGGATCGAGCAGATCGACGACCCCGTTCAGCTCGGGAAGTTCCGCAAGATGCCCTTGCGAAGCCAGTGGTCGAAGCTCTTCCGCCAGCAGCGCGAAAAACTTCAATTCGAACAGTTCGATGTCGTCGAATACGCAGTTGCCGCCCGTGCGTTCGATCGTTGAGCGGATGTCGCGCAGCAGGGCCAGTTTGCGGCGAATCGTTTCGGTGCGGTCGCGTCCCGCTTCGGTTTCGAGCAGGCGCAACACCGAGGCGATGCGGTCGTGTTCCGCCGTGATCGCCGACTCCTCGCCGAGCCATGTCATTTCATGGAGCATACGCCGCCCGACGGAGGAACAGATCTCCATTCCTTCGACGACGCAGCGCAGTCCGCTGGTATGTTGTATGGCCTCTTTGAGTCGCATTCGTTTTCTGGTTATTCGATGCAATTTTACACGGGTTCGCGTATTTATTTCACGGTCTCCGGCCGTATCAGAGCGTCTGACCTTCCTCTGACTCCCCTCCTCGGAGGGGACTTTAAGATCCTTGATTTTGTTCGTGTGTAGCCGTATTCGTTTCTATTCGGGCATTTTCTTTACGTCGTAAACCGGTATTTGCAACGCCTCCTGCATCGCTTCGCACAACCGTCGGGAGTCGAGTACCAGCCCCGACGGAGCCGTCGGATTGACCGTGACGGCCAGCAGCCGGCTGCGGTGCACCACCCTGATCCGGTGTCCCCGGCGCAGGAAGGCGTAAAACGCTTCGGGCGAGGCGAACACCCGCGTAAAGTCGCGGACGATCAACTCCACTTCCCGTTGTTGCGTTCGCAGCAGTTGGAACAGCTTGTCCGTGACGATGCCGGTGGCGTAAATCCGCCGGCCGTGCCGGAACAGGTTCTCTCCGCTCCGTTCGAGCATCAGCACCGAGGGTAATTCGAGGTCGATCGGTTCGCCGCCGCCGCTGACGGCCCACACCCCCTGTGTCAGAGGATCGAGCCGGGTACGCAGCGCATCCTCGATCTCTTCGATTCCGATCAGTTCGTAAACGTATTTCGTCTTGCGGACCAGTTCGGGAATATTTCCCGCGACGGCAGCTCCCGTGGCCAGGATCATCGCTTCGGTGACCGCCGGCGAAGCCAGGCTCAACCGCGACAGGGCGCCGTCCACGATCGTCGTGCCTACGCCCCGGGCTTTGAGCCGGTCGATCAGGGCTTTCAGGCCCGCCGTGTCCGAAGGTCCGGAGAGCAGCAATTTGCCGCTCATCCTCGCGCGGGCCGTTATCAGCCGCCCGAGCGCCGTCCGCTCCAGACTCACGTCGAGGACCTCGGCCGCGAGCCGTTTTTCCCGGTAGTGTTTCTCCGAGGTGACGAAGATCATTCCCTCGGGAATCTCGATCTCGGGCTTCGCCGTCTGGCACACCTGATCCCGGCTCTCGCCGTCGATTCCGACCGAAGTCAGGGCGAAACGCTCCGCCTGGCCGCCGAGTTGTCCCAGAATGTAGTTCAGACATTCGGTTTTACCCGTGTTCTTCTCCAGGCCGACGATGGCCAGGCTGCCGAAATCCGATATGTTCGTTACGAATCCCAATCCGGTGCGGGCTGGTCTTGCAGCGTTACGTTCTAAAGGTTGTGGTTACGGGTCTTGCGGCTCAATTCGGACGGCTCGAGCGAAAGACGTCCGCCGCTCAACAACTCGGCCACGCCTTCCTTCCGACGTGCTTTCTCGCACTCTTCGCAGTGGCATTCGTCCTTGTAGTCGGTCGGTTCCGTATAGGTCGTGATCACACCTTCGTAGTTGCGGAGTACCACGCGGTTCGGAGCCTGCGAGATGACATAGTTCGGCATGACAGGAATCTTGCCACCACCGCCCGGAGCGTCCACGACGAATGTCGGAACGGCGTAACCCGAGGTGTGTCCCCGGAGGTTCTCGATGATTTCGATGCCTTTCGATACCGGAGTGCGGAAGTGTCCGATGCCCAGCGACAGGTCGCAGATATAAATATAGTAGGGACGCACACGCATCTTCACCAGTTCGTGCACGAGCTTTTTCATGATGTGCGTGCAGTCGTTCACACCGCGCAGCAACACCGACTGGTTGCCCAGGGGAATACCGGCGTCGGCCAGACGTGCGCAGGCCTGCTTCGATTCGGGGGTCACTTCGTTCGGATGATTGAAGTGGGTGTTCAGCCAGATCGGGTGGTATTTCTTGAGCATGTTCACCAATTCCGGTGTGATGCGTTGAGGCAGCACGACCGGGGTGCGCGAGCCGATGCGGATGATCTCCACGTGGGGAATGGCACGCAGACGGCTGATGATATATTCGAGTTTTTCGTCGCTCACCAGCAGGGCGTCGCCGCCCGAGAGCAGCACGTCGCGTACCTGCGGTGTACGGGCGATGTAGTCGATGCAGTCGTCGATCTGTTTCTCGGGGGTTGCACAGTCGTGCTGGCCGGCGAAGCGGCGGCGCGTGCAGTGGCGGCAGTACATCGAGCACATGTCGGTAATCAGGAACAGTACCCGGTCGGGGTAACGGTGCGTCAGACCCGGTACGGGCGAGTCGCTGTCCTCATGCAGGGGATCTTCCAGGTCGGCGGGCGAGCGCTTCAGCTCCTCGACGGTAGGAATGGCCTGCTTGCGGATCGGGCAGTGCGGATTTTCCGGATCGATCAGCGTCAGGTAGTAGGGCGTGATGGCCATACGGAGCGTTTTGAGCGATTCACGGATGCCTTCCTCCTCTTCAGCGGTCAGCTTGATGTATTTCTTGAGCTCATCTACGGTCTCAATCCTGTTTTTTACCTGCCAGTGCCAGTCGTTCCATTGCTGGTCGGTCACTTCGGGAAAGAATTCTTTTCTGCGGCTCATTGCGGGTGTGAGAGGTGTCATTTGATTTTATTTGTTTCGTTCGATTGTTACGTTGTTGCGGTTTGTGTTTTTTCGCCGATGTAGCGAGCGTTTGTTTTCGCCGTCCGCTCATCGAAAACGAATGCGGCGGACGGCTATTTTCGATGAGTGCCTCCTGCCTCGGTAAGTCGGATCCGTCCTGCTTTTTTAATTTGCGCCGGGCGGGGACGATGAGGAAAGGCGGCAGGTGTCGTTCGTATCGGTTAGGCGTACAGCTCGGTGAATATCTTTCTCAAGGCTTCGCATTCGCGGAACTCCTGAAGCGTGATCTCCGCATGTCCCTTCGTATAGCCGTTTCCGATAATCATCGTCACGTCGCTGCCGACGCCTTCGGCGCCGAGAGCGGCTTTCGTGAAGCTCGTGGCCATCGAGACCGACCTGTTCACGGAAAAGGCCGACATCACATACACGTTCATCAGCGGCCTGCTCCTTGCACAGTTCTTCATGTGCTTCTTCGGGCTGCTGGCTTCCCGTTACTCGCATCTCGTGGCCAATGCGCCGAACTACATGATGTTCGCCGCCGTCATGATCCTGTGCGTGTTCGGCTCATATTGCGTGCAGAACAGCTATGAAGACGTGATCCTCATGTTCATCCTCGGGGTCCTCATGTTCGTGCTCGCCAAGTTCGGGTTCCCGAGCGCGCCCATCGTGCTCGGCATCATCCTCGGGCCCATTGCCGAGGAGAATTTCCTGCGCGGCAAGATGATCGCCGACACCGACGTGGGCGTGTTCAGCTACTTCTTCACCGGCGGGCTCAACCTCGCGCTCATCGCCCTGTGCCTGCTCTCCCTGATCTGGGGCATCTATAGCGAAGTCAAGTACATGCGTAATCACTCCAGAAAGGCCGCAGCCGCCAATTAGCAGGAGCCGCCCATGTTATATAAGGAATTCATAAGCGCGC
>OGYJ01001832.1_pt1 | contig 15972 bp, 13 predicted proteins | sample 1576531 | NCBI WGS metagenome assembly OGYJ01 (sample SAMEA3541574, study PRJEB24748) | human gut metagenome | biome: human gut; feature: human-associated habitat; material: faeces | place: China | collected 2012 | reverse complement strand
CGCACCGCGGTCGGCAGGGTCGAACCAGCAGGTGCGCATCCCCACTGCCCTGCCGCCCGCAATGTCCGCCGTGAGCGAATCACCGATCATCAGGCACTGTTCCGGCCGAACACCGGGCAGCTGCGCAAGACACCGGTCAAAGAACACCCGGCTCGGCTTCTCTGCGCCCATCTGCCCGGAGATGAACAGCTGCTCAAACGCATCGAGCATCCCGGCCCGGCGCAGACGGTTCACCTGCTGCGCATACGGCCCGTTGCTTGCAGCGCACAGGCGGTATTTCCCATGCAGCCGCGCCAGCACCTCCGGCGCGCCCGTGACCGGGACCGCGCTCTCATGCAGACGGTCGCGGAACGCATCCTCCATCGCCGCGCCGTCAGCCTCCAGCCCGAGCCGCGCCAGGATCGTCTGCCAGCGCACGTCCCGCAGCCCGGCGATCGTCAGCTCGCCGCGCTCGATCCGCGCCCAGAGCTTGTCGTTCTCCACCTGAAACACGGCGAACATCTCCGGCGCATACGGCAGTCCTGCCGCGCGGAAGATCTCCTCCATTGCCTGCATCGCACCGGCGCTGAAGTCCAGCAGTGTATTATCAATATCAAACAATAGTACAGTCGATTTTTCCATGGTTCGCCCCCCTGTTTATTCGCGTCCGGGTGCAGATGCGCGGCGCCTGCGTGCATTTACTGCACGAAACACCGTCGACACCAGCAGGATGCCAACTGCCAGGCTGCCCGCGATTCCGGCGGTCTCCAGTCCCTTCTGCAGCGCCTCCTGCACGGAGCCCGAAAGGCCGATGCTCATCGTATAATAAATACCGGCGCCAGGCAGCAGCGGAATGCTGGAAATGACCAGATACGACGTGACCGGGCACTTGCGCCAGCGCCCCATGCCCTCGGAATACACGGCGGCCACGACCTCGGAAAAGAAGTTGGCGCTGTAGATACTGAACCCGGCCCTGCTGCACAGCAGGTACACGATCCATGTCAGCGCGCTGCCGAGCGCGCACAAAACGCTGCCCCAGTCGTGGACATTAAACAGGATCACAAATCCAAGGCAGGCGACAAACGTCGCGAGACCCTGCGCCCAGAGCGGATAGGTCAGCGCTGCGGCCGCCTCCGCATGTCCGTAGATCGGCGTCGTGACGTGCCACGCCGCCGCCGTGCCAAGCGCGATGGCGAACGCCGAGAGCAGCACCTGCACGATGCGGCTGACGCCGGAGCTCGTGTCGCCGTAGATGATGTCGCGCATCGAATTTGTGATGAGCAGTCCGGGCACGAGCAGCATCAGCGCGCCGATGATGACGACCGCCACGCAGTCGAGCCAGCCGAGGCCGGCAGCGACATACGCCGGCAGCGCCATGAGAAAGGACGCCGCAATGGTGCTGAAAAACGGGTTGACCTCCAGCCGGTCCATGCAGCGCGTCACAAAGCCGATGATCAGGCCGCTCAGCCCTGCCCAGAGCCAGTCGCGCACCGTGCCGCCAAATACGCAGCAAAAGCCCGCTGCCGCCATGAAATTGCCGAGGTAATATATCCACACGGCGTAGCTGCGGACGGCAGCCATCGTCTCTTTGAGCCAGCGCTGCGCCGTCTCCGGATCCGGCACCTCGGCGCAGATGCGCCGGCTGAGCGCGTTGAGCTTTTCAATGCGCTCGAGGTCGTTGCCATGGTAGCCCACGCGCTTCATGATGGTCAGCGGCTTCGTATTCGGCGTCACGAAGCTCACCGCAACACAGTTCGGGATGGCAAACGCCTGTCCCTCCGTGCCATATGCCTCGATCACACGGCGCATGGTCTCCTCGACCCGGTACGTCTCCGCCCCGGCGACCGCGAGCTCGTAGCCAATCTGCACCGTCATATCCGCAAGAAGATAATAGTCCATACCTGTCTTCCCATAAACGAAAATTTCCCGGCCAGTGCCGGGCTTCCAGCACTGAGAGCGTAACACATTTCGCGGAGCAAATCAACGGGAATGCAATGGTTTTTGTTCCGACATTCTTCTCAAGGAGCAGCACGCCCTTACTGCGCCCATATGCCGGGGCGCAGCAGGATTTCTGCTCCAGAAATCCTGTGAATCTGCCCAAACGCTTCGGTCGAAAAGAAACATCTGTTAAAAAAGAAAAGGAAAGGAATCCAGAGCGATGATTCCATTGTCAAAGAAAAGACTGTCAACAAGATAAAAACTATGCTCATAAAGACAAGGATTATGAAGCTGCAGCGTATCATAGCCTTAATGCCATGGCCGCTGCCAACGATGGTTTTTCCGGAAAGTGTACTTTCCACGGCCCGCGTCCCAGTAACCCAGACTTCATTTGATTTATCGAGTCAGAGTCGCTATCATATAGCAGATTCATGACATTGCCATTGAAAACATGGAGCGTCAGGAAAACGGCCTGCACGGCTGATCTTCCGGACGCAAAACCCGGCAGAGCATATCATGCCGCCAAGCTGCGCCGCTATCAGGAAATGATAGAGGAGCATCCTTTTCGTATGCAGTTATTTGGCGTGGGCCTCCGCCACGAGCTTGCCCTGCACGAGGTAGCGTTGGTGGTTATCGCCCCGGAAGCACGTTGAGAGCGTCAGCACCCGGTCGCCCGGTTCGGGCCAGGCGTCGGTGCGGAAGTTGGCCTGCAGACTCTTTTGCGCCTGCACGGCATCAAAATACGCCGTGAAATCGTCCGCATCCGCAAAGTCGTGACACAGCAGCAGGTGCTCGTTCGAGTGCGGATAGGCCGCGAAGATCTCATAGACAAGCATCCGGTCCGGGAGATAGACATAGATGTAGCGGTGCGCCTCAAAGACCTCGGCATCCGAAAAATCGTTGAGCTGGGCAAACATGCGCCCGTTGCGCAGGTTGTGCCCGTAGAGCACGGTCATGGGGTCGCTGAAATCCTTCTGGTTGTAGTCCTGGCTGAAGATGCTGCCGCCGCTGTAGTACGCGCCGTTTTCGCTGTGCTTGGAGTAATACTCCTGATCATCATCGCCGTCACGCTGGAGCACAGCGTAGCTGATGTCCGTATCCGGGATCGTCACCCAGGCGTAGATATCCGGGTTCATGGCCTGCAGCTCGTCGAAATCGACCGGGATCTTCACGCGTCCAAGCTGGAAGCTGCCGGTGTCGTCCGGGGCGTTGGTGCGCATCCGGTCGCCGAAGGACTGGCCCTGATAGTACTGAATGATGTACCACACGCACCACGCGCACGCGCACAGCGCCGCGAGCGCCACAAGCACCAGCACACTGCGCACAAGGATCTTTTTCGTTTTCATCGTTCACCTCATAAAACAAAAGCTCCATGAACGAATCATGGAGCTTTGTTATCATAGTTATGCCATCTTACTTGGCGCGAACCAGCTTTTTGCCGCAAAACAGCACCGCTCCGACCGCAGCAACGGCCGCCAAGATCACCCACAGGATGCTGAAGGACTCACCGGTCTGCGGAGAGGTCTTGCCGGAATCGGGATTGACATTCGGATTCGTGTTGCCCTTCTCCGGGCTGGTAACATTACTGGCAGCAAACGCCGTCGCCGACAGTGCAAACACAAGCACGAGTATCAAAAGAATGGCCACAAAACGCTTCATTGTGTAACTCCTCCATTCATAAACTTACAGCTTCTAATAGTAGCATAATTTTACACCGAAACGGTGTAAAATGCAAGGGCTATTTTCAAAAAATAACCGTTTTCAGTCAACCATCCACCGGCTCGTAGAAAATATCCAGGACCATCTCCAACAGCGCATCGGGATCGACCTGATACTCTGCGTGCCGCTGCGCGCCCATGACCGATGTGCCGGGCACGTTGACAATATCACCTGAGAAATGCATCCCGCTTGCCTGCTGCGCCAGATAGACCATCATGGCGGTGTTGATGTTCGTCGTGATATTGCGCCGAACATCGTTATAGAGCGCCAGCACGCTCGCCGGGTCCTCCTTGACCTGCGCGAGCATCTTGTTCACCAGCGCGAGCACGACCTGCTTTTGCCGCTGCATGCGTTGGTTGTTGCCCTCGGTCGAGTCGGCACGGTAGCGGATATAATTCTCCGTGCGCTGACCGGTGAGCGTTACGGGCTGTCCGGCGGTGAAACCGGAAAAGCTCGCATCCGGCGTAACGGTCACACCACCAACACTGTCCACAAGCTGGCGGATGCCCTGCATATAGATCGAGCCGTAGGCCGGGATGGGCAGGTCATAAAACAGGCGCGAGACGGCCGCGCTCGTCAGCTCGCAGCTGCGCTCTGCTCCGTCGCCGTAGGAATAGGCCAGCGCCAGCTGCGCCGTGGCCGTGCCGACGTGTGCGCCGGTGCTGTCAAGAACGTCAAGCGTGCACATCGCGTCGCGCGAGATGGACACAAGCGTCAGCTCCTGGTTACGCATGTCGAGCACCGCAAGGATATTCGCATCCGACTGGTTGGCGCTGCCGTACACGCCGTCGGTCTCCTGCTTGACCTCCTCATCCACACCCATGAGCAGGATCGTGACGATGTCGGTATTGTAGCGGTAGAGTTGGCCGTTGTAACGCACCGTGCCGGAGCCAAGCGCCTCCACATCATCGCGGGCAATGTTCACCCCGCCGTCGTTCGTCAGCGCATTGCGTCCGACCGCCGACAGGATCAGCACCGTGCCGGCCAGGATCAGCGCAATGGCAAGCAGAACACACACGATGATGACCAGCACGCGCGTGCCGCGGCTCATGCGTTTTTTTGGCGGCTGCACCGCCGGTTGTTCTCTGGCGTCTGACACAGACATTCCCCCTATTTGCGAATTTGTTTTAGCCCGCATGATGCCACACCCGGGCAAATGTTGTAAAGCCGGAGAACGGGATACGCAGTTGCCTTTTCCCACCGCACTTCCCCATATACAGCTCCCTTGTTTGTATCTCCCTCTTTGGTTCTTTTGCTATGCCACGTCTAAAATGGCGTGCATTACCTCTTCGTCTTTCGCACCGTCATCCACTCCAAACAAAAAGTGTATGTGATTATCTGCAAGCGCCATTTATTCGTCTTTCCTCCAAACCATTTTATTGACGATGCCCGTGTAGCTCTGAATGATTCTCGCAACCTTCATGGACACGTTTTCAGCAGTGTAACCCGCTACCGGTGTGCCAAAGCATTCCGCCCGCTGCATCCCGACAGCCATCTCCACCGCCTGCAGGAGGGAGTCTGCGTCGATTCCGGCGAGTACAAAGCAGCCCGCGTCCAGCGCCTCGGGGCGCTCAGTGGAGGTGCGGATGCTGACAGCTGGGAAGGGCTTGCCCACAGACAGGAAGAAACTGCTTTCCTCCGGCAGCGTTCCGCTGTCGGAAACCACCGCAAAAGCGTTCATCTGGAGGCAGTTGTAATCAAGGAAGCCCAGCGGTTCGTGGGCGATCACACGGGTGTCCAGCTGGAATCCCGTCGCCTCCAGCCGCTTTCTGCTTCTGGGGTGGCAGGAGTAAAGGATTGGCATATCATACTTCTCTGCCATGGCATTGACCGCTGTGAACAACTGGACAAAATTGCGGTCTGTATCGATATTTTCCTCCCGATGGGCCGAGAGCAGAATGTACTGCCCCTTAGTCAGTCCCAAACGCTGGTGGACATCGCTCGCTTCGATCTTGTCCAGATTGGCGTGCAGTACCTCGGCCATGGGGCTGCCTGTCACAAAGGTGCGCTCCTTCGGCAGGCCGCACTCCATCAGATACCGGCGTGCGTGTTCCGAATAGCAGAGATTGACGTCGCTGATGATGTCCACAATACGGCGGTTCGTCTCCTCCGGCAGGCACTCGTCCTTGCAGCGGTTACCCGCTTCCATATGGAAAATCGGAATGTGCAGCCGTTTGGCGCCGATCACAGAAAGGCAGGAGTTGGTGTCGCCCAGGACCAGCACCGCATCCGGCCTGACCCGCACCATCAGCTTGTAGGACTTCTCGATGATATTCCCAATCGTGGCTCCGAGATCATCGCCTACGGCATCCAGATAATAGTCAGGTGCCCGGAGACCAAGATCGTCAAAAAACACCTGATTGAGGGTGTAGTCGTAGTTCTGACCGGTGTGGACCAGAATCTGCTCAAAGTACCGGTCGCAGCACTTTATCGTGGCGGACAGCCGGATGATCTCCGGCCGCGTACCGATAATCGTCATCAGCTTCAGCTTTCCCATTGCTACACCTCCTCAAAGTAGGTATCCGGGTGGCCGGGGTCAAACTGCTCGTTGGCCCACATGACTGTCACCAGATTTTCCGTTTCACTCAGATTGATAATATTGTGGGTATAGCCCGGCAACATATGAACGGCCTGAATCCGGTCGCCGCTGACCTCAAATTCGATTTTTTCATCTGAGCCGATCCGGCGCTCCTGAATCAGTCCGTGTCCGGCCACGACCATAAAGAACTCCCACTTGCTGTTGTGCCAGTGCTGCCCTTTGGTGATGCCGGGCTTTGAAATGTTCACAGAGACCTGTCCGCAGGAGGCGGTCTTCAGAAGCTCCGTGAAGCTGCCTCGCTCATCCACATTCATCTTTAGCGGAAACGCAATTTTTTCCGGCGGCAGATAGGACAGATAGGTACTATAGAGCTTCTTTGCAAAGCTGCCATCCGGGATCTCTGGCAGCAAAAGCGTCTGCGGCTGCTCCCGGAACGTTCGGAGTAGACGGACGATCTCGCCCAGCGTCACGCGGTAACTGACCGGAACGCTGCAATACGCCCCATCTGTCCGGTGGGGATGCCCCTCCATGGCGTTCAGAATCTCGTTGATCAGGTCGTCAATGTAGACCAGTTCCAATTCGACTGCCGGGTCTGAAACGGTGATCGGCAGATCCCGCGCGATATGATGGCAGAAGGTTGCCACCACCGAATTGTAGTTGGGGCGGCACCACTTGCCAAACAGGTTCGGCAGACGATAGATCATCCCGTTTGCACCGGTTTCTCTGCCGTAAGCGAGGAGCAGCTCCTCCGCCGCTTTTTTGGACTGCCCATAGGGACTTTCGGCAAATCGTCCGGTCAGGCTGGCCTGAATGGAGGAGGAGAGCAATACCGGGCAGCGGTTGCCGCTTTCCCGAAGCGTCTCCAACAGGGTACGGGTGAAGTCCGTGTTTCCGGCTGCAAATTCTCCCGGATTCTGGGGCCGGTTCACGCCAGCCAGGTGAACCACGAAATCCGCCTTTTGGCAGTAGCCCACCAGGGTTTCAGCCGAAGTATCCCGCGTACACAAGAGAATTTCCTCGATTTGCAGTGCGGGCCGAGTCCTGTCTCTGTGATCCTTGATGGCGGAAAGGCGCTGCGTCAGATTTTTCCCGACAAATCCGTTTGCGCCGGTGATCAGTACATTCATTAGCAAGTTCCTCCGAACAGTTTCAGCTTCAGCAGCAGCTGTTTCATTTCTTCCACAGTCAGCCGGTGTGTATTGTGTGAGGTATATTGCTCGATCTTGCCGAATTCTGGATTTCCCTTGCTGAAATAGTTGTCATAGTTCAGATCTCGATTATCTGCCGGAATGCGGAAGAAGCCGGGCAGCTCTTCCGCCCGCATCATTTCCTCTGCAGTGACCAGCACCTCAAAGAGCTTTTCGCCATGCCGCGTTCCGATGATCGTCGTGCCAAGGTTGGAGTGCTTCAGCTCCAGCACAGCCTGTGCCAGCGTCTCGATGGTCGCAGCAGGGGCCTTCTGCACGAACAGGTCGCCCTGTTCGCCATGCTCAAAGGCATAAAGCACAAGGTCTACGGCATCGCTGAGCGTCATCATAAAACGGGTCATATTGGGATTCGTGATCGTCAAGGGCTTCCCCTCGTCGATCCGGTCGCAGAACAGCGGGATGACCGAGCCGCGGGAAGCCATGACGTTGCCGTACCGCGTCAAACACAGAACCGGATCTCCGGGCAGCATCTGCCGGGAGCGGGCGATCACATTCTTCTCCATGATGGCCTTCGTCATGCCCATAGCATTGATGGGATAGGCCGCCTTGTCCGTAGACAGGAAGATTGCCTTCTTCACATGGTTTGCAACACATGCGGAGATCACATTGTCGGAACCGGCCACGTTGGTTTTGACCGCTTCCATGGGATAAAACTCGCAGGAGGGTACCTGCTTCAAGGCAGCGGCATGAAATACATAGTCCACACCGCGGAACGCATTCAGAATGGAATTGTAATCCCTCACATCGCCTATGTAGAATTTGATCTTTTCCGCATACTGCGGATACAGCTCCTGATAGGTATGCCGCATATCATCCTGCTTCTTCTCATCCCGTGAGAGAATGCGGATCTCTGCAATGTCGGTGGTCAGGAAGCGGCGCAGCACAGCGTTGCCAAAGGAGCCTGTCCCACCGGTAATGAGCAGTATTTTATCTTTGAATTGAGACATGTCTTTAGAATCCCCTTTCCGATTCAGCGGTATCTTCCTTGCCGAATGAGCACTCCACTCCTTTGATGCCACCCAATAGCATTAGAATAGCAAAGAAAAAATACGGATTTGCATCAACAACAGGCTCAGGCATACAGATCAGCAATGCACCTAAACCTAAACTTGCAATTTGATTTGATAGCAAATTGTGGTTTGCTTTTTTCATACGCACAGCGGCACCATATGCAGACCGTATGCTCGTTATCGTAAATATTACAGCGATTACAAAGGGAATCAGTCCAACCTTATTTAAAATATCAAGCCATAGATTGTGTACCCACTCTCCGTGATATGCGAATTCACTCTTCTGGCCTCCAAAGGGATAACGAAGCCAATCCCCCGAAAACAAATATGAGGTCCATGTTTTAAACCTCGAAGATTTGTCACCGTATAGCAGTCGCCGTACAATTATCAAAGACAGCAATTCATCTTGAATTCCGAAAGCATTCAGGAACACAATTGCAAATATCGCAACAAAAAAGAGCGCGGCAAGCCCAATGAGCAAAGCTTTTCTGCTGATTCGCACAGATGAGTCATGAAGCCAACGAAGTAGGTTAAAAGCAACAAGAATTAAAACAATGAATATCATCGTTCGATAGGCAAAGAACGATGCTTCAAACGTACTCATCAATAGAACCGCCAACGCTATAAGCTTTTTTCGAACCCCGCAATGTGAGAACAGGATTGAAGTTGAAAGAGCAACCGCAAATGTGAACATAAACCCCGTAGAGATAACTGAAACCATGTCACCACGCCAAAAATCGATGGACACTCTTTGATAAGCATATTGCGCATAGTAGTCTGATTTAAGATATGCGAGCAGATTCAAAACGCCGTGCAGAAAGAAACCAAATGTTAGCGTATTCGTCATTTCTTGAAACGAACGGTCGCTATTATCAGATAAAACAAACCACTTTCCGAACAAGTAGGCTGCCCAAGGTCCCCAAAGATATATGATTAGACTTTTTACCGCAAATCCAAAGTTAAAAGTATAAATAACAAAATAGGATGTCGAAAAAAGCAAGAGAATAACATCATGCTTTTCAATGACAATGGTTTTCGATTTCCATATAAAAAAGTAAAGAGTCAATGCGAAGAAAATTTGACCAGGAAGATTGAAGGCACCGACCGAAAAGAGGAACAGCCCCACAATAGTTATTGTATTAGCGGCATTTGTTCTTTTGCCGAAAAGAACACTCATCTCCAATTTCTCCTTGCTGTGCTTTCATTCTTTTTTGGAAAAATCCCGCGAAAAAGTACTGCATCAAGCATCAGTCTACAGTTTGGTCTCAAAGGCCTTATTATTGCGGGAAGAATCACTGTTGTCGAAGCCTGGGTGATTAGCGAGGCCGCAGCGGCTCCAGATGCTCCCCACGATGGGATCAGCGCAAGGTTCAGCACAACATTAAGTGCAGCCGCACTGACATACAGGTATTTCAGATATTTCTGCCTGTTTTCACATACCATCCATGCATTTCTGGCAACACCAAGGTAGGAAAACGCTGTGTACCAAACCACGATGCGCAGAGGCCCGACTGCCGGCAGATAGTTTTCTCCATAGAGAATCAAAATAAAAGGCTTTGCGACAAGGCAGATCATTGCGGATACGAACAGGGACACATAAAAAACAATTGCGTAGAGCTGCCGGTTCTTCCGCTCATAGCGCAGGCGGTCTTTCTGAAAACTCTGCACGATCTCCGGATAAAGGGAATCAATGATTGCTGAGAGAATAAAGGCCCATGAAACGCTGACCGTCGAAGCAAGTGAATAATGTCCGACGGCATCTGCGCCAAGCATCTGCTTGAGCATCAGCTTATCTGTACAAGCATAGATGGAGACCATCAGCCCGGCTATGATAAAGCTGCCGCTGCTTTGCAGAAGCTCCTTTGCTTTTTCCAGAGAGTAACGGAATCTTGTTCCGCCATTTTTGAAATAAGCAATCAGCAAAAACACCGCAAGTACGATGTAATCCAATGCGCTTGCAACGGCGAACCATTCCACGCTTTTCCCAAGCGCAAGCAAAATAATTTTGTACACAGACATTGCCGCATACGAGACGAGTTCGGCAATGGCGGAATACTTGGACTGGAGCCTGGCCTGAAACCAGTAGTTGAGGGTATCAAACACCTGAAAAATGAGGCCAATGCTGTACAGCGCCACAACCACAATGGTGAGACGTTCCCCTCTGTCCACAACACTGACAATGCCGATGATTGCCAGCGCAGACAGCAGACTTGAGATCGCCCGCAGCAGCAGGGTCGTTCCAATTGTTTCGCCCTGCTGATCCGGATGATCCACAAAGTTCTTAACGATCACGCTGTTAATGCCAAGCGTACAGAGCGAGGCAAAGAATGCCGCATATGCCGCCGCGTAATTGATCAGGCCGTAATTGCTTGGGCCAAGATAGCGCGCCGCAAAAATACCAACGACAAAGGCCAGCAGCTTGTTCGCCACTTTGCCACCGATGATCCATCCGGCATTTTTAACGACTTTATTCTTTCTGAGCGACTGCAGCAAAATCTTCAAGCTCCTTCATCACTTTGGCTGGGACACCGGCCACCATCGTATCCGCCGGCACATCTTTAGGAACACAGGCACAGGCTGCGATCATACTTCCATCCCCAATGCTCGTATTCAATAGGAGCGTAACCCGACCACCGATCCATACGCCGCTGCCTACTGTAATATGATAGGATTCGCCTTTTCCAGCCCGCCTGCTATGGTCGCCCATCTGGTGTCCACCTGTCAGGAAGGTGACATCCGGAGCAATATCGCAGTTATCTCCAATCGTCACTGTCCCATTTCCATGGACAGTGAGATTGCATCCAATCCAACAATTCGCACCAATGCGGAGCGTCCCTGTATTATGAATCGGCCCGACAATTTTGGTATTTTCTCCGATCTCATAGCCGATGGAACGAAGAAGGCTCCTCTTTGCGGGGAAAAAACGTGTTCCGGCCAAGACATGATTGACAAGGTAAATCACAATTCGTTTTTTGATAGTCTTCAACTTCATCTTTGATACCAGTCCTCCCGCAGCGGCTTTGCGAGGCTGCATGGACCGTTCGCAAACAAGCCGGAAGCGTCTGTGCCGTTCAAAAGTGCCTGCGATAGCTGCAAAAATCGCTTTGCGGCAACCTCTGCATTCCACAATTCTGTAATCGTCAGGTACGCCGCTTTTCCAAAGCTATACTGCATAGTCGTATTTTCAAGAAGCCGTCGTACCTTTTCATAAAGCTCCTGAATATTGCCGGAGTGATAAACGCTTCCATTCACGCCGTCATTTACGAGGTAAGGTGTTGCCCCTGCTGCATCGCTGGCAACCACCGCACAGCCGCTGTTCATGGCCTCGTTTAACACAGCGCCCCAGCCCTCTTGGCGGTCACTTGTGAATAAGTAGATGCCTGCGCTTTCCATATGACGACGCACGGCTTCCGGAGACATGGCCCCAAGAAACCGTACATTTTCATCCAGAAGTCCAGCTTCCGAAGCCTGTTGCTTGAGCTGCCGCTCCATCTCACCGGTACCGATCATCTCGATTTTGAAGCAGCATCCTGCCTCATGGAGTCTCTTTGCAACCTCAATCACATCGTCCGGATGCTTCCAGTCCAGAAAGCGTCCACACCACAAAATGGTTGCTTTTGCTTTGCGGTCAATCAAGTCATCAATGCTGGGATACCGGATCGTCTCCGGAAAGTAACCCCATTTGTAGCACCGATTATGGAAAAGGCCGAATTTTGCATAATCCCCCGCGGTATAGGCACTGGCGCAGAGCATATATGTCTTCCGCCAAGGTGGATTGTAATAATGCCACTTGAGAAATCGCGGTATATATTTCAAAACAGGATTTCCAGCTTTCAGCGGTCGCTCGGAATATCGGAAAAACAATTTGGCCTTTTTGCCGTATTCCTTTGTCTGACGCTCTGGAAAGGAACCTGCTATCAAAACATCCAGATCATTTAATTGCTTCTGAACCTCCTGGTCTGATGCCGAACAGGTATATGGACGCACCAAATCATTTCCCCATCCGAGGTCCTTTCGCTCTGCATCCATCTCTTTATGTGCCACGAAGCAATAGTTGTGATTTGTCAATTCATAGAGGGCATCGGATAGGGGGATCTGATGATGCGTAAAGTAGTTACTGCAAAAAAGAATTCTCATGTGGCCATCACACGCCCTTTTCCCAAAGTAGACAAAACATTTTCATAGAGTTTGACATAGCCTTGATACACCGTGTCCTTGTCAAAACGCACCATTTTTTTAGGGTCCGCACGCCAGTTGCTGTCTGCCACGTCTCTCACGGCATTCTCCAGTGCCTGCATATCGCCCTGCGGAATCAAGCGTCCATTTCCCGGTGCTACCGTTTCAGGACAACCGTCCGTTTCGTATACCACCACTGGCGTTCCGCATGCCTGGGCCTCTACCGTAGTCAGGCCAAAGGTTTCCTCATAGGTAGGGTTCACAAACACATCTGCGGTAGAGTACCATTGCGCCAATTCGATTTGATTTGCCGTGCGTAAAAGCCCAAGCACATTGGAAGGAATATTCGGCAGTTGCTTTTCGATTAGGCCAATCAAAACCACCTGATAGTCAGAGCCGAGGCGGCCAGCAAGCGTCAACAAGTCTGGCAATCCCTTGCGTGCATTCCATGCATTGGCTACCCCGAGGACGATTTTCTTATCTTCCAGATGATACTTTTCACGCAAGCTGCTGGACTGTGGGCGGAAAATCGTGCGGTCAATCCCGTTGGGAATAACGGTTCTCGGATAGTTCTGTAGGAACGACTGTGAAACCTGATCCGCAAGCCATTGCGAGGGCGTTGTGATGGTCAGACTTTTTACACCGGTAAAGGCATTCTTTTTGCGAAGGAAGTTATGCCTTACATCGCCTTTCCAATAGCATTGCGGATACCGGTACAGCAATTTGCAGTCCCGGCACTCGGTCTGCCATTGCATACACTTGACTTGCGAGAAATGTGTGCAATGGCCGGTAAAAGTCCAGCAATCATGCAAAGTCCAAACGACGGGAATATTCGCTTCCTTCAAAAAGCGGAACAGCATCTCGTAATTCACATAGAAGCCGTGCAGCGTGTGCAGATGGATCAGATCAGGCTGAAACGCTCTGATTTCTCGGATCATCTTTCTGGTCGCCGCCCAGGAATATAGTCCCGCATGGTCTGTGAATCGTGATACTGCGTTGTGAAAGTAAAAGCCGAAATCTCCGGATACTTTCACTGCGTCCGCATTGTCGGAGCATACTCCCGTTCCATATAAAGCCTTTACATCATTGCCATGCTTTTTCAGCAGGTTCATGATATCAGCGATGATTTTTCCAGTGCTTCCAGTCCCATATACCAAATTGACAAACAGCACTTTCATCCTTCTCATCTCCGATGTTGTGTGATAAAAGAGAACCGCCGAGGCGCCAAGGTGCGCCCCGGCGGTTCCAGTGTATTTACTCGGTTTCGCTGTCCAGAATCATCCGGCCAGCACTGTCAAAGTTGTAATATCCCTCCGGCATCAGGCCGTGCGTCCAGTACACATAGTAGCTGCGGTCATGGACGACCTCACAGGTGGAACGCACATAGTAGTAGTCGCCGTCGATCTGGATCAGACCGGCATAGGTACGTTCACCGTTCCTGTAGAAGTACAGGCTTCCGTCTTCCTCGTAGATCCCGTTTTTCAGAGGTGCGACGCTGCCTGTCAGCTTGCCATCTGCGTCGAAGTGATATCTGCCCTGGGGCATCAGGTCATGCGTCCAGGAAATGTAGTAATCACAATCGCGTACCACTTCGCACTTGGAATTCACATAGTAATAATCATCGCCAATTTTGATGAGGCCCGCATAGGTCAGTGTTCCGTTGACATAGTAATGCAGAACACCATCTTCCTCGACGATGCCATTCTTCGGAGTGCCGGTCAGCTTTCCGTTCTCATCGAACGTGTAGTAGCCGGCTTCCTTCAGACCATGCGTCCAGGAAATGTAGTACACACAATCGTTCACGACCTCACCGCTGCTGCGGACATAGTAGAAATCACCGTCAATTTCAATCAGGCCAACATAGGTTACCTTGCCGTTGACATAGTAACGAAGCACGCCGTCATCGTCCTTCACGATGCCATTCTTGTCCGTAGCACCCGGAATGAGCTTGCCCTTTGCGTCAAAGGCATAGGTTCCTTCCTCCATCAGACCGTTCATTCTGGAGCAGTAGTAGGTCTGGTTCACGATCAGCTGGCCCTTGCTGTTGGCATAGTAGTAATCGTCACCGATCTTGATCATACCTGCAGGAGCCTTGATGCCGTCGACATAGTAGAAGAGATCTTCGCCAGCCTTCAGGATTCCGTTCTTGCCGGTGTCCTCGTCGTGCAGAATGACACCGTTCTCATCGAAGTAGTAGCCCCATTCAGGAAGCGCAAGGCCATTGGTCTTGTGGAGCCAGCAATCCTTGCCGTTCAGCACAGTGCTCTTCACCGCCGCCGAGAGGGTCAGGCCCTCACGCTCCTCCAGATTCTTCTGAACCGCGAAGTAATAATAGTTGACCTCGCCGTTCTCCTTGACAACGCGCTTCAGGCCGGCTTCTTCTTCGATGATGCCGCTGTTGAGCCAATAGGTGTCCGCTCCGACGCTGTAAACACCGGTAACGTCGCTCTGGAATACGCCTTCCGCATCAAAGACGCAGCGGGCTTTTTCCGTTGCTCCATCGGGGACCAGTGTCGTGATTCCGGTAGCCGCATATCCGGTTTCGGTGTCCAGATAGTAGGTATTGCCGTCAATGACGGTCCAACCGGTCTTCTGCAGTTCGCCGTCCTTGTAGTACTGTCTGCCCTGCTCGCTCTCAAGCCAGCCGGTCGGGCACGGGATCACTTCGCCTTTTGCGATAAGCTCATTACAAACCGTGCAATACGTATCGCCGGTGTAACCGGGTGTTGTAAGCGTTGCTTCGACCGCATTGCGAATCTCCGGGTTGTGACCGGTAGCCGGGATCACTTCCTGTTTAACAATAACTTCGTTGCAAACAGAGCAATGCTTGCCTTCCGTCAGGCCAGGCTCGGTGCAGGTCGGAGCCTTTGCTGCGTCAATGACCTCGGTATGTCCCTTGGCGGGGATCACTTCCTGCGCAACGAGGATTTCGTTGCAGACAGAGCAGTGCTTGCCCTCGGTCTTGCCGGGTTCGGTGCAGGTCGGCTCAACTGCCGGATCAATGACCTCGGTATGTCCCTTGGCGGGGATCACTTCCTGCGCAACAAGGACTTCGTTGCAGACGGAGCAGTGCTTGCCCTCGGTCAGACCAGTCTTCGTGCAGGTCGGAGCCTTTGCTGCATCGATTACTTCTGTGTGGCCGGTCGCAGGGATTTCTTCCATACCGGAGAGGATTGCCTTACAAACGGAGCACTTCGTACCGGCTTTATGGCCAGCCTCGGTGCAGGTAGCGGGCTGTTCCGCAACTTCAACAGGGGTATGCCCGGTTGCGTCGATTGCTTCGGTCTTGGTTGCATTGCAAACTGTGCAGGTGTAGGTCTTGACACCGGCGTTCTCACAGGTAGGGGCGGTCGTGATCTCGCCCTCATTCCAGCTGTGGCCCTTGGCGGGAATCTCTTCCTGC
>OGYJ01001828.1_pt1 | contig 16004 bp, 14 predicted proteins | sample 1576531 | NCBI WGS metagenome assembly OGYJ01 (sample SAMEA3541574, study PRJEB24748) | human gut metagenome | biome: human gut; feature: human-associated habitat; material: faeces | place: China | collected 2012 | reverse complement strand
GTAAAATCAGTATCATTCGTCCCATTCTATAAATACATTGTGGGAGATAAGAGATCGTTTTGTATCCATCCTACCACAACTACTGTTCCGCTAACCGCAAATATAGTGGCAAAAACAGAAATAGCAATATAAATCATTCCGCTTGCTACAGATACAAAAACTAACAAATAAGAAAGCAGATAAAACGCTCCTTTTAATAGGAAAGCAATTATCAGAACTGCAAGTTTTACAGGAAACAACAATACTTTAAGAAGTATCAGAAGTATTACTTTTGCCATATTGCATACCCCTCAGTTAAAATCAATTATACTCAACTTTACCGCAAACCGTACACTTTCTGCCGACTACTTCGGTTTTGGTTTCGTAGTGAGATTTTTCGGGTACAGTTACAGTCTTTGTGCCAACTTGAACATTTACCCATACATTGTGATAAGATACTGGTTCTCCGTTCAGTGCGTGCTGTTTATTATGTTCGCTGCAATTATCAGTAATATCAGCTCCGCAAACCTTACAAATAGTTCTATCGTGTTTCTCGTAAATCGGTTCTTCGTAGGTATAGGCTTCCTTATCCACAACCTTTACTTGTGTTTCTTTAGTTATATTCTGCCAACTATGAGTATGCTCCGCAGGAGATGAAATATATTTTACGGATTTGCCCTTTGAATCATATCCGCTTGTGAACTTAGTTGCAGATGAGTTGATGCACCTTACCGTGTAGGTGTAATTTTTGCCTGATGAAACATCCTTATCAATATATGAGGTTGAAGTTGTATCGACCATTCTTGTCCAGCCTTTACTGCCTTTGTAGTAAACTCTGTACTTTTCTGCACCGTTTGACTTGCCCCAACTGATTTTTACACCGCCGTCTACGCTCTCGGCTTTGGTAATCTTCGGAGTTGCAAGATTAGAGCTGACTGCTCCGACAACCATAGAAGATACTGCTGTTGCCGACAGAGAAATTACTGCCGCCATAGCTACTGATAATAATGCCTTTGTCATTGATAATCCTCCTTAAAAAAATTTTGTTATTTCTTCTTCTTTTTTACAGCCATAACACCGACCGTTCCGCCTCCGATGACAATCAGACCTCCGATAATTGACAATACAACTATCTGTCCTGTACTCATTCCGTTGTCATCTGATGTAGCTTCGGCTTCTGCCGTTGTCGGCTGTGTTTCTGCATTTGCTTCAGTTTCTTCTCCGATAACATCAGAGCTTTGTTCGGGTACCGCTTTTTCATAGTAGGTTTTATCCTGTTTCTGTGTAGCTGATTCTGTTGTAACGGGAGCTTCGGTTGTGAGATTTTTTTCATAATCAGGATGATACCTGTCATACGATTCAATTACTTTGCCGTCAGAATCTGTTCTTGTAAACTTATCTGTTTCGGCATCATAAGTCCACAGATATTTACTGCCGTCTGTATATGTTTCATAGATTTTTCCGTCATCGCCGTAATCTATGGTATCAACACCTTCAAGCTCTTTCTTCATATACTCAATAAATTCATTGGCTACATTGGCAATGGATACACCGTGATTCAAAGGAGTATAGTCCTCAAGATAATTTTTAAGATAAAACTTATCACGAGAAGCAATAACCGCAGTAATGTCATCTAACGGTTTACTGTGGTCGTGACCGTTTAAAAGCTGTAAATCAGCGTAAACATTCCACACCTCGTTGTAAAGCTCGTCTTTGGTACATTCGTATGCTTTTTTGTATGGATGTGACTTTGCGGAAACAACAAAGGTTGAAATTACCGCAAGCATTACCGCAACAGCGATAACGCAAATTCTTTTTGTGTTTTTCATTGGCTGCCATCCCTTTCATTTTATGGATTCTTAAACCCTTTCTGATTATATTATACATCATTTAGGGGTAAAGTCAAGTATTTTTGGAATTTTTTCAAAAAAAGTTTTATTTTTTCTGCCAACGGTCAAAGAAGAGTACATTTTCATATTGTAGTATGAAGTTCTGTGTTGAATGGAAATTACCGGGTGTGCTGTCATAATAATCCTTTGTACACATATAAAACAGCCTGTGCCTGACCGCAAGATTGTTATCATCGAATATGTATTTGACAGCATTAACTGCGTTCTGCGAACGGTTGGCAGTTGAGCCGACATATCCCATACCTTTAATTACAGCCGATACGGAAGTATAGCCGTCATACACTATGGCACACTTGATTGACTGAGCAATAAGGCAAGAGCCTACATAACTGCCGCCAAATTCGCCCGTAACAATTCGTTCAAGCATATCCCTGTCCTTATCCGACAGCTTTACCATAGGTAATTTAAAGTCTTTGTTATCATATTTTGTTTTGACAAGATAACTTGTCTTGTTATTATAAGATTTATTGATAATATCAATATTCCTGTTACCTTTAACTATAATCTTATCTGTCGGATATGTCAATACTTGTTGCTTAATACATTTATGTGATATAATTTCGCCGTTTACATATTTATCCTTATATATGTATTCTGTACTGCCCGATTTTCCTTGTTGGTATACTTTGGTTTGTCCGACAAAAAGTTTGTCCGACTCCTGTTCAACAGTTTTGTATGGGATAGATTTGTATATCGGATAGTAAGCATAATTAACACGGTCAATTTTAATCTCTTGACCGAGATAGACCGTGTCCGATAAATCTGCATTGATTATATCATCATCAGAGAGAGTAATATTAAGATAAGATAAAGCATTGTCAATACTTCCCATCGGAACATCATAATATTTTTCTGTTCCGTCAACATCAATTGAGATGCTAACTGTCGGAGATAATAAAAGTGCTTCAGACTCAGACTGCTTTTGAACAGTCTGAGCTGAAGCTGTATTGAGTAACGCCGCCGTAATAACTATTGTTATCGTGACGGCAAGAAAGGAGAGCGTAGTTATTGTATGTTTAATATTCATAGCTTAATTGTTGTTATCGTTCCTCGAAATTTGTTCTTGTTGCTGACGGTCATATTGCTTCGAGCCTTGTTCTGAAATTGTCTTTGCGTTCTGAAGAATTTGGTTTCTGCTGAGTAAAAATGACCGTTTGTTTTTTCGTTCCGTGACTTCGGTTTGCCGTAACTCATTGTCAACGGCAGTATTGTCCTGTTGCTTTTCAACCTCTTTGATACCCACCTCATCAATATCAAGATTGACTATACCGTTCAGAGCTTCAGCAACATCATCCTTGCCAAGCTCACAATTGTTGATGTAAGCCTGACAAAGGATCTGTTTCATATCGGATGGGTATTGCTCAAGCTGAGAGATAGATATATTAAGAGCTTCTGCTATTTGTGGATACAGCTTGTCGGTGTCGGCAGTCTGTTCCTGTCTTGAGCGTTCTCGTTCCATAGCTTAATATACCGTTCTCGAAATCAATACATAATCAGATTTTGTGATACCGCGTTCCGTTACATATGCCACAAACTCACGATTTGCAAATGGACTTGCCGTATGATATTTGTGAGGTTTTAGGGCAAGCCATCTTCTGTAAATTGAATTGATAATTTCAAAACGCCGTCGTGTCACACCAGCATGAGACACATCCATATTATCTTCGTTGAAATATAATACTTCATAGACAAAACACTCAAAACCGTCATCAAATCCAAATAAATAACATAAATTATCATCATCGGACTCAATAAATCCCTTACCCCTAACACATACGACACCAAGGTCAGCACCCTCAAACGCCTTACGGAGTATTTCTGCATTAAGTTCATTATTATTTAATACCATAAAAATCACCTCAATAGATTTAATTGGAGTTTTGTTGTCATAGCTTAATTTACTTCCTGTAAGATTTTTTAGATTTTGAAGAGCTTGAAAAAACAAACTCTGTTTTAAAATCTGAGTTAAGTTTAATAGCTGCATCAAAGGGTTCGCCTAATTTGGACTTCAAGCCCTTGAGCGTATCCGTTTTGCCTTTGGTAAGGAGCTTTACAACCTGTGTCACTGAAAGGTTCTTGCCGCGGACATTTTTCCAAACGACAAAATCACACTCTTTGTTTTCACAAGAATATGATTTCGGATATGACAATACTTTCTGTCCGCACTTTGGGCAAATGCCGACTGTTTCCCAACGGGTAAAATGTTTACTGTTGTCAACTTCGCTGTATGTATCAACAAGATACTTTACGCTGTCCTCAATCTGATTCATAAATTCATCGGCACTTGAAGCACCTTTTTCAATGTGTTGCAAAGCGGTTTCCCATACAGCCGTCATTTTCGGAGATTTGATATCATCGGGAACACAGTCTATGAGCTGAATGCCTTTTTCGGTCGGCAGAATTTTCTTACCATCACGCTGTATGTATTGTCGCTTAACAAGGTTTTCGATAATGCCTGCACGGGTTGCAGAAGTACCGAGTCCTTTTTTTTCAACATTGCTATCTTCAACATAATCGGTATTTCCGGCTGTTTCCATAGCTGATAGCAGGGTTGCATCTGTATATTGTTTAGGTGGTGAAGTGAAGTGTTCTGATACGCTTGCAGGTACGGAGCAATATTTACTGTTACGCTGTATTTTATCAGGCACTTCATCTCCGCAACACAACTTATCTACTTCGTTTTTATCTTTTTCTTTAGCAGATATGTCAATAAATTTCCAACCGAGATTAACGGGATATGTTGCTTTGGAAACAAATGGTTTATCGCTGTTATTAGATTTTAATTCACAAGTGAATGTACGATATACATAATCATCACCTGTTGCAACACAAAGTCTGACAGCAAGCATAAACAATATATTGTATTCTGCTGTCGGCAATGACGATAAGTCATAGCTTGTTATCTGTTCAGTTGGCAGTAATGCGTGGTGGTCTGAAACCTTTGCGTTGTTGATAACTTTTGTAACATCAGTGGGTGTCTGTGGTATTTTTTCATATACACCGTAAACGCTTTCAATAAGATTTTTTGCTGTAGATTCCATATCATCAGTAATATAGTTACTGTCCGTGCGAGGATATGTAGCAAGCTTCTTTTCGTAAAGCGACTGCAAATAATCAAGCGTTTGCTGTGCGGTATAACCGTAAATGCTGTTTGCATCACGCTGCAAAGCAGTTAAATCATAGAGTTTTGGCGGAGCAACAGACTTTTGTTGCTCCGTTAAATCAACAACCGTAAAATCCGACTTATCAACACATTCAGCAAGCTTGTCAGCTTCATACTCCGACTTAAAGTCATCAACGCTTGTTGCCTTAAAATCACCGCAATCAATATCAACCTTGTAAAACGGCTCTTTCACAAAGTTTTTAACCTTGTTGTTTCGGTCAACAATCATTGCAAGGGTGGGTGTTTGTACTCTGCCAATGTTGAGCAACAAACCGTACCGTACAGAAAACAGCCTTGTGGCATTCATCCCAACAAGCCAATCGGCTTTATTTCGTGCAAGTCCTGCCTGATATAAATTGTCGTATTCAGAATCATCCTTCATTTCTGAAAACGCTTTTTTAATTGCTTTTTCCTCAAGTGAAGAAGTCCATAACCTTTTAACCGGCTTTTGGCAACCTGTTTTGTTATATACATAACGAAAGATACATTCGCCTTCCCGACCTGCATCAGTTGCACAGATTATTTCATCGACATCATCACGCTCCATCAGACTTTTAAGCACATAATATTGAGATTTTGTTGAACCGGCAATTGAAAACTTCCATTTTTGAGGGATAATAGGTAGGTTTTCAAACTTCCACGGTTTTTCGGCAAACCTATCCCCGTAGGCAACCGGGTCATCAAGCTTGACAAGATGACCCAAACACCACGATACGATATACCGGTCATTGTATAAATAGTTTACACCTTTTTTATTTGCACCGAGGACAGTCGCAACAGTATTTGCAACTGACGGCTTTTCGGCAATAACCAATACTGACATAATTATTTACTCTCCGATTCTTCATCTTCGTTGATTTCAGGCTGATAATCAAAATCTTCGTCTGTGTATTCGGATTCATTGTTTGACGATTTTTTACCGCCTTTGCCCTTAAGTTTATAAAAAGCAAAGCCAATACCACCGAGAATTACAATGCCTATTACAAGATAAATCATATACTGATTGTTGCCTGATGAAGTATCGGTATTATCTGTTGTCTGTGCTTCTTCATCGGGAGCGGTTGTAGGCTCTGAAGTATCCTCACCTCCGCTTGATACATTGCTGTCATCTTGTGCAAGCTTATCAAGGTCGGCTGTATCAACCTCGTTCAGAAAGTAAACATTGTTTTCAGTTTTTGTCTTATCAATAATGACATAAAACACATCATCATCTCTTGTTGTTACAGCAATAAGCTGATATGTACCGTTTTCCATTACGATTGTTTCATCTGCGGCAAGATTTGCATTGCCTGTTGTATTCTTCGACCAATCGTAATTTGTTTTGTTGTCATCTGAGCTTGAACTGCTGTCGCTGTTGTCTGATGATGAATTGTTTGCATTATCAGACTTGTCGGAATTATCCGATGTATTACTGCTGTCGGAAGCAGATGATTCTTCGCCTTTAGTTGTTTGTGCGGCAGAAACCGATGCCATACTGCACAATGACATAGATAGGCACATAGCTGCCGTCATAAGGACAGCAAGTAATCTTTTATACGGTTTGCGTTTCTTTTTCAACATTTGAACCTCCTAATTCTCTGATAATATCAATAATATCCTGTTCAGTGAGATTATTCTCTTTGAGGAGCTTAATTATTTTTAAATCCTCATTTAAGGTTGATACCGTACAGTTATTAGCTTTGATAATTGTCATAAATTCTTTTTCCTCTAATTCGCTGATTTGCTTTTCAAGGGATTTCTTTTTTGCAATCAATGAATTGATTTTTTCAGTAAGTGCATTTAAACTTTGCCTAAGTGTATCAAGCTTTTGAACGCTGTTTACAGGCATTTTATTTCCTCCTCCAACTTATGCCCCAATGGGGCATAAGTTAATTTTATTTGTTTTCACGGTAAATTAAAAATTGCGGGTCAACATCGTGCCACACCAAGTTGTATTTTATTTGCACACCGAGGTGCAGATAATTTTGATTAGCTTTAGTATCATTACCGTCACAATGCTTGTAGTCATCAACTTTACCGATATATTCACCAAGTTTAACTTTGCTGTCTTTTTTTAAGCCTGATTTAAGTGTGATATTGCCGTATGTAAGTTTAAAGGTTCGGGCAGTATCGTTTTCATACCATATGTTTCTGTCCTTTTCCGTGATTATAACAACGGTATGGTTTGAGGTGTCAATGCTTTCCACCTTACCGTCCATCAGAGAGTAAACATTAGTACCCTTACTTGCCGAAAAGTCTGTACCGTAGTGCATAGTATTTTGACAATGGCGATTATACCAACTTACTACATCGTAACCGAAGTTGTTATATATTTGGGCATTGTCAAAATTGCCGGGCAGGGGATTACACTCAAAGGACTGGTGCAAGCCGTATGTTGTGGCTGTATTACCGTCATCGTCCTTTTCCTGACAGGATAATATTTGATAATACTGCTTACGCTGTGCATAATCCTCTTTGATTTTTGTTTGAGAAGAATACAGACTCTGACTTTTGGAGTTTAAGACTGCATAAATTGCGTCATCAAAGCTTCTGACTTGTTTGACATTAGTGTAAAGACTGCAATCGGTAATATAGGTATCACGCTTATAAAATCTAACAGCTTGCTTACCATTTTCGCCAAATCTCGTTTTAACATCATCTGAAGATATTGCCCAATTAAAATCTTGACCATTGATAGTAAGCTGCGTTTTGCGATACACCTTTGTGCCTGAACCTCGCCAACCCCAAAATTTTTCATTATTTTTTTTGATGAGACTATAAAAAGAAGGAATGATGCCACCCATAGAATCCACAACTTGCTGATTACAATTTTGAAAATAGTATCCGGTTTTAGCATAGCTTTTATTGACATTGAGTATTTCGCCGGTTGATAAATTAAAATACACTTTTTTACTTTTGTGGTAAGAAGTTAATGCTGACGGTACTCCACAAGAACCAAAATCAATATAACCATAGGTTTTACCATTGTCGATGATAGAGCCGGAACTTTTACTGTAATAGTATTCGTCCGATGCGTAACCGGGATAAGCGTCGTAGCTACCCAATTCCTGCCAAAAAGAACCATTGACATACTTGTATTGAAAGCTGTATTCCTTATCAAAAAGGTCTTGCAGAATATCATCAAACTTGTCATAATCATAACTCCAACTTTGCTCTTTATCGTCCGCATCGGTAAAATCATAAGTATAGGCACACATAAAAGCAATTAGTTTGTTTGCATCAAAGTCATACACAGGTTCGTAGTTCTGAACGATATTTTTGCCGTAATAATATTTAGTTGGTGTATCGTCCATACTGTCCGTATTGACTTTAAGGCTTTTAAGCCCCTGACGCCATTCGTTTTTGCTTTTGCAACGAATGAGGTTGCTATTATACTCATAAGCAATATTAGTGTACGATTCAATTGCTCTCGACATATCGTAATCATTGCAGTAATAAGTGCCGAGAATGGCAGAGTTTTTTGAAGCTCCTCCGCCGAAAATCATCAAAATTAAAGTAAAGAAAAAAATCACAATCAACAGAGGAGCTGCAACCGCCGCAAAAAACTTAAATATGAAGCCTACAAACTTCTTCGCAATTTCAGCTACCTTTTGAGAGGTTTTAGGCTTTGTTTTTGGTTTAGGCTTTTTGTTGCGTTTTTTGATTTGTTGCTGTCTTTGCAGTTTAGTCTGCCGTTGCCTGAGCTTATTTTGCCTTTGATTTAGCTTTGGTGTGCGCTTTTGGGATTTATTGATTTTATGGGCTTTAACAGATTTTTTTACCTGATTACCCTGTTTTGCCATATTGACAACTTTTTGTCCGGCTTTGACAAAATCGTTATCCTGAGCTTCCTGAGCAATTCGATTGCTGAAACGGTATATTCCGCCTTTAACCATACCGCCCACCGCCATACGCACAAGGCTTTTCGGCTTTGTCAGCTTTTTGAGCTTTTTATTATTTTTAAACTGCTTTTTCGGAATTTTACTGAGCTTTTTATTTCGCCTTAATTCTTTTTTTAACAGTTTTTTCCTTTTGCCGACCTTACGGGTAATCTTGACTTTTTTCTTAATAACAATGAATTTGCCTGATGATTTACCTTTGATAACCGTTGTACGCTTAAAGCTTCGTGAAACTTTTTTCAGCTTTAGTTTTCGAGCCGAAACAGCTGATTTATAATCCTTTTTCTGAGTCTTAAATTTACGCTTAGCGGATTTATATTTCAGCTTATTCGACTTTGCGGCAAGCTTATATCCCTTGAATTCCTTTTTTTGAGTATGGTGGGATATTAGAGTCTTACGAATATTGTTAAGCGTTCTTACTGTGGTTACGGAAGCAAGAACAGCCTTGCCGGTATCAATCGTATCCGCATTGTACCTTAATTTTTGCTCAAATTTATTCTGAGCTAAATCCTTAGCGGTCAGAGCAACTGTTTCAGAAGCAAGTGCCGTTCTCCACGCAGCTGATGTAGTGAATTTACGGGCTTTATTTACAGCCTTTAAGGAAACCTTTGCACTCTTGCCGAATGTACTTTTCGGACGCATATTGTTAATGCGTTTTGTAATCAGAGGAGGTTTGTCACCCTCAATTCTTCGAGGTAAATCATCAATTTTATGCAACAATCCACGCTGTTTGAACGCAGGAGCATCAGCTCTGACTATTTTAAGATGAGTATGATGTGTTTTGATTAAGCGACCGGGCTTTCGCTCAAGTTTTAAATGAAATTCTTTACCGGTCAAGCCCATACCATCACCTCACTATTTCGTCTTTTCCTTAGGCGGTTTTAATGCCTTTTTTCGCTTGGTTGGATCTGTGTTCAGCAATTGGAACATAAGGGTATCTTCCGGGAATTCGTCCTCAAACGGAAGAATTGTATCTCCGTAGAACACAAGACCGTGACCGGGCTTCGAGCCTTTAACATACTTGATTTGTGCATTCGATATTTCAAGCTTATTCTGTAAAATCTGACGGTCACCGTCAGATTGATTGAGCATATAAATAAAGTCGGAGTTATCAAGAATGTTTTCTATTTCTGCCGATGACAACAAGTCCTTAACATTTTGTGTAATGCCTGTCGGCACTCCGCCCCATTTTCGAAATCGCTTCCACATTTCTACTGAATATCTTGCTGTCTGTTCTTCTCTCAAAAGCAAATGAAATTCATCTATGTAGTAGCGTGTGGTCTTTTTGTTGCGGTTCAGAGCAACTCTGCTCCAAACTTGGTCTTGAATAATGAGCATTGCAATCTTCTTGAGCTGACTGCCGAGCTCTTTAATGTCAAAGCAGACAAGTCTGTTACTGATGTCAATGTTGGTGCGGTATGAAAATACATTATGAGAACCCGTTACATACATTTCGAGCGAGTTATGTACCCTGCTTAACACATTTATAACATCGGGTGCAGTAAATTCCTTGTTAAGGTCTGCGAGTGTCGGCATATTTTCCTTTGTCGGATTATTCATTAGATAATTGTCGTACAATCGCCTTGTACATTTATCAATCGCCGAACGCTCCTCCGAGGTTAATCCGTACTTATCAGCCACAACAAGCTCACACAGAGAAATGAGAAAATCCGATTTTGTGGAGATTGGATTTTCTCCCTCCATATCGTCAATCAGATTGATGTCAAGCGGATTTATGTGATGAGGACTGTTGGTAGATATTTTTACAACCTGACCGTCAAGATGTTCAACAAGGGGATAATACTCACCTTCAGGGTCGGTAATGAGAATATCGTCATTCCTTGTCAGGAATATATCTGTAATTTCACGCTTAACCGAGAACGATTTGCCTGAACCCGGTGTACCGAGAAACAGACCGTTAGGGTTTTTAAGTTTGAGCCTGTCGGCTAAAATCATATTTTTTGTGACTTGATTAAGTCCGTAATAACAGCCTCCCTGTTGAAAAATCTCCTGTGTAGAGAATGGAATGAAAACGGCAACCGAGCTTGTAGGAAGGTCACGCACAATCGGTACAGCATTATAACCGAGCGGCAGAGATGAAGCTAATGCCTGTTCCTGAAGATAATCAAGAGATATGAGCTTGCAGTTATTTTTTTGCGTTATTCTTGACAGAGTTTCAAGTTGTAACGAAGCTTGATTTTTGGTCATTGAATAATTACGAATTGTGACTGTAATCTCAAAAAGTCGTTCGTTCTTGCTGTTAAGCTCTTCAAGCATTCCCTGTAATTCTTCAAGATATATCTGTATGCTTTCGGGCAAAATATCAGAATCGTAGCCGCTTTGAAAAGCCTTTTTTTGTTCATCAATTTTCATTTTTTGAACATCAGACAGTTTTCCACGAATGTATTTTAACGCCTTTAATTGGTCAAAAGGCTTGATATGAAAATTTAGAGAAGCAAGACCCTCGGTGTTATCGAGAAAGTCTGAGATAATACCGTCAGATAATTCGCCGGCAAGAATGTTAATTGATGTAACGCAACCGTAAGCGTTGTTAATTTCAAACTTGTTTTTTCCGGTGAACTTAACGGATGCAGGGGCAATAAAGTCTTTGGTGTTATATCCTTTTTTAACAAGCTCCCAATCGAACAAAAACGGCTGAGTTGTAAACGGGTTGAGTGATTGGTACATTGATTCCAATCGTTGCTCTCCGTTCAGCTTTTTTGAGCGTACCTTCATATCGCCAAACAATCTTATAATTTCCTGTGATACCGTACTTAATTTTGCTCTTGCTTCACGAATATTTTTCGCTTCGGTTGTAAAAGTCAGATATTTCTTTACGCTTCTGCCGTTTTTACCGCCGAGCAAATTATTAACTCTAATATCCGAATATTCCTTACGAACATCGTTAAAATCATCGTCAACGGAATCAATCTGCACATACTGAATCATTGACTCCTTGTCTATAACCTGATTTTCATAGGTGTTCTGAAATTCAATAGTTTCATCGAAATAATTCAGAATATCACACCAAGCCGAAAATTTACTGTCCTTTTCTTCATATGTTGCAAGCTGATAATTGGTATCATAAAACTCAACTGTCTGCGAATATTTTTGACCGCCGATGTGACAGGTGCCGTCAGGAAACATTGTTTTGTACGGCAGAATAGCCTGAGTAGATGAGGAATCTTCTTCATTTTCTTTTTTAAGCCTTGCCATCCGTGCCTTAATCGACTGTATTTCTTCCTTTGTTAAGGTGTTTTTTTGATTTTTACTGTTTTTTGATTTTGAGTTTGTCAATAATGCTCACCTTCTTCGTATTATTAAACTCTGATATATCAACCTCGGCGGCAATGAGTTTGCGTTTTAATCGGCTGTATTCGATTTGGTTCAGAATCATTTCCATCGGAGATTTACTCTGATATGTTCTGACTCTCGGTTTTCTCATAAACGAGATAAGCAACTTGAGATACTCCTCCAAAAACATACCGTTTTTGGTGAACAAACCGCAGGCAATGCCCGGAAAAGCAAAGATTCCGAGAGCTACAACAGCTACGGTAATGTTGCTTGTTACCGCCTTGATTATGAAAAATGCAGGAATACCCATTGCAAGACCGATACCAAAGCAAATTGCCTGTCGTTTTGTCAAACCAAAAATGAATTTTTGCTTGATTAAAGACAAATCCTTCGGTATCTTAACGAAATTTTGTTGCATAAAAAACTCCTTTTAACTTGTGCCCCGATGGGGCACAAGTTAGTGAATTTGGATTAGTGTGCCGCAAAGGCAGACTTTGAAATGCTTGATGTTCTGAACATTGTGAAGATAAATGCAACAACAAAGCCGAGCAAGGTAGCCATTGTCATTACAACATCCTGTCCGCTCATCATGTTATTCAGCGTATTGTTGAATAAAGTCTTGAAAATCGCAAGTGCGACAACGATAAAGAATCCCTGAAAAGCAAGAGCAAGTAGATTTCTTAGCCAATTCTTGCCTATATCGCCCCAATCCTTGTTCATCATCGTCGCCATAGGAATAGGTGATATTGAGAGCATCATATACACATCAATAATCCTTGATGCAAGCACAATTACAATTGCCGCCAACAGAACAAACGAAACGATGATGATAACAAAAGCAATAATCAGCGTAGTTATCAGCGTGCCTATATCCTGCGACATCAAAGCCTGATGAAAACCGGACGAATTAACAACATCAGCCGAAATAAATTTGCCTGTGCCAAACAGCGTATTAAGTCCCGAATTGACGGCATCCGTGCCGAAAACAAAAATACCGGTTGCTATGTAAAAGACATTGCTTACAAGCAGAATTCCACAGAACGATTTTAAAATCCAACGAATGAAAATTGAATCGTCAAAATCTCTGAAATTATTGCCCTCAACAACCATTGAAAAAAGCTCATAGCACACAACAATCATCAACATAAACGCACCTATCGGTACGATTACATCGTTCGACAGCTTTTCAATCGTTGTCCAAAGGCTTGTACCGCCCGAACCGGTAGTACCTGTAAAGGTTGTCGGGTCACCGAGAAACTGCGAAAAAATTCCGTTTAATCCGGTCTTATCACTGTTATTGAGTGCACCTGACAACATATCGTTGACTGTATTAAGACAGCCTTCTATTGCTCCCGAAAGAATTTCCTTGAACCAATTTTCGAGAGCGTTCATAAAGTCCTCAACAATCCAGATAATCGCCCTCTTTCCGACTTATGCCCCAACGGGGCACAAGTTTATTTTTGCTTGCTCTCATTATTTACTCTGAGCCTGATTCATCATCTGACCGAGTACCGGCACGAGAAGTACGCCGGCAGCAATAAGTGCAATACCTGCCATAAGCTGCTTCATACCCTGTGATTTTGCTCCGGGGTTATCGTTGCCGTAGCCTTCAAGCAAATTAATAATGCCCCATACGGCAAGACCGGCACCGATAAGACAGATAACGGCTGTGAGAACAGTCTGAGCCGTGCTGATAAAAGATGACGCATTTACTGCGGCAAAGCAGGACATACAGCTCATTGCGGCAATTGATGCGATTGCTGTAAGCACAGCAACAGCCTTTTTTGATTTCTTACATCTTCTTGAGAGCTTGTTAGGCTCTGTTTTTGATAAAAAGTTCATAGGTTTAGCTCCTTTATGTATTTATTTACCGATATTCGGTATATTGTGTATTTTGTAAAACAGCAGCATTTTTTTGACGGCTCTTAACAAACCTTGCAACATCAAAATAATTTTTCTTGTCGCTGTCAAACAGCTTGCCGTAATTCTTGTGTTTTGTTATGTCAAATTTCTTCGACATAAACGGGTGCAAGCCACGGATTTGCAGAATACATTGAGAGTTATCCATAACACTCAATTCGTCCTGCGACATCAGCTCTTTGCCGAGCTTCTGATAATTTACTCCGTAGCTTTCCTGCGTACCTCTACTTCGGGAAGTATTGAACATATAAATCGTTTCCTTACCGAGAGATTCGGATATATCCTTGAGCGTGGTTTTCTCTTTTCCGCCGAGAAACAAGAGTGAATCACAGTTACCTTCAATTGTTTCTGCATTGTCTTTATACAAGGACTTGAGCTGAGATTTGGTCTGCAAAATGATACTTGCAGATATTCCACGGCTTCTGATTACCGAAATAATCTTTTCAAACTGAGGTATCTGCTTGATATTTGCAAATTCGTCTATCAGACAACGCACGGGATATTTCAATCGTCCCGAACCGTTAGGATTATTGTCAGCCTTTGTACACAGTAAGTTAAATAACTGCGAGTACATCATCGCAACGAGAAAATTGAAGGTGTCGTCCGTGTCGGAAATTATGATGAACAGAGCTGTCAGCTTATCGCCGATTGTGTCAAGGTGCATTTCATCGTAGCTTGTGATTTCAAGCACCTTGTCAATTGAAAACGGTGCAAGTCTTGTGGCACAGCTTATCAAGATTGATTTTGCAGTTTTTCCTGCGGCAAGTTTATAAGCCTTATACTGTCTGACTGCAAACCTACCAAGAGAAGCTCTCCAATCGTCAACCTCTGCGTCTTTGAGCTCGGCATAATTTTCATTTTCCTCTGAAAATTGTTCGTCCTGCTCCCAAGCGTTTTCAATCCACCGTTCAAGATAGTAAAATGCCCAATCAATAGCGTTTTTGAAGTTTTCGTTATCTTCACGGCACTCCGAAGCGTTTACAAAATCAATCAGTGTTTCAAAGTTCCACTCTTCTTCCGGACACATCGTAATGATGAGTGCTATGTATGAGGTGTATAACAGCTTTTCCGCTTTGACCCAAAATTCATCTCCGCCTTTTTGGTCGCCCGTGGTGTTTGTAATAAGCACCTCCACCGTGCGAAGAATATCCTGCTCACGGCTTTCGGGGCGAATATATGCAAACGGGTTGTAGTGCATTGATTTTGAAAAATCAATTGTATTAAAAACCCTGATGCTGTACGGTGTATATCCGATGATTTTTCCGTTTTTAACAACTGGCTTTCCTTTTTGGAGCATTTTGCCGCACTCAACAAGAACCGTTCCTTTAGGGTCTGTTACAACATAGCTTGAGTGCATTTGCATAAGATTCGGCTTGACATAAAAGCGTGTTTTACCCGAACCTGAACCGCCGACAACAAGTACATTCTGATTTCGTGCATACTTGACATTTGAGGGCTTACCCATCGTAATGCGTTCGGTTTGCGTGAGAAGCACATTGTTATCAAAATTCTGCCTGTCCATATACGGCTCAATATCTTTGGCATTACCCCAACGAGCTGAGCCGTACTCCTTGTCCTCGGCATATTTTTTTCGGTGCTTACGCTTGTATTCAAGTACAAGTTTTGCAATGACAGCAGTCATAAAGCCAACAAAAGTGTCAAGCGGATGAAGAGAGGGAAGAGGATTTATCAAAGCATTGCCGAGATTTGTAAAAAACGGCATTGCCTTAACGCTGATATTTCCCGATATACCAACAGTGCGGTATGCACAGCAAACTTTGTCGCCAATCCAAAAAAACAGCAGGCAAGGCAAAATGAAAATGATTGCTTTTTTTATTTTATCCGTATCTACACGCACCG
>OGYJ01001825.1_pt1 | contig 16014 bp, 10 predicted proteins | sample 1576531 | NCBI WGS metagenome assembly OGYJ01 (sample SAMEA3541574, study PRJEB24748) | human gut metagenome | biome: human gut; feature: human-associated habitat; material: faeces | place: China | collected 2012 | reverse complement strand
CCATCTTCATAAGTGCTTCTGTAAGCTTGATAGCTGTCTGTCCACCAAACTGTACAACTGCACCATCCGGTTTCTCAAAATCCACGATTGATTCAACATCCTCTGCTGTAAGTGGCTCAAAGTAAAGCTTATCAGCAATATCAAAGTCAGTAGAAACTGTCTCTGGGTTATTATTTATAATAATTGTCTCAAAGCCCTCTTTCTTGAATGCCCATGTACAATGAACTGAACAGAAGTCGAACTCGATACCCTGTCCGATTCTGATTGGACCAGAACCAAGTACAAGAACCTTCTTCTTATCCTTAGTCTCTACAGCTTCATTCTCACTGCCATATACTGAATAATAGTATGGTGTTGTAGCTGCAAACTCTGCTGCACATGTATCAACCATCTTAAATGCAGCATGAATATTATACTGGTCTCTTAATTCCTTGATTTCTCTTTCTGTGTGACCTGTTAAATCGCCGATAACATTGTCAGGGAATTCAATTCTCTTAGCTTCTCTTAAAAGGCTCTCTGTAAGAGGTCCTCTCTTAAGAGCGTTCTCCATATCAACAATAATCTGGAGCTTATCAATAAACCATAAGTCTATCTTAGTAATATCATGCATCTTGGCTGCAGAAATGTGTCTTCTTAAACCTTCAGCTATCTTCCAGATTCTTCTGTCGTCTACAATTGCAAGTTCTTCAAGAAGCTCTTCATCTGTAAGTCCTGTAAAGTCATATGACATAAGACTGTCAACATGCTGTTCAAGAGAACGTATAGCCTTCATAAGACCACCCTCGAAGTTATCAGAAATACTCATAACCTCACCTGTAGCCTTCATCTGTGTTGTAAGTGTTCTCTTAGCTGAGATGAATTTATCAAATGGAAGTCTTGGAATCTTAACTACACAGTAATCAAGTGCTGGCTCGAAGCTTGCATATGTCTTTCCTGTAACTGCATTCTTAATCTCATCAAGTGTGTAACCAAGTGCAATCTTAGCTGCAACCTTAGCAATAGGATAACCTGTTGCCTTAGAAGCTAATGCTGATGAACGGCTTACACGAGGGTTAACCTCGATTACACAGTACTCAAAACTGTCTGGATGAAGTGCATACTGTACATTACATCCACCTGTGATGCCTAATTCATCAATAATTCTTAATGCAGATGTTCTTAACATCTGGTATTCCTTATCTGAAAGTGTCTGTGAAGGAGCTACTACAATACTATCACCTGTATGAACACCAACAGGGTCGATATTCTCCATATTACAGATAGTAATACATGTTCCATTGCTGTCACGCATTACTTCGTATTCAATTTCCTTCCAGCCAGCGATACAACGCTCAACTAAAACTTCACCTACTCTTGAAAGTCTTAAACCATTCTCAAGGATTTCTCTTAATTCCTGCACATTCTTAGCGATACCGCCGCCGCTACCACCAAGTGTGTAAGCAGGACGTAATACTACAGGATATCCAATCTTGGCTGCGAATGCTTCGCCATCCTCAACGTTGTTAACAACAAGTGATGGCGCACATGGCTCACCAATCTTTTCCATAGTTTCCTTGAACATAAGACGGTCTTCTGCCTTCTTGATTGTAAGTGCAGTTGTACCGATAAGCTTTACATTATGCTCCTCAAGGAATCCTGTCTCAGCGATTTCCATTGCAAGGTTAAGTCCGGCCTGTCCACCAAGTGTAGGTAAGATGCTGTCCGGCTTTTCCTTTAAGATAATCTGCTTTAATGCTTCAACTGTAAGAGGCTCAATATATACCTCATCAGCAATATCTTTATCTGTCATGATAGTAGCAGGGTTAGAGTTAACCAATACTACTTCAATTCCTTCCTCTTTAAGAGAACGGCATGCCTGTGTTCCGGCATAGTCAAATTCTGCTGCCTGACCAATAACGATTGGACCAGAACCTATAACTAATACTTTCTTAATACTCTCAATCTTTGGCATGTTCTTAGTCCTCCTTCTTCATCATATCCATAAATCTGTCAAACAGGTACGCTGTATCCTGTGGACCTGCGCAGGCTTCTGGATGGAACTGTACTGTGAATATATTCTTACCAACATATTCAAGTCCCTCATTAGTCTTATCATTAACATTCTCAAATGCAGGTACTGCAACCTTACTGTCTAATGTGCTTTCATCTACAACATAACCATGGTTCTGTGATGATATATAACATTTGCCAGTCTTTAAATCCTTAACAGGATGGTTAGCACCTCTGTGTCCGTACTTAAGTCTGTGAGTATCAGCTCCAGTAGCAAGTGCCATAAGCTGATGTCCAAGACAGATTGCAAATATTGGTACATTGCTGTTATACAGTTTCTTAATCTCTTCAATTATCTCTACACATTCCTTAGGATCTCCAGGACCATTAGATAACATAATTCCATCAGGATTAGTTGCAAGAATCTCTTCTGCCTTAGTATATGCAGGATATACTGTAACTTCACAGCCTCTGTTATTAAGTGATCTTGCAATATTCTTCTTTGCGCCAAAGTCCATAAGAGCAACCTTAGGTCCTTTTCCTGGAAGAACATACTTTTCTGAACATGTAACCTTTCTTACAACGCCCTTAACACTGTACTCCTTAATCTTAGGAAGTACCTCATCAAGATTATAATTCTCATTAGTTGTAATCATACCGTTCATAGTACCCTTTTCTCTTAATATCTTAGTAAGGGCTCTTGTGTCAATCCCACAAATACCTGGGATATCATTATCAAGAAGGAATTTCTGGATAGGATCTTCATTTCTGAAGTTGCTTGCCATTCTGGAAAGTTCACGTACAATATATCCATCTGGCCATGCTTTCTGGGATTCCATATCCTTATAGCACACTCCGTAATTACCGATAAGAGGATATGTCATTGTTACTGCCTGTCCTGCGTATGAAGGATCAGTCAGCACCTCCAGATATCCTGTCATAGATGTGTTAAAGACAATCTCACTAATAACTTCACGGGTCGAACCTATGCTGGTTCCTTCAAAGACCGTTCCATCTTCAAGTATCAAAAATGCTTTCATGAATGCCACCTTAATTCCTTTCGTTTATTTAATTTAATCATATGCCAAGAGGCGCTAAAATGACTTTTGCGCAAAAAAAAAGACACAAAAATGCCTTTTTTCTCTCAAACTTTACAATATGTTACCATAATTAAATGTAATTTTCAAGCAAATATTTATCTATATATTGCATAAAAATACATACCTTAAAAACAGCCCCCAAAACAGGAGGCTGTCATCTATAATCTTCTGTTATATCATCTCGTTCTTGAGATTCCTTCTCTGCTTACTGACCACACCTGAACACAGTCTTTATCAGACTTATTCATCATATTTTCCACCAATGTATTATTATTCTTTCCAAACCAGTTCTTTGCAAGAGCTTCTGCTGCGGGATTAATCAATGATTTAAGATATGAATTAGAAGAAACTTTAAGACACAACTTTTTCTTCTTCTTCCATTGAGCATATATTGTCATATTACCGCCATCATCTTCAACAAGCTTCGAAACTATATCCTTATTTTCGTACTTTGTCCCTTTTCCATCTTCATCTGTGTTCCATGAATCAAAATCATATCCAGGTCTTAGTGGCGGATCCGGAAGTTCATTCTCTTTCTCATATCCTGTGATAATTGTAGAACCGTCATCATATCCACCGTTAGAATCAATATTAATATTGTACATATTCTCTTTCCACACAGCCGACATATCAACAACTGCGCCAAGCTTATCAGCCAGATTAAGCTTCTCAGGCACGCCGCCTTCAACATATGTGCCGTCTTCTGTCTCCCAGCCTAAACCTGTCCAGCCGGTAAGACTATATAGCTGCGATACACACGGAAGTTCATCTTCTTCATCATATGTATAGAATCTGCTGTAAAAACCTTCATCCTCATACCAGTCCCAGTCTGAATTATCAATAATCTTCATCATCTCACTTGATTCTTCCGGCTTATTGCAATACAGATGTACTTCATAAAAAATCGGCTGCCATATCGCATACAGAACGGCCTTTCCGCTATCATCAGGTGTCAGGTCAACAACAGACATAGTTGAATAAAACTTTCCTGTATCATCACTTTTCGTATTCCATCCAGACAGATAATATCCTTTTCTTGACAGACTACTCCCTTTAAGTCTGATTCTGCTGCCAAGCCTTGATGTAATATCCTCCATATAACCGGTAACCTCTGCATCTGTGTTATTATCAAATGTAATTATATAATCCCATATAGCATACACAGTCACATCCTTGTTATAATCACTCATATCTTCCGGTTCTAATATACCAGAATCACCATATCTGTCAAAGGACCATCCGGTAAATATAAGTCCATTATCAGCAGATGCACCCTCAGCAAAACCTGTCAGCTCATCTCCTCTTCCATAATAAGCATCCTCATCATCCGGAAGATAAGCTGTAATGCCTCTGTCAGCTGCAACTCCTGCACTATAATGAACTGTAAATGTCTGTCTTTCCCATATTGCTTTGATAACAATATCTTCTTCTGTATAAGCCCCTATTTCAACACGAATGCCATTCTTTCCATAATCAGTATGCCAGCCTTTGTCTCCTGAAACTTCCCAGCCTTTCAGAATATATCCTTCCCTGCTTACCGCACCAATTCTTACATATGGTGTAACTCCTACGCAGTCATAATAATTAGATGTTACTGTATCTGCTTTCGGCACAGATGCCTTATAATCAATAATAGTATGGTATTCTCCATAACGGTCAGCAAGATATTCCCCAATTCTCAGATCATCATTCCATTGTCCGGCATTATCTCCATTATCAATCTGCGACTGATAATATATCTTATCACATGTTCCTCCACCAAGATCAATAGTAATATTATGATGAACCTTATACTCATCTTCTGCTGCATATGATATCACCGCCCAGCCAATAACAAGTATACCTAATAGTACAACCGCTGCTGTCAGGCGCTTTTTCTTTCCATGTCTGCTTTTCATATTACAATCTCCTTATGAATAATCCTCATTCACGTCCCATGTCCATAAGAAAATGCATATATCAAAAAAACATGCGTAATATTATAATTCCTTTTGCTATAATTATAATACCACGCATGTTTATATTATTCAAATATTTTTTACACTTTAATAAATATTTAATCTTTTATCTCAACCTGACCAATATATTTCCACGTACTTCCTTTATCAGATGACTGATATTTTGCCGCCGTTTTTCCATCATTATAAACAGCATTTTTGCCCTGGGTAAGATATATTGTTATAATTCCGGTAGAATCTACAACTGGTGTAAGAGCTTCCTTATATACATCGCTCCATCTTAACTGTTCTGAAGAATCTGCACCGTTTTTTCCGGAATCAGTCTTAGTTTCGGTCTCCTGCCCCTGTGGATTCGCAGCTGAACTATCAAGTTCCTGCTCCTCAAGCATTACCTTTGCAAATGTTTTACCACCATCATCTGTCTTATAAAGATTACTATCCATACCTTCAACGTAATCATAACAGAAAAAACCAACATCTGATGACACATAAACAACACCCTTAATTATATTAGTAGCCGGTCCGCTTCCAACTATATCCCAGCTTTCTCCACCATTACTTGTACTGTATATCCTTGATGATTCATTAGTATCATTACTCTTTGCATATCCGCAGACAATCACACCATTGTCAGAATCAAAGAATTTTACATAATAATAATCAGCAGTATATATCTTATCAAGCTCACATGTTGTCCAGTTTTCACCTTTATCATCCGAATAAACAACAGTAACCGGAATTTTAGTGTTATTAACTGTCTTTCCTCCATACACAAAAGCAGTTTTTTCTGTGGTTATCATATAACTGCCTTCTTTAAGTGTTGTTGAACTGTTAGGCTCATACAACAGATAAGAATAAGATACAGGAACCGAAATATATTTTTCTCTATCATAAGTGACAAGAAGTGAATTATCCTTTATTGAATAATTAGCAAGCTGATCCTTGTTAGAATTACTTGTAATCTCTGTATCTCCGCCTGAATCGATTCCCTGCTGTGCATAATACTGTTTCAGTCCATAGTCTTCTGAACTCATGACTGAAGTAACATAAAGCTTCGCAGTATTATCATAGTTGTTATCAAGATAAAATGAAACCACCCACTCACATTTTATTCTTCCGTCATCCTGAATACCTTCCCACGAAGAAAAATAATCCGAATTAAGATTCTGCGGAATAACCCAGAAGGACAGAAGAACTGTATTGCTTGAAAGGTCAAGCACGCTTACTGAATCAATACCTGATTTTACAATATACTTTGAATATGGAACATATTTCTGTCTGTACTGTGAGATATATTTTTCGAGCCATTTAGTTCCAAGCCCCACCATATCCGGATTAGTAAAATTAGACACATTATCATTATCATAATCAGATACATAATCATCAGATACAACATTCCACTGATCATCAATTCTTATTGAAAATGTATAACGTGATCTAATATCCAGCTTATTTTCCTGATATTTAGATACATAGCTGTATACAAACACCCCTATGACAAGAAGACTGAATATAACCAGAACTGCATATGTAATTATTTTTGTCTGAAATCTTCTGCTTTTCTGATACATAATCGTCCTCCTGCTTTAATTAAAATTCTCTTTTATTATGCATTGCCTCTCTTATTATCACACGATAATACTTATACCACCACAGAAAATACATTGCGCCTGCTCCAACAAGAAACATAACACAGACAACAAACGGATGTATTGCATATATCCAGCTTGCTGCAATTCTGCCATTAAGCACAGGCAGTCCATATGCAAGTATTACACATATAGCCATTATTGTGCCATTAAGGACACTTCTGTTTTCGTACACACCTCTGAAATGGTCAAATGTTATAATTGCCATCATCTCACCCACAGGTCTTGCACATGCTGTAACAATGCACAACATAAGTGCATTAAATACCGGTTCTCCAAGTATTATAAGTATAATAAAATAGAATACAAATTCTGTTACTATCTTATATATAAATTTCCCCAGAAAATTCATATACGGACTAACAAGCATTACACGAATCATAAGATAATCCCTGTCACCCATTGCAAATATTGTTGTATTAGCAAGACTTCCACATATAGTTGAAAGCATTATAAACAGATATATTATAGAAATATCCTGATGAATCCTTATTAGTGGGAAGAAATATGCAAGTATTGTATAGGGAACATATATAAGAAGAATTACATACATGAACTTTCTTATAAATTCCCATGCAAGCATAAATATCTGTGCCATAGTTCCAACGATAGCCCTGCTTTTTGATTTTTCACCAAAAGCATCATCCTTCACCAGTTTCCTTATTACAGGAAAACTCTTTATCATCTTAATTCCTGCCTCTGTTCCCTCATAATATCGTAATATTTTCTCAGCAAACAGCTTTCTAAATAATTTCATTGTCTGCCTCCCCAAGTATGTCTAATACAGCTTCTTTTATCTCTGGAATCTGCATAGTTTCATGTGATATAGGATTGAGTTCACCATTGTTAAGAACCAGCACATCCTTTGATATTCTATGTGCAATATCCAACAAACCTGTTGATATAAGAATTATATGGTCATTCTTATATTCATTAAGAACTGAAAGCATATCATCAATATATTCATCAGTACAATAATCAAGTGCCTCATCAAACATCATTACATATGGTTTCTGAATAAGAAAAGCTGCTAACTGAAGCCTCTTCTTCTCCTCAAAACTGTAATCTGCAATATGTCTGTCTCTTATCAGCCCTGTAAGCTTCACTTTATCAAGATAATATTCAGGCTTTTCGCTGTTCTTATTCATATCACAGAGCATACTGATAAACTGATATCCTGTAATAAGCATAGGCAGAACACTCTGCTTTGCAGCAAAGAAAAGCGTGCACTTCTCCTTAGTCTCAACAGTGCCTGAATCTACAGCAATATCTCCTGCGATACACTCAAACAGAGTTGTTCTTCCTGCTCCTGCACCGCCAAGAACCGGATATATATTTCCTTCTTCAAATGTATATTCAATATCAGTAAGAATTTCGTTCTTACCAAAACTTTTCTTCAAATGATTCAAATGTAACATTTATAAATCTCCTGCATCAAATGTGTCATATCATTATATTACATATTTATTTGGTTTGTAAACCTTCAAAACCTTATTATATTGCATTTATTCAGCAACAATGATATAATCTTGAAATATTTTGCTAATAATATAAAAAAATGTAGAGGTGTACAGTATTGAAAGATTTTTTTAAAAGAAAAGGCTGGAGAATATGCTTTGCAGCATATATATTTATATACCTTCCATGGTTTTCGACTCTTGAAAGAGTAATTAACAGTGATTATCCCGGGCTTCATATCATCAATATTCCTTTTGATAATATGATACCTTTCTGTGAATACTTTATAATTCCATATGTATTATGGTTTTTATATGTGGTTGCAGCTTGCATATATATGTATTTTAAGGCAGATAATAAAGAATTCATACAGTTTGCGTTATCACTCATAATCGGTATGTCACTCTCTCTTACTATATGCATGATATATCCTAATGGTCTTACATTAAGACCTGATTATATCCCTGATAACTTCTGTGGAAAGATAATCAATGCACTATATACAATAGATACTTCAACAAATGTATTCCCAAGTATACATGTATACAACTCACTGGCAGTTAATTTTGCATTACTGCGTTGCAAAGCTTTAAAAGGACATATAATAACAAAGACATTATCTTCCATTCTTTGCATCCTTATATGCCTTGCAACCGTATTTTTAAAGCAGCATTCTGTAGTCGATGTAATCGGAGCAATAATTCTTTATATCGTTCTTTACATTTTCATATATGTTATTGACTACAGCCGTTTTAAGAAAGCTTAGTGGATTCTCTTTAAACATTTTGAAAGAAGTTCTATAAGAAGAACTACAACAAACAATACAATAAGAATTGAGCCAACGGCGTCCCATCTGTAATTGTTCATGTAGACAATCAGTGGGGCGCCGATTCCACCTGCTCCAACAAGTCCTAATGTACTTGCCGACCGCACATTCACATCCAGTCTGTACATCACAGCATCCTTAAACTGGAACTTAAGCTCAGGCACCGCCACATGCCGTAATCTTGCTATAAATCCCATTCCTGCACATTTGCACGCATTCCATGCCGCCATATTCCAGTTGTCTACTGCAACTGTGAATCTCTTTGTCAGAAGTCCGATACTGCACATCATCATTGTAAGCACTCCGGCAAAGCTGCCAGGTCCCGTAACCCTTATAAATATAAGCCCATACACATACACAGGTACAGTTCTTATTGCCATAACAACAAGCCTGCCAATAAAAGCCATAGGTGCTGGAATGAATTTTCTCGAATTAATCAATGTAAGTATTACTGCAAACACTGCTCCGGCACATGTTCCCGCAACTGCGATTGCAATAGTTTCAAGCATAAGATACATAACGCCACTCTTTCCGGTCATAAACATGTATTCCCAGTCCGGATGTGTAATTCCGTGCATAATCGCACCAACAACCTTAATACCAAGCTTTGATGTTGATACATCTTTAACTGCACTGAGACTGTATACAAAAAATACCATGATACATACACTTATAATCACATTTGCAGTTGTATTTCTCTTAATACGTCCATCAAGATATGCTTTCAGGAATGTACTTATTCCTTCAACCACAAGCACTGCGACAAAAAGCATAACAAGAATCATTCCAACCCTGCTGTATTCACGCCAGCTTATCTTTTCATTAAGCAGTAGTCCTATTCCACCTGCACCTACATAGCCAAGTATTGCCGCATGTCTTATATTAGCTTCCAGTACATAAAGCGAATTGCTAAGATATCCCGGCAGCAGTTCAATAATAACTGTCCGTGAAAATGCTTTAAATTTTCCTGCTCCTATAGCTGTAACTGCTTCGTATGGCTTCAGTGTCAGGCCTTCAATATCCTCACCACCAATTCTTGCCATTACAGCCCATGTCGATACAGCTATTGCAATAGTTCCTGCTGCCGCACCAAGCCCCCATATAAATGTTGCTACAAGTGCGAGTATAAGCACAGGTATTGTTCTTACACACTGTACAATAACTCTCACCACAATCCTTACATATGATTTCTTAATAAGATTGCCTGCATATAAAAATGCAGTAAAAAGTCCAAACACAGCACCTATAAATGTACCCGCAATTGACATCTGCACAGTCTTAATAAGTGGTTCAATAATCTTACCACAATATCCTGTATCCGGTGGGAACATTCTTTTTATGAATAATACAGCCTGACTGCCTCTCTTTATAATCACATTCATATCAAAGCCTGTTACAGCAAAACAGAATATTATTATAAAAAGCATTACCAGTGCCGTAATTCTTCTGATAACCTTCATTCTATTCATGCTTTTCATACGCACCACCATATATGAATTCAATATTCTCATCTGTTACCTCTGACGACTTTTTATCAAGTACAAGTCTGCCGTCAGCAATTCCTATAATTCTGTCCGATTTCTTCAATGCAAGCTCTACCGAATGACTGTTCATAATAACCGTTATATTGTACTGCCTGTTAAGCTGTACAAGAATATCAGTAATCTGTTCTGCACTATATGGGTCTAGAGAAGCAACCGGTTCATCCGCAAGAATAATATCAGGCTTCTGCATTAGTGCCCTTGCAATTGCAACTCTCTGTTTCTGTCCTCCAGAAAGTTTTCCCGCATATGAATACATTTTTTCAGATAATCCCACTGCTTCAAGCTGCTTTCTTGCATATTCCTTCTGTTCCTTAGTGAATATACCCAAAAGTGCCTGAAAAGCATTTCTATCTGCCAATGCCCCATTAAGCACATTGTCTAAGCAGGTAATTGTATCAACAAGGCAGAAATCCTGATATATAGTGCCTATTGTTTTCTGAATATCTCTTTTCTTTCTTCCCTTAAGCTTTGTAAAATCCTGGTTATTAATAATAATTCGGCCTGCAGTTGGCTTAATCATTCCATTAAGCAAGCGAAAAAGAGTGGTCTTTCCAGCACCACTCTTTCCAATTACTGATATGAATTCGCCCTGTTCTACTGAAAAACTAATGTTATCAAGGGCTTTGTCTCCACCTTTATATAATTTACTTACACTGTCTATCTGTAACATGTATATTGTCCTCCCAGACAGCTTAAAGGTGAATTATTTCTTTAACATATTCTGCGCCGCACGCTCTGCATCATAGTCAGAGCTTTGGGCATACTGATATCCAATATGGCTTAATACATTCAAAACTTTAAGTCCGTCTTCACTTTTTCCTATATTAATACAAGCATCTGCAAATGCTTTCTTAAAGCCTTCTGACATAATATCTGAATTCTTACTAACACATATTGTATCATCCATTATCTGATCTGTCACTGCCAAAACTGCAGTCTGTTTATAACAATCATCTGTACCACCGAATTTGCTCATCCAGTTAGCTGCATATTTTGCTCTCATATGTGCAAATCCAACGATAACATCAACCTGTCCTGCTGCAAGTCTTGACATAGATGTTGTATATGAATCAGACTGTACGACATTGGCAAGGTCACTTATCTGCTTCCCATAATTATTGTAAAGCCACAGACTTGGGTATATATAACCTGATGCTGATGAAGCACCCATTACAGCCCATGTTGCACCATTCAAATCATCCCATGTAAGCTTCTGTCCTGCATTAACCTTGGCAGCAAGCTCCTGTCCCTTAGTACTTGGTCCTGCAAGAATTATTGAACGGTAATATGTTGTAAGATTATCTGTAAATGCTTCCTCCGTTCCGTCATTCCAGTCCTTGGCATTAAGAGAATCCTTGTTAATAGCTTTTCTCTGTGCGGTAAGCAGAACATCACAGTCATCATCATATGTAACATAAGTTCCGCCAGAAATAAATCCTGCATCTGTTGTTCCGGCACTTAAAGCTTCTCCTACTGCACTGTAAGAAGTTCCTACTGTAATCTCAACATTGCCTACATTATAGCCTTGTGCAGCAAGTTCATCTTTAATCATGCCGCCAAGAGGCTCAAGTCCTGTAAGCAGCGTATCAGCATCCTGATACGGTGCAATCATTATTCTGAATGTATCAATATCCTTAGAATCTTCTTTAGTTGTATCTTTTCCACAGCCTGTCAGCCCTGCTGATAATCCCACACAAAATGTCGCTGTAAGTAACACAGCCATTCCTTTTTTCAAATATTTTGTTAATTTCATTATTTTGTCTCTCTTCCAATTTCCTTTAACATATTTTTATCGCTTCTAATTGTAGCACATGCAACAGTAGTAAGCATATTACCTGTAATAGTAGCAGACGCACCAGACTGAAATGCCTTAATTCCATCTCCTGTAAGAAGTGCTCTTCCTGCACCAAGTCTTATATCAGCCTCCGGGTTAATATATCTAAAGAATGCAATTGTTCTTAATATCTCAGGCTCTGTAAGCCTTCTCTCATTCTCAAGCGGTGTACCCTTAATAGGCATCAGTGTGTTGAGCGGGATAGAGTCAACTCCGACTTCCGCAAGACTTATCGCCATATCAAGTCTGTCTTCCCAGCTTTCACCCATTCCTATTATGCCACCTGAACACGCCCACATACCTTCTGCTTTTACAAGCTTTAAAGTTTCAATCTTCATATCATATGTATGTGTAGTGCATATATTAGGGAAATTTCTTCTTGAAGTCTCAATATTATGGTGGTAACTGGTAACACCCGCTTCATGAAGTCTGTGAAGCTGCTCTGCATTAAGAAACCCCATAGATGCACACAGCTCAATATCACATTCTTTATTCATAGTCTCATAAGCATGAACAGCCTTTTCAAATTCTTTACCAGTAAGAGCTTTTCCAGCTGTAACAATCGAAAAACGGTCAACACCTTCTGACTCATTCAGCTTACACGCTTTTACAATATCCTCTTCCGGAAGAAAATCATACACTTCACAATCTGTATGGTTATGTGCTGACTGTGCACAGTACTTACAATCCTCTGGACATTTGCCGCTTCTTCCATTAATTATAGAACATAAATCAACCTTATCTCCAATAAAATGCTTTCTTATCCTGTCTGCCCCTTCACAAAGTTCATCCAAATCGCAATCCAGGAAAAAGGATAAGTCGTCCTGCCTTGTAATTCTTCTTCCATTAATAATCTCTTCAGCAAGTTCTAATGGTGTCATAATTGATATACCTCTTTTTAAAATTTTTATTTGATTATAGAACTGAAAATAGCGAATGTCAACAAATTGCATCTTGCAGTTGACATTCGCTATATGTAATTACCCACTGGTATTCTTTATCTCTTACCTATATCTGCCATATTATGTATAACATCATATATATTTTCTACAGTTGAGGTTATTCTGTTATTAAGATCTGTACAGCTCTTAGCAAGCTTTCCTACCTCTAATGCTACAACTGAAAAGCCTTTTCCCGCCTCGCCGGCTCTTGCAGCCTCAATAGATGCATTAAGTGCAAGAATATTCTGCTTTCTCTGGATACCATCAAGCTGCTTGGTATTCTCCTTGATATCTCTCACATATTCTTCACAACTCTTAACACCACTTGTAAGCTTTGTAATCAATTGTCCATTATACTTAGAATTATATTCTGAATTAATAAAATTATTAAGTACTGCTCCTAGCAGGTTAGCTGCTGCATTAATCTCTGCCTCTGTTCTTACTGTAACTTTTCCTAACGCCTCAATATACTCATCCTCATTAATCCCCAGTTCTCTTGCAACACCTCTGAATTTCTCTTCATTCGGATGCTCAGGTAAAACCTGACCTCCGATTACAGAGCCAAGTACCGTACCATCGTTTAACTTAAGCGGAATACCAAAATCCACAAGTCCAGCATGACAATGATATACACCTTGTCCTTCAGCATCACATTTCTCACATCTTCTGCATCCTTCCTTACTTCCTCTGGTAAGCTTTATACAGAAATCTGTAAAGTTGTAACACTCGGAAATATACTTTCCATCAGCTCCAACTGCAACCGTAGCTAATCCTGTTGCCACAGACCAGTCAGACATAATTGATTCAAACTTCTCCATATCAGCAAAATCTTGAATCTTCATGCTTAAACCACCTCTTTTTCAATTGTTACATGTATTGATTGAGTAAATTTTAACAAATAAGGCCTCTAAAGTCAATGAATATGAGTAATTATCAACATTTTTATGTACTGACTCTGTATTAATGATGGAACAGTCTCATTCCGGTAAAGCACATAGCCATTCCACGCTTATTAGCTGTTTCTATAACCTGATCATCTCTTACAGAGCCGCCAGGCTGTGCTACATACTTAACACCTGACTTGTATGCTCTCTCAATATTATCTCCAAATGGGAAAAATGCATCTGAACCGATTGTTACATCAGTGTTGCCTGCAAGCCATTCCTTCTTTTCCTCTGTTGTAAATACAGATGGTTTCTCTGTGAATACTCTCTCCCAGTCATTGAGAATATCTTCATACTCATCACCGATATAGAGATCAATAGCATTATCTCTGTCAGCACGACCTACACCATCCTTAAATGGAAGATTAAGGACTTTTGGATTCTGGCGCAGATACCAGTTATCTGCCTTCTGTCCTGCAAGTCTTGTACAGTGGATTCTTGACTGCTGTCCGGCTCCGATACCTATAGCCTGTCCGCCCTTTACATAGCATACTGAGTTGGACTGTGTATACTTGAGTGTGATGAGCGCGATCTTCATATCGATCTCAGCCTGCTCTGGAAGATCCTTGTTCTTTGTAACAAAGTTTGACAGAAGATCCTTGTCGATCTTGAGCTCGTTTCTTCCCTGCTCAAATGTAACACCGTATACCTGCTTTCTCTCGATCTCAGCAGGAACATAGTTCTCATCTATCTGGATGATGTTGTAATTTCCCTTCTTCTTTGCAAGAAGAAGTTCCATAGCCTCATCTGTGTATCCAGGAGCGATAACACCATCTGATACCTCTCTCTTGATAAGGCGTGCTGTGTCTGCGTCACATACATCTGAAAGTGCGATGAAATCGCCGAATGATGACATTCTGTCAGCACCTCTTGCTCTTGCATATGCGCATGCAAGTGGTGAGAGCTCTCCGAGATCATCTACCCAGTAGATCTTTGCAAGTGTATCTGTAAGTGGAAGTCCAACTGCAGCGCCTGCTGGTGAAACATGCTTGAATGATGTTGCTGCTGGAAGTCCTGTTGCCGCCTTGAGTTCCTTTACGAGCTGCCATCCGTTAAATGCATCAAGGAAGTTGATGTATCCAGGCTTGCCGTTTAAAACCTTGACAGGAAGATCACTGCCATCCTCCATATATATTCTTGATGGCTTCTGATTTGGATTACAACCGTACTTTAACTGAATCTCGTTCATGATCAAATATCTCCTTTATTCTTTAATTACTTATTCTTGTTCACGATCTTTGTCTCGTACTCACCTGTTGCGATGTCAATATATCTGACGAACAGTGACACCTTGTTGTCCTCATTGAGGCTGTTCCATACCTTGTCTGTGAACTCATCGATATCACCGGATATCTTAACCCACTTTGGCTCACCCTCAAAGCTTGGGAGCGGATTACCATCATGCATATATGTGTGAATGAAATGTCCCTCACCGGCTACAGGGTTCTCGTATGAGAATGTGTATCTGTTATTTGCAGCAGGGTTGCCGTTGTTGCTCTTAAGTATGGACATTGAATAGTCGAACACACCATTCTTTATGTGCATAACACCTGAGATTCTAGGTGTGTAGTTAGGGCCGTCAGGCTCAAACTGTCTGCTTCTGAGGGACTGCTCAAATGTGAGCTCATCGTCAAGTCCGTCATATATAGTGTCTGTCTGATCGCCATTTGTAACTATAGTCTTGTTGCCAAGAACTCTTACTGGCGCATAGATGATAAGGCTTGGATCCTCAAGCTTTGATGGATCAAACGCCGCTGTTCTGATTCCTTCG